>QDKV01005166.1_pt1 | contig 30926 bp, 27 predicted proteins | sample 1861101 | NCBI WGS metagenome assembly QDKV01 (sample SAMN04275158, study PRJNA302643) | Fungus metagenome, whole genome shotgun sequencing project. | isolation source: fruitbody | host: Mallocybe terrigena | place: Sweden | collected 2013 | reverse complement strand
AGTACTCACGGACAAGGCGGACAATTTTACTTTCTTCATCAACGACGATCAGCCCACAACACACTGAAACAATCACCTCCTCAGCTACAACATCATCATCATCGAAAGTCTCTTCGTCATTCGACGCTGCAAGCGCGTGCTGCAGTTCAATGATCCTCAGTGACCGATATGCATACGTCAGCAAGGTGATGACTCGCATAGCGAGAGAAATATCTTCCTTCGTCTGAGTCTCGATCCGTTTCAACGTAGACCGGTATATAGCATTTAGGTCTGATGGAAGAGATTCGATGGCTCTCCTCAGCTTCTTGACCGTAGTACAACTTTTTAAGGATTCAAGTTGAAGAGCTGCTAGCAGAAACCTTTATCCCGTTTATTAGTAATGAATCCAACTCCAGGACACGACTGCCACGTACATCCCATTTGACTTTTTCGTGAGTTCCGCACGAATCTCCTTTCCAAGCTCCTCCTTTCCTCTCAGGAGGTCTGAGAGACGAGTCGATTCCCGAAATTTGTCGTCAAGAAAACGTTCAATATCTTGCCGATTTAGAGCATCTATATAGATGAACAGTGCGTCTTGGGGCAGATGCTTGGATAGATTTGACGGGCGTGAAGTGAGCAGTAAATTTACTTGAAGTGACAAGAGTGCCCTCAAGAGACGATCCCTCGTATCGTCAGAAGCTTCGTCCATAGCGTCGGTGATAATGTAGGCCTGCTTGAACAAGCGTACGAGTTTCTGGAATAATTCTAACAATTCTTGTTCAGATGGTCGAGTCGCTTTCTTCTGGTGCTTGGTATAGACAGATTCGATGTGGGGGAAAACATGAGGATGATGTTCCACCAATTGTTTGATAAATGAAGCAAGGAAATGTGATAATGGATATCGATCTGCATATCGGCAATACGCAAAGACCACAGCAACGCCATGGTCATCGGAGAAGCGAGCCTGAAGATGCTGAGTAACGATCGAGCTACGCACAACAAAATGGATAAGACGGAAGGGAGCTGCAAAGAATATAAAAAACTGACGCGAGAACTGTCTTTCCAGAACCAGCTGTTTTGCAAGTCAAGAAATTTGAAAATAGCGATAACTCAGGTACTTACGCATTCCCTCGACCCAAAGTACTTGATTATTCCCTGAAAGCCATTTTTGAAATTGGGGGTGGTCAATAAACCAAGTCCCGGTGCCGAGAGTGTGCTTGGAAAAGGTATCGCTTTGAATGACTCTGAAGTTGATGGGCGTCAACCAGTCGGCAACTTTTCGAAGATCTGATTAATTGTAATTTGTAAGTGGTTCTTCGCCTTAGAATTATGTGGTAGAAATCACCATCGATGGAGGACTGTCTCTGATTCGTTGTAATATTCCTTTGGTCAAGCTGGAATGTAGAGTTAACCACGAGAAGGTTTTGAACATCAGAGATAGCTGCGGAAGCTAGATGAGCGGGCGGCATTGTCAGTTTCGATCAGCAGAACAAAATACTCTGACATGCCTCTATATCTTGTGCTCTCAGGATCAGACATTTACTGGAAGTTGGAGAACAGCAGTTGAAGGATTCGTCCAACCTCTGGTCAGTCAGATGACTCCGCTTGCCATCTGTCCGTTATCGAAATGCACAGCCGTATACGCTGTGAAGTATTTCCCAAATAATCATACTTCAAACGTCTTTGTCAATGGTGATTATTCCCCAATACTGGCTTTGAAGCCGACTTTCGCGGTCCTTTAGACTGGCTAACACTGAGCGGCAGATGCATTTCAGGAATTCGAAGGTGATGAAAAGACGCGGTGCTGATGACAGACCCACAGGCCTTCCTCCGGTTTCTAATCTTGCACTACCACACTAGAATATGGGCCTTGCATCATTCATTGTTCTCCGAGTCAAGGGATGCACATAGATGTTTTTGTCGCTACACCGTGGCGGTTGTTCGGAAGTAGGCTATGTCCGATCAGAGGTTGTGTTTTTCTGACTCAGTGCAATGGCAGTATGGATTTTACTATTTACTCTTATTCATTGGATTATCACCGTCTGTGAAGCAATTCCAGCCTTTGTGCACAATTGACCCGCGTGGACTCCTCTGTGGCATCTAGTTTACAACCAAATTTTGGGGTTGTCGGGCTGGTGCCTGGAAACTCACCTTCTAACTTGACTGTTTCTAAGCCGTCGGTTTTAATCGTGGGTCTCTCGGAATTCCCAACGCAATGCGTAACTTGTAACCGTCTTGATCACTTTCTAAGAAGTATCTGCTTTTTCTGGTCTGACCAAGTTACCAGCAATAAATACAAGTGTAGTGGGAAATTTCTTTCCCTGTGCCTCAGGAATCAGATGATGGATATTATAGCAAAGTGACAATGCCGCGGCCATTCAAAATCCGTAGTTGAGTAAAAAGTATTGTAAAGGTTGACGATGGTTCACTGTTAAGTATTCTTACGAAGCTTTAGACGATTGGTTAAGTCTCTATACCCATATTAACGAACGTGACAGTGGCCAAAAGAAGCGAAGCTCAAGATCTCAAGTTTAAGACCACAAGGTTCGCGGACTGCGAAAATGAACAATAAAACAATAATGCACCAACTCCGTCCACGCTTATCGCGATTGAAGATTATCTGGATTCGTTTTTCTAGGGAAGAGAGTACACATTCTTTAATGAGTGTTGTGGTTCAATGAGTATACCTCTTTGAACCGAAAACGGATGCAATCATCCCACCAGGGTGCCTTTGTCGTGGCACACTTCAAGTTATCTTTGGACTTTCGTTATGGGGATCTCTGCATAACCTTGTTGATCCACCTGATTCCAGCTGATTCCTCTGTTTCCTTTTCGGTGGGCGTTCCAACAGCATGGCTTAGTTGCACGTCACTTCTTGTAACATAAAATGGGATTGCCGAATAAGGGTTCTTCACAAAACACATAGTTACGAGTGGCAAGCGCTTTCTTGAAGAATCCGACTTGACTCTCTACCACCAACAAGACCTGGCCTTCCCTTTGCCGTGCCGTGTCTACTTGCTTATTGAGGGTTGTTTTCGTGGGTTAGGCTAAGCGAGCCGTTGGTAAGTCCCTCTAGATTTTGCGGAACCTGTGCTGTTATCTAAACGCCACGCAGGAGTTCAACAATACGATCCTATACCTACCGATGGATAATACAACCCCCTTCGTGCAGACATCCATATTACGGAGAAAAAACCCATTACTTTGCAGTCGTATTTCCTCAATAAACAAACTAAACCAGGACTTGCTTGGCTATATCATTTATCTCTGTTCTTCAGAAGATGGGGTTTCAACGCACCATACAAGGAGAATACTTCAAAATACCGCTCGATTTTCTTCGCAAGTCAACAAACATTGGCGCTCCCTCTCCCTACGAAACAAATTAATCTGGCTGGGTCCCGTCCTCGACTGGTTCTCTCCACCAAGATGGGTGGCTGAGGTGTTGCGCCGCTCTGACCCACTCCCATTGGACGTGATCATTCCATTGGACGCTGCGAATGGATGTCCCCTAGTTGTATCTGTGGCATTATTGCACCTCTCTCGCATGCGGACACTGGAGCTGACGCTCGTGGACAACGCGTGGTGGTTTATCACGCAATCTAATCAGCTCAAGACCCGGGCCCCCTTGCTTCAGAAGCTCATTGTCGATATTAGGCCTGGCATCGAGCCCAAGAGGCGTCTCCATAGTGCGGAGTCTTTGAGTATGTTCGGTGGTCATGCGCCGAGGTTACAACGTCTTCAAGTTCGGAACTGCTCGTTGAATTTGACACAGCTGGCATCCAGTGCATTACGTGTCCTTGTCATCGAGGATATTCAATGTAATGAACTTCTGGATGCGCTCCGACAGATGAAATACCTCGAATCGCTTCAAATTGTTCTTCCACTCGAGAGCGCGGCCATCCATAATGTTTATGTGTCGTCCACCTACATTTGCGACGTCCATCTACTAAATTTAACGAAATTAAGGGTTTCAGCCTCATCGTCGACATGTGCAAAACTCCTACACGCCTTGGTTCTTCCCACATCCTGCGCCTTGGTAATAGACGCACAACACGATCAGTCATGTCATGACGGACAAGACCTTCTCACAATAATCTCCCGTTTTGAAAGTGTACTAGGAAACTGGGCATGTGAGCCTCTAATGGGACGCCAATACCTTCGATTCGGTATGGACGAAGTGGGTTTCTCAGTAGATGCCCCTCAAGATGACATCGCATCACATCCTTTACTTTCGCTAACGTTTTGGTGGGAGCACGCTTCGCAGGTGGAAATGCTTTTCGCCTTCTTTCCCCTTCTCATTTCGCTATTCAGTCGGTCTTGCAAGTTACCGGATAGCCTTTCGATATTGGTGGGCAGGGGAGTACCTCCAGAGCTATACCCCGACCTCAGAAGCCTGCTCATTCCGTGGTTGAAAAGCGTGAAGTATATCCAAGCCATCGAGTTTCAAAGCCATAACGCCTTTGCTCTCATGGAGAAATTATTCCTTGGTCCCCGGCTTGACATCCTTTTGCCACATCTCAGTGACATGACCTTTGTAAAAGTAGATTTTACTACTCAAAAACGACGATACTGGAGAAGATTGTTGAAAATCCTCAAGTTTCGTGCCAGCGATCGGGTTGATGCTCCTATTCTGCAGCTGGATTTCATCCATTGTGTAGGTGATTTCCGGCGAGAGAATCTTGGTGGACGGTTTGGTACTATGGTTAAAATAAATGGGAAGGATTGCTCTGATGACGACGATGAAGCCGACGAAGCATCAGATTACACTGTACAGGATTTTTCGGATTAGATAGCACTAATTTTAATACCTTTTGCAAATACTCATCCACCCATCGAAAGGAACAATCTCTCATCTTGAGTCCTGTTGGTCTAGTTTTTGGCTACCATTGACTCCGCTCTTTTCAACAAGTAATTTTCCCAAAATGAAGGTGCCCATCTGGCGACGGGCGTGTTATAAATGGGTCAAATGATTACATAACCCAGCCGTGCTCTCATTCTAATTTTCACTTCAAGTTTGAGGAACTTGTAGGCGATACTATGCATCAGAGCCCCCTTCTCTCGCTTTCTCTGGAACTCATATTGCTTATCTGCGACAAGGTGCCCTAATCAGGTTCTCAGTTCACGAGGTTCACAAACTCATTGTTGGCACAGCTAGATCTTGACGATCTGAAGCATTTGCGCCTGACCTGCAAGTCACTCGCAGAAGGGTCAGCCTCTCTGGTTCTGCATCATATAAGCATTTCAGCAGGGGATGCTACAACCATTTCGGAGCTTATATCCAATCTTCAATTCTTGAGCCAACCAAACAATGGAGGACGTTCCGTAGTTGGATTCTCCGCCCCTCCGCCCCTCCGCCCCTGCTAAGTCGATTGCTCATTGATCGGTTATATAAGTGTTTGGATCGCAAAAAGTTGAACTTCATCCTTTCTCTTTTCGCCATCCTTGCGACACCTTGAACACTCTTCGGTATATAATTTTAATAGTATGTAATTAACTTTCATTGTAAGTTTGCAATATTCTGAGATTGCACATGGCGAGCTTTAACATGGGTTGAGACAGAATGCTACATCACTCACCATGCGCTGGCGCACCATTACTTCCCTACAGTTATCCTCTTGCCTCTGTTCGTGGTTCCAATGTCCCATACCACAAACCGTGAGCGCCCACATCCCATTGCCTGCAGTTCATGTGGGCGGTTCGTCGATTACATGCGCGTCAAGTCAAATCAGAACGGCAACCAAGGCCGCCTTGTGGCGAAGGTGATTAATTTGTTTTCTCCAAAGCCCACCACTGAAATCAAGGCGACAGTGCTACAACTGGAATCCATCTACTGGCCAGCGTTGCAACTTTTGGAGCTGGAACCCCGACAATCGTTTATTCCCGCTGTCACCTTCAGTTCTTCCGCCGGGCTCTGATGGGCTTGAGCCCATGTCAAGTCCACAAGCTATGATTGTCGCAGCTGCTCCCACCCCTGCAGCTAAGGCTCTGTGCAATGCCATTGGTTGCAAGTCTTCACGGCTCAGAAAAGATTGCAGCCGCCAACGCTGTAAGACCCATTGCATCGAGTTTGGAGGAGGCTGCTCTTCGCCGGCCCACAAATCGGGTCACAGTGTGCCGACGCCTATTATCCTACAGCAAATGCAGCCGACTCCCCAAGTAGCGCCACCGTCCTCACTTCCTATTGACCCTGTGTTGATAACAGCGTCTGTTCCCTCCAATCCTTCACCAGCTGCAAGCGTGAGCGCATCCAGGGGCCTGGTCCATGCATCTCATATGGCTCCCATCTTCACTGAGCAGTGGGCTACTGAGCAGCGGATCCGAGAGGAGCATAGAAAGCAAGCGGCACGTCGGCTCATTCAGGCCCAGAGGGTGAAGCACACAGTATATGTGTATGTTTGGGATCATGTGCGTTTTATATTCCTATTTTTTGCAATCCTTTTAATCATGGAATAGGATAACACGGATCCTGTAGTGGTCGAATTCCAAGACGGCTTCATCTGGCCGCTATTCGATATCAACAACACTGTTCTCACTCGAATCGGGCTTGGCGCCCTTCCCCCAAATGTCGATATCAATCTCTTTCGCCCTCATCTCAATCTATGGACTGTAATCCCACTTGATCATGTCATCCAATTGACACCTGAAAACACACGCATTTTCCTTAAGCCATCGAATGTCGATTTCTGCAAAAATCTAGTGGTCCTCACATCGGAAATTCGTGATCTTATTGGACGGATAGATGTCAAGCACGAACGCGCATACATGAAGTCTCGCCTCCGGCAAGAGGAGTTGGAGCATGCATTGGCAGCAGCAGCATCGGCGAAGCGTAGCCTCAGTTTTGATTCTGTAATTGTCCATCCGCCACCACCAAAGCGTTTCTGTAAAACAACAACTCCTATTCTTGTTCCTCAACTTGTCAAAGATCAATCTGCCGCCATGACGAGAATCAAAAAGAGGAAGAAGACAAGCACAATCTATATCTACTCCTCCTCTGATGATCAACCTGCCTCGAAGTCTGATGCCCTTGATGACTCAGAAGACACGGATGGGCCAGAACCCTTTTCTTCCCCTCTCCGACGTGGTACCTCTTCCCAAAAGCCTTTCACCCCATCCCGATCTGCAAAGGCCTTATGGCCAGGAGAAAGGTCAATTAAGGAGGTTGTTGAGGGGTTCATCCAGGTCGACGACTTGTCTAAGCAACCCGATTATACTGTGACGAAAGCATTCGAGGAGCATTTCGGCATGAAATTTTCCAGCTCCACCTTTTATGAACATCGTGACCGTTGGAATAATGCCTCTCAAGAGGACCGCGATGCAGGACTAGCTTCCAATCAATCTTGGGCCTCATTTGTATCACGCCATCCCTTTTCTCGTGCTAGTGTCAAGGCTGCTCGTAAACGCCAACAGAAACACCTTCGCCGACATTTTACCCCCAACCAGACATCATTGGCCAATGCCGAAGACGACATTGAGTTTGTAGATTAGCATCCGGACTCCATTGTGGTCCTTATTCAAGTTCTGTACCATCGTTTTGTATCTATTAGATAACTTAGATTTGTATTGTTGACTGTGTATCCTTGGTGTAGCCTTGTATTTGTATTCTCAATGGGTACTATGTAATAACATGGATTTTGTAAAAGGAAAATGTCCATGCTCTTGCAACCTAGCCATTGTGAGTCGGTTCCGATGGATAATCATCTCATCGAGAAAAAAATTGAACATATCAACACTCATTTCACGCAGAATGGCATGGAACCCACCGAGCCAGACATTTGTCTGCTCTGCAATCGACGAGTTGAAATACCAACTTTGCCCATTCTCACCAAGCAGCTCTGGAAAATTGGCCGGGTTACAATGTGTTTGACAGAATTCATCGGTCACGGAGTGCTTGCATGAAAAGTGAAAGACATCCACGGACAAACCGGTGTTCTTGAAACTGGGATCATTCCTGACGTGTTTGGCAAGGGAACAGTTATTGTCGAAGAAGATATGATCAGGCATTTGCCCATGGATTCGAAAGGTGCGCTTGATAAATTCCTTTGAGGAATATGGTCAAAATTTCGAAAGAAACAGGGACTACAAGACTTACTGCACAAGTAGAGATTCCCTCCGCACCATAGAACGTTTCACGGGCAAGGATGATGCCACAAGGTGCAACCAGTACTTGCTCATTGTGTGTCCGCTTCCGTCCGAAAGTAGCCTTTATCCGCTTTTTCACTTGCAGCTGTGGAAAGTTTGTTGTTGTTGTAATAGACGGTCTAGACCTCTGAGTTGCGTCACGTTCATCCACAACGATGAATTCTTCATCAACCGCCTCCTCATCAATGATTTCATCAGGCGCTCGTTCCACTGCAATACTATCGGTCGGATGCGCAACTCTTGCACGCTTGAGGCGTTCTTGCAACTGGAAGCGTGACTGGCCACGCATCTCATGGAGTTTCTCAACATTCTGATGAACAGGGTCACCACAAGTTCGTTTGCCAATCCCAACAACCAGCTGTTTGCAATCATTTACCACACAGATATTGCCATTATTTCGATGGCCAGGACAAAAGTGGTCACGAGCTGTCGCTAGTGGAGACTTGCAACCGTCCGAAGCACAGCGCGGATGGCCAATGGTGATACCATCCATCACCACAACTGATACAGCTGTATGTTTTTTCGTAAAAAGTCTGGAAGTTGATATATCAAACTCACATTTGTTTTGTTCTGGGTAGACCCGAACACATTTTCCACAAGCGTGTAATATTTCAGGCTGTCCGTAGAGCTTGATTCGAATATTGCGGTCGCATATCGCTTGCTTAAATCGTTTTCCATGGTCACCGTCGTGTGGTACTGTCAGGACTCCATGTCGGTCGCGGTAATCTTCCAGAAGAGAAAGAAGGATGAATCCGGTGTAAACATGGTCACCCTTAAGTGCCGGCTTGAAGGGCCAATCTGCAGGAATTGCACCACCACCGGAATGTGCAAGGGAATACGATCGTGCACAGTTGCTTGCTGACTTCCTATTTCCTCCGTCACTATGCAGCAAGGAATACTCAAAACACACAACATACCATGCAACATTCATGTCAATTCGCCACAAGTTTATAATTTGTCGCTCAATGAAGTGATGCTCCGCTACCTCTACCACCTCAGGTAAATCATCACCTCCGTAGTAGAAGCGTAGGCCGTTTTGCACATAGTAGTTATGTTGATAGCTGGTACGACAATCTAGGAGAGATGCTTGTTGAAAAATTCTCATGTGAACAACAAGTATACCTGGACAGTAGAGCTTCATTATCCAGACAGGGCAGGGCCCCCTTTCCGACGTGTACAATATTCCCCGTCGTTGCTCTACTTTTTGCAACTTATGTTTTGCAAGCATTCTCTTGCAGCTTTCATTTGTGCAGAAGTGGCTAGGAGGGTATAAGACACCTAACCAGTAACGTAATCCTCATATACTAGCTTGGCAAAGAAACAACTTGAACATACGATAGCCCAGGTAATTGCCATATTTTTTGTATCTCTCATTTATACCCTGCACCTTCTCTTCCCAATTCCATACCACATTCTTCAATAGGTCCCATAGGTCTGCAATTATCTCAATGCCCAGGTCACACAGTCCGGAAAGTAAATTGGCGATCGACAAAGGGAGAACGGGTGGCGGAACATCGACTGGCCACAGGGCATCTGAAACAAGCACAATGTCGTCTTTAAACCGTGGGGCATACATCAGAAAGGTGGTGATTTTGAGAAGGTCGTCTGCATTTGAACACCCATGAGCCGTACAATCACGAACGTGAGCCTGATCGAGTTCAAAGGGCTGACATAATCAAATTATTTGGGGCGGAGGGGCGGAAAATCGAATTCCGGAACTTTTTGGCATGATGCCATTGGACAAATTTCGGTAAGGAACGAGGGAACAGAGTGTTAGCAGGCAACGTTTGCGTGCATTTTTTTTTCCTTTGTGGAGGGCTTCCTCCTCCCCTTTTGGCCTTTCTACAGTTGCCAATATTGACCGACAACAATCAGGAGCTCCCCACAGAGGTCTTGACAAAGATGACCAGGGGCAATTGAAGAATAATATTAGTGCCGCAAGTTAAGGATTCGGAGAAAGAGTCGGTCTCTCTCTCGCTTTTGAACATCTCTTTGAACACATATCCACTTCAAGGCGACACTGCAGAACGCGATTGATTCCTCAACCACTTCCATACTCAACTTTATTATAGACCAAGGAGAGACCTTGCTTTTCAGCAAGTTGATATGTAATGCAATTTTAAGTCGCAGACGGGAGAGAAATCTCCACAGCTGCTCCTGCTGCTCGGACAGAGCATCAAGAGAAAATTAGAAAGTTTTCGTCAGTCAAAAAACCCAAGCCAAATAAGTTTCAACGCACATGAAGGTTATAAGACTTCCTAGTGCTGAAGGTTCTGCGAGGATCAGATGGGCTGGCGTCGCAAACACTAATACTTAATAAATAGATTTTTGTAGTTCATAATGTACCAAAAGAAAGCCCGAGCTGCCTGAGTGCAAGCCTTCGTCGTCAAGGAACAAGAAATGCGCCCATATTTCACTCGTTTTTCCAATAATTACTTATTTAAACCAAGTGATTTCAGTAAATGACTTACACAGTAATTTGAGGGACTTGAGAAGTGAAATTGGCATCAGTCATGCCATGTTCCCTGATGCCTCTCACTCTAAGATATTACATTCAGAGCTTAGCCTGTTACTGCATTTGAGGAATAGAAAACCGTCAATATACTATTACATGGAAGTGTTTGGTCAATTTCGTGTGCCACTTTTTGTTGGGATAGAACTTACATAAAAAACATGTGATAAAATGTCACCTGCTCAATGCTCCAACTCTCATCCTCGTATAAATTATCCACCATTTCCCACTGGCATCCTGACAATCAACACGGCATTTCTCTTCGACTTCTCTCATTATTTCCTTTGCTTCTTCATCCCCAAAATCGCGCAAAAACGAGCTACGGGCGAAAATATTTAGCCAGTTGTAAAGACCTGCCTCCAGATGCGTCATCCTCGGTGTCAATGTGACTTGTATAGCTTCAAAACCAGCGCTGACCAGGAGCTTTTGTTTCTTCAGATTGGTAGTTGAAGGAATATTTTTTTAAATACCTTTTCGTACTCCAATTGGGATGGGAAATACCAAGGGTCAACGTTCTGCGGGTTACGGCCCTTTGATCTTATGACTTCATGCAATGTGGACCTTATCCCTGGTATGTGTTCGAGCTCGCTATGATACGTAAACGACATAAAACGGGGAACAGACCTATGCAATTCAGGAGACCCCCCATTTCAACTGCGAGTCTTCCTCCCGGCTTGAGACATTTCTTTACACCGAGTAACACTCCCAGTGGATCGCGTTTACACCAATGAAATGCCGCGTTACTAAAGACGGCATCGAACTTCTTTTGACCCCATGGAACCTCACTTGGTAGTTCTAATTCCTGTGCATCAGCAACAAATGTGTGCTTCACGCCATTCCGTCTCGCTTTTTCAATCTAATGGAAGCTCTGCATCAGGCTTTCCTCCTACACATCAACGATTGTTTATATCTCACCATGCTCTGACTAAAATCTGTTCCGACCACAACACCACCAGGGAGTTGTTCCACGATTCCCTGGAGCATTACAGTCAATTCGCCGCTTCCACAACCGACGTCCAGTATACGTTCGCCAGGTCGTGCGTCCAGAAGGTCGAGAATGGCTGCGGTATTGACAGACGAATAGACAAAGGACGCTGTCTTGTTGTACAATGATGCAGACCACCCACTGGAATCTCGCTTGTCAGCGTCGGGTTCGCTCTGAGTAATCTGCTGATGTTCTGGCATTCTTTCGATGCTCTCCCTTCTCGTTCCGTCAGAGTTCTTATGGCTTTAATCTGATGATACACATCTTCGGCCGAATAGCGCCATTGAGGGATCGACTGATCGATTTCACAACTGACGCCTCCTATACAGACTAAACACTTCATTCGAATTACGCACTTATTTTACTAGGTCCGAAAGTAAACGATGAAAATCACAATGAAATTTCCCAGTATACAGTAACTCGGAATCAGACAGCCTTTTCAGGGGCCGACGTCGGGGGAGGATACTGAGCCGCACCGGTCGACGAGGCTTTAGACTTGTCTTGTTCTGCGATGCGTCGAGCTTCCTCGTGGATATCCTTCACCTGCTTGGAGCTCTCTGTGTAGAAAGCCCAGACTTTCTGTCCCCATGGAGAGGAAATGGCTTTCTTGTAATACTATCGCGCAGAGTTCAAAGACTTGGCAATGGCGTTACAGGATGGAATCTCACATCATTTGCAATTTTTGAAAATCCTCTCTGCTCGTCCACGGCCCTTGCTTGTTTTGTTGCTTGTTCGACAGTGGCGTGGACCTTGCCCGAGACCGTTTGCTGCTGTCCTAAAGCTCTCTCACCAATTGTTTTGTCGAGAGATTGGAAGTAGTCAAGAAAACGTCGTGAAATTCCATGCTTCTCTAAAAAGAATCCTGTGTTAATCGAAGCAGGAAATGCTAGAAAAGGACTTACTATCCATTTCAATTGACCTTTGCAAAATGTCATCGGTCAGCCGATATCCTCTAGCAAGATATTCAGCAGCGACTGCATATTGATCAGACGGAATAACTAAGTGATGGAGAAAGTAAACTTACTACCAGCACGAGGCTTATCAGATTGTTCGATTGGGTGGTCGGATGTATGGTCGTCATTGGGATGAATGGTATCTGAGGATACTTCGAGTGCAGACCCATCCAGAGCACCCCCATTTAGCTGGTGATTGTATTCATTAGCTGGCCTTCGTTTGATGATGTGATGTGTTACCATGAGAGCCGTCTGCGCGGCACTAGCTTTCTCAAAAGAAATCGTAGCTTGATGTTCTTTCTCCTTGTAATCGACGGAAACGATTCTGTCAAATACAGTTACTCTCGGTTCAGTGAAATCTCCGAAATTGATCCATACTTTCCACAGAAGCTGTAAAATATAGTTTAATCATGGAGAACGACATATATGGCATGAACGTACGTAAAGAAATCATGTAGGTGATCCTTCGTGGTACTGGGCGCGATGTTGGAAACCTGGGAAGGGAATGGTCGAGCATTCTCATGATATTGAAAGATATACTTACGTTGATTGTATAGGGAGACATGGTGGTGCAGAGCAAAGGCTGAGTGGAAACTTCCAGTGTGGAATACCGGGCTGTGTTATCTTACATGACATCATATCATCCAAATTAAGAAAAGATGATTCTGGTCGAATGCTCAGCCACTAGAGTACGACCCAAAGAAAAGTTGGACCTAATGGGAATCTAGAATGCTGGGTTCAACTCCATGGAGTCCAGACCTTCAAATCGAAATGGACCTTAAATGTCGCTTGTTGTGTTTCAGACAAAAACAAAGCACGTTCAGAATGCCGCCCTCATTGGATCGTTGCACGCATCTGTTTCCAGGTTTCATAATACTTACGTATATGCACAAGAAGAATCTTCTCTAATTTAATTGCACGTGATGAGCTGTGGCTGAAATATAAAGTGCGATTTGGAAAGCTCCAGGTCGTTCTTTCCGTTACCATTCGCTCGATATTTCCGCTCGGGAACGACTCAGACATTACCTTCCTTGTATTGTGACCTAAATACTTTTGCATCTATCGTTCAACCGGAAGTGTTCCTCTATATCGACTCCGCAAACATTCGTACACTGCATTCTCTAGATCCCATTTGTCTCGACAGTTACCAAGTGGGGATTGTACAAGCGACGTTAGAGTTCACTCCACGAGGTACACTTCTGATTTGATTTATATGGGCAATGGTGAGTGATGGGAACTACTCTCTCATAGGTCCAATGAAAATAATCCTTTTCCCCACAATTTCCAGCTGGATCCGTTCCGTGAAAAAGGGAAATGTACAGACCAACTTTGCAACAAGCGCGTAACACCAATAGCAATTCCGCGGCGACGCAGGCGCACACCTTCACCGTTAAGCTCTCCAGCGGAAAAACTATCTTCACCGGAACTCCTTTTCGAGATGTCCCCGATTTCAACAGCACTATCGCGTTCAACTCCCTTTGCAACGTCACCTACAAACGACAACAGGGATGACCAACACTTCATGTATAGAATCCCTGTGTTTGGATCTCTCTCTAATCGGGAATTGACATCGACTCGCCCTAACATCTCCTGCAAGGGTATCATGTCCTCGCGATACCCCAGTATGCCGGCTCAAACCATTTCTCGGCGAGCGGAACTTTGTGAGCATGAGAAGAGCAGCGACATCGTCGATCCTCCAGTGGGCGGCCATGAAACCATTGTGCAGACACAGTCCACCACCAAAGTCACAGGTTTCTTTCCTTTGAAACCAGACCAACCTCCTTCATCAGACCTTCTTCCGAGACTTATGGGACGACTTTCACCACCTCCTCGTAGGATTTCCGACTCGACATATCCGTGCTTTAGACAGAAGCATAAAGAGGAGGAGCTTTCGTATTCGAACGTCGACCCATGCTTATTTGAATTTCAACACCACCTACTGCAACGGATGGAGGGTAAAAACTATTTCACAAGCCTTCGTTGTGCATGTGACAATCACTGAATCGTTTCATCTCGTGCATTCATCATCCCCAAGCAACTAGACTTACATTAGATTCGTCCCGCAGATACCTAATAGAGTCTCGGTCTTAATTTTCATCCATATAGATTTCTCACAACATCGGAACAAGCCACAACTTTATTCTTTGCACGTCATTTTTCAATGAAAGTCCTATGTCATGCACATAATTTAAAGAGCGTGGCTTAAGAATCGGCTTCCCACAGCAATACACGAGTACTTACCCTGGGTAAAAGCATTTCATGAAACAGTAGTACCTGTATACAGAATTCCAAAAATTATCTTTCACAACATCATATCCGCAATACACGTCCGGGAAAAAGGAAAACCGAAACCGGTTCCCCTTTTTAGTTAGTAAACTGTTGACTTTGAGAACGTTTCGTAACCAGAACTCTATCGATATCGACCGGAACCTCCAGCGGTCCATCAATCGGAGGACTACCGTGGCATCAGGATCCAGTCTCTTTGAACGAACTGCATCGAACCAGCATGATGGATCGACCTCGAGGTCGGAACTGACGGTAGAGGAAGAAGTGCTAATTTAGGGCCACCAATCGATCAAGAGTTTATAGATGGGCTGAAAATTTAGAGTTCCTTGATTCTAAACATGTTCACAGCCTCTCGAAGCTGATCCCATTTGTGTGCCGGAATCCGAGTATGTACTCGTAGATGGTCGGCAGAAAGAAAAAGGGAAGAAGGTTCCCTCAGGAAGTCCAAATGATTGTGCGAAACATTTGAGGCCCCAACCGCAGCGATGGACCTCTCGCCATGTTCTTTTCTTGTCATGGTGTCGATGCGAGTATTCCGATTCATGGTTCTATACCATATAAGCGGTGTCATCAACGGTGATAGGTCTGGCATAAAATGCCACCAGGATGTGTCTAGCGTAAATGCGTCAATAATCCGCCGGTGGGACACCATCAAGAAATCTGACAAAACGGAGTCGATCTTCAAGGCACTAACAATATCAGAGTCGTGATGATGTGCAAATGTTGTATTGCACAGTGTAGAAGGGGTTCATTCTGCCTGTAGAATTGTTGAGTAATAATCAGTTGGGAAAAAAGTGAATGAGAAGTTAGGAACGAATAAATTGGATTTGTAACAGATTGAGGTTGAAACGTTGAAAGTTGACCAAGCGCTGAGACATATATTACTACTCACCCGTAGAAGTGACTTTTTATTCATTTCGATCACCCAAAGTGGCCCATTCATCTACACGACTTAGTCGGAGAAGAAATAAAGCACTGGAATTGAATCCTTACCCATTTGAGTCTTAAAAACAGTTGTACAACCGCAGGGCGTAGAGATCGGATCAAAGAATTTCAAAGATATCAGCGGAAGTGCTACTAGTATAGCACCTCCATTTTCCTGACGAGCATAATCTGTAAGTCTTCCATACAACTTACTTGACAAAGTGTACTGTTTTAATTCACCTCTTGAAATCTTCCAGATATAGGTGGCCATGGAGTCTACCCAGTAAAGCTCGATTGGTAACATCGCGTGAACGCCGCTTTTGATTATCTTTGGATCTTGCAGATTGAAAGCAACATCTTTTGCCAGCAAAACGTCTTGACAATACATATTCAATTAAGGACCATTTGATAGTGACAATAAAATCACTACTGATCGGCAAATTTTCAAGACACGAGGACGGAGAAGTCGTGGAGGGCACAGAACCGTTCATATGCATGTTTATAGGTCCGTTCAAATCAATCACGGCAGGAAATGGCCTACTCTGATTTGAGATAGTAAAGCCTATAAGACATAATTTTGGAAACGCACCAGTTCGAATTTTATGAGCCGTACAATCGCCCTTCTTCGCACTGCTCTTGAACATCAAGCGAGACGGACACCAACGAAGTCGCGATCACGTGATAAACACGTTGAACATCCTTCAGACTGCAGTTGAACAATCCATCGTTTCTCCTATTTACTCCTAAGCATGGCGGCGGCGGCGCCTGGATGGCAAACGGAAGAATTACAGGACGAATGGCCGGACCTGGGACCAGGGTCAGAAGACGATGCCGACGACCATAATCTCTCCTATGGAACACAATCACTCTCGCTCACCATCCCGCTCAGCTCACAAATCCATTCTGTTGCCGATTTTCAACCGAATTCCACACCTTTAACTAACACGTCTTATGCAGTCGGAACTTTCGTTGTTCGTGAAGATGTTCCCGGTGTCCCTCTGCTTCCCAAGACTCCTGGACGAAACAAGAACTTCATAAAGGATTTCTTCACTCCCTTGCCTCTTGAACGCATGTTCGAACCTCCCTCTCCTCCCTCTCCTGAGACACCATCTGAGGATGCGAATTCTCTATCAGGTTCGGTTCAAGCGCAAACTCCGGCACAGTCAGGACGAGTCGATGATGAGATCATAGAGACAGATATGCCGAATATGAATTCATTTCATGGTCGCAAGGCCGGTATGGCTTGTCAATTCACATTTTCTGTGCCAAGAAAACCGTCATCACAACGGGAAAGCCACCATACTGGAGTTTTTCCTCAGGCTCAAAGTACACCAAACCCCCCTGTACCTCCGACACAACAAGCACCGGCAACAGATTCTCGCCTACGCTTATTCCAATTCCAATACGACACATACACACGAGAACATCTGTCGGCCCTGGTGGATTCCATTGCAGTCAATAATACACCATCAGGAACTGGCACCGGAACCACGCCTACACCCACAAGTCTTAGTTATGCAATATCTCACGTCCCAGGAGGACCAAGCTTGAATGCCCATTTCCGCAGTTCTAAGCGTATTAAATTGAGTCCTTCTGAAGACTTTCAGGAAGATGCTGCTGCTGCCAAATTAACAGTCGCTCGGCCAATAATACGCAAGGATTATGTCGGGGAATCCCAATCCCTCATGCAACAAATCAAACTGGCAAAGGATTATTCGACTATTTCAACCGTTGCTAGTGGTCAGAACAACTCGCCATCTATCAGTCATGACACACCCGACAGGTTCGATGGAAGTGTCAAGTTGAAGACACCTTCAGGTGAATGCTTTGCACCTTCTTAAACCTATTCTTTTAACTTTAATTTTAGAACTTATTCGTCGAGGTCCATCATTGCTGATACCCGAACAATCTAACAATCCTTCCATGTCCTCAACGAGGGTCAGCTCGTATTCATCGTCGTCGTATCGACAGAAGGGTGCTGCACTCATAGAGCAGATCAAAAGCGACGTCCAATACCAAAGACGTATACATTTGACAACACACGCCGATGATACAACAAATTTTTTAACCGAGAGTGTCAAACGCTATATTGCCGGAAAAGAAATTGTCCGTCAGGCTACTCCCGCTCGGCGGAAATCGTCCAAACTCGATTCCACCCACTCCTCACAGAAAAGTTCACGTAAATCTAACAAATCCAATATTGACGAGCCTGATTTTCTGCAAAATCTATCCCGCCTAACAATTCATGAAAGACCGGTCATCAACTTTACTTTGACACCTCCGACTATCGTAAACTCAATTAATATTGCACCGCATTCTCCTCCTATTAATCAACAACTCCAATCGACCTTGGCACCACCGTCCTATCCATCTGTTCGCTTAAACATCGATGAAGATCTCAATCGTTTTGTTTCTTCCAGCACCGCATCTGGGTCAACTCTCACTGCTGGTAGTGCACCTTCTTTCGTGAAACATCCTGGTCCTGTTCACATACGTACCATTGCGCCTGGTGACCTTCCTGCTCTCCCGGAGAGATTTGGTGACATGTTCTTTGACAAGACCAGGATGAAATGGGTGAAAAAATCAGTGCCAGTTGCGGATGCTGAGAAATCTTTCTCTCATGCGACCGACGCCAGTGAAGACCCGTTTTGTGATATTGAGAGCCTTCGGGATGAGTCGAGGACTGAGGAGCCTGAGGAGTTGATCAGTCCAGACGACGTGGGTGCCAGACCTCTTATCGAGATGACCAGGATCGAAGAGCGGTCAGAAGTTGACGAAGAAGAAGTTGAGCTGTCCAATTTCTCAACGGACATTTCTGCACATGTTGTGCAGGTCATGACAGGAGTAGAGACTGATGCATACGACGACGAGACGACCGATTCGGAGTCTACGAACGACGACATTCATACGGCAACTCAAGCAGTCATCCACGATATTGACTATGACTCTGAATTCGACGATTCACCATCTAGGGATAATTTGAGTGTGGCGGACGTAGGTTCTTCAAACGTCGGTTTGTTAACGCGAAATGAGCGTCTTTCGTCTCAATGTCTTGCTGTGGCGGCGGCAGCGACAACTGCAGTAGTTGCGGCAACTACGCCCATTCGAGGAAATTCAGGCGCGACGACACCGATCATCAAGTCTGCGTTGAAGAGCAATAGCACGACGCCGACGCCGGCTTTGAAGATTGGGAATCGATCACGCTTTCAGACACCGAATAACAAAGGCCATCGGCGTTCGGTGAGTTTCTCTGATGGAAAGAGGGATGGCCCCATGAGAGGTGAGGTTTCTTGGAACCATTTTTCCTTTGCGTGTAATACGGAGTTCGTTCGGCTGGTTGTACCATTTGGTGCTGTAGATATTATCGAAGCTTCCGCCGCGCCATCCGTACGCACGAAGCGGATAGCTGATATGATGGCTGCATTTGAATCAGGTCCGTATCTGTCCACTTTCGAATATGGTGCCTAGATTCAATACATCCCGTGCCAGACTTGGATAACTCTCCTTCCAAGACGAGCAGTAATGGACGGCCCGAACAGCTGCAGCCGCTCACATCCCGAAAACCGAGTAATCCAATCGCGGGGCCTTCGAAAGGGGAATCTCCGCGCCGAGTCTTCTCTCGCACTTATTCGTATAGACAATCTCCTGGGAAGAGCTTCAATGCCAAGGCAAATGGAACATTCTTGACAGAATGTTCGTTTGGTGTGGCCCATGACAGACTTGTGGAGGTTATCACAGACGTTCAGCCTTTCGAACCGCATTGGGAACGGCTCACTTCTATTGACTTGTCAAATGCAAAGCTTGAGAGTGCGGCGAGGTTAAAGGAATTTCTGCCGCAGCTAGATACGCTTATTTTGTGAGTACCCAGATGCGGTGCGGGGGACATGGAGACTAAATTTCTTTCACGTTTTGTGTCAAAGGAATCACAATGAATTAGCCTGGTTGAGTGGCATTCCTGGCAGTATCAGGACGTTATCTGTTGCTTTCAACTGGTGGGAAAAAATCTTATTCGATTGCCTGGCCCTTTTTTGTGTGGCCCGCGATTGTCATGTGTTGAGGGATGCTGACGACCTTGTGTTACTTTTTCTTGCTTTCTGCCAGCCTCACAGGGATCACATCTTATAATCACTTACTCAACCTTGAGAATTTGGATATCAGTCACAATGCCGTCGATTCTCTGCGCCGTGAGTTGCACCCTCTTATTCGCCAGTTGATCGGGTTCTGATTTCTATTTTCCTTCTAGAGTTGGAGAGCCTGCGTCACCTCCGCGAGCTGAGAGCAGACAAAAATAAAATCACGAGTTTGGACGGCCTTGAGCGAATGGACAGCCTTGTGAAGCTCAGCTTAGAAGGGAACAAAATTCAAACGGTGGATCTTGAACAATACCGATGGTGAGTAAGCTCATCGCTTGATTCTGCAGCTCTAGTGAGCACGGGAACCGGGCCATGATGGTGGATTCATTCATTCATTCCCACCTTCATTTTAAGTCCTGGTTTACATATTTTCCTCTTTTTGTGTGCATTTCCATATTTCGTTATTTTTATAGGGCCCGACTAGAAATGCTAAACATCAGCCACAATCGGATTGATAACCTACGTGGGGTTTCATCACTGCAGTCGCTGATAGCCTTGAATCTGGGTAAGCAAACAATAGCTCGACGGCTCCCATGAGAAAGATGATGGCGTGTGATTGACGACTTTACTTCATTTATACAGATTCAAACTCGCTGAGCGAGTTGGACATTAATAGGATGATGGCCCGGTTGCGCATTCTGCGTGTCAGCAGTAATCGGTTGCGGAGTCTCGATGTGAGAATGGCCCCTAGCCTTCGCACGCTCTATGCAGATAACAATTCGCTGTCTGGGCTTGCCAATTTGCATAAATTGACGAGATTGGAAAATCTCAGCGTGCGGAATCAAGGCGGACGTGGACTGTAAGTTACGGGCTGATGCGCCTCCGTTACTTTTCTCTCGCATTATGATAATCAAGGGGCTAAAATTTTGCTTTATAGGAAGGTTTTGACCCGCGATATTCGCGATGTAAAGCGACTTTATCTATCGGGTGAGTAGTTTATTGATTCCACAGTGTAGAGATGTGACGCAGTTGACGCGCCCAGGGAATCCGCTCAAGGACGACTTTCTGCAAGAGCCGTGCTACAATCTGATTTATTTAGAGGTTGCAGCTTGTCGGTTAATCACGCTTCCAGAAGGCATGGCTAGGTTACTGCCCAATCTAAGGGTGTTGAACTTGAATTATAATTTCCTGGAAGATATTCGGCCGCTGGGAGGATTGACGAGGCTGCAGAAATTGACGATAATTGGATCCCGATTGAAGAGCACGAAGCCACTGATCCGTCTTCTTGCAGGGATGCCCGATGCGGAAATGTTAGACTTCAGGTACGTAGCCGTCAACTGAATTTGGGGATGCGATGTGTTGGAGTTGCCTCTTTGTGTTCTCGCATTTGCTTCCGCTTGTCAAATCTATCCTTCTATCTGTCATTGTCTGTTTTCCGATGGCGGTGGCAGATTTGGATCGTTACCAAATATGAAGTTTTATTGGGAGCACATGCTAACTAATTCATGCAGGATGAACCCATGCACGCTGGGATGGTATTTGCCGTTGCTTGTGAAGGATGTGCCTGGGGCTTTACAGCCATCGGAAAACAGCGGAGGACGAAAAGGACGAAAAGGGGAAGGAGAGCAGGGGTGGCAAGAACTTGATAGCAAATTCCGGCGAGACCTGCCAGATGAGGGGTACATAGGACGACTGGCGTACCGTGGACTTATGATGCGGGGATGTGCACGACTACGACTGCTGGATGGAGTGGGAGTATCGGAGAAGGAGCGCAAGAAGGCGGAGGAGCTGTTGGAAGGGATACTGGGTCGGCGGGGGAGATGAACTGGTTCAAATAATATGACCTAAATGGGCGAGAACGATGAAGATCTGATTAAGTAATGGGATAGATTTGTGACTGTTTTGATGAGAAAGTGAATGGAAGTAGTGTACCTAGATTTGGCATGGACGATCTAGCCGCTGAACCGATTAAATACGGCCGACCTTTTCTTTTTCATGCGACTGCCCTTCCCTTGCATAAATCTTGCAGATGCCGTCTGCAGAAATACTCTCGCACCGCCAACAACTTGAAGACTATCCTGTTCACCACCTTCATCTAGAAAAGACTGTTTTGTCTGTTAATCTGTATGTTTTTTCGTTTCTTTCGAGCTCCAGTGTTTTATTTCTTTTTCTAGTCCTACAGATTCAAGCTTCGACTACGACGAGCGCCGTATGTCTGCGTCTGCTATTTCCAACACAGACACAGAAAGCAGCAGCATTCTCTCAAAGGGTGACAACCGCTCGCTCACCCCAATCGAAACTGCTGAAAAACAGCGTGATTCCGCTGACCGCCAAAATTGGGACATCTCTCACTCCTCTACCCATTCCCCTTCTGGAGACTCTGCTGTAGACCACAAAGTCCAGTTGCCCTCAATTTCAACCACCTTTGAAGACAGTCATTTGCATGACTCCCGGAGATCCTCTTTGCCTGTTCTTCATTCTGAGAGTCGCATCAGACATGCCCCATACCCCCCATCGAGTCTCCGTCAAAACTACGGCCCGTCTGGACACCAGACTCTCTCTTCTTACACCTTCCCTTCGTCTGTAGTCGATTCTTCTGGTGACAGAATTTCCGCCCGTCCAAGAGTATCTACTGACCTGGCCACCTACAACGGCAATGGAAGTCATGTGGCGCATTCTTACGATTCCCCGTATCCCAATTCTGGTTCGTCCCGTTTATCTCTCTTATTTTGACTTTCCCACCTTAAATCTCTAACTTTTCAGGTTTGTCTCCTTACTCTGAATCAGAAAACTGGAATTCTTCAGCCTCTGGCATTGTCCGGCCTAGTTCCACTCCGGGACAATTGTCAAATTCTACCGTAAGATACGAAGACAACTTACGCCATGCTTCCTTTAGCGGCGCCTCAATGTCCCAGGCCCATATATTTGCAGGTTCGGCTCGTATCTCGGGACAGCAAGACCGTAAACCTATCTCTGGCATAAAGAGTGAATGGTCTTTCCCAAACCAGGATTTTGTCCTCCCATCTGGAAACAATACCCAATACTCTCCCCCTTTGGGCTCAAACCATCCACCATCAAGCATCGCCGTCTCCCCTTCTTCGCGCTCACCTCCTACGTCAATGCCTGCTTCGTCTCTCGTTGACCGCCCCCAGCGGAAGAGGGGTAAGCTTCCCAAGGAAACGACAGACTACCTTAAGGCTTGGCTCCACCGCCATTCCGACCACCCGTACCCCAGCGAGGAAGAAAAGAAACAGCTCTGCCATGCCACGGGCCTCAGCATGAGCCAAGTTTCAAACTGGATGATTAATGTACGGTATTATCCATATAGTCTTCGTCTAGCTCGTGCTGAATCCCCCTTTTTTTCTACGTTTTCACAGGCCAGACGTCGTATTCTTGCTCCTGCTCACCGATCTTCAACAGGACCGACTACGACAGCTCCCTTCCCACCGTCGGGAAGAGGTGCATCATTGTCCAGTCTGCTCGATCCAATGAGCAGACGTGCATCGATGCCTCAAGGAAACGAAACCCTCCAGCTCTATCACCCCATGACACTCCAGTCTGTACCTCATCCGTCTTCGTATCCAGCGTCTTCGACACGTCACATCGTCTCTAACATGCCTCCGCGCTCGCATACTCTCGGGGGAGAATACGCGCCCAGCAGCCGCCATGCTATGGGCATGTACCCCCCTAGTCAGAACGGCGGGCCAGGTCACCCTCCCTCTGGCCACTACATGTCCTCTGATGTTGGCCCCCTCTCGGCGCCTCCCTCTTTGTCGAATCACCCGTTCTCTCATCACTCGTCTTCTGGAGGTGGGCAGGTCCTGTATCCCAGTTCACGTTCGACACCTTCTGGACACCACGCATCCTACTTGAATGATACGTCATCGCATTCCAACTCAACGGGATCGGCATATGGAACGCCTCCCTAAGGCTTGAATATCTCGATGTTCTTCGAAAATGGACATCGAACAATAAAAATGAATTCCACGTCTTGTGTCTAGTTCTTTCCATTCCTCGTTTGCTGATGCTGCTCATTCCGTTCCCCGCTTGCTGGTTTATTGTTCTATCTGTATAATCTATCTGCTACGGACCATCTTTGCGGGACAATTTCACTACAATCGCTTTCCTCCGCCACCTTCTTTTCCGTCTATAACCTCCCTGCACCATACCTTTCTCAAAGTCATCTGATTGCTATCTACATATTTCCACACCTCTTTTCTGATGCTGCATTTGCTTTGCATTTTAAATTGTTTCATCATTTGCCAAACCAATAACTTCTTTATTTGATTTTCTAACTTTTGTTATGCTGGCTGCCTTTGCCTTCCCTAGACGGTTGCATCGGCTATGCTTCTGCAGCTCTGTTTGCCGGCATCAGCCTTTCATCTTCCTCCCCTTATGTGCGGTCGCGGTTGCGGTTGATAAATCCCACGGTATGACCGTGTTCCCTCTTTATTACCTGCTTTCGTCATTGCCAGCGCCCTAGATTCTACACCCGGGCCATGAGTTTGGCTGTTACCCCTTCGCATCGAACCCCACTTTGTCTGGGTCCTCCTGCACATCCTTGCTTTATTTTTTCACCCTGACGTCGTTTCCTTGTACCCTTTTCGTCATACCTCATTTAATTTACTGTCTTTTCGGTCATGCTGCAAACAAAGCCCTTTTGAAATTAATCTAGTATCATAAGCTAATGTGTATTTTGACTTTGACTTGCCCAAAAAAAAATCAGACAACTTCTCGAGCCCCGTTTGCAGGGTCCGCCGGCGCTGCCCCCTTTGAGGTTGCAACCTGAGCTGTATTGTTCTCAATAAGGAGAAGTTTGTTTTAATGCTGAGCCACTACATAAGGACAGGAGTCAAGGGGACTCACCGTCTCTCCCAGGGATTGCGCGTGAGATAAACATTGCGTTTGGTGCCTCGAGGTGATTGTCGCAATGTCGGTGAAGTCCGCAATCCATATTCTGACCACGAACCTGCCTAAACAGTCGATTATTGCTGAGATGGCTAGATTTCCCATCCGCTACGGCAATATAGTTTATTTTACTGATCGCGCATCACTATGGGAGAAAAAGAACAATCTTTTTTGCTTTCTCTCATGAACGGAGACGAATATTGGAGCTGGGAGGGGCGCTTCGCGAGTTTAGCCGCCCTGAAATGTGGGAGAGAGGAAAGGTGAAATGAATTAAGAAATACTGTAGGCGCCGAGTGTTTCGGGTTGTTGGCTTGTGAAGCAGATTTCAAATCGGACATCTCTCCGGTGCTTAAGGTCTCAAATGAACGTGAGGGACTTCCAAAGAATATGTTGAACCCTATTAGGGTTGACATCTATTTTCAATTTTTTTTTTCAAACTATGTTTCTATGGGACGCTTACTGTATATCATTCAAAAAAAAAACTGGAGAACGGACCGAATCATTGGCACACTGACGAAAACCATAATTTTCAAACACTTCAAAACCCCCTGAATTTGTCCTGTATGTGAGGAACCTACTCTTATTCTGACCCGAATTAATTACTCTTCTTCAGGCAGGTGAGCTTGGATAGAACAGAAGGTCGTTCGAAAATAATGAGTGATGAGAAGGAGGGGTTTCTGTGCATATTGCACGTGAAGCATATGAGGCGGAGGCTGCCGCTTAACGCCTTTTAGTTTATTTGAAGCGATCCGCCACATTCTTGCTTGAGCAAATATAACACACTTTCAACGCCACTTACGCCGTACTCCAACTGAAAGAGAGAAAAGACCCAATGAAGACTAGGAGGGGGACAAGGTCATGTCCGTTCGATAATGGGGACTCTGAAATATATCGGGGCTGAAGAAGTTGTTCCCAAGATCAGGTTAAATTGTACCCCACTCGCCTCTTCGATGGTCAGCGGCTCTTTGGCCAATCCAGTTTGAATAAGTCGATAAAACAATTCTTCGTGATGACTCCACATAGGAGGGCTGATCATCATCATCGCGGGCGCCTTGATGGTGCATCATGGAACGTTCAACACAAAAGCTTTTGGAACGAAACGCATCCGAGCTTGTTCGAAATAGCTGATGCTTTATTGCTGCGGGAGGCGTCGTTCTGCCTTGATATCATTTTTGAGACTACTTCTCTTAGACCCCCACCATTGTGCAAAGTAGCGTAGCTTTGGCTTATTAAAGTCAAGGATGGGAGGGCCGCAAGCTTCAGCACTTTTACGGCCGATGTGGCGCAAATTGAATGATAAGTATATTGCGCCCACCCACAAGAGCAGCTACACAAACAAAATCAGATTGAAGGCGGTGTGAATATAGACCTTACCTGAGGCAAGGAGGCCAGTCACAAGAATGGATAAATTGCGGTTGCGATGCGTGTAGCCTTGGAAAAGTTTCGTTATGATTCTTCCGTTATTCTCAAAGGGTAGTAAAGTGAAGGCCCAGTATGTGTTAAGTTGAGTCATCAACAATGGCCTATCGACATTATCCGGCAGAAGATATCCGCGGATGCAAATTCTCTGAATAATATGCTGCGGTGACTAAGGGTCTATCCATAATGCAGTGGTTTTCGTAAGTCTAAATCACGCAAAGCTTAAAAATCCATTGACTCGGTAAGGAAATCCATACAATTAGCCTTTGAATTGTATTACCACCCCAGGTAATCTATGATGCAACCTCCTATGCGTTTCTAAGTCGTAATACTAATAGAATTTCTGTGGCACGAGACCAACTGAGCGTATGGTCTGTACCCCTGTAAGATAAGGGTTCGAACGCCACGGAAAGAAAACATGTGTAGGGTAGTTCAACTTCTGCTGTGCCCCAAAAAAGCACCAATTACTTGGAAATGTACACCACTTGGTCATGCGACTAATGACGAATACACTCAAGGCGAAGAATCTTGGCCAGGCAGAATCGAGAGAACTTGACAGGTAGACGAATGAGTATAAGCCAGACCCTGTTGAGAGGGATCCCGAAGTGTTGTTAACCATCTTTGACCAGACTCGTGATCATTCCATGAGGGCAAATGTTGTAGTTGAATACGTTATGGACCATAACAACGGTATTATGGCAGGAAGGTTAGCGAGTCGTTGACTCACTTCACTTTGAAGTGGGCATCCCGAGTTGGTAAAATCATAACATGCCCGAATGTTGCAAATCCGACATACTCCGAGTCAAAGAGCATATGGTGATTTAAAATTTTAGAGTAATACATTGCCACCAATAACAGTGGCACTGCATTTGGTTTTGTTGCACAGTCATCGCCATTGTTTTTATGGAAATAAGCATTGGTAAACTCTTGCAAAAAATTTTTATTCCCTGGTCCGACGGAATTAACAAGGTGCTCCGGAGGTAGATACCTATCAATGTAACAAAATGTACCCGCATGGACAAGTCAGTTCAGGGACGGACGTCTTACAGCTTAGTCAATCATGGAAACTTTGACGGAAAACATCAGATCGGAGCAAGGTGTAGTTCAAATCCGGGGTCAGAAAGACAATGAAATGGAAGAAACGAGAAAAGGAAGAAATTAATTTATCATCACCTGAAGAGTTTATTCAATAATATTCGGCGATTGTGTCGGGACTCGGACTGGGTTCAGCAATCGCCCAAGCACGATCCGAACTCCGCGAACGGTCTCATCAGTGTCGTTTCTTTGGAAATCTTCTTGATCACGATTGTCGTGCTCAGGGTGACCAGAGCACCATTGAAGCTTTGAAGGACCATCAAGCGCTGGCGCCCATAACATATCCCCTGAAAACAGGGTTGTAACTTGCAACCACAGCGGTTGATAACTACAGATAAAACATATTTTCTCTTTCGCGTAATGTAAATGCGATTTTGAAAGTGCGGGGTACCGTATGTCTTTCTGGAACGCACGACAATCGGTCGGACAAGTGACCGTCATAAGAATGCCAAATAAGGCGTAGTACTAAATGGAGATATACAACATGAGCATTTGATCAACCGACTCTGATGGCGAACCAAACGCCAAGCTGCAAGCTGAGCGGAAACAATTTGTCAAAAAGGGATCGCCCAAAAAGGGTTGAGCCGCGTGGATGAATCAAATCTGGAACAAATTCCAGCAGGAAAGACTGGACAAAGTAAGAAGACCTTGCAGAACAAGAGCCATTGCGTAACGTCGTCTTGCCATCGGCCAGGGGTTAGCGGCCAATTGTTCATCCCTGACTGATCTGACTGACAACGATCGCGGGATGACCTTTATTGTGGACCATCCAGAAAGAGCTCGCCGCGAAATTGATTTCCCATGATAGCTCTGAATGAACCTAGTACACGTATATCCGTACCTGGCTTCAATATCAAAACAATAAAGTATATTTTTTTATGCAAAATGAGATAACCTTGAAATGAAATGGTGAAGATAGTGGAAACATGAACTTGAACAAAAGGAGAGAGAGAAACAACATGACGAAACGAGCACGAGACGTACCCGCTAAAGTTAGATATGAAGTCAGTATATGACAACTGCAATTATCACCCGCAGGTCATTACAGAACACGGATAAGAAGTCGGAATGATATACAAATATCTTCGGAAACAGTCGCCCGATCCGATGGACCATATGCATCAAATGGTAGCCTGTTGTCTGTAACAGATACATTCAGTATCAGAACGGTTAGCCTGACTCCACACGAGATAAGAAACAAATGAAGAAGAGAAGCGAATAACACTCAGCAGAAGGCAACTATTGAAATTCAGACCACGGTGGGAAATGAAAGCACTTTTTCTCAAGGCGAAGGAACATAAACTTTCTAGACCATTAAAATTAGAAATGTAGTCCCATAAAGCTGGGTGGTAGCGTCATAGGAGAGCACATCGATACCGATATTCCATTGATCCTGTCGTCTTGCCGCTTGCAAATAACGAACATAACGGCGCTAACTCGCGTTGTACTTTGTGGGCAACACGGAAAGAGGGTGCAAATTTCGGGGTGAGTCACTATGCGTGCCTGCCCGCAACCGAGCGGCGGCGAGTCCACAATTTCATAAATTATGTACTCAGTGGTCTACGCCACCTACCGTAATCAATCTAATCCAGGAGCATATTGTGCACCCATCAATTCGGGAGGCATAATATCGCACGGTTCTGAATCAAACTCCCATGCAAAAATACACCATCTGTTGCAGTAGTAGGAATTGAGACTCAAGAGGTCAAAGGAACTGCTGTGTTGACGCAATCAATCCATCAATACCCGAAGTTTTGGAATATGTATTTCAAATTGGATAAATGCAGGAATTTCAAATTACCACTTCGTCGTCTTTTGTTAAATTTCCTGCGTCGTATGTGTCAAAGTCAACTACGGGGATGCCTTACTCCAATATTAGCATCTTGAGACGAGAGTCCGGCTGCTAAGGATATTTCAATGGGCATTCAGGGAGGATTGTACTTCCCACATTCCATCAGAACCTCTTTTATATGTCCGTACTAGTAGGAGGGAAAGTGAACCTATGTGAAGAAATTCTGACAACCCTAAGAAAGAACCAACTAGAAGGTGGTTGGGATTGCACCCTGCATCATTATTTTATTAGCCTGCCTGGTACGAAGCGATGTCGGAACTGTCTGCGAAATAATAAGCGGCAGGATTTTGTCTAAGCGCTTTTGACAGCCGGAGCGTGCGTGTTTATAAAAACACAACTGGCAGAGAGAGCGAAAGGCCGAGAAAGGTAAGCTCTAATTGTTTAAATAAAGTATGAACTACCTTCGGACCATCTTCAAGTCAAAGGAGGCACCGATAACACCCTTAAGGCATTTGCCAGTTCAGGATTGTTAGTATCGGCTTAGAAATTGATACATCGGTATCATAATAGACACCGGCAGGCAAGTGCAAGTTGAAGTTCCTGTCAAATGCCATGTCATAGCTTTGACAATTGCAAATAGCTGGGTGCCAAAGATTCATGTAATGTGTTTGAGGGAGAAGTATGATAGACAAGGACATAACATGAAGTCAGACTTGTACATATACCCGATCGAAATGAATGAACATCTCAACTTGGTGAAATGGACGTTTTGACAACTCCATAATGTCCAAAAAGGAAAGAATGTGCAAATTGGGGTGAAGAAATCTTGGTGTTACAGTAACAGTGCATGATTCACGAGGGACTTTGACATACCAAGACTGTGTCCAGCCATAATAACCCAATATGAGTTGGACATATCCGAGTCAATCACTTCTGCGCCGGTCAATACGCGACTTCATGAACGATTGCTGCTCTGCAACAGAGGTATGCTTGGGTTCGAAATAATCTGATAAAGAATTATCTCAAAACGCTGATCTGGAATCTGTGATAGAAATTTGGGCCTATCGGTCGTTGAGAGTGTCCGACACCGTTACGCAGGTGCACAGTGCTGATCTCGAGAAGAATCTTCCTTCAAACGACCGTCTTGACTTTCTCTCACTGGCAAGGTAAGAATTGTGGTGTAAGATCATTTGATACAACGCATGCTGGTACGAAAGTGTAACGATACAAAGAGACCTCCATTTCTTTCCGGTTTGAATCGCATGAACATCGAGATACTGACGTCGCCATTGTCCGCTATCTCAGCGGCACTAATATGGACCTGGGTTAATTGATTTTTCCTTTGTCACACTTTGCGAGCAAAACTAATGACCGAATGTCAACAACTTTCTGTCGAGAAATAAAAAAACGCTTGAAAACAACATACTGTGAAATAACATCCTACTGAGTAACCGCTAGCGGTTACAGCAATGCATCACTTGACCAACAGAGCTGAAGCACTGCGAGCCTGCTCTGGGTTGAATGTGAATTCAATACGTCAAGAACGAAGCTCTGGAGAGGGCATACTTCGTGTAATTGAAACTGAAACCTACTAGCTGAGGCTAGTAGGTGAACGATGACAATCCCCAGAAGTGCTGAGAGACCTCAAGGTGAAGAAAAGGTGTAGCGTTGCGTGTGGTGCTATATATATGCTTTGCTTATCTGATTATCATCAATTAGACCTCATCAGCCTAATTGTCCTCTAGGAGCGACTCGGAGTGAAGGCTTCTTTGCTCCGTAGTTACGTCTGAAAGCAGATTACACAATTGACAGCAAAACTACTCTCCAACAAAACAGCGTAGAGACGACAAATTACGTTAAA
>QDKV01005167.1_pt1 | contig 30927 bp, 28 predicted proteins | sample 1861101 | NCBI WGS metagenome assembly QDKV01 (sample SAMN04275158, study PRJNA302643) | Fungus metagenome, whole genome shotgun sequencing project. | isolation source: fruitbody | host: Mallocybe terrigena | place: Sweden | collected 2013 | reverse complement strand
TTGAACCCGAATCGTTCGGCACAGTGTGACCGTTCCTAGAATCGAATGGTTCGGCACACTGTGGTGTCCCTATGTGGTACGTCCCTATGTTGTTCATTATATTTTATTATATTTTAATGCTCCAGACCCCTAGATAAACTGAATTTGCATATCTTCGACGACAAGGCCACAACTGGGACGCTCATAACCCAGAGGTCATGGTTTACCCGGCTGGAAGTGACTCTCATGCAAGGCAAACCCAAAATAAAAGTAAATAAACCCTATCAGATGAAAACCTACCTCACCTGGCTTTGATTGTAGAATTTCAATCTTCATTGCAGGTGCAAGAAGCCATACAGTCCAGTTTTGGACAAGCAGAGGTTTTGTAGTAAGTGCGGGCAATGGTTCCACGAGGCCTGCATGCAAGGGGTTGGTGTACCTAAGCACCTGGAAGGACAAACAGTGGGAGAACGTCTGAAGAAGGTTCCCATCACACGTGGGTGGGGTGGTGACGAAGAAGCAGAAGACTGGATGGTTGTTGGGACAGGAAGCAAACTTGAGGCAGTTGAGAGACTTGGGGAAGAAATATCCACAGATGGTAAGGATATAGAAGAACAATGGAAATATTGGGAAGAACAATTGTCTCACGAATTCGTCGAGTATGCAAGGAAGACTATGTTCATTAGGTACTTATGCCCACAGTGCCAAAGCCATATTTAAATGATATTTTTTTTCTATCTTCTCTATGTTTTTCTCAGAAAAATATTCTAGGAGTAGTGACTATAAATAGTAGCAAAGACCTTTTTTAGATGCCAAGACGTAATATCGTTCACAAAATTATGCAAACGGCAGTATACATTTTGTGTGACTTAATGATGTCTGTCTATGCCATCCTGTCACCGCGAGGGATGCGTGGTGAGAGGACATTCTACTGTTAGAATATTACAAAGGTCACCTTGATTATCTCTTGTACTTACCTTTTACGGACACGTATTGACGCGCGTTATATTAGAATTAGTAGGTCAAGTTCCGACCGACTTTACATACGTAGAATAGAGACGAAGCACCTCAGCTAGTGTACCACATAGCTGAGGTGAGTACCATACGTTCCAACTGTTCAACTGTGGATTATTGTTCCAATAGGTAGTTATATAGCTCGCACTGTGTATCTCGAGTCGAGGCTCGACTTACCAATGAACGCATCCTCAGCCCCTCCAAACTGTTGTACATCCTTTGGAAATTCACATAGGGAAGCTACAATATATCAATAGAAGCTGACTGGCGGGCCCATGCGTTGTATCGATAGCAACGGGAGCGCGGGCTGTCCCATTGCTTGCGGAGCTAGGAAGAGGATTTTTGACCTGAGAAATGAGCCGATGGGTTTTTGGACTGGAAATGTTGCCATTGGAAATAGGTAATGAGCCGATGGTCATTAACAGTAGCCGACGGGTTTTTTGGCTTGAAACTTTGTTTGCGAGTAAGCTGATGCGTAAAAAATGACTCGCCAATTCATTTATTTTTCTCTTTTCTCTTGCTTTTTTGTTCGGAAACTTTGCCGTTGGCGATGAGCAATGTGCCAACGGCTACAGCCTACTGAGCCGACGGGTTTTTGCCTGAAAACTTTGCTGGTAGAAATTGGTATCGAGTTGACGCAAATTGTTATTATTGGAGATCTTAATGATTTTTCACTGTGTTTTTTTGAATAGCAATGGGCAGTGTGCCGATTGCCATTGGGCTCATAAAATAGAAGGCCAGATTTAGACACCGCCTTATGTAATTATAACAGAGAAGGAGATCTTGCAAGCAAGGTAATAATGAAGGTGAGTGATGAGGTAGCGATGAGGTAGCGATGAGGTAGATGAGGTGGAGATGAGGTAGCGATGAGGTAGCGATGAGGTAGCGATGAATTACAAAGATGCTGTCAAAGATATTAATAACTTAGGTATTGATCGTCATCTCGGGGATGTCAGCCAACCTCTCATCTCGGCAACCACCGATGCTCAGACGGCGGAAGGGCACTACATGACCTAAAAATCCATTGCATGGTCAAAAGACTTTCGTGAGTGAGTTTGCTGTCAAGCTTAGCTACGTGGACCGCGGTCCAAGGTCACCGATTTGAAATTTTGAGGACATCGGCTGTCAACCTGGTGCAAAAGTAATGAGTGTGTAGAAAATGTACTTCAATGACATGAAAGCCTATCGCTTCAAAGGGGAGCCGAAGGGATTAATGTCCGACAACAATCAGACCCGACGGTGTGAGAAAGTCCATTCACCGCCCGACGTGAGACTGTCTCAGATATGCAGTCCAGGTGGACAGAGAAGCCCTCAAGAGGCCCGGTGGCTTTCAATATTGTGCTACTTAGGCCCATCCACTCTCTGTTATTTTCACGCTGACCGGGCCCTTTGATGTCGTTTTGTGTAGGACTTTCAAACTTTCTCCTGAACGGACGGATGGAGTCTTTCAGAGATGTCACAATGCATGGTTACTTGTGGACGGTTCTTATAACACCTCACTGATGACCTTGGTTGGAATCTCACACTGAATTAGTAGGACCATCCATCACACCTCCATCTACTAAATGTTCCTCGGAGGAACGGAAAGGACAACAACATCTGAATCAAAATAGGTATGGTGGTTTGAACGTCTGCCGTAGAACCAAAGCACATTGAGAATAGAGTAAAGTTGTCCGCATCTCAACGCTCTTCGCTCTAATATGTAAACTCTCCCAGTTGGGTGCAAAAGCTTTTATTTGACAACCAGAGGGCTTGAAATCTAAGCATTTCCAGCTCCGTCCACAAACATGTCAAAGCTGCCCGGAACCCTGCGTGGGGGCCCATCGTGGAAACAGAAATCTCCAAGTAGTGATGCTACGTATGTCGTAGTCGATAATATGGTGAATAGTAGGCCAGCCAGAGCATGCCAAAGCACGGCAATGTGTAATTGGTGCCGGCCATTTTGCCGAGATTTAGCAGACGTAGCTGAAGTAATAAACTACGTATATAGTAATGAGTATATTATGTTACGTATAGTGACAAGCCGGAGGAAAGAATTGAGAGTAAAAAGTAGCCGATTGCTCATGCCTGCTTAACCAATGGATGTCTGAAGGCTTTATTCCTACTTCAGGCGAGAAGCAATGGCATAGCCTGGGGCAGTACTAACATAGCAATAGTAACTCTACAACGCATCTCACATCTCAAAATTGGTTCAAAATGGTAGGTCAGATCTAAATGCGGACGAAACTGCTGAAAAATCGACCGTACATAGGTGACAAATTTGAATCGGACATTCGACAGCAGGACTGTCGGTGCAGCTGAGTTTGAACTTCTTGAACGTCTAACCGGCCCTGAGCAAAATTCACGTGCCCCTGCTTCAACGGTTTGGTTTTGCCACCTTTCAACGCAGACCCTCAGCCACGTTGCTCGCTACTAGAACCAAACTTGGTACTCTAGCGCAGCCCTTCAAGAACCTCAAAGCACCACCTCCGACCAGGGCCCGGAGCTCTAACCCTGAGCCGACGACTACCGCGGCATTAGACGCCAACGCCCTCGCAGAGCGCTCCACTAGTCACGCCTGCTGAGGAGGAAGTGGCGGAGATCTATGCATCGGTGAGTCTATACGCCTGCTCTGCGACGTCTCTTCTTAAGTTTAGAACCTTTATGGACAAAGCAGCACTTCCACTCCTTATGCTGGGACCACACGGTTTCTTCGCTTACCTCGACATTGGCGGAGCCAGTGGGGCGTTTTAAGCTTGAATTTAGTGATCACCCATTTCTTACCTTCCCCAACAAGGTATGTTTTCATCAAAGTAATCGTACGCACGCCGACCGCCGTGCTCCTAGTGATTTCTTTTTGCCACGAGAAAGACCCTTCCCTCTTTGTTGTGTCAAAACAACCTACTTTGATACGACGAGAAGGACCTACTGCCTCCTTACCATGCCCCTTACAGTGCGGCTTGGAGGGTGAGTCCCTCCTCGTTTCGTCGCATTTTATACAATGCGAGGTAATCACGATTGCAAGCCCCCCCGCCTTGTCGCCTGCTTTGAACCGGAAAGGATCCTTGTCGTTTCTCCTTTACGATGTGGTGAGGAAGGCGCGTCCTTCCTCTTTTCTCATCTAGCGGTGAGATTCCCGTCGCATCGCCTCCGGCGAGGAGTGTTTAGCGCATCGATTAAAACTTTAACAAATATGCTGACCCTTTAGGATAACGTCATCCCCGGGCTGTGGGTGCTGCTTTCACAAACTTCCTGCAGGGCGAGGGGCATGCGCTGGTCTTGCTTTCCCCGCGCCCGCTCATAACTACCTGGCGAAGGCAGTTGAGGGTTGACTACGAAGGCAGGGTGCTAACCATACTCCAAATGGAATGCCATTCTTCCCGCACTCTCTTAGTCGTCCCTTTCCTCCTTCCGCGCGCACCCCCAGTGCTCGCTCCCGGCCGGGATCCAGCAGGAGAAAGCCGCCCTTTAGAGCTCTTATTGAGCGCACGTAAGGTTTCAATGTGATAGGTCCCCACCTTGACGCGTCAAAAAAAGGTTTCAGCTCAAATGGGGGGAGCTAAAGTTGCAATTAACCAGGCCATCGAAGAAGAATATGCCCCTCGGCGACGTGCACACGATCTAGACCGCAACAGTTCGTTTTCCCCTTCAATAATTCTATGTTGAGTATGGGCCCATTCCCCATCGAGAAGACCCGACAGACTGGGTCACCGTCTATCGAATCACTGGCGAGAGTTGATATGGCCCTTGTTCTACGGAATGATCGAACCACTCAATACGTTAATGAGATAATCCGGGAATACCTGCAATCTAACGAATTATTTTTTCCAGCAGACTACAGAAGTAGAACTCATGGCATTCTGTGCGATGGATGGTCTTATCATTAAAATTTCACGTAGGGAAAGTAATGTCGTATTTACATTCTCTGCACTATAATAATGTTTTCTGCATATGTATGTCAAACGGCCAAAAAATGTGCTCTGCGACGAAAAATTCATAAACCGGAAACTTGACCTGCTTTTCAACGATCATGGAAGGCTTAAGAGTTTCTAACCATCACCCATGTCCTAGAGCGTAGAGCATATTCGAGCGTATTAGACCATACTAGACCATACTAGGGCATATTAGAGCGCATTGGAGCATATTAGAGCGCAATTACATTAGAGCATATTAGAGCGCATTAGAGTGCATTAGAGCGCATGAGAACATCCATTTCCTTACCCAACAGACGTATTAACATGGAGCAGGGTTCTACTGTGGACTGGTTGTGGACTGGGGGGTCACTGTGTGGACGCTGTCTGAAACCATCATCTGGAATGGGCAATATGGGTCCGAATAAATTTATCATCAAATGATGACCTTTCATTTTATTTGACCTAGATTCAGATTAAAAAGCATTCAATTTCACTGGTAGCTTCTCGGAATGCGCGTGCTCAAATCATATCCGGAACATGTGATAAAATCTCATTTGGGCTGTTTAGCGAAAATTTCTCAGTCGGAAAAGCGTCTGAGCTGAATCTTACATACCATAGTACACCAGGACTTCGTGAGGCATCAAGTAAAGGTCATAAAACTATCCAGCTCTGCGTCCATGTGATAAGTTCACCACAGAAACAAGATTATTCTGGCTTGATCGTGATCCTGTACAAAACGTCAGAAAGACTCTTCAACCAGAAGTTAAACCGAGAAGAGAAATGCGTCCATGGAATGCTTCGGGCCTCACAGAACAGGACATGGCAGTCCTGGATCATTTCGATGGAAATGTATGTATTTTCCTAAAATTGATGGCCCAATTATCACTATCGGAAGAGGATATTTTCCCCATTGGCTATGTGTTCCATAAGGATTGACAACACTGTCCCAAAGCGTTTGGGAATGTCCAAATATGGAAATGTCCCCTATAAACCAATTGATAAGAATGGGAGCATGGGCTTTCAACGGGCGAAACTAAATAAGGGAGGAATGCCAGAGTACATCAAAGCACAGCAAAGGCGATTTGAGCTGGTAGTTTGTCAGAACATAAGCAGATGAATGCCAAGTGATATACAAACGAGTGTAGTCCACCCTGTTGTGTATAGAATATGCCAGAGCCAAAGAACCATCATGACCCAACGGTTAAATAGAACAAGCCGGCAGATCAAAGCAAGGAGTGAAAGTTGTCCAGATCACCTGAGGATGATACTGCGCAAATAAACTCCTAGGTATTTTGTATCGCTCTTGACCGTCAAAACTATGAGATTCGATGTAAACCTGCAGTTTAAAGCAATGAACCGACTAACGGGAAATGAGCCAATGGTTTGAAGGACGAAACCGACGGATAGTCAATGAGACGTTGAACAGACGGTATCTAATGATATATTAGAAGTAAAATGAACCAAGCCGGAGCAAAGAACAGATCCAAGACCCGACGGTTCTAATGAAACAAGCCGACGGCTCGAGAAAGTTGTCAAACACTGTGCCGCAACTTGTAACTGCCCGAGATGCGTCATAAATATCATGTAAAGGTACCTCTTGTCACTCTGTCACGAACATGAGCCGGCGGTTCAAAGCAAGGAGCTATAGATTATAAAAGATTTCCTTACTTCTTTAAATCCTTCTATCTTGACAAGTTAAAAAAATATCTAAGCAAGGTGGGAATGAGCCGACGGTCTAACGCATAGAGCCGACGGTTCCATGCAGGTCGTTAGTACAAATTTTACCATTAAATTTTGGTTAAACTGTTGCCATATATTCATTACACCAGGATGACAGCCGATGTACTTAAAATTTCAAATCGGTGGTGACCTTGGACCGCGGTCCACGTAGTTAGAACGGAGGCGTGACAGAAAACTCAAGTACGAAAGGTTGCAATGCCCTTAGTTTGTCAGTTTTTCCGCCGTCTGAGCATCGGTGGTTGCCGAGATAGGAGGTTGGCTGACAACCCCGAGATGCTTGTCAACGTTAGCTGTCTATTAATATCTTTGCCGGCATCTTTGTAATTCATCGCTACCTCATCGCTACCTCATCGCTACCTCATTTCTACCTAATTGCTACCCCATTTCTACCTCATCACCTTCACTTGCTTGCAAGGTCTGCTTCTCTGTCATAATTAAATAGGGCGGTGTCTAAATCTGGGCTTGAAGTCGAACTCGGTTTCGAGCCGGTGGATGCCACCAGTTGGAGGCGAGGCGATATAAAATAAATTTTTCAGTGACCGCGTTAAGTCGATACTATGGTGAATGGCGGGTTGCCGTGTAAATTGGTGCCAAAACCTGCCGTACTTGAAAATGGGGAGGGAACAGGTAATCAAACAGAATTTATAAATGAGATGACGGGAACAACAAACTGTGCAGGGTTTATACATGAAGCCATATTTGTACATGAGAAGGGAGTAACAAATCGAGCGGAATTTTTAAAAAGGGGATCAATACATGAAAGAAACACAAACCATGCTGCATTTGTAAATTGGAGGGGATCGACAAATCATGCCGTATTTCTGAATGAGGATGGACAAGAGGGGATCAACAAACCACGCATTATTTGTGAATAAAGTGAGAGGAATGACAAATACCAATAGATTGTAGATATGACATCACGTAGTATCAATATGCATATTTGTAGATGAGGTACGCATGCTGCTTGTATAGTCAGAAGCATGTTGCGAGCCCTGAGGTTGCTCATGAGGGATATGTTGAAAGGAAGATTTCTCCCAGTCCACCACAGTCTTTGTCTTTTGAGCCCTCTTTGCCCTTACATTTGAATATATTCTTTGCTATTTGTCTTCGTGGTGTGCATGTAAAAATGAGATGAGGGTTTTTGCTCGTTTACGGCGGTTGACCTTTGTCAGGCCAATTCACCTCGCAACGCCGTGACAACAAAACGAAGGGAAAACATGCGGGTCGACGGGTACAGGTAGCCTAGTCCTTCTAACTTGGTATCACATGCTTTTACTCACCGACGCCATCAACATCGTACCAAACTCGCTCAGCTTTCTTATCTTAAAAAAAACCGTGATGGCCCTTATAGCACACAGACGCCAAGTTGAGAAAAATAATTTAATTAAGATGGACCAGGAGTAGATGCTATCCTCCTAACAACCTCTTCAACTGCAATAAAATGTAAAACGCTCGCAAGATCTTGAATTAAAAAATCCATATGTGCCCTACCCCAATGGAAAAACAGTGCTGTCTGGTGAGAACGTGTGAGCTCATTGACTATATATTGGAATTTTCCCCTGTGTTGGATGACAGAGATGTCCATGCGAACGAAAACACGCATACAAGAGCGCCTTTGAGTGTAGAACTCTTCTGCAATGATTAGTCTGGATAACAAGCCCAAAGCGTAGTTGGGTAATGTGTTCTTGATCTCCTCTTCGTGGGGACTGAGCGTGGTGGGTGCGAGCCACGGCATCTGCCCTGTCACCCGGTCTTCTTGCGTTAGACTAAGTAATTTTTTAGTTAATTTCCTGTGAAATGAAGGCTTTGATCGCACCGTAGCTTAGACAACGGTGTAAAAACTACGGGATCCTGGATATCCATTTTGTGAAAATCCCCTTCTTTTGGGGTTGTGACGACCGTCTTGAAGAGCACTCCGTTGACGATGAAGGCACGGATCTCCCCTAGGAATATGAGCGGTGCAATGTAGGGTTGAATAAACCACATAGGTGTAGGGAATGTTAGGTTTGAGCAGTACACTTGAGTTTCCTCTCCAATTGCCGCTTTGAAATTCTTCTCCGCGTCCTTGGTATCCTTGGAGAACACATGTTGGCCATGGCTGCTATATTCCCGTTTAATGACGGCATCAATCTTCCCTCCCACAATATCTCGAATAGCATCAACGGCCTCTGCGCGATCTACACGCACTGCTCGGGGATGCGGTAGGCCCATGGCGGCGGACGACTTGCTGATTATCATGTTAAGATATACCTTGGAACCCGCCATCATGAGATCTCGGGGATCGGGCCAAATCATGAGCCTCCGACGAAGTACTTCCATTCCTGCCCAAAGCTTTTCCATATCCCCTCTGCTTAGGCCATAATGGGGGATAGACAATTCACTAAAGACATCAGCATTCAATTATTTCGTGGAGTGGAGAGGAGGATTACCTACAGAAAGTTGCTTGTGAAATTGACTCCACCGATAAGCACGTCCGTGTTGGTCAGAAGGTTCCAAATGTCCCCCTCCCGGCTAACAACAGCCTCTGCGAAATCCTTCCAACCCACAAACCTCACGTCCCATTGATCCGTTTTCTCCCTCATCTCAATACCCAGAGTGATCTAGGTGGGTAGTTAGAACAATTCACTAACCAACAGGGAGGTGGACTAACCCATGACACACAGAAACATCGAACTTTACCAGGTGCACACCCATCTTGATCCTTGGCCCGATACAAACAACCTCTTTGTGCTTTAGAGATTACGTCCATATCCTCCTGGTCAACGTCCACAAAGTCAACGTTTGGTGTAGGTTGGTTGTCCTGGGTGAAAATACTATATTGGGGCATAAGGGCAAACACAGCGCGGAGTCGAGTCTTTGAAGGATTGGCAAGATGTTCATCAAAGCCAGGGAAGAACCCATCTTGGATTTTGTGGAACAACGAGTAGACTATTTTAGGTGAGGCAGAGAGTAAGAGCTCCTCCAATCGTTTGTCAGGATTGCCGTAGTTCTCAGTGTGACTGCGATCTGACGGGGTTGATGAATAGGCCATCCCAGAGTCGCATGAAGTCGATGTCCCAGGGAGCAATGCTGCAGGATCAGACAAGGCCACTGGCCCTGCAGCTGATGACTGATCCACCCTGATGTGTGGTGAAGTCAGCATGCCAGGCTGTGACTGCAAGGGTGCCGAATGAGCTGCTGTGGATGCAGGTATTATTGCGGCATTGACAGCAGGTAACCACGGAACGGGTTTCTGGCAGATGTACTGTGGGTTGGGCAAAAAATCGGCAGGACCACCATTCACCAACAAGGGCTCAGACTTATATATTTGTCTCCAAGCCCTTTGGTATAATTCGAGGACATGGTCTTTATGCTTGCCATCTCTGGTATTCCATATTACGAAACCGAACTTCACCCAATCATCGTTTTCCATGAGCCGGTAGGGAACAGGTGAACATGGATTGTCTTCTGAACACCCATGGGTGTTTTTGTGCTGAGTCGAGCTGTTAGATTCTCTGGGTACGATCTTATCAGTGGTTATTAAATGATATCTAAAATTTGCGCACTGCAGAAAGATTTGTATATTCTTCACTGAAGAAGGACGCCTACTCCTAGGATTTTCTTTATGACAGGTATGAAGGCATACGCGAAAGTTATCTCCGACCATGATGGTGCGAAAAGGTCTTTAATAACCGGGTTAGGATTAACACCCAGCTTTGTTTGGTCCTTATCACATTTGTTTGCCACCCATATTGATCCCGTGGACGGAAGTGAACAGTCTCCTAAAATCAGACTCTCAATCGAGAGGATCGCAATATGAATAAACGACGATTTTCATTGGTTGTAATGGTACCAACGTGCAAATAAACAAATGTTGGTTCTCAACCTCTGGATGTTTATCCCATCGTCCTGGGTTGTCTGCCCGGCAAATTCCGACAAATTATATTTTTGGACTTAACTGCACACCGGAACCTCTCAAAAGGTTTTAAACATTGCTAGTGAAAGTGGTTAGTCTGAGTGCTGTATTAAAAACTGAGAACCTTGTTCTCTAAATGTGTTAAAAATTAAAATATGCGTATGGCAGATAACAACCCTAAAGAAAATCAACAGTCTAATCTAAGTTATCTAACGTCCTGTGGCTGTCCACATGCTCGTACAGCCACTTATCTTTCCCGGGCCGGAGTAAGGACCGAATTTTAATTGTTCAGATGGTGGAAATGTTTTATTTGGCAATGCTCATTGTCTCAGAAATATCTTTGTAGAGAGTTTCCTACCAATTCTTTATATTTTCCATTATCGACGAATAATAAGGCTGTGGAATATGGAATGACATTCCCAGAACGAGAAATGTACAGAACAAGGAAATTGTATAGTAAATTGTCTTCCAGGTTTTGAATTTTTGTTGCTGCTTGCTATCCGCTATTTCAATGCGAAATTAATGATTTCCAAGAAATCTTTTCAGCATCAGCAAATTTTTTTTGTGCATTCGCTGTCTATGTCGGAAATTACAGTTCTACCCGCAGTGACTACCTGGAGCCGAGAGGTTTGTGGTGAACAAAAATGCTAATTGTAAAGTCTGCTAAGGCCCTGCGAAATATTCCCTGAGTTTCTGAAACCTTTCTTCATCAAGTGAAAGCCATTGGCAGATAGACTGGTGACCGGTCCGTCTATAAGACACGTGGCATTGGTAGGTCGCGGTACGGCGTTTAAATTGGCAGGGAAATTAGAATTTGACCCTGGAGAAAAATCACGTTGTCCCTGCTAAGTGAACACACGTCGTGTCTGTCGGAGTAGCAGATTTCACCATTCTACTATTCTTAAAAACAATAAAACTCTTTCTATGATGTACAGACTTATATATATTCAATTAATAATACCAAAACAATGCAAAGATGCACCATTGAGAAGCGCGGGTGGTTGTAGTGTAACTCTGGACAACATCATCAATCTTTTGTTCCTTCCTCTTCTCCTTCTATACCTTACCTGGCAAGGAAAATGTCCATTCAGTTAATCCACCTCATGGAATAAGTTCTGTTCACAATGCCTTCAATACATACATTACTAAAGGAATTACAATAATGATTGAATCACGTCGTGAAGCCGATGCTCGGAAATAGCCACTGCTTGCCCAGATCTGAAGTCCGTGATTGACCGATCTAGCAAGCCAGACGCCCATTTGGCAGGGCCACGTGGTTTTTTCAGGGTCGGTCAAATTCTAATTGGGCAGGACCGTGTATTCTGAACGCCCTACTCAGATGTACCAGCCTGTATAACGAAGGAATCCGTACCAAAGGTTACGCCTTCTTATTCAGGCTGGTCACGAGCCTAATTGGCTGAATTGCTGAACCACCCACCACGAAATAAACATACGTTGATTATGTACACCTAAATGCAATAAAATAACGATTTTTAAAGCATTGGATGAAATACCCATACCTGTTTGGCAGCGATATATGTCACAGATCAATTTCATCCTTCGTAAGGTTATTATCATCTACAAAAATACGTCCATCTGGTGCCTCTACATTTCTGCAAACGCGTTGATGCTAAATATTCTTTGTTGAGTAGGTCCAAATGGGGTAATTGCCACCGATGTGCTGCTGCTCAAGGCCACCCTAGAGGAATGTGGCGAGTGACGGTCCCCATTGCCCTCCCCGGCACCTTCACATAAGCCGACTGCAGTTCCATATGACGCATACCTCTCCGATGTGTCGATGGAGGGTACCCTTACGGCCCTCGTGCCATTAGCTATGCGCTCCACCCAGCCATGGAGGCATCAAATACACTCCTCTAGATTCATCAGACCACACTATGTGGCCTCATGAATCCACATCTGAAAGCGAGCGGCGTTTTTTGTAAGTGCGGACTTTTTGCTGAAAATATCCAGGAAACCTGCAGTCGGACAAAATCTTCGTTCGGATCAACTTAAAAGGTGTAGACCGAATATCCGACACCAAAAAGGGGGTTTACTTTCTTGGAAGGATGACTCATTATCAACTTTCCACGCTTTCTTCATCCATCTCATGTATAAACTCAGTGATTCAGAGCCAACTTCTCGTCACCTACCAATCGGCATAGTAACACCTCCAGCTTCTCGACAGTCCTCTTCATCCCACCCTCACCCAGCGTCCCACCCAGTACCATCCAGCCTTCAACGAAGGAGTCTCCCTTCAGATCACTCACCCGATAAGGACGCATTTCTGCCCCAACAAGGCTACCCCACCCCCAGACAATCATTAGAGCAGCCCAATGCTGAAGTGAAGCAGCCTCTGCAGCAGTTACAGGACCATCTAAAACGTCCAAAACATGAAGGATTTCAGATTGAGGGAGTCAGCCAGACTGACTTCAAATTGATCCAGAGGGAGGCCGTGGAAGGAAAACTTCAAGATTGGGAGAATGCAAGGTAAATACTTGCCATACAGTAGTGCCTTTGATTCATGATGGTTTTAGAATTGATTATTTTGATGAAAAATTAATCGTAAAATGGCCCACAGCCCAACATGAATTTATACGAAATCTTCTTCCAAAATTGTTGAATAACCAAGGACATTCACAGTCAATTCGTCTTGGTGGATCCACCGACATTCCTCTTTTTGGTGGCAAAGAAACTAAATCCCCGGATGAGTCTTTTCACGATGACAGTAACTCAAATGACCCCCAGCTCAATGACTCAGCCCCCACAGTGGTTTGGGAGGTAGGTGTCTCCCAAACCCTGGCTAAACTCAATTACGATGCCGCAAGAATTTTAATAGGCACTCTTGGTCGCACCCAGCTGGTCGTGAACGTAAAAATTGAAATTCAAGCAATGGAGTTGATGAAGATATCTATGGACTTGTGGGAGGTGGTCATTTCTTACATGTCAAGGCCCTTTCTAGAAGGTGGCTCTGTTGCTTGCCAGTGCAATAGGATCTTAACTGCTGAAGGAGAGCCTGCAAAACCAACAACAGTTGGTTGGGAGTTTCATTATTTCAGCCAAGAAGAAAATCAGTACCTTCACTACTGTGCTTCTCCCTTTTCTCATCATTTGGTAAGTCAATCAAATGGGGTCTTGCCTATCTCATTGGTTATGGGTAGATTTTTCAGAACGACTCTGAAAAAGTTAGGAAAGGGCACGTTGACCTCCATCGCCTCCATGTTTTTCGGGATTTTGATGAAGATAATGGTGCTGATGTCGTTCTTTCCATTGGGTTTCAAGAGATTTATGATGAAGTCATGGCTGCTAGAAAGGTCTCTGACTTGCATGGAAAGAAGAGAAGTTGTGAAATGGAAGACCTCAGGGAAAAGGTTAGAAGGAAGATAAAGGGGGTTGTTTGATTTTCTATGTACTGTTTCTACATCCCTCCATACTTTTTTGTAACTTGCTCACAACCAGAGCCAAACCTGGCACCCTAGTGCAGCCCCTTGAACAGGAGCCAGAGCCCATTTATAAAGCCCTCCCAACACAATCAGAGCTGATGAGCTCTTTCATGCCAGCCGACGTCAATTTTTTGAGAAAATTTTCAAGTTGACAAACTCTTATGGGGATTGTTATGTAATATTTTGATCTCACTCTTCCTAGTACCAGAGAAAATCACTTGAACAGAGCAGCAGGTGAGTTTGCTTAAATGATTGCTAGGATTTGTGCTCACTTGGTGCAAGGCCTGGCCTGTTTTTTGTTATGTGTCGCTGTGAGCTTGCTTCTCTTACGACGCTTAGGTGGCTATTGGCCGTCCTCGCATTGTATGAGGCCTGATTGACATCGCTCTTCACCGTGCAGAGCTTGTTGTGAGCTTCACAGTGCTATGTGATGCAAGGTTACGAGCCTTTCTGAGGTCTGGCTATTCCTCGCCTCTCCTTGACATGCTGAATGGTTGTAGCTGTTATAAACCTTCCTTGCCATGTGCATGGCCTGGCTTTATGACCTAAAATTGACATTGGACCCCTCTCATGAAAAGACTGCTACAATTTCATCAATAGTCGGCCATTCCAGATGGCATGTACCTCAACTACTTATGCTCAAACCTCATTCATTTTATAATAGGAAATAATGGCTCCGAAGCTCATAACGGATGCTATACTTTCATCTCAGCGGTGAGATCGGATACGTTGAGGTTGGAAGTTGTTCCTTCCTGGAGACAGCCTTGGGCCACTAATTGCGTAAGTCAAATCACCAATGGCACAGATTGGTCTTGAGACTTTTTTTGGGATGGCTGATCTCCTTATCACAGGACCAGAATGTGTTGTCAGACTTGGTTGGGAGCAGGCGCACCACATGTGTTCTTATATAATACATTAACTCTATGACAGGGAGAACGTCTGGGAGGAATCTGGAGATTAGTTGGTGCTACAAGTATGGAAGAGAGATAGTCAAATCAGCAATTATTAGATGGGGTACGAATTGAGTATATTTGAGTACACTATATTAAGTCAAGTACTAAATGCAGAAACTGTGATTCACCAAGGAGGCCTGTGGTGACAGTCAGGTATCTATATACATATCTATATGCACAAGTTATAACACGAGAAGGCAGATCAAATCCGGAAGATGTGGCCTCAGCCCAATCAATCCTCAGGAAGCAAGAACCTCTCACGGGAGGGCTCTTGCATGACGCATGCCCCGGCAAGAGCATTGCCGTTGGACATCAAGGACTGATGCCGGGCTCATACACAAGGCGAGAGGGGGGTGAGAGGAAGTCACCATCATCTGAAAGCTCTTCAGTTGGCCCGCCGACACCAGCTTCTGATTAGCAGTATCGAAACTCCCATTTCCGTGACGAAAAGTCCTTGGCTCAGAGCTGATCAATATTATTCGGAATTTTCCGCAAACAGGGTTTACACCATTTCTCCCCGTCAACATCGCATTTCACTTTCGTTACAGTCCATTGCCCTGTAAAAAACTGCCGTCTTTCAAAGACTTCGATGTTGCACACCCTTGGTCTCATTGCACTAAGACCATCGGGAAATTGAACCACATGACTATTTCTAACGACAAGATCAGCCTCTCGAAGTTCTTTCATTCCCACTCTTTGCTTTCCAATGCATTTTCTTATGAGTCCCTTAACCTGTTGAGAAATGGTGAAGGAGCTTGTGGTGGACGACAATAGGACGTTATTATTAGTTATCTATTTACGTAACTGAATATTCGAATGCACGGACTTCAAAACGTGTGGGTTGATCAGGGTAATCATTCTTGAAAACACCAGAATTCCCCTTCGTCATCTTCAGACGGCTCCTCACCGATCACCCTATCTTCTTCGGTATCCCAACTTTCATCAGAATGAACACCCTTTCCCGTAGCCACGTCTGATGATTCTGAGTCTTTGTCGTTATAAAAATCATCAGCTGAAGCTTGAAGTTTCTCAACATCGTTTTTTTCATTTTCATCCTCCAATGTGGTCGATCCTTTTTGTCCTTTCTTGGGCGGTTCTCGATAATTCTTTGATCGCTTGGATTTACGGCCCAGTAATTTGAGTTTGTCCTTTCTCGCCTTAGCTCGAATGGCCTTTTGTACCACTTTATGGTCATAGCCTTCTGCCTCAAGCAAATTAACTTGTGCCAACTGGTAACTGCAATGAGCTGGGGGTGCCCGGATGCCCTGGGTCGCCTTTCTTGCTGCAGAAGATTGGACATTGCCAACCTTCTTAATCCGATAATAATTGATATTAGTTAGAACGATTATCTTTTGCTTTTTGACTCGCCAGAAATACGATGATCCTTGGGAGAGGGCGCTCTCTGGGAGGCACTGGCAATGGTGAAGCAGGTGCTCAAGACATTCGTTTATGTGCTCGGATATGTCCTCCTGGTCACTGATGGTCTTTCTGTACAGCCAAATGTAGCCTGGTCGTTCTTCCATAAGGTTCCAAAACTTGTTCCGCTTGTCGTTTTGGATAGAGTGGACGGGAAAATAGAGCTCTAGTCTTTTTGAGAATTTCTGCGATCGTCGACCTGGGCCGCCTTCAGAACCTGTCTTGCAGGGTATAAATTCAGCATTTGAGAGCTGCTCTGCCATAAAGTCAACGCTCCAGCATCGCAAAGCATCAGACAATGATATTGGAGTTATTGTGCACCGATCATTCCTCCAGGAAAGGTTGAGTAAGCCCCACACATCCTTTGTGAATTTAATGAAGATTTTTGATGCTAAGAACTCCGCAGAATGGGCCTGACAACTCCCATAGTCTTTTATCAAGTTTGGTGGGAGACCATCGAACCATTTAGGAATCAGGGTCATTGGGTTTCCCTGAAGGCTGACCGTGATCTCATTCCACGTTGGTTCCTCTCCTAATGGATACCCAGAAAGTTCCTCCTTTACTGCACGCTCAGGCTTCGGCTTGTGTCGCCTGATAACCTTGATTTGTAGGTGTCGAATGATGACAGTCTCATCCACCTTAACGAGGCCCTCTATGCGCCACGGAGAATTCAGGTCTTCCAAGTCGAGGAAGAACATCCCAAAGGTGTCACAGCTAGCCCGAAATCGCAAAGCCGTCAGAGACTCTCTGACGTACCAGTTGACTATTGGTGGTGTGAAGATGACAGACTGCATGAGGAATGCGAAAAGGCCATTCACAACGCCAAAATTTTCAGGGTGCTTTTTCCATATCCGCTCGTGCGCTAGGTTTAAGACTTGTAATCGACGGCTGAGGAACTCAAACCAAAGTTGGGATGAAAGCCACAAGATTGGTTCAGTGGAAAGAAAGTTCTTGACCTGCATTTTCCGAGAAAGCTGAGTAAGCGGAATTGTTTCTTAAAATTAAAGTAAATTTACCATCTCATGGATTCCATCAATAAATCCTTCAAGGGCCGCTCCACCAATCCGGAACTCATCTCGCACTCCATATGATCGAGACGCCGATTGTTTGAAAATCTTGAGGACGCCTCCCATTTCTTCAAGAAAGTCTGCATTCCTTGCATAAACCTTCTTTTCTGCGAAAAGAGTTCGGCTGTTGTTGTATAGCCGTACGGCTTCATAGCTCAGGTTGTAGGCAGACCTAAATATGACATGGGTCCTTCGGTACCTGCGCTCTGGACTTTCTGCCTGTTGGCTTCCAAACATGGATAGTGTGTTCAAATTGTGCAAGTTTCCGACTTTATAACCACCTGCCCCAAATGATGCTTCAAGACAATCTAGGCGCCAAAGACCAACTAGCGGCTGCAGACCATCTGGTTGAACAGTAATGCCAACGTCACAGAGGAGCTCGCCTTGTCCACGATCCTTCATATACTCCCAGTCAAGCGCTGGGAAGGATTTCTGGAATTGATCAAGTGCGACTCGCATTGCATCCTGCAAGTTGTCGCATTGTGCATGCGCATCTCCTTTGCAGCCCTTTATCTGGAGTACAAAGAAAAATGAACCAAATTGTGCAAGCGAATCTCCACCCTCCTTCACCTTCATATAGTAAGTTGTTAGCAACACGTCGTCCAAATTACAAATTTCACTTACAGTTTTCTCCATTCGTTGGACCATATTTGCAAAACAATCCGGAGGAACCGGAAAAAGTGAAGATGCAGTACTTCGCCGACCCCCAGCTTGTTTAAAGTTTGATTGAAAACGATCGGACGGTACGTATGATGCTCTGCTTGTTGGGATGACCTTGTGAAGCGCTGGAAGAAGTACGCAGTCCCAAAACGTGTCTTGAACATCTTTTACTATTCTATTGACCCAGTGACGTTGTGGATCCTGGTGGGCCATTCTTGGGAAGAAAATTAATAGCTCTGCAGTAGATTTAATGTGGGGCATCATTCCTGCCAGTAGATTTGGAATATTGCTCAGTGGCTTCTGCACTGTGGACCATTCCTTTCGCTCACCAGCAAATGGCCCGGCCTCTGGACTCGGACATAAAAGTTCGACGTAGACGTGATTATTCTTGTATATCGGCGCCTTTTCTCGAAGTTGTGGTGTGCAAAGAATTCCGATTGGACTCTGAAACCTTGGGCGATTGGTAATCCAAATGATGCTATCCAGATCGCAGGATAGAACAAGATTTTGAGGTTTGATGGCGTCTTTGAGTAGGTCGACGCATATATATTTCTTGTCCGAAGTTTTGCCCGTCAAGAGTATTCCGTCACCTTCTGCCTCCGCCATCTTGAGGAGGTCCCCAATACCAACAACTAATCTGTCATTGACAACTACATCCTTTCCTTCCCTGCTCTTTTGGTCCAAAATGTAGTTTGTGATGGAGGAAGCTGGCATCGGCAACCCAACAGGACATGTGTGTTCCTTCACGTTGACTGGCTTGCTGTAATTAAAAATTTCCGCAAAATTTGGAAGTAAACGGAACCCATAATCTCTATACGTGTTCCAAGGAGATTTGGAAATTTGATCGCAAAGGTACACCAGAGATGACTCGGTGAGAAAATTAGCCTCCTGGATGGATTCCAGGTATTCAAGTGTTGGTCCTCCGTGATAATCATCAAAATCGTTGTGGAATTTATTGATATGGCCATAAATATGTGGCATGGTGTCCAAGTCTATCAGACATTTTGGCCGGGGGAAACGACCAACAGTTACCGTCCCCAACTGCGACTTCCTTGCGCTTCCCACGTCTAAGTCCTGCTCCCTGAATGGTTTACCATCGGTACCGTAGGCAACACTGGGGTCTCTGTCCGCATTCTCTCCGTCTCCTATAATATAATCATTTCTGCACTTTCCGTCCTTAGGGAGTGGTTTTAAACCAGTGTGGCGTGACGATTCGGCCCTACAGGAGGAGCATCTGCGCATGGCTTCTTTCAAGTTATTGTGGACGGAAGTCAGCGTTTGCAGGTGGACTTCCTCAAGTATGTCAGCCATACTACTTGACACCTCACTGTCTCCAAACCTATGTCTCAATAAGGATTTGGTTCTGTCGGACCCGTCGATGATTCTTTTTACCCCGTCGCAAATCCATTTGTGTCCAACTTCGACCATCTTTAGCCGCAGTGGATGGCAGCACGGGAGCAATTTTGGCAGACTACACCAACCGGAGTCATCTATTTTCAAACCTTGCCGTAGGAGGCTTTCGGCCACATGGCAAGCAATTGGTCCACAGTCGTATCCATTTTGGGTCCAATCGAGGGTCTGTAAAGTCATCGGGTGTAATTTGCTCTCTTGCCAACCCATCAGTTCCAGTACCCTGCTCCAAATCCTGCGACCGTCCCAGCTTTCCCAGTCCTGGCTATTGTTATCTCGATGATTTCGGCTCAAACCCCTGCCAAGTCGGTATATTGTTCTCTTTGTCGGTTCGAAAACGAGGACGCAGAAATGGTTTCCCGTTTGGTTTTTAGTCTTCCCACAATTGAGTATATAAATCAGAGGTTTAGAAGGACATTCTTGGCCCATTGGTGGGAGGTCGAACATCTTCCGGAACTGCACGATACCTTCGGTGTTTTCGGTAGATTTCGACTCAACGGGTATGATAAAAATGCTAGGAAGATATATTGCCGCAGGTTCAGAAATTGTATCCAGCATGCTTAGGAGCCAAACATCAATGCAGGATATGTCGATCCAGACCCGATCCTTTAGGTATGTCAGGCAATGCATTATTGTCGTGAGGAAGATCGGATTCATCTTGAATATCTCTAAAAAAGAGCTTTAGATCAGTTATCCCAAGGACCGCATGATGTGGTACCGAACCCATTTCAGTTGGGTACTCCTCTCCTGCCTTGTTAGTTCCACAATTTCCTTGATAATCACCCTCCTCATCAAAGAGTTCCGAGGAATATCCATCTCTGTGTTCTGAGTGATCCGTTTGGATGTCTTAGAATTTTTGTAAATATGGAACGGAAGATCCTACCTTTTCTATCTACTCCTGATGACCAGCCTTTCCGTAACGTTGGTGATGGGTTTTGCACATCATTTTTCATAAGCTCGGCCCCCTGAATATGTCGGGCCAACTTGTCAAGCAGATTTTCTCCAGATTTTCCACCACAGGAATTGCAGTCCCGCATTGCTTTGAACAGATTATCCTGGACTCCAGCCAATGAGGACACAGGATTTGGCTTGATCATATTAATCAGCTCTTGGTAGTCCTGGATCGTATATCGACCGAATTGCAGTTCAAAACCCTCGAGTTTTGCGACCCCATCTACAACCCACTTGTGTGCACCATGGGCTATCTTTAGCCTCAGTGGATGGTAGCAAGGGGGAAATCGTGGCAGCCTGCACCAACCAGAGCTGTCCAATTTCAACCCATTGTACAGGATGTGTTGTGCCACTTCACAGGCATTTAGTCCAGAATCATACCCGTTTTGTATCCAATCGATAGTCTGAAGAGTCACTGACCCCGAAAGGGCTTTATGCCAACCCATTAGATCGACCACCTTCTCCCAAACCCTGCGACCTGACCAACTCTCCCAGTCCTCGCTGTCGGCCTCTCGTCTATTTTGGCTAATATCTCTACCTAGTAGATATATAGCCCCCTTCGTGGGTTCGAAAATGACGACGCAGAAATAGTTTTCCGTCTTTCTTATGTCTTGCCTACAGTCAAGTACGTAAAGTAAGGTTTGCAGGGGGCACGATTCGCCCCTTTGTGGAAGCCCGAACATCTGCCGAAAACCATTGATAACCTCCTTTGTGTTGGATTTAGATTCATGCTCGATGGGGTTCATGTAAACGCTAGGAATGTAGATTGCTGAAGGTTCAGGAATTGAATTCCAAACGAGCAGAAGCCAAACGTCGATGGAGGATATGTCCACCCACGCTCGATCTTTTAAGTATTCCAGGCATCGTATTATTTGAGTGAGGTGGATAGGATCTGTCTTGTAGAAATCTGAATAGGCATATATTTTATAATTCTTCAAAGAATGAGTAAAATTGACAAGTAACAAACCCATTGAAGATAAGTACGGCTCCTCCATTTTAAGACCACAGCTTCCTTGCCTACTGATCTCCTCATCCAAAATCTCAGGGATATATTCATCATCGTCTAACTCACGTCCTGGTAGATGGTCTAAGGCATCAGTCAAAAATCGAGAACGTTGTGTAACAAGTACCGAACATCTTCTTCTGGTTGCTTTCTCCAATGATTCTTGGCGACTTCCCTGTTGCAGATATTGGTTATTAATTGTGCCGTAGAAATGCAATATCATTACCATCATTCTGGCAATCAACTGTGGTCTTCTTATCTTTTCTCTGAGGATGATATAATTTTTGAACTTGTGAGCTGAGGTCCTTTCTTCGTTTGCTGACACCCCCGTTCTCCTGATCATAATCCCGAGTCTGCGATGAGTGATCGGTACCATAATTTTGGGGAATGATTTCGTCCTTCTCCAGATGACGATCCAACTTCTCCAGCAGGTCAACATGGGACTGACCGATGTGTTGATTCAACTTGGCCAGCAGTGCACCAAAACTTTGATCCTGTTGTTGAGCCATGATTAACTTGAAACTGCTGGGAAGCTTGGTAAAGCAGGGATTGAGCTGCGTTTAAGGGGGGTTAATTTTCGTTTGACACCGTGATCAATGTTACATCACACATAGTCACAAGTGACGTTTCCGAGTACTGTACCATTTCGAATTATTCGGCATAGGGTGTGACCCGTGACCGGTTGACCACCTGGACGAAATTTTGAATTCGGCAGATTTCCTAATTTGGCAATTTTTACATACCCTTTTTTAGACCTTCGGACAGTCAGACCGGGACAAAACTTGCCGTGACATGGGACAGGCAACCGATTTCGGCGTCGTCAGTGCTGTGACCCGTGACTGCCGAACAATTCGAAATGGTACAGGAATTTAATACAATAATTATCACTAGTACAAAAACAGTTTGAAAATGACTATCTAGGACTCGTCACGGGTAACCCGTAAAATAGGTCCATAGTACATGCGCGGTCACAAAAAGCGCACTTTTGGTGCATTTCATTCTGAAGCAATTTTCAATTAGCTTGATCCAAGGGTAAAATCACACATTAATAGCTGCTACTTATGAAAGAAATTCAAAAAATTGGGCTCTATTAGAAGCTTTAGAATTGATATGCTGTTAAGAAACTTTGTGCTGAAGCGCAGTTGTTGAGGCAGAGTTCTCAAATCATTCTTAATACACGAATGTGGCAGGGAATTTTGATGGTTGGATGGCCCATCGTATCAGTTGCCAAATTTTGTCGGTAGAACGGGACGGCCGACAGCTTTCCAACAAGCCCAATCATGTAATATAAGGTCCGATAAACAATTATCTGGTAAATAATTTGTATGTACAGTGATTTTACATTATGGAGTATTTAGTATATAAGTTCGTCAGTATTGCTCCGATTGCCGTGCGGCGTTTGTCTGTGGAACGGGGCGGCCGACGGCTTTCCAACAAGCCCAACTATAAAATATATTAACCAATACACAATAAGCTGGTAATTAATTTGTATATACAGTGATTTTACATTGTGGAGTATTCAATATGCAAGTTACTCCGACTGTAAGAGATGAGAGTCCGACAGTCTGAGATGCTACTCCAACTGTACGAGATTATAGTCTGACAGTCGGAGATGCTAGCCCGACTGTAGGAGATGCTAGTCCAACAGTCGGAGATGCTAATCCGATTGTGGAAGATGCTAGTCCGACATAATAAGTTGTTCAGTAAAAATTATTAAATAAATTATGTGTTACAATGTACATTCATTTTACATTATGTAGTAATTCCCATGCAAGTCCGTCAGTATTAACCTGATCTCCGCACTATTTTTGTCGGTGGAACGGGGCGGCCAACAATTTGAATGGGACTCCGTTCTACCTGGAATTACTCCATTCCGCCAATAAAAACTACACGGAGGTGCCCAGTAGGTCTGGTCTAAAAGGGTGGAGTACTCTGCCGACTGTGAAATTTCCGCGACTTCCAAACTTCTTTGTAATTCATCCGATTCAATCTTCGTCTGACGTCATCCGTCTTCCGCAACCGGTCATACAAATTTCTTCTGACACAGTCACTTGACTTCCAACAACTGCCAATACAATGGAATTTTACTTCCCTATTGCAAATACCTCACCCTTGAACGACATTGCACCGACGAGGAATCAGGATCATCCCTGTCAGAGAATTGTTTTTCTTGAAGTAAGTTAAACATCAGGAATAGATTTCACAGTCCGAGACATTGCCTCCGCTAGTGGGAGCTACCAGAAGCCCCTTGAAAATGGCGTCTGCGGAACTCCGTTCTACCTGGAATTACTAATATATTAACTAATACACAGTTAGCTATTAAATAATTTGTATGTACAGTGGTTTACACTGTGGAGTATTTGATATGCAAGTCCGGAAGTATTGCTCCGATCTCCTCACGGTTTTTTGTCGGTGGAACGGGTCTTGTTAAGTGAGATCAGTAAGACTAACATATGTTGTCCCTTCAGTGAATAACCTGTGCTTGTTGTGCTAAGAAGGTATATGGTAAGTATGGGGCTGGAATTCCTGTTACCTTTAGAATTAGATTAGTTTACAGTATCTTGTATAACTACTTTCGGCGCGGGTGGGATCCGGGATGGTCCGCCAGTTTTGATGAGCATGCATGGTCTTTATTGAAAACTTCATATGAACAGAGCCTTATGTGCAATTGACATCGATTGAGTGGAGCTCCATCAAAATAACTCGATATAAGTAAACATAAATTTTTACTGGGCTTGAAGAACTGCTCCCTCCATAACATCCCAAATGTACATTTTGTCATGAGCATCGTCTGGAGGCTGGGGTCTAGAAGTAGCCTGGGCCGATGACGTAGTCGGTGGAATGGGGCGGCCGACAGCATTTAAGTACATTGAATAAATGATAAATAAATATAAATATATATGGATTTTACAATAAGGTAGAAGTCATCCACGATTCACCCATATCACGTGTGGTGACTGATCTGTGACAAGATAAGGCAAAAAAGGAAATGATCGCTTGAAAACACAGTAATTAGGCCCACGAGAAGGAACAAGAGGGTAAATAAAAAATCGGCGCCCTGAGAAATATAGATATATATTGTATGTAGTCTGAAATTTAATTTTATCCTCTTCTGAACAGAACTCATTGAGTTATTCAATGCATTGACGACATCTGTGGAGTCACCAACGTGAAACCTGTTGGCATGAGAACAGTTAAGTAACATGTGCCCTTTCTAACTCGTCCATTATGGCTGGGGGTAGAATTCGATGACCTCGGTATTTCCGTGCCGCCCATGCTGCTTGTCTACCGTTCAACCCCCTGGAATAGGCATCCATGAACCGCGAGGATCGATTGGCAAACTGCCGCATCGTCTCAAGAGGAATTGCTTCGAGCGCTTCGAGCGCATTGCGTTGAAGGACATCTTCCCGCGACGACTCCGGATTTAAACGGTACACAACACTAATACGGTTACAACTTTTTGAATAACTTTCTGGAGACTTTAATTTTGACCAAATTTGTTGTATGGAGACGTGTTTATGCCCTATTTCTACATTTCTCAGGCAGCCGATTTGCCAAAAAATGTGTAGAAAGCAAATAATCTCGTGTTTTTTGCTAAATCACTAAGGAATTTCCTATCTAAGCCGGTGTCACAGTGTGCACGTGATATGGGTGAATCGTGGATGACTTCTCTCGTGAGAGCGACGGTCCGATCAGTCACGGGGGTGCCATCACCTCCCAAACCGTCGAGCCGCTCGGCATCAAACTGTCGCACCCTTTTGGTGACGTTTGGGCTGTTTGGTTCTAAAGGCCCAGCCTGCCGCGCGTCTCGATGATCGCTCACTCCGCTTTTACCGCTTTTTTCCCCAGGTTGGTATGTGGTCCTGACGTCGGCTGGGGTCCCAACGGCGATCGAAAGGCGAGCCGTTTGATGCTGATTGGCCCTTCACATGCTCTCGCTGCTCCTCCTCCTCTTGTGGTCTGTGTCGTTGTGCTGGCACTCTTTGGTTTGTTCACTCTTGGTCTCAGGCTCGGAAGGTCCCTCAGCAATCTTGTCGTTGTTGTTTTGCTGCTAGCCAGAAGAATGGATTCAGCTGAGTTGACAAGGGTTGGCACAGAATGGGGCCCAGGTGGCAGCACAGTCGTTGGCGGCGCTGATGCAGGGTCCAGTCAGCTCGAAATTGTGACGAAATCAAGGTCTGAGCTTCCGTTTCCAGGCAAAGGAAGAGACGGGAAGATGACGGTGCAGTACCTAGATCCGTGAGTGTGTGCCCTCTCCTCCTCCTATTGATGAATGTCTACTCTCACCACCCTTTTTTCCTTTTACAGGGAAACTGCTGACAAGACGACGTTGGTTGGGTGGTGCCGTTCCTTCGGTTTGCCAGTGTCCGGCACCAAGCCCGTTCTGAAGGACCGGCTTCGAGCATTCAGTGCTAGTCCAGACAAGTGGAACTCGTGAGTGCTCGTCTTTTTCATTGTGTGCAATGTACTGAAGGAACATGCTATAAGGTTGACTGGGACCACACGGCACATGCACCGTGGACCCCCAGATGGGACGCACAACGAAAACGGCCTCCAAAAAGCAGTCAGTCCGTCGTGCGAACGAGATCTTTTCACATCTACAACCGCCTTTGCCTCACCTGCCATTCGCCCTTCCAACCGTGGCGCCGCCTCAGTCGACACAACAGCGGGAGTATATTTTGAAATGGGTATGTGTTCACACTCCAAACGGATGACATCAGATTTAATTGATTCACCTTTTTTTCAGGCTGCCGACGTCTCTCGTACCTACCCGTATCTCAACAAGGAAGAACGGCTCAAAGTGGCACAGCAACGCTTGATGCGCAGTGTCAGCACGGTGAGCCCACTTCCGCCTTTGTTTCTTTGTGGCGTACTGAAGTACCCCAGCAGCCGTTCAATGGCATCCCGCAGCTTGAATGCACCAACGCTCGACTGGATCAGCTCATGGAGAACCTCACATGTAGACAAGCAGGGGCGCTAGACCCCGATACCGACTCAAGCGGAACAACCATTCGTGCCATTGATCCGACCCCTGCACCACGTCCAACCCTTGCACCATCTCCATTGACACACTCGTCTCCATGCCGAACCCTGACATTTGGCAACGGAGTGGTATTAGAGTTCACAGAAGAGGACATTCCCATCCCTCCGGCAATCTCGTTCGCCGAAAATCTTGCCCTTCTCAACCAGATGTGGGATGACACTCCCCCCCACTGGCAAGGCAACTCTGTGTTGATCATCCGTGGTGTTCCCATACCCATTGTATACTGGAAGAGGATTTACTCTCGACTTCATGGTGAATGGAAGGGTTTGAAGAGTAACTGGTCGTTGTGGAAGGCAGGCCTTTCTCCTTTTGTAACCTGTATTAGACTTGTCTCACCACCCATCCAGATGATCGTTACACGTTGGCAACTGGGCACTGAGGCTGATTTTTGGAAGGAGTTTTCTGATTGCAGTGGCAACCGAATGACCTACACGGGCATTGTCAAGACACTCAAAGCAAATCGGGTGAAATTGGATGAGGATCTTGCCACATTAGTCAAGAAAGAGTATGGCAGCCAGTTTGACAAGATTTTCGTGTACAGGAAGAATGGGGCCCTGCATGTGAAGACGAAGCCTTCGGAGATTGCCAAGCAGTATCGGATTCTCCAAAATCTGTGTGAAGAAGAGTCGTCGGATGATTAGCTAGAGCTTTGGTTGATGTTTTGTACATGGCTTAAAGTAGTTTTGCTTAATGTAGTTTCTCAATGCATTTCATCTTAATGTAGTTTCTCAATGCATTTCATCTAGTATTAAATCGAGAATATCTGACAATTGGATCCCAAAAATGCTATGGTGATAATATGACTGCCAAAAAAAAACCCATCTAAATACTACTATACTAAATACTACTATGCACACAGGCAAGTACGGCCACAGTGAAAGCACTTCAGTGCTGGGGCTCGGTCAGGGTTTAGAAAGTTGTCTCGAGCATCTGTCGGATCATCATTCCACGAAATAAGGTACTTGACAATGGTTAGGCTGCTAAATTCTGTGCTCCATCCAGCCCAGTCACAGATGCGCCGTAGACTCCATCTGCGCACTGACGAGAAGTACTGACACCCACCACGTCTGAACGAGTGGGTCCCGTACGGTGAGGGGTCGATTCCAATGTCGAGGAGGTTGAGGCGGAACATTTCGAGGCATTTCTCAGACGTCTGCAGAGTCTCATCAGCTACATCAACTTGAATATGCGAAACTTACCATAGCTGTATCGTGGGCAGATGGGCGATCTCCCGAGGCCATTCGCCGGAACAGATAGCCGCTCGTTATGTTGCTGACCTTAATCCACTCGGCAACCGCACGAAAAGCACAAAGGTGTGCCTCCTCTGGTGCGAGTGGATACAGCACGAAAGGTTTGACTTCTATTACTCATGGAATCAGAAACCTTGAATTCAAAAGGAAATAAAGCAAGACCTACCGCCGAACTGGTGGGTTTTGCGAAACGGAAGTGTGACTATGACCTTCGTGGGTAAAATTTCCAAATGCTCCATCCGGGTCTTGAGTACTTCATCACTCCGGAGCATGCAAATGAACGCGATCGTGTAAATGGCATGAAGAGCTCGCCGAGTCATAGGCCCCCCCCAATGGTGCACATCAGCCTTAGTTTGACGGCTTCCGGGTTCATATGGTCTTGCCAACGAGTTCTCCGGCAGGTTGTTGAAGTCATAGAGTCTTTCCAAGATATCCTAGATGTGAGAGAAGATCAGTATACATCACGAAAGTGGGCAGACAAGATTACTGATGTGATTGCCCGTGCACTGGTAGCCGTCTCGCCAATCTGTGCCTAAATAAAGTGCTGAGCACACGGAACACTGAGAACAGCAAGTCGGCACTTACCTTTCGTCGGCGGAGACTGAGAAGATAGCGGGATACTTCTTCAGAGATTGATGGGTTACCGATTTTGGTTGCTGTCCCATTCGCATTGGTGAACCGTTGCCAGGCCTGAGAACCAATACCATAAATCCGCCCGAAAGCATAAGTCATGCTTGCCCTCAGCTTCTGGGCATGCGTGAAGGATCCGCGAGCAGTATTGGGCGGTACGGGCTTGCCATCGAGCCCTATCGTGTCGCATCTGTGATGAAGAAAGCACATCAGAAAGAGATCAATAAGTAAATAGCCAAGCGGCACTTACTCGTTCATTATCCAGGCAGCGATCAGTGTCGGTGAATTTTCAGGTGGTGTGGGGCAGAGAAATTCATCTCGCTTCGCGATGAAGCCATTGGAGATAAGAAAGGATGCACAATGTTCGATTAAGCTACATTAATGATGAGAAGAGGCTGCGCCGAAATCAAAGTTGAACGTACCGTCGATATTCCGAGTCTGTTTTGTCAGAAACTCCCTTCGAGGCGCCGGCAACTGTCTTTGTCCAAGCGGCTGCTTGGCCATGCCCCGAGACAATGTCACCTTCATTTTCGTCTGGGGGGTTAAAGTCCTCTGCCGAAAGCTCCGGGATCGTTTCCTGCTCGCCTGCAATGTCGTCAGCAATGTCGTCTTCCTGTAGCTGATCAGGAGGGTGAGCAGCATCAGTGTTGAATACAAACTCCAAGCCAGGTATCACAGGAGGGGCAGTAGACTGTAGAGACATCAGCAACGAGATGAGGGGCACTTGAAGTTAACCAACTGTACCTAAAAACCTCAAATACTGTTTGAACTTGAATTTGTGTCAGCTTCCTCAGGCTGGGCCAGGAGAGTCATAGCACGTGTATGGGACACAAAAGTCGCTCGGAAATTGGAGCTTCAGAGTGGCAGGGACCAGGGTCAGCTTATAAGGAAGAGAGGAGAGAAGGCCGAAGGCACACCGATTGACCTGCAAGAGGGGGGACTGAACTTTCTGTTGCAGAAGATGAAAAGATCTTCAAGCGATGGGTCGCTGAAGAAGATCAAGGAATTGTGGCATCGTAATCGCGGACGATGAGCAAAGGCAGACCCTCGTTCTAATAGTAATAAACGGCGCCAGTGACCAGTGATCAACGAAAATGTCACAAGGGCACACGCGTTGTGTCACGCAAAGGCAACGCGACCTCCACAAGGCCGGTTACATCGGTAGTGAGAGAGCAATTTCAGCTGTCATTGATGCACGTAAATAGGTATAATGTAGTTCATCCTTTCAAATTTAAAACCGTCGTTTTGAATAATAAAACTGTAGTTCTGATGATAAAACTGTCGTTTTCTTACCTGAATCGGCCATAGATCTGCCTGGACCGTCGTTTTCGACCCTCAACGCAGCTGCGCATATTGATGGGTGTGATGCAAGAACCCATTACAGTAGTCTTCAGCCGGTGATCAATGATTGTTTCTGATGAGCCGACCATCGTTGACATGTAGTATGATTGCTGGTACTACTTAGGTAATAGACGTTTGGGGGTACAAAAGTACATGTAGTTTACTGTCTACTAATAAACCGACTCACTTTCCGAAAGCCCCCACCACTCGTCCCAGGTTACCTGCTCAAGCCCAAATGCTCAGTGAGGACTTGAATACCACACTTCAATTGAACCATTCTGCAGGCATTTGCCTGGCCCAGTGAGTACAACCTTCTTCAGAACTCCATTTCTGTGGCGGCTCCGTGGTCGTTTGATGGTTGGACAAAGGTTTTCGAGAGGAGGGGAGGGGAGGAGGGGTTGTTAGTGTGCACCGGCTGAAGGCCGGTTTGTTGACAGAAGTTCGCTCGGCGGCTTCGGCATTGCGAACAACAGGCATGATCACATCACGATCTGTCAGCATCGCGACTGTCGTTCCCGTCGGTCGAAACCCCACTTCTACCTTAACTTGAATAAGTAGTTATTTCTTTGCAAGGCCGTCACTAAATAGCCAATCTCCGCGCCGTCTTTGTCGGTCGTTCTTCCACCCCATATCTACTGCGCCGATGTCCGTGTGGTCCTTGTCAGTGGAACGGACGGCCGACAGGATACACGTAAGCCCGAATATGTGGTAAGACGTCCATTCAATGATAAATACATATATAAAATATATTAAAGTTCATTTTTCAATAATTACTTATTCGTCAGCAAGTCCGCCACTACGAGCCAATCTCCGGGAGGTCTTCGTCGGTCGAAAGAGCAGCGAAATCGGCAATTGTTCCTCCGATAGTGGAAAAATTTCCTACAACAATAGAAGTAGTTTAGTACCTCAAGTAGTTCCCCTGCAATCCATATACATTCAATTTACAATAAATAGTACCCTCTACTGCATCACCAATCTCCGCGCAAATGATGTCGGTGAATTCAAGCAAGCCGACGAAAACAGTGAGGAGATCGGAGCAATAATGATGGACTTGCATATCAAATACTTCACAACACAATCATTGTACATACAATTTATTTACTAGGTAATTATGTATTGGTTAATATATTACATGGTCGGGCTTGTTGGAACTCTGTCGGCCGCCCCGTTCCACCGACAAAAAACCGTGAGGAGATCGGAGCAATACTTCCGGACTTGCATATCAAATACTCCACAGTGTA
>QDKV01005168.1_pt1 | contig 30947 bp, 36 predicted proteins | sample 1861101 | NCBI WGS metagenome assembly QDKV01 (sample SAMN04275158, study PRJNA302643) | Fungus metagenome, whole genome shotgun sequencing project. | isolation source: fruitbody | host: Mallocybe terrigena | place: Sweden | collected 2013 | reverse complement strand
GTTGTAAAGTCGAAATTCCGGCACAACCTTCCTCCTCGTGCGTTTGGTGCTAGTGTGCGGGTGGTATGTTCTATTCCTTTTGTCTTGAAAAGAGTAACGTAATTGAATTACTTCCTGCAGATGCTTTATCCTTCAAACATCTAAATATTGGTCTCCCCTTTTCGATCCATCCGTTTTTACGCAAGATATGACCAAAATCCACACATTACGATGATGTCTCTCAGCGCACTGAAATTGTATATATATCTGAGCGAAAACTGTCCAATATGCCTCTGAAGCACTTCAGGCCAACGGTGGGTGCAATATTTAATGAATACGGTGAAAGATTTCTTGGTGGAGGTGCGGGTGTCAGGTATTATGTGTATTAAAGATGCTGGGCGTTTGCGTAGATTTTACCACTTTTTGGCTCAAATTTCGAGTCACATGATTTTGAGGTCACAGACGACCGCGACATATTTGATTCAGGCCTTGACTTCTCCTTTCTTCGCGTATACAATTCGCCACCCAGAATGCCATCGCTTTTGCTTTTCCTCTGCTCAAAAATATTCGACCTTCTAATGCCCAGAAGGTTGCCGCAGCACCACCGTGACTACGCCCTTGATGCAGACATTGACACTACAACGAAAGGATACTATACAACACTTCTTCATCATCTCCAGAACGCTGACGATCCTGTTGCTGAGATGGAGAGTCTTAAGGTCACTAGGTTAAAACATGTCAAACAGAAGTTGAATCTATCTCAGCACGAGTACCTCACTGTTGAAGTTGCTATTGGAAGTCGTGGTGAAAGTATCTGTTTCCAAATCGAGCGTCTACAAGATCGGAGACCAAGAACAATTCAAGATATTACTCACAACAAGGATGAAGAATCAGTTGAACTTCTCAAGGAACTTTGGAATGGCAATCTGCCAGAGGACATTAAACTGCTGTTGTCTCCTGATGCTGCACCATCTGCCGATAGTACTACTTCTGACGTCTTGTCCCCCACTCCAGATCTCAAGGACCCTTTCCCTGCATACGACTGCATTCGCCGAATACAGTCATTCGAGACTCCAACTGGAGAGAAGGTCTTGAATGAGATCTCTCCGAAAAATCTTAACTTTCTCCAGCTTTTGCTCATCACCAACCTTGTCCATGAGAAGGACCAATTTTATTCGCTCTTCAACCACCAATGTTTTTGGTTCTCAAACTTGGTACTACAGTGTGTTGATCAAAAATTTGGCAACAACAGTTCTTCTCTTGTGGATCCGGACTTTGATGCAAAGCGGCAGGATGGATCTGTATTCTTAACCAGATCTGCTTTGGTTCCAAGCACTAATGGACAGCTGTTCGTCAAGGGTAAAGAGGCTGGATGGGAGGCTGGTACCTGGATGAAGGTTCTTGTTGCCCCAATCGAGGTTTTATTGGTGAATAGGGTTATTGGTGATTTTGAACTCCTGTGGGGAGAAGAAGAAATTGAAGTTCGACTTTTTTTTCCTTCTCAAAACTTTGTTTTATTGACCACATTTTAGGTGAAACGTTGGACGGCTAACAAATTTGATACTAGGGCCATCAAAGCGGACAGAGAGGCCATCGAAGCCGCACGTAACGCTTTCGAATCTGAAAAATTGGCCTTTGAAAACGCACGTAAGGCGCTTGAGCATAGTACACGGTGTGTTTTTAAGGGTCGGAATAAAAACCAGTGACTAGAACTTTTTCGTAGGGGTTTGCCACAGAGGAAACCGGGGTCAAGTGGAACAGTAAGTCTTATGGATTTCTTGAGAGAGCCTTTCTAATGTCGAGAATAGCGTTCTTTCACCTCCATTTCATCAATTCGAGTCCGCCAACCAATCCGCCATCCCCATGCAACCTTACCTCGGTCCGTTCTTTCCAAAAATTTTCGTCGACGATGATCTTCTCTATAAATCCAACATAAAGCGTTCACATGCCAAGTACTACTAGTTTTTTGCATCATCTTTTTTATATTATATTTTACCTTTTAATTCATTTTATACATCTTTTTCCGTCGACGATGATTTATTTCATATCCATAAATCCTATAAATTGTTCACCTATATTTTGCGTCAGCTATTTACCTACCTTTTATGTAATTCATTTTTGTCGTTCTATTTTAATTGCTGTTATTTGTAATTTGTAATAGACTTTGTCGGATCTTGCATACTTCAATGTTTAAAAATCAGCTCCGACCATAATGCTGTCTTTAAGTCAACGATCCTTTAAGGTCAAGGCATACCAGATTGCTTGCAAGCATGGCTGGAGGACCGCTTCCGGTGAGTACGTCGCAAGGTTTATGTATCTACCTGTCTAAGATTAATGGCCAGGCTACGCGAAATTCAAGTGGGAGGCAAGGTTTCCAGATTCTTGCAAGAGTCACCCATTTCTTAGTAGTTAACATTAGGACCCGTTAAACTTGGGATCTCTGCTTACAGACGAGGAGATTGCGATCCGGTATGCTCCATTCACGTTCCAGAGGACATTTGATTAAAGCAGCGTAGAGACACTGCACGGCAATATTGTCAAGTAGGTGTCTTTCCATTGTTTTAAGTTGCTAATTTTGTTACACCTTCTAGGAGAATCTCATGCCCCGTGTACTGAACGGATGGAGGACAGAAGGTGTATCATTTGTGACCTTACCGTTACTACGCTTTGCTCATCTGTGCTTCTTTTAGAGTTCGACCACGAGATTCTCCCTGAAATGGGGAAGATGGGGTTGCTTGGCCCTACAATCGACGGATATGGCTGTGCGGGAGCAAGTAATGTTTCATACGGTCTCATTGCTCGGGAAATAGAACGGTAATCTCCATTTATTGTACTGTCGTATCTCTCTTCATTTACTTACAAGGCATTCATCAGAGTAGATTCAGGATACCGTTCAACTGCCTCTGTACAATCTTCTCTTGTGATGCACCCCATTCATGAGTTTGGAACGGCTGCACAAAAAGAGAAGTATCTTCCCCGGCTAGCCAAGGGAGAGATGGTTGGAGCATTTGTAAGTTTCGCGAACATCCGTCATTGCAACGCGTTTTAATATATCTTTCAGGGGCTTACAGAACCAAATCATGGTTCAAATCCCGCAGGGATGGAGACAACAGCAGATGAGGTGGATGGTGGATACGTTCTTAATGGAAGCAAAACATGGATCACTAACGCACCTCATGCGTAAGTCATAACTTTGTCCTTGTCTTGTATAGTATGCTGAAGCTCTTTAGGGATGTCTTCATTATATGGGCTGTCTGTAAATGGGATAACCGTGTTCGTGGTTTCATTTTAGACAAAGTGATTAAAACCTCCGTTTGAAATCCTTTTCCCATTACCTCTGACGTTGTTGTTCCTTTGCAGGGTCTGAAAGGTCTTTCAGTATCAACCATCAAGAACAAAGTTGCTCTTCGAGCATCTGCTACTGGGTCCATCTTCATGGATTCTGTTCACGTTTCACATGACACACTCCTACCAAAATCCAAAGGTCTCAACTCCGCTTTCTCTTGCCTAAATTCAGCAAGGCAAGTTGTGCTTTTACAATCACATCCCAACAAGCATCCAGCCATTTCTTCAAAGATATGGCATTTCATGGGGCGTCATGGGTACCCTCGAAGACTGCATCCATCGCACACGCGCCTACGCACTCGAAAGACACCAATTTGGACGCCCACTCGCTTCTTTTCAGCTCGTGCAGAAAAAACTCGTTGATGCGCACACGGAAGTGGCACTTGGCCTTCAAGCGAGCTTGCAAGTCGGAAGGTTGAAAGATCAAGGCATGTTTGCTCCGGAGATGGTCAGCCTGGTAAAGAGAAATAACTGTGGCAAGGCATTGCAACATGCACGGATCGTCTTGGATATTTTAGGTGGGAATGCTTGTGCCGATGAGTAGGTATTCTTTCTGTTCTTCGTTGGAGGCGATGACTGACCTCGTTAGATATCACGTCGGGCGCCATGTTGCGAATTTGCAAGTCACAAACACTTATGAAGGTGCGTGTTTTAAAGCCTGTAGCTGGCTGATGCAGTACTTTATGAATTTGTCTAACAGGGACGAACGTACGGCTAGCTTTTATGGGAGAACTTCATGAAACTAATTGGCTTCAATTGTTTTTCAGGATATCCATACCCTCATTCTCGGCAAAGCAATCACAGGTATCCAGGCGTTTGCGTGAATAAACCTATCATTAGTACTGTGTCGTGTATACAAGGGATCATACATGTAATGTTACAACGGCTACAACTACAATTATTACGAAATACACCGATTGAAGAGCAGAGCAGGTATAGGAAAGCAAGTTCGAGCGGTATTATTATTACACATTAGCATTACGCATCGTGGGGTCGATCCAGTCCAAGCCTAGGATATTGAATATCTCTTGCTCGCTCCTTGGGATAAACAGTCTTGAGTCGTGTCGCCTCGTCCTAAATGAAGTCGGCTTACAGATCAAGTGAGAAAGTATATTGTACCACTTACAATCCGGAGCTGTCGAATTTGAACCCCCTTTAAATTGTAATCGTATACAAGTTATATCGCAGATGGCAGATGCGTAAACTCACTTTCCTTTCGCCCACGTTCTCAAATCTCGTTCAAACAACCTGGAACCGGTCCTATTGAATTTTAATGTGTAGCCGGTTGAACGCAAGAAAAGACTCACCAACCAACAACCGCAGTCCAATATGCCTCTGGAGCAGCAAATATCAGATCAAGCCTCCGGTGGATGCGCCTTCGCTGTGGATGTGGATCTTTTCCGTTATTAAAAGGGAGAACGAATACGGTGAGAGCTTTCTCAAGGGAGTCCCTAGGGGAAGTGCGGAGGGTGTTATGAGCATGGAAAGAAGAGAAGTCTGCAAGGGGTTAGTGGGTGGGTTAAAAGTCCCAAACGAAGGGGGAAAGTGTACGTACGCATTATGTGTGTTACCAACCCTTTCCTGTGGAGATGCTGGGTGAATCGTTTGCATAGGTCTTTAATTTTACCGGCACCACTTTTGATGTCTGGGAAGCCAATGACGATGTCAACGTCGTTACTTTGTTCCTTTCCTCTTCTGTAGCTGAAAAATTCCATGATTCATTTCAAACGGGTCATCATAAAAAAATTAAAAAGATACTCACCCACCAACAATAGTGCTGATACACCCAGGCTGTATCTTCTCCAACTCACCCATCACAACTCTATGGATCTCCTCGACCTCTTCCCTCGGAATTGGCACTTCCAAGTCCTCCCTCATCATCAGCGCAATCTTGATATTCATATCAGGCGGCGCATTGTTCATCCCTGGACGTTTGCCCGTGGTCATCACCTCAAGCGGTACGACCTTCCCGTTGGGCGTCCGTACGGCCAATTCGTTTTCTATCACATTTGGAGAAAATGCATCGGCGTCTCCTTGGGAACCGGCTCCGCGCGTCGGAAGATCGTAGTACCGCTCAAGATCTTCGATCGTGCGCAGGCCGAGATCATAAAGTTTGCGAGCGTTGAAGGGGCCGATGCCGTAGATGGACGCAAAGAGGGAGAGGACTTGAAAACGCTCGGAATTACGGGTTTCTCCTATGAAAGGAATATAAAACGGGTTTAGAAATGTACCCAGGGATGTACATACTGCTTTCTTCTATGAATCCCTTGTTTAAGAATTCTTCAAGCTAGCACGAACATAAGAATACAAATTCTGGAGAAGGGTGAAGAGAATTTGCCTTGAAAAGGGTTTTACTCCCAAACCCAGGTAATTTCTTAATGGCACTTTCGAACGTCTCGTGCGTGATGAGGTGTGGATAAGCTGCCTTTATTAGTGAAATTGGATGCTTAACGTAAACACGAAATTACTTGCATTTTATGATCTATGTCCACACAACACACACAAAAAAAATCAACTTTTCCTGCTTTAAAAAATCGAAGGACATACTCCAACGGATTTTTCGTAACTAAGAGCATTTGGAGACAAACTCTCCAGCTCTCTGGACCGAGCAAGGACATTCAGTTCCAGGGCAAGTGCTTGATTTACACAGGTTAAAGGAGAGGCGCGCTGGCAAGCGTGTTTAACGGCCCAATTCTTGAACACACGTGGGTTTGTCGGTATCACCACCGCGAAGGTGGCGCTAGAATGATCTGATTCTGTTGGACCTTCAGGACAGTGCTCAACGGTTTCGTCGTTCAGTTCTTGGATAGCAGCATAAGCTCCACAATCGACAGGGCGGCCATTTTTAATGGATTGATACAACCAAGCAGGTGTTACAACGGAGATTTGTTTCTACGCATCCAGTACTCAGAATGAGAAGGATAGTAATAAGTAATAAGACGAACAGCAACATCCCATTGAATATGCCTTTCCAGTCGCTTCTTCATCCGGATATTGGTTATGATGACATCTGCATCTGCAAAGTCGCTGGACAGCTCAAATTGAACCTGGCTCGATTCAATCAGATGATAGAGTTCGAATAAATTATTTTCTTCAATCTTGGCTTGGACAATGTAAATTTTCAACTTGTTTCCTGTGTCCCACGGATCCGGCGAACTGGAGCGCACTCTTTTCCGTGTACGTTCGTCTGCGGAATCTGAGGACAAAGAAGATGATCGCATAGCAGCGGCCGATCGCTTTGGGGACATTTTCAGGCCACAGGTGGCGTATAGAACGTTAGAACATATAGCAGTGTTTGGCTGACATACAAGTGGTGATGTCGGCCTCGGTGGTCACCGACAATGAAAATGGAACACGTGGGCATACACACTTGTATCAATTCAATTTCTCAGTGGCAGCCTTTTTGTCCTTCACAGAAATTGGACTGAAGAAGGGTATACCGGCGCTCTGATAATCTAGGCGCTCAAGACAAACCTTATAACTAATGCATTAATATTGACCTTTTGTAGAAGGCGATGTTAGTTTCTTGGGATGATTCCGTGGGAAGGTCTTGCATGAATCAGCCACTGCACACCAATCTAAGCTCTATTTAATCTGGTTCCATTCGACTCGTCAGCCACCATCCACCCCGTTTACGATGCCCATCCATCTCACTGAGTCGTTTACGAACCCCCAAAACTACTCTTTCCCTCATCATCGTCTGTCCAGGGTAATCCAGAACCCACGGAAGATCCCCGTAGTGCTTGTGGCTTGCGGGTCGTTCAGTCCAGTCACCTATCTGCACCTGCGCATGTTCGAGATGGCTAAAGACTACATCAGGCAAAACACGGACTTTGATATCATAGCCGGATATCTGAGTCCCGTCAGCGATATGTATAAAAAGCCTGGCTTGCTTAGTGCGCATCACCGGTGAGCCTCGTTTGCCTGATATATCTTTGGTGACGCACAGACTGCAAAATCGTATATCTGCTTCGCAGCCTTGACGTATCAGGGCATCCGAAGCACTGTTGGACCTGTTTCTACAGCATTGCGGTGACTCTCCTCTCAGATGGCTAATCGTGCTTAATATCACAGTGTGCACATGTGCACCATTGCCGCAGAGAACACCAGTTCTTGGTTAATGGTCGATCCATGGGAGGCTTTCCAGTCCTACCAACGAACAGCTATCGTACTCGATCATTTCGACCACGAGATCAACACTGTACTCGGTGGAGTCTACACTGCAGACGGAGAACACAAAGAGGTTCGTGTCATGCTTTTGGCTGGCTCGGATCTCATCGGAACGATGAGCGAGCCTGGTGTATGGAGCTACCCAGATGTTGGTTTTTCCTTTACTTGTCTTCCTTCAAAATATCTGAATGACTTGCTCGTCTAGCTTGAACATATTTTGGGTCGATACGGCGCCTTCATCATCGAGAGAGCGGGAACAGCGATGGATCAAGCAGTAGAAAGTCTTTCTCGTTGGCGCCATAACATCCATCTGATTCCCCAATTGATCCAAAATGATGTCTCCAGTACAAAGGTGCGTCCTTTATCGCGATTATCTTTTCGCAAATAACTGAGTGAACGGACCAGGTTCGCCTGTTTCTGCGGCGAGGGTTGTCGGTTCGGTACCTGTTACCCAGCCCGGTAGTAGATTATATTGATCAACATGGACTTTACCAAGACGAAACGGCACCTAACAATTCCAGTGCAGACAAAGGAAAGGATAGGGACAAAGAAGTTGCCTTTCAAACGCCATCTATATTAGAGTTCTCGCAGGTCCGTTAGTACTCTAGTCATTCATTTAACAACAAGATTCTTAGAGAGCAGGAGGCGTACTTTTCCATTAATATCTTTTCTTCGGACTGGACGGTAGACCCCTACAAATTTAAAGTTGTACAATATGACGGATACAGGTTGACCGGGTTCTACAGTTCTTCTTTCTTGCCAAATTCTGCACACTTTATGTAGATAAGATGATGCCGACTCCGCAGTCTGCGTGGTTGGGTTTATCTTTTCAGATTAGCACGGTCCTAAAGCGCTGAATGTGGATCCTATTAAGAGTTTACCTCCATGTGTATTCGTTCTGCACCGATCTGCCAGACATGATCTGTCAATGATTTCAATGACGTGACAAGCAAGATGCTCCAAATTGCGTGCTGAGAAAACTAGGACTTCCCATATCTTTTTCCCGGAGGTTTTTAAACCGCGTTTTGTTCACAAGATAGTCATCAATTCAGCCACTAGTCGAGTCCACTTAATTTGCGCAATTGACTATGACGGTGGCCGTTTCCCTAATAACCTCGATAGTCTGTCTTCCTCATAGAAGGGTGATAGAAGTGGCGGAAAGCGCAGCCTCCATCGGCCTTTTACATAAAGACCACGGTATCACCGAACAGGGAATGATGACTGCAAAGACCTCATCTCCTTCGATATTCTCACTTGAAGTGTATCTTGGGGAAGTCTTTTGAGAATTCAAATACTGCTGCGTGTATCAAATCAAAACTTTGGCCCAATTCGTCGTTCAAAGGACTGTTTGATGAGTTATACCTCCTTCCTGGTGATTTTTGTCGCCACTTACCTAAATAGGCAATCAATCATTCCAGCGAGGAAGGACCGTCCTGCGAAGGTGATTATTGTCCCACGAGAAATTGATGCAATTCTCCAGGCAGTGTGCAAGTGCTGATCTCGTTCCACAGAACCCTTCGGACAGAGTCGGGGACTCTACCGATTAGGATCTGCTCAGACCAGGTCTCGAGCCTTGAAACCACCCTGCGTCGAAGAGAAGGAACGCTTTAGAACTCGCCGTGTTGGTGAGCACCGCGAGGTACTTTTCCATAAAAGTTTCCGGCCTTATGGACGAAGATGACAAACATAGAAATGGTAGAGGCTGATATGGCAGGTCAGTGTTGTCCATCCCTAAAACTTTCGCGTCTTCATTAACTCCGCAACGACTGTCACTTGACAGAAGCGATATAGAACGGCGCTCCGGATCGTATCAAAAGGTATAAATGACTTGTGGTACTAGGGGATAGAGATTCTTTTCAGCAGCAAACATGGTCGGCGTAGTAGTTTCCTCTTCTCTGGCACCGAACAGAGCACTTGATGTCAAAGACAACCTGGTATCGCACCTGTCGGATGAGGAGCAAACCAATGAAGGGGACTTACCCATAGCCAACTTGAATTCTATTGTGTATGTCGCATCCATAACCAACTGCCAACCAGTATTGACGCTCGCCCTTCCCGCCCCCATTCTTTAGGCGCAGAGTTGATTGGAGAATTCTACCCATTCTCGGGATCTTGTGTGCACTTGCGTTAATTGACAGGGCAAATTTGGGACTTGCCCGTGCGGCTGGAATGGACCACGCCCTCGTATGTCTATTTGAGACGCAGACTGATATCCTATGCACTAATAAATCATCTTACAGAAATTAACTGTCGGGTCTCGTTACAGCATTGTTTCCTTGGTGTTCTTCATTCCTTACATTGTATTGTGGGTCCCCCCTCATTCACAGTATTCACGACCGGTGCTCAATATTTTCCCCGACACAGTCAACTCCCGAGCAATTTGTTTCTGCGCAAGTTGGGATCTATTCATTATCTTGCCTTTCTGGTCATTTCTTGGGGTGCTGTACAGCTCGCGATGGGGTTTGTCCCTACATGGGGATACTTGGTGTTGTGTAGGACACTACTTGGTGTGTTTGAGGTGCGTAGACCGTTGCACTGCGCTTGATGAGACCACTGATTTTATATTTGTAGGCAGGCTTTTTCCCTGCTACTGTTTTTATCATTACAACCTGGTGAGTGGTATTGCCTGCTATAAACTCAGGGCAGCTGATGTCAGTACCTTGATATTTTCAAGGTACACACGACGTGAAGTACAAAAAAGGTCTCGTATAGCTATAGGACAGTTATAATTCGCAAATTGCTCACTTAATCCATATCGGGTTACTGCAGGCTCGCAGGCTTCTTTATGGTAGGCATTTTCACAGGTGCATTCAGTGCAATATTCGCGTATGCATTGACCCTACTCCACGGGAAATTTGGAATAGACGGGTGGGCCTGGATCTTCGTGAGTGGCTTTTCTTTGTCTGGCTCCATCTTGCTAATTCGAGGACGAGTAGATCGTCGAGGGTGCGATAACGATCGTATTCGGTATTTTTGCTTGGTTTTATCTCCCCAACTTTCCCGATCAAAATAAGTTTCTAAACCGGGAAGAAACGCTCTTCATTCTCGAACGGGTAGAAAAAGATCGCGGAGACTCATTGCCCGACGTTCTGTCCGTCAGAAAGGTTGTTGACCACTTGATGGATTGGAAGATCTGGGCAGTAGGTAAGAAGGTATAAAAATAGTTGTGATACCCATCCCAATTTTCTCTGTTCGAACGCAGGCATCATGTACATGTGCGCGACGGTGCCCGCATATGCGATCAGGTACGTAGCCCAGCTTGCCAATCCCTCTATTTTTTGGCCCTGATTTTTCTCGAGTCTTTTTGTCACGATAATCTTGCGAGGCATGGGGTGGAGCGTCGAAGCATCGTTACTTTTGGTGAGCTTCCCATTAACACGGTCAACTTTAGCAATTGAGCATGAACACATAAATTTCAAGAGCGCGCCTCCATACCTATTTGAGGTGCGTAGTCTTTGCCTTTTGCTCTTGTTGAGGTTATCTGCTTAATGTTGACAATGCAGGCCATCAGTATCATGGTCTTTGCCTGGATATCTGATAGGTACCAGCAACGCGCTTCTGTAATCGCTGTTCAAGCCATTGGGACGCTGGTTGGTTTAATTATCACCGGGTTTGCTCCTAGCCCGGGTTGGCGCTATGCAGGTACACGAGCTAAAGACATGTGGAAGAACCACGCTGATCCCAGTTTTTTTGCCGTACCATTTAGGGATATTCTTGAGTAATGCTGGATCAGGAGGTTGCATTCCTGGTATCCTTGCATATGTAAGTATGGCCATAAAAAATGTTTTTGTAAAGGGCACTTCGTCTTACTTTTAAACTCCCTATTCTAGTCTGCGAACAACATTGTCTCTCATACAAAGAGAGCGGTGTCAACGGCTGTCATCGTATCTTTAGGAGGAATTGGGGGAATCTTTGCCAGCCTTGTCTTTCGTCAACAAGATTATCCGCACTACCTGCCTGGAATTTATGCCACCATTGCTTGTCAATTGCTCCTGTTGATGCTGTTGGCGGTCACGACACTTTACTACTGGTCCAAGAATAAAGCGATACGTGATGGAAGTGCGAAAGAGCCACTAGAAGGCCAAGCAGGTTTTTTGTACACCCTATAACTCGTACATAGATCAGTTGTTTGATTATACATCCAGGGGCTTTATTGACTTTTATAATATGACCTCTGCAGTCTGACAATGTTGCTGGCTGGCGGCTATCTGAGCTGTCCCACGTGGGAATTACCTCCACTTAAAATCCTGACATCAGGTGGACACAACGAGAACTTGTTCTGCACGGTCAAGAGTATTACAAGCACAGAAGCAGCATCTAATATGCTAAAGCCAATGTTGTCCGTCTCGCCGAAGCGCGTCCGTGGTGGATCAAGCGTGCGCCAATCCTGTCCAGTGGCATGAATAAACAGAGGGACTAAGAAGCATAGGGCAGCCTCAAAGATATAAATGGCCTGTTATAACAGAATAGGCTACCGAGGACCAAGGTCTTTGAAACAGCCCTCCCCACCGAATAAATCCCCGAAATCGGTGATCTGGGATCGCCCCCCCCCCCAATCAGACAAGAAACAAGCCATCGAAGAGACCAACCTGAATTCGGTTGTGTATGGACCCATCCTACATTCTGCCAACACACCGGCTCCCATTTTTCAACCTAGGACTTGCGCGTGGCGCTGGAAATGGACCAAGCCCTGGTAAGGTTCCAAGCCAGACTGATATCCAATCTGTACCCTACAGAAATTGACCGTTCTACTACTTAGTTTCGTTTGCGTTCTTCATTCCTTTTCTCGTCCACAAAAGAATCGACACTAATCCGAATGGCTTGCCAAGTCCATATCAATACAGCAACCTCGAAAACTCTTTTGGATCAAATCCATCCCTCCCTAAAACTATTGATCCCCGATTCGCGAACGAATACCAGGTATATCTTCGTTACCTACGGACAACACGTGCCGCATCGAGCATGGTGTAGAATGGCAATTGTCAATGCGGAATGCATCAAACGTCTTCGCAAGAGAACGAACGTAAGATTCGATGTGTTTCCACAACCAAGGGTGGTCCGACGGGGCTCAAGCCATACCGAAGCTTGACACAGTCACCCCACACTATAACTTTGCAACGGAGGTAGGCCTCGTCGACATTTCTTATGCTGTACATCCGCTTAAAAGCAAAATGTTTGCTTTTGCCGTGTCCTCAGGTTGGTAATTACCCAAACACCTGCGCACAGTACCGCAGATCTTCAAATCACCGTCCCCGGCTTGTGACTAATGCTTTGGTTTCTTTATACGACAAGTACTGACAATGATACGTCCTCCGCGGTTTTATCAGCCACAATCAGTCCAAGCTCTAGTACTACAAATGCCGAAGGATCAGTTCTCGATGAATTAGAGCACCTCCGCACATTTTTGGGGTAAAAACAAGGTGAAACTGTTGAAAATATTGACCTCTCAATTTCTAACCTCTCGCAATTCAATCCCCTTTCTACCAAAATTCTCTTCGTTCGCAAAGAATACCGAATGGCCTACAATGCCATTACCACACACGCAATTAGTAAGGCAGGAGACAAGTCAATCCTTTTAGTGACAGGTCAGCCGGGTATCGGTAAGTTTTTTCAACACCTGAAATATCAACTAATCAAGCTCGACAGGCAAGACATTTTTCTTGTTGTACTTTCTTTTCCGTCGACTCCAAGAGCGGGAACCCGTCGCCCTCCAGATCAATGTGCAACAATTTGCCATCGTAGACCAACGCGGCGTGCATCTGTATCTTGTACATGCAGAAGAGACCTTTGGAATTCTGAAGGGCATCTGGACCCTTTCTGATTCTTTCGGTGAACAACAGCTTGGACCTGCGACGCGTTCCGAAAGTCGAAAGCACATTTGCTACATTCCAGCTCACCTTCATCGCACGGATGGAAAGACTGGATGAAGCAGCTGAGTGCTCGCACAGCACTGTCTCCAACCTTCATATTGAGCGTGGGCTGGCCCTCATCTATATGGATCGAACGTAAGGATCTGCTTATTTTTTAAAGGAGCCGACGCAGGAAGAAAATACACCTTCGCTATGTCCAAGTAGCAGTGGCAGGAAAATTGCCGGGCGATAATGGCCTGATGTGTCTTCATATCTCAACATTATGGTAAACTCGATTTTTCCGACTAACAATGCTGTCGAAATACATTATCATTGTTCAGGACTATGCTATTTTACTTGCTACAATTCACCGCAGGCTATCTAGAAATAATAATAGGTGGGAGCGACACTCTATTGCAAATGCGAAAATTTTATCTGTTGATGACGAAAATGAGAAACACAGTTGATCCAACAGTCAAGACTAGGTCGATATCACGATGCCTTCTTGATGACTTTCTTCTAGTGCACATCCTGTAACCATTGTTCCACTCTTACCGCACGCTCGGCTTGCTCGGCTTCAATATACTTCTCCAGCTCCGGTACAAATAATGGATCAGTGCTGGCGAGTAGGATCAGGTCGTCCTTGATTGTCGCGAAGTTGTCTTCGTCAACACCCTCAAGCTCAGAGGATAGGGTTGTATCTGATGATAGGTCATCGCGGGGTTCATCGACCTGCCTATCCTGTCCACTGCAGCACAACAGCTTCCTATCTCCAGTGCCACTGTTGTCACCAGGTCCGGAGTCAGATGGCGTAGCAGATAAGGCATTTCTATACCTGTCGATTTGGGCCATTTCCTCGTAACTCATCACAACGGGGGGACTGAATCTTTTGAACTACATCCAGAAGGCTTGAGCTCAGTGTGACCATAACACACAGCACAACGTATTACACTCACCGACCTCGACCTCGGCATGATGAACGTCTTGGGAACCACATGAAGCCAGGTTTCCTTTGAATCTTCCCATCCTCCGATGCCGAGTGGTGGTCCGAAGAGTTGGGGAGTCGGGAAGTGTCGAGAAAGAGGTGGGAGGGGAATGAGAGTCTGTTTTATGATGTCATCTGTTGCATTGTAACCGTCCATTGCCCCCCCTTCGCGGCTGAATGAAACCACAGGATAGACCTCAAGCTCGAATCCTTCGGGGTGATGATTTACAGAACGAACAAATGCGAAATGCTGAGGACCTCTTGCGCTTGAAGTCAGGGGGGAGGAACCATCGTCTGTGTCTTCTTGTAAGAGTTGCTCGCCCACTGCAATCGGTATTCTCAGAAATAAGAGATCAGATTGCATTAACGCGGCACCATTTTTGACAGAGTTAGCAGAACCCGGAGTACGCGTCGCCATTTGAGCAAGGTGGAACTGGGGTGATGAGTCGAAGTCATGGCGGGGGCAACAAACATTGAAACAAATATTGGAACGGAAACCTTTTGCTCGAGCCTCGATGGTTTCAGCTTCAGTCAAGCTGAAGCCCCAACTTATGTTGAATATTTAATACACTGCCAACTTGGTGGGGGTTGAACAAGAACGGCGCGATGCACAGAAGAGAATCGAGTTGAGCGAGTGGAGTGACTGGTCAGCTGGATGTCCTGTCAGGACTGAATTGTATAATAGAAACTTCGTATGTGTGTTGTATCGTATTCTGTCAAATGTTGTGCCTGACACAGCTGAACCTACGGAAATAAATTCTGCTCCGACTTCCTTTTCAGTACATCAAAAAATTTGTGTTTTCCTCGTCATTTTCACTGGGGACAGTTGCATACCTACCTAAGATCGAAAGCGTTTTCATACAAGTAGGCATCTATTAAGGCCACACCGTCCCACTGGCATCAGCAAAACGGAAGCTCGACCTCTTAAAACACTGATTAACGTACCCATGTTGTGATCAGCTGGTCAGATACAGAAACGACCCTGCATTCAACCTTTATGGTTTAGTTAAGTTCAATAACTGTTTACCCCCTTGATGGACTTTTGAATCGTTTATATATTACTATCAGGTCTTGATCTTAAAGTCTTTTTCACCCCTTCACCCCTTCACTTTGGTCTTTGTGTGGCCGAAGCGAACGGTCTTGAGATATGTCTGTTGTATCCCCTACTGGTCCCGATGGAATGGATATCGACGAGAAAGTGTCTGTTGACTCGAATATAAACGAGTCCGGTACCTCTGAGCGTGATATCAAGTTTGAGAGAAAGACGCTGTGAGAGAGAGAGATGGAACCTCTAATGCTATTGTTTGACTGATCGTTACACTATGCTAGACGTTACATCGACTGGCGAATTATTCCCGTGCTTGCTATGGTCTATTCCTTTGCTTTGATTGACAGAATCAATCTTGGGGCTGCATATACTGCTGGAATGGGGGCTGATCTTGTGAGTTGGTGTTCTTCATCGGACGAAGCTGATAAATGACACCCCTCCTTAATAGAAACTTGCCATTGGAGCGCGATTCAATTTGGTTATCTGTCTCTTTTTCATTCCGTACATTATCTTGCGAGTCCCTTTCTTTTCCTTTCTTTTTTTTTGGTATATTTATATCTATAACAGTCAACTCCCTGGAAATCTAGTGCTTCGAAAATTCGGCGTCCAAAAACTTCTGACGTTCATTGTTGTTGCTTGGGGTATAGTGCAGTTGGGGATGGGCTTTGTCCATGCCTGGGGCTGGTTGGTTTTGTGCCGAGTTTTGCTGGGTATTTTCGAGGTCTGGCAAATTTTTTTTTTGGGGGGGTTCGACTTGACTACTTATTTGATCTGGCTTCAGGCTGCCTTCTTCCCAGCACTTCTGTTCATTCTAACTACATGGTTTATCTCTCTCTTTCAGTTCTTTGTAATACAAAAGTAAACTTATCACTCTTCTAGGTACAAGCGACATGAGATTCAGACGCGGTTTGTTTTCTTCAATGGCCAAAAATTTGACGAACTGACATGGTTTATTTCAGCCTCTCTGTATTCTATTTGTTATCAGTGACCGCGGGTGGATTGAGTCCCATTCTTGCTTACGCTTTCAGCCTTCTGAATGGAAAAGGAGGTCTCGCTGGTTGGAGATGGATCTTTGTAAGTGCATTGGTCGTGTGTCCAATAATGTTGTACTCAGTATCGCATCCTAGATCTTGGAAGGCCTCATCACATTAGTCTTGGGCGTCGTGACGTGGTTTTTCATTCCAGACTTTCCTGATCAGAACAGGTTCTTGACCCCAGAACAAACGGCTCTTGTATTGAAACGAATCGACGAAGATCGAGGAGATGCTATCCCAGACCCTCTAACCCGCGAAAAGGTAATAAAGCACCTGTTGGATTGGACGTTGTGGGCCTATGGTATGCGAAGAAGTTGCCTTGGCGCCGTTTGGACTCATCCGTTTGTGACTAGGAATCATGTTCTTGTGCGGAGCGATGCCGAACTGTAAGTCGTTTGATGAGCTTATCCTGAAGATATTTTACATGAGCCTCAGACTCGCAATCATATTTCCTTCCTATCATTCTCAAGGAGATGGGATGGACCAAGACTCAAGCGTTACTTCGGGTACGTATCTCTTTTTTCTCCCATTTAAATTTAATGTTTATTCATCTCGCGGAATAGAGTGCACCCCCGTATGGTCCTTCAGTATGTACTTTTTTGTGTATATTGGCACCAGGCGTTTAATGAACGCTGTCAGATCGTCACCACCATGATTGTTGCATATCTTGCCGATAAATACAAGCATCGAAGCGGGTTTATTGCATTTTCTGTCATTACCTGCATGACTGGTATCTGCCTGTTGGCATTTGCGGAGCAGAACTCGGTCAGATATTTTGGTATGGTTGGCCACCGCCTACTGCTTTGCAGAGTGTTGAGAACAGTTGCAGGCGCTTTTTTAGTCAATGCGGGTAATTCCGGATGTATTCCCACCGTTTTGACTTATGTGAGTGCATTTGGAAGTTCATATAGGCGACCTATTAATTTAATTTTGGCCTTAGGCCGCAAACAATGTCGTTTCTCATAGTAAGAGGTGGTTATATTTCCCTTTTGTCTTGATGTACTTGTTTTAATATTCTTATACCCAGATCGGTTCAAACCGCTTTGCAAATTTCGTTGGGTGGTCTTGGAGGAGTTCTGGCCACAGTTGTATACCGCTCCAAGGATGCCCCTCGATATATCCCAGGTATATTGTAGTATATGACTTGTCCGTACCCTTGCTAACATTATGTGGTTAGGTCTTGTTGTAACACTCGTTTCCCAAATTGTCTTGCTTTTGGTCCTTGCTACAACGACTGTCCATTTCATTCGGCAGAACAAACTCGTGAGAGAAGGAAGACGTAAAGAACCCCTTGAAGGTCAACCAGGATTTTATTATACTCTGTGAAATGAGTATATATCAGACCTGTATATAGTGTTTTCCATCTTTTGTATTCAGTTGGTATTTCAACAATCATATCTGTAACCACTCCTTTAGAACATGAGCGGAGTTGAGTAAAGCTGTGATTGATTGATGAGGCAAGCGTGGAAATGAGGAACAGGAATGGGGTGTGAAATATAAATTTGTCTCCTACCATTTTTTTTTTCCTTCCGTTGTTGTTTTCATGGCTCTCCCGATGTCCCAACTCCTTGCTGCTGATGCCCTTTCCCCAGTTGACTCTACCAACTGGGAGCACTCCGCCCTTTTTTCTCCAACTGACCTGGCGTATCCTTACCCTCTCTATTCGTTACCGCCTTCCCCGCCCCTGTCAGACCATCCGTCGCCAGTCTCAACGGACAAGATGCTCAAGTACCCAGACTCTGTTGAGCCAGAGTCCGTCTGCGTTCCCACCCACCAACTGTTTGATGTCCCAGAGGTGCCTAGACCGCCCACACCCCCTTCCCGCTCGCCTTCTGTTGTTGCACAGAGTCCTCCTGCCCCTGTTCCAACTTACACTACGACAACTGCTGATGCTACTACCGGTACCAAGCGCTCTGCCAGCCCTCCGCCCCCTGCTGCAAAGAAGCGCGCAGTTGGGGAGCGAATTTCAAGCAAGGACTTTGTTCCTCCAGACGTCTCAGGCATGAGCAAGCGCGAAGCAAGGCTAGTCAAGAACCGTGCGGCTGCTTTTCTAAGCAGACAACGCAAACGCGAAGAATTCGAGACCATGGAAATGTAAATACATTCCTGTTTTTATTTTTATTTTATTATGGGTTTTTTAAGCGAATTGTTCTTCTTCAAGTCGCGTTGTAGAACTGGAGCAAGAAAATAGAAGGCTCCTCGCCCTCACCCGGCTGCAAAACGCTGTGGTATCGAGTTCGGCTTCACTGGCTTCGTCGTCGGACAACATGCTGGTTTCTGAGGTCGAAATCCTCAAAGCCAAGCTCGCCGCAGCCGAGGAACGTGAGCGCACTTTGAGTGCGGAGCTTGCCTCTAAGGCTGTGTCTTCTCCAGCTCCGGTCGAGGTGGAAGACCTATCCGTTGAGCCTGGGGCTCAATTGTCATCGCATCCGAGGCCCACGGTTGTCCCATCGGCCCAAGGCCACAAGTCCAGCGCTAGCCTCGGCTTGATGGTAAGCTTCACTTCCATATCCATATATTCCCTTATCTCCTGGCTATATCCAAATCCAAACTGACTTATTGTTCTTTTGTTCATTTACCTTTCATCTACCCCCAAATAGGTTCTCCTCTGTGCACTTCCTTCTCTCCTCTCAATGAGGATGCAAACCCCTTCAACGTCAGCTTCCACCCACTTTGCTATCTCTAACCCCTTTCGTGCCACCGGTTCCGGATCGGGTGCCTTTGACATGTTCCTCCCCAGTGACTATGATTGGTCACATCCCTCGTCTAATTCTGGCTCCGGTGATGGCTCGTTTATGGACCTTGACGTAGACCCGCACACCCACTCGCCTGACACATTCTCTTCGGGTCCCACGCCGTCTACTAGCACAAAAAGACTGGAGTTCACAGGTATAGACGCAGATGAGAGGGGGCTTGAAGGACTAGGCGATTTGGACATTTCGTTTGATACGGACACTCTGGATGATGGCAAGATCCGGGTGAGAATTCACCCTTCCTCTTCTGCGTCGGCATCTAGGACAAACTCGAGGGGCGTCACACCGGAAGGTGAAGACAGGATGTCGGTGTCATCTTCAACGTCGTCTCCCCGTACCTCAATAAAGGGACTAGGTGCTTCTCCATCCCTCTCGGCATTGACAACGGCCTCCTCCGACCCCTTCTTGGGCATAACCCCGTCACCCGAGGACGACTTATCAGAATTTATGAACATACCCTCATTTCGTTCAGACGGCCCGCTCGATTTCAAGTACTTGTCTTCTTCGGGATCAGACTCATCTCTGGATTCCTTTTCCTCGCTGTTACAGGGTAAGGATTTGGGACAGTTTTGGTACTCAAGTCCGGATCATTCGACTAGCGCCAACGGCGGTAATGGTGGGAAGCGAAGAGTCAGGATCGCGCTCAAAAGCCCACCTCAAGCCGGTGGCGAGGGTGGAGAATGGGAAGTTCAGATCTGTTGAATGCTTTTTGCTTTGGAAGAGCCAGATGGGTTTGGGGTTGGTTTCATGTTGTCCTTTCGGTGTTGGGCTGTCGGGTAAATGTTGGTTGATTGATGGTATGATCTCGCTTGGGTTGTGGGGAGGTGCCGCGGGTGTAAAAAGGTTGGAGAGATGCATGGAGCTTTGGTTACTCAGCTAGATTGCATGGTTCTTGGTTATTTATGGATAACGTTCGCTGAAGCCTTGCGAATGTTACTGGTGTAGGAGGGAAGCAAGAAAGTTTTTTGGGCAACTCGACTTGATTTCTCTTTATTTTCGTCCCTCTGCTTCGCAACCCCTCGCTTGGCCTCAATCCTTACTGTTTTACTCCACCTTATAATCCCACCTCTCTTCAATATTACCCACCTTTAAAAACAAGTCTCGTTTTTTTCCGTTTACCCGTCTGGAACAGCCTCTTCATAATTCTAAAACCCCTTTTCACCTTCAGACTTCCCGGGGTGTTTTGTATTTTGACTATTCGATCCTTCGACCTTCTCTGCCTTCCCACGTCTCTTGTTCTTCGCGGTTCTTTATTGCCCTTTTCTCCCTTCTCGTGATTGTTTTCGCTTTGCCTCCTGATATCCTCTTTTTATTTATTCCACTCGAAACCCCAAAACCCACTCAAAATCTAATATCCTCCGGAGTTCCTCATTCGCGCTAGCGCAGCAACACTCGTCCACTCCTTCGTCGCTCCATTCACTTTTTGGCACCAGTCTTTACTTGTGTGCGGAATATCCCTTTATCCATTATAAACAAGACACTTCGAGTGGGAGGATTCTATAGACTTTTCTGATTATATGCTTAGCAACATGCAATAACATTACAGATACGCCACCTATGTATAAAATACTCCCTCTTCTCCTAACCTTTTTTTTACATAGGAAAATTTTTTGCAATATGATAGGGTTAATGTTAGTCATTTGGATTTGAATCAAAATTGTTCGAGGATGCACGCATTCATTCATCCTGCCCACTCCGCCGTAGATGCCTTCCAAAAGTGGTCGTCCACCCCTCTAATTTGGCGTGTGACGTCCAATTGACCATAGACAACCATTCAAAAAAAAAGTTTCTTTGTACTAGCCAGCTATCGTCTTGATATAGGTTTGTGAGAAGATGAGAAACTGAGAGAAATGACCAGTCTTCGGACAACAGGTGTAAAGCCATGTGCTCCCATGATCCAACTGTTCCCTAGCTACCTTCCGACCAAATCCGTTTCCGGATGGAATGGCTAATTCCAATTATTCTTTCCCATTGAACCATGACCTCGCCAAACGGACTTGTCTGCCTCACGAATTGTTTGCTACCCCAGGAGGATGGTAGTCTGGTGGAGAAAGACCTTTGGATTGACGAGAGGCATGGAACCATTCTTGATGCACAGGTGAGGTTAACTGGCCACTACAGCTATCCCATTGCGAACTGGGCACTATTCACAGAAAACCTTTTATTTGCGTGAAGAGCGGCCTACCAGGATAGTTGACTTGAAGGGGAACATCCTCAGGTGAGTTACCTGCCAACACTTTCATGGTCTAATATGTGTAATGAACAATTTCAATATCCAGCCCTGGATTCTTAGACATTCAAATCAATGGAGCTTATGGTTTCGATTTTTCAGTTTATGAGAAAAATGATGAGAGCTATCAACAAGGTCTTGAAATGGTTGCGAAGAAAATAGTTGAGACCGGAGTGACTTCGTGAGTCGCCGTAGAGGTTGTTCATGTTGATGAATGCTCGCTCACCTTGAGAATTAGGCTCTTGCCCACCGTTGTTGTGTGTATAAATGGTTTCCTGTTTAAAATTTAAGGCTTTTCTCCATCTACTAGACTCAAGAGAAGTCTATGTATCCCAAACTACTTAGCCTTCTCAGGCCTTTCTCGACTCCCAAGTCGGCAACGCTTCTAGGCTGGCACGCTGAAGGCCCGTTCATAGATCTTACAAAACGAGGAGCACATGAACCTGCCTATCTCCTGTCTGCTAGGGACGGTTATAAGTCTTTCGAAGAGGTCTACGGCGCAGATAACCTGATTGAGTCTGAAGACTGGTGCATGTCGCCTCTGGATCCCGCCGTTCGCCTCATTACGGTTGCACCTGAAGTTCCCGGTGTTATGAAGGCTATAGATGAACTTGTACGAAGGGGGATCGCCGTGTCCATTGGTCATAGGTAAGTTCCCTGTCTGGTCCACTTCAAAATGTGAACCCACTTCTCACGGACAATCCACTTCAGCGTTGCGAGTACTGAAATTGCAACCGTTGCCATTCAGCGTGGTGCGCGACTCATCACCCATCTCTTTAATGCTATGCCACAACTGCACCATCGCGACCCGGCTATTATCGGTTTATTGGGTGCTTCACCGCATTTATCTTCTCCGAACCCGATCAGTTTTCATCTGCCGTGCAATCTGGCGGAGCCCCTGCCGCTCGATCTTTCAGCTTCTGTTGAAAGTGCAACGGAAGAGAAACTTTCTCGTGCTGTTTCGGAAGCCTTTGATCAAGGTAGAACACCACCTAGACGGACAACGGCACTTCCAGCTGGCAAAATATCGCGGAGTGTCTCGGCGAAATCCAGCAGGCCTGCTTTACACCTTGAAAAGGGTCAAATCGCAGACATGCCTTTCGAACGCCCGTTCTATGGGATCATAGTAGACGGTATTCACTGTCATCCAAATTCAGTGAGGGTGCGTACCGGTCTCAAATTTATTTCTGACGATTCTTACCCAGTTTTCAGTTGGCCTATTCGTCTCATCCAGAAGGATGTATTCTTGTCACAGATGGTCTCTTTGCCCCCTTTATGCCACAAGCAGAGTCTGACACCGTCTTTATTGATAAATAGCAATGAAAATTCTCGATCCGAACCTTGCGGACGGTGTTCATGAGTGGAGAGATGGCAAAAGTTTTGTCAAAGAAGGTGATAAACTTTATCTTGAAGGAACGACGACACTAGCTGGAAGGTAGGCTGTTTCGGCTTAGTCTTGCTTCTTTACCAATTCACTCTCTGCTTTTTTCGCTTTCTCTTTTGGTAGTGTGGTCACTATGGACAAATGTGTTCGAAACTTCTCTCGCTTCACTGGCTGTTCGCTTGGAGAGGCTATCAAGTGTGCTACTTATAATCCAGCAAAGTTCGTAGACACCTTTCGCTATTTCAGACGATTTGATGTGACAACTTTGAAACAGATGCTTAGGGATTGAAGACAAGAAAGGGACCCTAAGGCCCGGGGCACATGCGGACCTTGTTATTCTTGACAGGCAAGGCAATGTACTTGGTACCTGGGTCAAAGGCAGAGAGGCATGGTCGACGGGGGACAACTAGTATTGAACTAGTTTTCTTGCACAATTTGACTAAACTTCATTGTATGCGGGGTGATAGTGCATTAAGGTATAGCTTACTCAATGAAGTCGGTGGCGTTACGAAGAGGACGTAGATTTTACTGTGCACTTTGAGTCATTGACTGCGACCGTACGGGTAAGATACTTTATCAACATCACGTGTATGCCGCTATAAATCCCGGGCCCACGATTGAATTGCTGTGACAGTGCTTTCGTCTAAGCTCTTACCGTCGTAGTTTTCGAATTGGATTTATTCCGACGATCCCCCCGTCTTTTCCTTGTTCGTCAACATTATGTCCTGACTCCAAACTTACTGACAAAATTATTTCATAGGGATTTGTAATCGACTAGGACGATCCATGGACGGAACAGATCCTGGACTTGGAGAGATACAAGATATGTTAACAGGATCAGAGACGCTTTCATTCTGGGACGACTGCTCTCCCTGCTCAGCCTTACCGCCCGAGCTGCTGTCCATGATTTTTCAGCTTGCGAAACCAAAGAAGCGGATGTCACACAAAATCTCATTCGAAGTCACCGTTAGCCATGTTTCTAAGTTCTGGAGGGCCACTGCTTTGAATACCCCTTCTCTCTGGGACAGAATTGACATTTATTCGACCCGTGCAACGAAATGGGTTGACGATTACCTGGAGCGCTCGTCACGAAGGCCGCTCGATGTTTACATCAATATATATCGGTCAGATAAACGAAGAAGCCAGAACCTCAAGCCACTGAACGGTTACGAGTTTATTATTGACTCCATTTATCTTCACTTGGAACGCATTCGCCTCTTCTCCATGCTTTGTTACCATCAAACGACAGCGGTTTACTGGCAAAGCCTTTTCAGAGATAGGCGTGCCCCCATTTTACAGACGTTTACCGTTGAATGTGGGTCAAAATCTTCGATTGTTCCACCCTTCGGAAGTAGAACGACAGTTTTTGAAGAGGGTTTACAGCAACTGACTCTTTGGAACACCGATACGCCGAATATCTTACCGCCGCCACAAAACCTTCACAATCTTTCAACACTTTATCTGCATGGCCTTGACCCATCGTTGTCTTTTACCGCTGATGACTTCACCCAAGTCTTTTTCTCGCTGCCTTCCGTCGTTAACCTCTCACTCCAAGGGACTGTCGCCTTCGGCTTTTGGCCAACCGGCATGCCTCAGACCAGTCAGTTTACTCTCGACAAGCTCAAATCTCTCCGCTTAATAGACAGCGGGGCGCTGGCCATACGTATGCTCCTAGCTGCTTCAGCACCACAATTGGAAACATTGTGGCTAGACTGTTCGTTTGACAATTTCCCGACTCATCTTTTCGATGCACCACAATTGAACGTAAACGGCCGGCCGAAATTCCCAAAGCTGAAGTACATGACGATGGTCATGGACAACTTTACTTTCTCGCATGAATTTGCCAAGATCTTCCCCACCGTCACCCATATTCACTTTCCATACCCCTTTTTTAGGGAAGTTCGCATGTTGATCCAAGCTTTTAGCCTTCCCCGATGGGCTTCGCTTCGGTCTCTTATTTTCAGCCAGTTTAAGGAGAAGGATGCTCAACAGCTGAACACAGCGTTGTGCCGTGTCCTCCCTCAACGTCGTCAGGCCAAGCATCCCCTGGAAACCATCTTGGTTGATAAGGATCATATGCGATGGTTAGAGGATGTTGTACCAAAGGAAGGTTCGCTGCTCTCGAAGTTGGTCAGAATTGAACTGCTGTCTACGGATAATTATGGAGAATACTGGTGGAATGTCTTTGAAAGGGAACAACAGAAATTTAAATAAAGAATTATGGACAATTTATTACCCCGTTGTGTTTCGTCTCGTATCTTCTGATTCCCTTTCGGATAAATTTGAATATCTAGTATAAATAAAACCATTACATTGTTGATGCACTTGCGAATTTGAACGAAAATAAGTGATTAATAATACTATGGCTACAGAGATAGAGATGACCGTCCAGGTTGTAACGTTTACGCAGCTGGGTCAAGAGACAGGTAAGATCGGTAGATGAGATAAGAAAAATCCGCAGAAGGAAATGATTGAAAAGAGTGCCCCAACAAGAAGTACGATGGATTTCGTTACCATCAACATTGGGTAGTAATATCGTAGGAACTCGGAAGAGAGCGGGGTTGGCGCAAGGAGGTATGTTGAACCAGGTTTGTATACAGGAAAGAGATATCGGATAACAGAAATGAGCGGGTGGGTTAAGGAGATGATAGATTGATAACGGTGAAGTTGTGTCGGAGAGCTTCTAATTGTGCTCAGTGGATATGATAATGCAATCGGCCAACGGATAGAACTTTCTGTTCAAGTTGGGGAGCATTAAGTTCTTAAAAACATCCCCACCATCGACAGACAGGGTCCGGTTTGAGTTCTCGAGCGACTTCCAGGGACTGGAGACATTGCCTTGAGTGCAATCTCCAAGAAGAGGGTGACATCACTCACGTTTCCCGCATCTAGCGAGACCACTTCAGCTTCGGGTACAGGCGCAGCACTGACAAACAAGACAAATGTTGCTAATGGTCGTGTGGGTTAGTGTGGTGAATAACTTAAGTTTGAGGTAGAAGCAGACCAACTCACCAGATGTTATGAGATAAGCCAGAAGATTGAATTTCATTTTTGATATGATGTTAGTGGTCTGTATTTGATTGGGGGGATGGGACGGACGACTGAAGGGAACGAAACATCCATTTATTTATACAAAGGACCATTGCATACATCATGAGAAACAAACTTGAAATTACAAAGGCGGTGGTACCACGCATCGCCTCAGGTACTGAAAGAAACCTTGTACTCCTACGGAGTACTTACATGGAAAGGTCGTGAGGTAACTAATTCCTTTTGGAAGTACCATGTACGGATACTTTGTTCCTTTTTTGGCATTCCTCTTATCCACGGGCTTTTCGGTCCTTGGTCAGACATTGCTCTATTAGTATAACCACACAAAACAAAGCGCATCATGACCTGACAAAAGCCGCAGATTCTGAAATTATCTAGTATTGTAAGGCCTTCACTATTTAAAAGTCCATAGACGTATTTTAGGAGTATCCCTTTGTGCTATGGCGCATTTCCCCCCTTTTTCTTTCTCGCCGTGATCCACAAGAAAAAGTAGAAGTAGGTAGACAGAGATGACGAAAGGGTGCGCACAAAAATGTTTTCCGTTATCTCCAGGCACCTTTCGAAGCAGCCAGTTGTTTGTTCGGCATTTCTTTCTGTCCCTCAGCTTGTGATCGGCGGCTACAACAATATAACCTAACCCCAAGTCCAAACGCAAAAGGCACCATAAAAAAAAAGAATATACCGCCAAGCAGACAGATACAAGTTCTTCATCTTTGGGAATTGATAAAGGGGAATACTTACAGAACGGAATTACTCCATAAGTTGCTGCCACTAATGACAACGTACTCAGGAACGATTTATTATAGCGGCGAAGGGACTGTTACACTCTAAGGCAAACACCTATCCCCCTAGAGTCATCTAGAATTCTTGAACCTGTTACAAAAAATTTGTTATTTGACATGTGAAATTTAAGCACCTGCAGCGCCTTTCCTTTCTGCAGGTTGGACACGAATTCGGTCATAGGAATCACCATACCTTGCACATTCGTGAGACACTTGTATGGATTTGAAACCATTTTCTTAATGGATAAACCTCAGGGCAGCAGAATTAACAATTGCCACGTTCCAACCGTCTTGATGGGATCAGTCTTGGAACAGCTGAAGTTGCAGTATTTAAAAAAGTCCTATCAAACGGTATACATTAAGAAAAAGTGTAGTGTACAACAGATCGTGACTTGTGCCCAGAACGATTTTCCGATCGTTCAAAGTGATAGTACATGGATAACTATAGAATGGAATGAAAAAAGAAAAAAGAAATCGAACAACAAATTCGAAGCCCCACCAATACCTTGAACGAAAAAAAAAATAAATCAAAACGTTGCAACAACAGGGCTAGCCACAACCAAACTTTCCCTCCGTCTGCGCCCCCGACTCGTTCCAACAACCTGTACCTCCTTCACCGCAACCAAAGTCGAACTCTGTGCACCACTTCGACTTTCACCACCATTGCAAGGGTCATAAGGAGGCGGGGCCTCCCCCGTCTCACTTTCCTGCCCTGAAACGAGCCTCTCGAACAGCGAACTCGAACGTAAGATCGATTCTGCATACGCCAAGTGTGCGTTGTAACCGTTCCTGGGTCCATTATAAAAAGAAAAAGAAGAGGGGGATGAGGGGGAGTTTGTGGATGCCGAAGAGGGTCCATCAGGTGTGGCGCGTCTTGCGGAAGTCGAGGCGAGCGACTCGGCGGAAGAAGCTGATGATGATGAATTGTGGTGCTGGTGGAGTTGGTCACTGAATGAGTAATGACGCGCTTGACATGGACATGCGCGAGTGATACCGTGGGATATACCATCAAAGACTTCGGTATATCTAGGGAGGGAAGACCATTGCGGGTCACAACGACACTGAAGCGCAAAACGGAACAAAAAAAACATTAATAAGGCTAGGCAGAGAGAAAAGATCACGGACCGAAAGGATCACTACAGGGGTCTGGACGACTATATCGAACAACGCTGGCTTCTTTTTAGAAACCTCCGAGTCAGTACTGGCCTTCTCAAGCCTCATAACGACCTTCAACATATGCCCAACTTTTACGTTCGCTCTCAGATTTTTATTGGTAAACTTCATCAGGTCACAACCCGAGGGCAGTTTCAGATCTTTATGAAAGGTCCATGGTCCAGGACCCATAAGGCTCGCTGCGAGCTCACCCAACTCGTTTGGGTCGTTTTGTTTTTCTGGTTCGAGAAGCTGGAAGAGCGGTGATGAACGCAGGATATCTTGGGAAGATGAATCGAGAGGGAGAATCGGGGTGGGTGTTTTGCCTTCGTGTCGAAGGGAGAGAAGGTAGAACAGGAGTGGGGGGTCGGAACGGACGAGTCGCTGAAAGTGGGAATAATACTCGACTTTTTCTACATCCATAAAAATTTAGAACGTCTTCTCTCCTAAAGTTGAAAAGAATGCAAGAAACACACCCTCAATGTAAATCATGATTCGATGTACCTTCACCTTTTCCAAGGGCATAATCACCATGCTGACTGGGACTGTTCCACCGATGAAGAAAGCCCGACCAGAAACTGAGATCAAATACTGTAACTGCTGTTCCCAGGTGCGCTCGACGATGATATTTTCCGTGTCTTCGGTTTCTTCTTCTGTTGGACACGATACTACGACAACCTCGCGTTCGGCTGAGAGTTTGACGTTGAAAGCTCCCGGACGGTGGACCTTGGCTTTAAGTCGCCAACAGACGGAACCATAGTCGGCTTGGAGGGTAGGCGGAGCGTCGAAAGGGATGGTGAAAGTGATAGGGTAGCTGTAGGTTCCTAATTAAATGGTTTATTAGAGCTTCTGTTTTTTTTTGGAAAGTTCACATACCTGGTGGAAATTCTTCTGACTCCTCTGCTTTCTGGCCCAAAATTTTTGCAAGTATACTCCTTTTTCTTTTTATCTGTCTATCCTGCTCATTTCGACCTTCTTCGTCCTCACCAACCCTCACGGTAGATTCCCGCACACTTTCTCCCCATTCTCTTTCTCTCCTCCTACCTCCGATAGAAGGACTGACGGGGATACTGCTAACCGAAGGTTCTCTTGGCGACAAATCCCTCTCGTTGCCATGACTATGTAAGAAAAGGCCAGGAGAGGCAGAATGAACTGCATCAAGGAACCTGCTCGATACTGCGGCAAGGGAGAAGCGCTTTGGTGAATTCAAGCCGCACGAGAGTACGCGCTCTCTTTGGTCATCGCTTTGGGGTTGTTCAGGTCGGACTGAGAGTTGATTAAAACCGGTGATGGTAGGGGTAGTAATAGGTGACTCGATAGGACCCGATGTAGTAGCAGTCGCGGCAGGTTCGTCTTCAAGGATTGTCTCCGTAAAACTTGTTCGTCTCCGCATTATGGAAGGTGACAAGTTAGGACTGAGAAACGATAGTTGTTCATTGGATGGAGGGTATGGCGAATACGGTGGTATAGGAGGAGGTATTGACAATGTGGGAAGTGTGGAGCGAGACCGCAACTGACTTCCATCGACGCTCATCGGTCTGTTTCCACGTCTGTTGATGTTGGTAGGAGTACGTGAAGAAACCCGTGAGGATGCAGACCTGCTTAAACGACTGACTGCCAAAGTCCCACTTGAACTTTCCCATCTAGCTTCCTCGTTGTCTTCCTCTTCAGGATCATGCTGAGCGTATGAAACACCCGGACCAATCGATGCGCTTCGTCTGTGCTGTGTCGGGCTAGCAACCAAACCAGATTGCTGATAATAATGCTTTCCGGGGGCAGAAGCGCTGAAGAAGGTAGTAGAGGCATGAAAAACGCGGTGTTGTTCATTGATCTCTATGCGGCGCGCTCCAATTCCTTCAGGACATGCTGTGCTCGTCGTGGATGTTAGTTCAACATCGATTCGGGTAACCTTGGTAGGCTTGACGAGATCGAGGACAAGCAAACCACGAAGCACGCCATTGCGTGAAAAGGAACTGGGACTAGAGTTCCTGCGAGTGTTTTTACTGTAGTCTGTTCGAAGGAAAACGGCGGATTCAGCAAGACGGATAGAAAGGGCATTTTTCTTTGGTTTTTGGGTGAATGCCATGGGATTTGATGGAAAGATGGGAGGATGTCTCGCTGTTACATGTGGGGTCGGAAACGGTGAAATGGGCACAGAATTATGCGGTCTACACAGCTCGGTACTTTCAAATTGAGTTTGTTATTTTTGTGCCATATTCCGGAATCCAGGTCCAAGTACTCCGGATCTTCTGTCAGTGTAAATGTAACTGTAAATGTTTACTAATTCCCACTACAGGCTATGACCTATATACCTTTCACTTTCTCTCGGAAAACCTGCAGAAGGTAGAAAACCTTAGGTATTAGCTTGTGAACAATAACCTATCGAGTTCAGTATGACTCTACTGTATTGTACCTGGTTGCTCATCCCGGTTCCTGGACAGCTTACCACATGACAGAAACTACGTATACATGTCGCCATAAGGTAAGTGGGTTGATCGACAATCCAACAAAAGCGAAAGTAGACAGTGAAACAGCTTAACAGATGATCCAGTTTGGTCACAGCACCGTGACCTTCCGCTTCTCTTACACTTTTCCAAACGTTCCATATATCTTCCAAAGGTAAAAACCTTTGGATCGTCTGATGCTGTTCTAAACGCCATTTCCCTATTTCTTGGTTTAGTGCCACTGGCATGCGAGGGTATTCTCTTCACCAAATAGCCCCAACAATTCAGCCTCTACTGTACCATTTCGATCAATTCGGGCGGCACCGTGACCTGTGACACACCGACCGAAATTTTGTTTTCGGTCATCACCCAAACTGAGCGTGACAAGCCATCCAAACGGCGCCGCAGGCCCGGAAAATTGCTTTATTTGGACAATGCACCAGCAAGAATTTTCGGACACCTCATAATTTCACCGTGACTACCGTGACTTTTCGTGAAATCAGAAGGGTCCGTGACACGTGACGCCCGAATTGAATGAAATGGTACTGGTGATGGGCAATTCCCGGTAACGGCGCAGCGGCGTGACGTCACGTCACAGGCCCTGATCCGTCACAAATGGTGACATATCTTGAGACAATGCAATTCCACAACTACTACAGCTTTCCCACCATTATTTTTGTGTTACAAATTTTATTTAATGTGTATCATACATTAAATTAACCATATATACCATAAAATGCT
>QDKV01005169.1_pt1 | contig 30952 bp, 32 predicted proteins | sample 1861101 | NCBI WGS metagenome assembly QDKV01 (sample SAMN04275158, study PRJNA302643) | Fungus metagenome, whole genome shotgun sequencing project. | isolation source: fruitbody | host: Mallocybe terrigena | place: Sweden | collected 2013 | reverse complement strand
TGGACCCGCATGGGTTACCCCCTACCCCGTCCCGTGCCATTGCTGATATGTGACTGCTTACATAATCTTCTAGTAGTAGCTTCTTAACATGTTTTGTATATCATATATAATTTCAGCCTTTAATGTCTTTGATGCCTTTAATGCCTTAAACACTTAAACACTTGAAAGTTTTACTTACATAACAGAATTATGCCTTGCAAATGACTTGATGTTCTTAAAACTCCTTGTACCATCTTCTTAACATGTTTTGTATATCATATATAATTTCAGCCTTTAATGCCTTTGATGCCTTTAATGCCTTAAACACTTAAACACCTGAAAGTTTTACTTACATAACAGAATTATGCCTTGCAAATGACTTGATGTTCTTAAAACTCCTTGTACCATCTTAAATGCCTTTTTGTTGCCTTGGAACTCAAGACATTTAAGGTATTTAAGTCAGTAAAGGTCATTTAAGACAGTTTAAGTCACTTAAGGCATTCGTCAAATTCCTGATGAAGACATTTAAGGTATTTAAGTCAGTAAAGGTCATTTAAGACAGTTTAAGTCACTTAAGGCATTCGTCAAATTCCTGATGTTGGAAAGATGGGTCGCCGACAGACTTGGAAAAATCATCTGGCGTCAGCCGTGACGGCAATGCCGATGATGGAGGAACGACCCAGTGCATCTCGACCTCCGCATTAACGATAGCGCCACCGATTCCGATAGCGAAATCGATGTCGTTGCGTGGTATGAAGAAGGTCGTTTTGGGTGATGATGATGACTCGGAGAACGGAGGTGATGAAGGTGGCGGTTGGGGCATATGGAAGGTGGGTATGAACCATATCCAGCCCATGAATATTTGCCCCATGTAAAATTTTATTCTGACTTCCCTCCCTGCGTCTAGTACTATGCCTTTCTCCGCCACCAAGGTGGGTTCCACGAGAGTGACCTTTGGCATAAGATTCGCTTCGGGGAGTACATCATGACTGGAATTCTGGTTCATGGATTTGGGTATTCGAGCGTCCTGGTCGGCTGTCTTGTCTTTGGGGCCCTCCAAATGCTTGTCCATGAATTTAAGGGTATATACGTGTATTTTTCCTTCCTGAAATTTGCCGAAAGCGTTTTATAAAAGAAACCAAGTGAAAAAAGGTGTACCTTGTCATCCAGGACCTTCTCACTATCTGACACCAAAAATTTAGAGAAACTGCGAACCATCTTCTCCTTATCCCACTTTCCACTGGTGAATATTTGGCTCAAAATCTCATCCTCCTCCTCACCGATTCACTTCGATCCAGATTTTCAGATCCAGGTCGCCGCTTTGCCAAATTTCCAGACAAATCTCGCGTGTGAACTTCCCATTGCTCGAGAAGTCCGACGAGGTCATCGTCGTATCGTGAAAGGGATGCCCAGACTTGATTAGAAAATGCCCAAGCTTTTTCCTTACCTTTAGAATCTGAGGACTCGACACCAGGTCCTTTTGCCATACTCGTCTTTTCAATAATTTTATTCGCCGCGTTCACGATACCCGTCGTGACGCTTGAAGTTTCACGCATGCAAACTGTGATCCGCGTCAACCGAACCATTGGCTTCAGCTTGTCGCTCCACTTGAAGGATTCCGAAACACCTCCCGTTTCCTGGACAGCCGATAGGTGCTTCGGGGCGGCCTGTGCAAGTAAAAGAGCCCAGTAATACAGGAATCTCCGCTGAGAAGGGATGCTGACACCCTGTGAAATCTTCCCTTCTTTCTCGTGTTTGCGGGAAGAGTCCTTTTCTAATGGAATTTTCATGCGACGAGCAGTATGCAAGTCGAGAACGCCTTTCAGAGCGTTGATGAATGATCGTTCGGTATTAGCGGTGGGACTTGGAGCGATGGATATTGGAGAAGGACCGTTGTCAACGTCGAGAAGCCCTTCAGTTTCCGAGGGGAGGGGTATTTCGTGAATGGGTGAGTGTGGATGGACTTGAGCCGTTGAGGATATTGGTGCAGATACAAGGACGTCATCATCCACAGAAAATGTATCCATTGTCTCCTGAATGCGACGTTTCAGCCATTCCTTTGTCGAGTAGCTACGTTGTAATTTGGGAGGTGTGACACTTTGTTCATGGGCAAGGAGATAGGCGCATGCCATTGTGCCGGACCGACCCTTACCAGCTGTTGAGCTCATGAGACAGGTGTATTATAAGGCTTTTGTAAAACTCGTACCTTTACAATGTAGGACAGCAACACGGTCCCTTGATCCCTTTAACCAGGCGTCTATCTCTCTTGTAACAAGAGGCAAAATGATCAGCGGCGGTGCACTGAAATCACGTCAGTATTGAGATCCTTGGCAACTTCTGCGTCTTATGAAAGTCGTAGAGTGATAACACTCCACAGAAAATCTGTTTTTGGAAGCAGACTCACTGATGATCCGGGAAAGGATACCGACTAACCCTGCCTCCAAAGGCAGCAGGGTCATATGAATTTTCCTTGATAGGGCAGAAATTGAAAACCCAGAAATTCTTTCCATGTCTGTGCTCCAGAAAACGAATGACATCTTCTCTGCGATTGCGATAGATTCCCTCTAGCCCAGACGCTGGATATCCCATGATGATCACTTGGTCTGTCACGTAGACGAGATCTAGAAATTATCGTGGGTCAGAAAAATCATTACATGAGTAAAGACTTTTTTGTTCTTGCAAGTGACAGACCGAGTTCAATGTTGAGCTTGTCATCTTTGAATCGGGTTTTGTTGCCAGAGACAATGCGCCGAACAAAGTCTGTCATGATTCAAGTAACAACCTTGAGTGTCTCCTTCAATGCGGTCGAGGTCTACAGGCGTGACCAATTGATATAGATTGACAAAACAGATGACGTACCTTCGAACCCAGTCTCGACTTAGGTTCCCCGGAGGCACGCCATTGAGAGCACACAACCACGTTGAATAAAGCATAATTTTACACTGATTATAATTAACGAAAAGGAAGTATCGAACAAGAAAGGATTAACAGTGAACAAATAAGTAAAAGTTGACATTCAGGCATCGCCTTCAGCGTCTGATGATAATTTTATGTTTTCGCTTTCCTTTTTCTCCTACATCAGTATTAGTACCTTTGAAAACAGATAGAAGCGGCTATAAGAACCTTCGCTGATGTCCGGGCACTCAGTCTCTCTGCCCGACTCAGTTTATGCTCTACAGCAGCACCCTCCGATCCGTCACTCTTTCGAGGTTTCCCAGCGTGCCGTACTCTGGTTGGGGTCTCGCTGGTGTCTTCCATTGTTAAATCGCTGTCTCCTCCATCACCAGCTGAATCCTCATCAGACTCATCTAAACCTTTTCGTCTGCGACGTCGTCTGTAAAAAAAAAAAGCTCTATCGGACATTATAAAATGGAGGGGTTACATTGAGCGCACTTAGTTTGACGATTTCCCTTGGGAGCAGGAGCTTTCCGCTTCGTTGGTAATTTCTCCCTTTTCTCCTGCAACCAAAAAGACATTTCAGAAATATATAAAGCTAAACTTATTCGAAAAGACGTACTTTGACACCACCAAGCCTGAATTTCTCGCCGAGCCACAAAGTCGTGTCTGGGGGTAGGTAAACTGTCTTCAAGATCTGTCGTAATTATTAGTTTTTTCGTGTAGAATGACGGACTGAATGCCGCACTTCGTTTGTTGCTGCTGCATTGGGTAGGGGTCTGAGGATATCGGCGGGGAGTTTGACTTTGCCAGGATAGCTGGGAAGTAGCCATGATTGAGCTTGTGCCCGAGCCTTGATGAGGGTCTGTGCAAGCTCGCATATAACGTAAAAATTCTTCGCATGGGATCAGTCATAAACACCGAATTACTGTCAATGAGGGGAAGTACCACGCTGTAAGTATGTGACTCAGCATCGCGAACAGTTTTTCCTTTATTGGCCAAATGATAGAGGAGAGAAACATTTTCAGATGTCGCAATGAGATCAAGATAAAATTGTAAGTAGCTGATAAAAAAATCGTTCATGATTGCACGTCTAATTGTCCTGGGACAACATACCTAGCCATATCCATCAACTCATCGTGAGTCGTTGCAAAATCGGGATGACGAGCAAGCAAATGCAAAAGCCGAATGAAAAGTAGTTCGAGGTTCTCAACTCTCAGAGCTTGAATCAAATGTGAATTGAAACATTAGTACATGTACTGCAACCATAATGACAAGGGACTCACCTGGCGGCAGCTTCCGTTTCGCGTTCTCGACATAGGACGCAGCCTATCACCAGTGTCTGTTAAACGAAAAAGGATCATGAACTACGTATCAACTCACCACGTTCTTCATTTCCGGTTCAGGGTCCAACACAGTTAGGAATGGTATCACGTTATACCGCGCAGGCAATTTGCGGGGTTGAAGGAGGAGCGTAAGTTTGGCAAGGAAAGCAAGTCTAACATTGAAACACGAGTCCTAGTACCAGAAAATTAGCTAGCATTCGGTTAAAGATTAACGTAAAAATAGGAACCTGGATGACGCAAGCTAATCTAATAAACTTGGGCGCAATCGCAGTTGCAAAGATTTCAATCGTTGACAGATGGAGCAGGGTGCTTGCAGCTTGAAGGCGCATCCGTGACTTGAACTTGGGGCTAGGAATGTGGTATATCAGATAACACCCAGAAGTCATGCGGACAAACACTTACTCTTCTTCAACTTCTCCATTCACTGACCCCTCAAACTCGATCAATGTGGCAAGCAATTTCAAGAGAGGTGTTGCAATCTCCAGCGCTCGTTTCGATGAACCATGAGCCAGACACCGATTACGAACCACCTTCAGGGCGAACACTTTTGACCGTAGTTCATCCGGAACCTCGTCATCTTCGTACCACTCATCTTCGGTATTCTCATCAGCCTGTAGATAACTATGTCAATCACGAATGCATAGATATACGAATAGAAGAGTTGTTCGCACTGCGTCAACAGGACAAGGCACCATGAGCACCTTTTTCACCAAATGAGTCACTATTACATCACTCTTTTGTTCAAATGTGTAAGATGCGAATCGGGCGAACTGCGTTAGGGCGGCAATTTGGGCTACTGGTAGTTCGTCTTGTTCTTCTATGGTGTGCGCCATCGACTACACAACGAGTTTGTACATTAGCCTCTTGTACTTGCGAAATCAAACGCCAACATAGAAACAGCCAAAAAATAGGAAAAAGGGACGTACCTCAATGACTTCCGTACAGAGTTGAGCACTATTCTTGCAGAATGCAAGATATCTAGCCGCAAACTTCGCTTGCCTCCACTCCGAACCTAAGACAAGTTTAGAAATCCGCTCGTTCGTCTTCTTGTCCAACCCAACTGCCAAGCTTGAATCCCATCGGATAACATTCGCAAGTGACATCAGTGCAATCTCAACGCTCAGAGTTCCTGTTCTCTTGCTTGGACTTCCTTCTGCACCCCCTGCGATGGTTCTACTTAATTCGGCTGTGTGGGGCCGAAATAAAGCGGGCGAATGCTTCGCTACGGCGGTGAGGATCGTCACAGCATTCGTCGCGGCATGGTGGCTCTTCGTGTTGGGCGTTGGATTTACTTCGGAGGGACGCGGTCCATTCACCTTCTGCACTCGCTTAAGAAGGGTTGGGATAGATGACTGGTTGACAATCCAGTAAGTGGCTCGGCGTAAAAACGTTGTCATAGATTGCAAGATTGATGGTGACACTTGCTCGGTTCGTTTCGTAAATTCATTCTGGAGGCGACAAAATCTAATTTCGGGAACACTGAAAAAGGTTGAAACGAACCATTGATCTGATGAGGATCTTTAAATCAGTCTGTGGGTCCAAGCAGGTCTTTAGGAGCTTGTAAAGTCTGTTTTCGTTGAGTTTTGCAAACGTTTTCAGGTCTTCAGAGGCTTTTACTGGGTCAGGGAAAGTGATAGAGATATGTTGAATAGAAATCTTTAGCCTTTTCACGATGGCTTCTTCGTCTTCATCGATTATACCTCCCTATTGACGGAAACAGCGCTGAGTAGAAGTTACGGGACTCCAGATATCCCACATACGTTATTCTTGATGCAGCTCTCGAGAAATATGTCAAAAATATTAGGCCGACTTTGCAAAGAAGTTAGACGAATGAAGTATTAGAATTCAACGACGCACAGAGCTTTTAAGCCCGATAAACCAATTAATAGTTGCACAGACTTCTCACTGAGATTACGCATCACATTTAATAGTCGATCCGTCCACGCGACCTCATCGACCTCCTTTTCCTTTGTAGCTGAGGAAGTCGTCATGGAAGGGAGAGGAATAACATACTCCGCGAGTACTTGCTCGACCAATGTCCTAATTTCAGTGCTTGCAGACGTTGTTTGGATTATTTCGTCTGGAATCCACGCAAATTGCTTAATGGCTGCTCGATCGTTATTTTCTATCTCGGGATAGGCGAGGCTGTACAGCTTCCCAATGCTGTTGAGAGCTTGGGTGCGAACGACTTGCTAACAATAACTTAACAACCGCCTCTGCATTCGGTAGTTGTGACACACCTTCCTATCCAATCCCCGACCAACTACTGCCCTTAGCTGTTCCTCAGAAACATGATGCAACACAGCTTCATAATCTAGATGCGAATAGACCTTGCAGGCTGCTGCTCGAACCTTCTCGTCGGGATCAATAATTTTCTCATTCAGTAACTCTAAGAACGAAAGATAAGCCCAGAACAGCCGTCGATTCCAAGCACTAACCGGCTAACGTGTCTCTGCACTCTGGAAGGCTTGTGATCAAGGCTGGTGTAGCCTCGACGCAGTTCAATCTAACCGATACTGCCACATCTGCTTTCCTGTTGACCCAAGTTGTCCACGTACTTGGATACTTCCTTATTAAATCCATTCCTCCTTTATCAGCATACATCTCGCCAAGCGTCTGTGTCGCGAGCAAACGTGACTCCAGACGCTCTGAGCGTAACTCAGTCTCCAAAATCGGGATTACGTTATGCAAGACTCCAGGGCAGGAGCAGAAAAGCCGCTTGACAAGGTCATGTGAAGTTCGGATGGTGTCGCGATCTGTTTCTTCATCGTCGTCTGATGGAGTAGAAGTGAGGAGGTCGCCAAAGTACTGGCAAATGTGTCGTTGAAGTCTGTCTGCTGCCCCATTACAGACTTGAACCGCAAGCCGGTAGGCTGGTTGGTCGTTTCTCTAAAATTTAGACCAGGTGATAAAAAGGCATGATCCAATAGAAGACGAGAGATCGAGGGACGTGGACCAGATAAACTGAATCTCGCGCATTGAGATAAGAACAATATAAGACGACTCACTGCGTTTTTATCAATAAACTGAGCCATAAGTACTTCCAACACGTCACTCGGAAGTGAATTGCATTCGTCTATCAGTGCAACCAGTATGTCGGCCATATACAGCTCAACTTTTCTTGTAAAGTCGCGCTTCACGATTGTGAATACGTCGCGAAAGATTTCGTGCAGTAGTTCATCAGCAGCGGGCAAGTCGCAAACAAGGACGACGCTTTTGACGGTTGAAAGGGATTCGAGAAGATGGAAATATTCTGTATAATAAGGCTCATCTTGTCCCTTGAACCCAGCTGAAAGTTGTCGAAAGAAGAACTGGAAGATGTCTCGGAGTTCATGTTGGGTGTAAGGTGCTTTTGGTGCATAAAGTCGCAAAATATCGGCTAGGCAGCATGCAGTGTATGCCTTCACGCCCCTGTCCTTATGCAAAAGTAAAGATGTATGGACAAGCTCGGTAAGCACAGTGCTGAGAGAGTTAACTTCGACATTTTCCTGCTCCAATAACGCTAGTTGCTGGTGCAGAGTCTTCAACTTTTTCAGCAGAGCATCTGTTGTTACACCTTTCCCAGCAAGTTTCTCGTGAAAGGCGAGTCTTTTCTTTGTGGGTTGTCCGCCGTGGCGGGTCTGCGCGACCATGGACTGGAGATTTGGAGGTGGTAAACTCGTGGTACTTGTCAGGCGCTATTTGGTTCTGCGCCTTTACTCCCTCCGCTTATCATGTCAAAGAGTGCTCTTCATAAGCGTACACCCTTGCCTTCAAAAGAAGCTTCTCTTTTCAAAGAATTGCTGACACTATACGAGACAAAGCAATTGAAGAAAGGTCTCAAAACAGCAGATCAGATTCTTAAAAAATTCCCAGAACATGGAGGTAGGCCTTTTTCTAATATTTTTTTCTTTAAGTATTGAGCAACATTTCTCTAGAAACACTATGCATGAAAGGTCTTGTCCTCTCAACTATGGGGAGGCGGGAGGAAGGCATTGATCTCGTCAAGAAGGGCATCAAGCTCGACCTGACTTCGCACATCTGCTGGCATGTCTTCGGTCTCATACAAAAATCAGATAGAAACTATGAAGAGGCTCTCAAGTCTTATACACAGGCTTTGAGGTTCGATAAGGTGCGTCGAGACTTTGTCAACCTCAGTCTGAAGGTCATCACAAATGCAGGAAAACATGAATCTCTTGAGAGATTCTGCGCAACTCCAGACCCATCTGCGGCTCTTCGAAAGCCTTGTCGAGACTCGTCACACGATCATAAAACTCCGGCCGACCCACCGCCAGAACTGGATAGCTCTGGCTGTTGCGCACGATCTCAATGGGAATTTGGGAGAGGCTAGGATGGTGTTAGAACACTACTTTCGGTCGTTGAAGGTGAGCGTACATCCTTTCTCCCTTAATTCTACCTGACAAGATTAGAATGTTCCCGACCATGATGTCGACCATTCAGAGTCTCTTTTGTACTACATTCGCGTTTTGGAAGAGCTTGGTGATTTTTCAGAGGCCCTGTCTGTGCTCGATCAAAATGTAAAATCGCAATCCATTGTCGACCAACTCACTATTCTCATGATAAAGGGTATGTGTTTTCTCTATTGCCAGTGATATACACTTAGGTTGTGTAGCCAGATTACTTTCCAAACAAAATTCCCCAGAAGCCAACGAGGCTTGGCGCACCCTTATCAATCATAACCCGGATAGTTCCGATTTCTATCGAGGATACTTAGCAAATGAAGGCTTGTCTGCTGGTATGGTTCTCACTTTCGTTTAACATCTCCTTTCACCTGCCTCCAGATGCGTCCAGTCCAGAAGCAATTGAAAGGTTGGAAGAATTCGCCATTCAATTGCCTCGAGCGAATGCCCCCCGTCGATTGCAGCTGAACCTCGCATCCTCTGACAAATTTAGAGAGCTTGTCAAACCTTACATTACTCAAGGACTGGAAAAAGGAATCCCATCCTTGTTTGCTGACCTAAAAGCATTGTACGTCAACAAGGAGAAGCGAGAAGTAATTGAGGATGTCGTTGATTCGCTCCGTGAAGAGTACACTCCCACTGCTACCACATCGTCTCAATATAAGGGTGTCGAACCAACAACTTACTTATGGACACTCTACTTCCTTGCACAGCACTATTCCTATATTTCACAACATGCAAAAGCACTCAATCTGCTAGAGTTGGCCATAGAACACACTCCTACCCTGCCCGAACTCCATATGCTGCGAGGAAGAGTGCTGAAGCGAGTTGGTGACTATTTTGGAGCTGCCAATGCTATGAACGACGCGAGAGTCCTAGACGGACAAGATCGTTTTTTGAATACCAAATATGGGAAATATCTCCTCAGGGCCGGCATGGTGGTTGAAGCAATAAGAAATTTTGGCTTATTTACGAAAGTGGGTGTTGGTTTTTTTTGGCGGACTGAAGGTCTGATGAGACTTTTTCTGTAAAAGAAAGACGCGCCTAGCCCAGCAGCGGATCTACAGGATATGCAATCCCTGCTTTTCCTTTTAGAAGAGGCCGATGCGCATAGACGAAATGGAAAGTTGAACATAGCACTTAAAAGATACATGGCTGTCAAATCCGTAAGTTCTAGCCTTTTCCTCCTAAAACAATAGCATGGAAAATCATTTTCTTGATGTGCCAGGTGTTCGATGAATTCGAGCACGACCAATTTGATTTCCACGGTTACAATCTACGAAAATTCACAATCAATGTCTACCTGCAGTGCGGTTTCCATTGTCGTTGATGATTATTCATTTACAGCTTCTAGGTTGCTTAAATGGGAAGACGGTCTCCGTTCGCACCCCGCGTACATTAAAGCTGCCCTCGAGGCGTCCAGGGTACGCAATGTAGACTTTATGCAACACATTCCTTTCGCTAATTTGACGTTAGATCTTTGTTCATGTGTCTGATGATCCCGCCATAGTAACTGCTTTGACGTCTTCAGGCGCGTTCTTATCTCCTTTTTTGCACTGTATCGTCTGACTCTCGATTCCAGGTCAGCTTACAGACGCAGAGAAAAGGGCAAAGAAAAGGGCAAAGAAGGCAGAGAAGAAAAAAGAAGAGGAAATAAAGAAAGGTTTGTTTATTATCAGATTTTCTACGATTTCAAATGGTAACTTGACTTCTTCTCAAGCTCAAGCTCAACCACAGGCAAATCCGGACAAAGACCTGGACAACCTTCCAAAAAAAGACGATGATCCGGACGGTTTAAAACTCCTTGGATGTCCTGATCCACTCGAACAAGCGTCAAGAGTTCTCCAACCCTTGACAACGCTAGCTGCGGAATCTGTAGATGTTTGGATAGCGGTGTATGACGTTGCCATCAGACGGAGTCCGTTTCTTTCCATTTGAGATCATCTTCCTAACCTCATGTCACAATACAGAAAAACTCCTGCAAGCTGTTGGGGCTCTAAATCGAGCATTAGTGATCAAATCAGAACATCCGGCGCTTCATATTCGTTTGGTAGACCTCAAACTGCGCGCATCTGCCTTTCCCCAACAACCACCTGCGCCCATTGGAACTATCTTTGTTGAGTCGGTTGCCAAACTCACTCCTGACGATATCACTCTGGAAACTTTCAACTCCCAATACCTTCAACGAAATAGTTCTGATCCCGAGGCACTTCTGGCGGTGGCTCAGGTGTTGAAGATGCTCAATACACCTCTTGCCGAGATTGAAAGCACTGTCTTCGGCATTCTAGGAGAGGATGTTGATTTGGATATTAAAGTACGTGGCTTAATCCCCATTGATGAACTCGGACCGACCCATGCAATATCAATAGACAGCATTGTCAGCCGTCGACTTCCTTACATCGGTCAAGTCTTCTCGTGTTGACGACTTTAAATCTGCTTGTCAAACAAAATTTGAACTTTCGACTGCGTTCAAGAGCTCTGAGGATATTGTTCGCCTAAAGCAGCAGTTATTCACAGGTTCTATCGGTGAGACGAATCCGACAGATGTGAAGGATGCTTCAGACTCTGGACCATAATTGTTTAATGATAAGGAAACGACAGTGATGACATCTACGATCTCCTTATCATGTTTGAAACTACTTATCGTTGAATACAATCCGACTTCACATCCAGATCCAATTGCTATCAACAAGGGGGATGATCTGGCAAATCCCAATACAACGTGTGATTCCAGTCCCAAGTTTGGATAATTTTGTGAACACCAAATTTTTTCCAACACATTATGTGACCCAAGCGAGCTGCAACTCCGGACCTTCCGGTATGTTGTATATTAGGACATTTGTGACCACGGAAGATAGATTCAAGGTTGTTAACGTTAACAACCATTCCTATTTGAATTCAAGGATATTTCAAAAAGCACTTGCTCCGCACGATGGAGTCACATGATGTGTTCAACGGAAGCGTTCAAACTTCACAAAATTATGCAAACGGCAGTACAATGCGCAACATTGATTACCCAAACGTTTTCAATATCATGGACTATACCAACGCCGGTGCAGTGACCGAAGCCCTCTACTCGTTTGACCAACGCCTTCGAAAATGGATAGTCGAAGGTTCTTTTACGGAAGTTATGGGGATCAACAAAGACGAGGAACTGGTGGGTCCAAAGTTACTTGATATTCTTCAGTGATATAATATACAAAGTACAGAGAAAATTGCTGCGTTCCTCAACGACAGCAAAAGGTGAGGTGGCAAAAATATTCAACAAGCCATGCTTTGTCTACACATTTCTTGTGCACCGGAAGGAGTTGAAGGATGATCCTCGTCGTGAGGAAACGCTCCGTCGCCTGCTTTCAGCGTTTGATGCAGCGGTTCCAGTCCAGCCAATGAGTCCACCTCCGGGACTGCTGTCACCCAACGCCTCTCATGCCGAAATTTCATCTACACACATTTCTTTTTACACTTCATCTCCCTCACATTATCGTGTTATACTTCCTCCTCGACCCTCACCCTTTCCTCTTGCCGGACCCTCTCGTCAGCGGGTATCTGATCCACGTTCACAAAAAGGTCCCTCTCTGTCGGGAAAGGAGCGTTGGCGGGGACCTGTCACACAAACACAACTTCACCGTCAATCTTGCGAAAAACGTGGAGAGGAGGGGGAAAGAGGAGGTAATTTTTCAAAACTTTGGATTCACAACTGTGTTATCAATTTTTTAGAGACTAGCAATGACGAGTTGGCCTTGCAGTCGAAAGCGAAGGACAAGAAAAAAGGTGGGTGAAAGTCAACTATCGGGTCGACAGAGTTGTTGAACGTCAAATACGACTGGAAGAACGAATAAATTCCGCATTCGTCAGGACACAAAGTCGAGAGACAGTGAATTCATTTCACGAATTTAGGGGAAATTGGGCCAAGATGGCAGTAGAAGAGAGACGAAATGCCCAGGAGCCAGAAGAAGAGGACAACATTCGGCGGTGGTCGCAAGGACCGGAGTGCAAGACAACAAATGAGTTATATGAGTTTGCGTCTGACTTGAGCGGAAAGGACAGACACCATCGCATATGGTTGCAAGGCGTACTGCAAGAGTTTTATCCCAATAGTAAGCAGTCACCCTCATCACCTGAAAAGTGGTAGGACCATTAATTTCATTTTATGTTTCCTTTAGCTATCGCCAAGCCATCATCTATTGAGGTTTTGGCTCCTAGAATACAGAACCCGGTACAAGAACCCCCTAACCTTCCCCCCTTTCTCTCTGTTCCCTCTTCTGGAGAAATAAGTTCAGTACTTGTCGGGGTGAAGGCCGTTGCCGAGACCCCACAAAATTTGCAGGAGGCAGGTGAACCAACCCCTTCCCTCATGCAGGCTTTGTCGTTGGGAGGTTCAGTGCGGCGGGGAGTATCCACCAGATCGATGTCAAGACAAGTAACCTCAATGGCACCATCACTCGCGTACCCACCCTTTTCTCACACCCCTTCCAAAAGAGTTGATTTGATGGAGAGAGGTATAAAGAGGAGTCGGTTGTCGGAGGGATCAAGAAAGAGGAGAAAGAAGTAGTAGCAATACCCATGTGTACAATATTAATGTCAGGATAAGCACTTTTGAATTCAACTCTTATCTAAAAATCATTTTCTTTTATTCCTACAAGAAGTGAAGGACGAGACGGGATCAGCTTTATCGTGGGGACAAAACCACCTAAAAGTTAGATTATTAATCACAGATAATCACGTCTGGAGGCATCGACTTTCTTACATCAGTCAAGGTTGACGCGTTGACGGCTTTAAAACTGCTTGTCAAACAAAATTTGACTGCGTTCTGAGGATATTATTTGCCTAAAAGACTCTCGATCAATGATACGACACTGCTCTTTATAATATAACATGTTTAAAACTACATACCCATCGTTGAATATGATCAGACTTTATAGCATAGGTCTGTCCTTAGGGATTGCCATTTACGGACTCTCCTTCCACAGACTTTGCTCAACATGTTTCAGTTTGCGGATAGCTCACGACACAAGATTCTACGCGTGCTCACATATCATCCTCGAGGATTTGACTTAAGCGTGTTGTCTGAATCCATCTCCAGTAAGAGAAGGTCGCGAGCGAATATTGTTCACTTCAACCCGCCTTCAACTTTTGCTACCCTTGGAGATTTAAACGCATTTCCCATCGAGCTGCTCAACGAAATACTGCGGTATTCTGATTTGTACACAATCTCTATGTTCAGCTTGCTCAACCGACAAGCACGAACGATTGTCCACGCATCGCTCCCGTACAAGCATCTCTTGCGGCATGCACCCCGCGCTCTCGTTGCCCTGATACGAACCGGAGCATCTCACTTCACCATGGACAAGGTCTTTCAAGCCTTTTGCTCCCCATCGTCTCTGCGGCAACTTTGGAGCATTTCTCTGGATCCCGGAGTGTATCCGGTGTTGTTTCTTATGTTTGCGGATGGCTCCCGAACTCATGCCAATGGGAGAAAGCCAAGCAAGGGCGGTATTTGGGCTCACCAAGAAGTCACTTGCAAAAGTCCCCATTGTGACCACCTTACCAGGTACCTACGGTCTTTTCCGCAATCACTACATAATGCGACGTCATCTTCTCAGCCGAGCGAGCGCTCTTCAAGTGGCGACCATGACTCACGGTGGGGAGCAAGGTCTTGCAAAGTACATGGAATCGTCGAAAATGTCTCATGGAGAGGCTACTTCCGAACGACCCACAGCGATGGTTGATCATGTCACTCGGTTCATGGCGACCATTCCTTTCCCGTACTTTGATCCCACATCGCGTACAACGCATATCGGCCTCGCATGCCAAGGCTGCAAGAGGGCGTTCGATTCGACAACGGAGCTAACAGCAGAGAAGTGTTGCGCTTTGACGGACAGACGGGACCGGACGTACACTGAAATGGGTTTCTTCGAGCATTTGGAGCATTGTCGGGAAGCACAACGGCTTTGGAAAGCACATCGGAGGACAACTAGCATGGGAAGCAAAAAGTGAATACTCGTCTTGATTGTGGGTTTGGAGTAATTCTGGAGGCCCAATCTTCTCATCCCTCACTCTTTGTAGTAGCCTTTGGCTCCCTCCTGAGATGTTTTTCCTGTTTGCGCAGATTGTTTTATTGATGCACTCCTTCTCCTTAGTCCCATCTCTCAATATATTCTAACTATTCTACCTTCTTTCCTATCCTAATCCTTCTATTTTATGACTTTCCCTTGGCTTCGCTCGTCCACATCAACATCTCATTTATGAATGACAGACGATAATGTTGTTACTACCGAGGGAATCCGCGCACGTTTGGAAGCTTTTCAGCGCGTGGTGGAGGACAGTCTTACCAGAAGTCTACCGTCTACCGACTCTTTGGCAAAGCTTAGGGAGCGTACCACCGATGACGTCGAAGAGTTTGCCCAACAACGAGACCTTGCAGGTGGTGGAGTTGGCTGGGACAGAGGTGGTACTCCTGAGGGGCTCAGTGAAGAGGAGCAGGCTGAGTTTCGGAAGGCCCGGGATGCTTCCGACAGACCCGGAGTATGTCCTTTCGGGCACCGCAGGGCGAGAGATCGGTCTGTCCTCTGACCTTTTCAAGATGTTGGGAGGGGGAGACCCTGCTTCTCGGGAAATTTCGTCGACAGTTCTCGATGGCGCTCCATACCTCCGGGACCTCAGTGTTAAGTCTGGGCGGGACCCTCATCTTGAAGAAACGTGGAAGGTTCAGACCCTATACTCTTCATCTAAAGACAGCATCGAGCTGATCTTCAACCTTATGCAGATTCAGCCCCTTGACCAGCCGTTACCGCGATCCATATGGAAACTTATTCCAAGACGGTAAGTGTCTTCCTCGCTGCTGTCAACGGTCGGACTCACCCAGCACACACTGCCACACAGTGGGCGGCGAAATGATTAAAGCTTCTGGAAAGGGAACAGATGAACGTCGGACATGCATTTATTAGAACATCACCATCGACTCAGTATCACGTCTCTACTCTACCCTTACTCACTTTGAATCAGATATTTCCAGGCTACTCGTCGTCACTAATTCTCAGTAAGTTCATGTTCGTGACCAAGCTTATGTTCAAGCTGTTCACGAGACGAATCCCACAGATAGTTCAGACTCTCGACCAATGATACAACACTGATGAACGATCTCTTTAAAATATTACATCATGTTTAAAACTACATACTTATCGCCGAATGCGATCAGGCTTTATGAGTAAACATGCATAGGACGAACAGAAAAATCGTCATCCAGACCTGTCCTTAGGGATTGCGATTTACAAGGGAGACGGACTCTCCTTCGATGTAATATTGGCCTGCTCTATCTTTCGAGTGGAAGAAGCTACAGATAAAGAGGCATACTCGTGACCCAAATCTCTGTTCCTGTGGTGATCCAGCAAACCCCGCCAACCAGTCCAGGAAATACGACTTGTGATTCTGCCAGTCGTTTGAGTGAGAGTCAACATATCGAGCTGGCCCCAAGCACGCAGGACGTAAATTCGGAATAGATTTCATCTGAAAGCCATGCATTTTTAGTTTTTCCCAATCGATGTGATTGATGAAAATGGTTTCTTTCAATACGTTCACAAGTCCAGAATCACGCAGAACCCAGTAGTCCAACTCTGATTTGAGGAACTTATCAAAGAGCGCAGAATGGTGATTGAAGAGATCTGTCCCCACGAAAGCCTAATAAATGAATAGTGAAAGCACTCAGAAAGAGTTGGACCTTGATCAGACACGAAATCACTCACAGGGACTCGTTCCGAGTCGAGACTGCAGATGATATCTATCGCATCTCTGAACAACATGAAATCGCCCATACATCTACATTCATTTCGTGAACTAAAATTGAGGAGATCACATGAAAACATTGCTGCCTGTAGATCCGGATCAGGACGAGCAAATTGACAGACCGATGCAAGAGCAAAGTAGTAGATTGTCGTTATTTTCCATCCTGGAGCGTCGATGGACTGGGCCAGGGAATAGTTACCCGTAAAATTGCTCCAGTATCTATGATACAGAGAGTGTCAACCACGGTATTCGAACGTGATTCGGGATAACATACTTTTTTGCGGGAAAATTCTGATCATTTAAAATATCCAGACACCGTTTGCACAACGTCGTGCAAGCCGTTTCGAAATCCATGTGAAATTCCCCTGACCGCAAAGGGTCAAACAAGAAGTCCATAAAGGATGTGCTCGTCGCGAGATCTATGAAATTAACTTTCATACTTTGGGCCGGGCGGCAATCTGGACCCCTAATGGTTGATTCTTTTAAAATGACGAGAGAACTGAGATCCACAAACACGGCTCGCACTTCCCGAAGCTCTAGACCAAGAATACTGGCCGTGAAGGCATCTGATTCCAACGCACGACAAACATGATAGGGATGTCTCGGGGTCATTTTCAGTCGACGGACTCGGAAAGCGAACTGAACCATGAGGACATTGATAAGTGTCTCCCGATCTGCCCTAGACGATGACAGGATTTGGGAATACAAAGAGTCGAGCTCAAACTCTGCATAAGGATTCCCAGGTGTCGGCTCCCACCCCAGGATGATGTCCAGTCGTTTTTCTGGATAAGGGCCGCAGGGATGTTCAATGTATTCCATAACCGTATGGGCGAAGGTGAATTGTCCGGAAGATTTTCTCACGAGTTCTTTAACCGAATCGGCTGATGGCCAAGAGGAAAGAAAACTATTTTTCTGTGGATGAGTGCTTTTGATTTCAGCGAATCTGTCATTCAAGTAAAGCCTGATGTCGTGATGAATCGAAGGACGTTCCATGAAGTTCACGACCTTAGTACCCAGCCTAAGATTTTCTTTGGAGCCGAGATTTTTAAAGGATTCCTTTATGTCACGTTCTAGTCGACTGGCAATCAGCAGCTTAATTTGACCACCCAGACATGGCGACAAAGCGTCAAAAAGAGTTCTCCAATCTTTTCTATTTTCGCATTGGTCTAGCCCATCGATAAGAATCAACTTCGTCTGGGTGGTCAAAGAACGACCTTGTGAGAGATCACTGGCAGCAAGTTGGGTGACTGGTTTGGTAATAAGCTTTTCCCATTGTGTTTTGAGCGATTTTTGAAATATCTCTGGGTTTTCTCTGACTGCCTCGGCGATAAATTGTCGGATTTCTGGAATGGAGTATGCAATTTGGTATGCCAGAGTAGGAATTAGCCTTTCGACTGAGTTTCGACTAGGATCCGTTCTGAAGAAAAAGAACGAGCCGGCGAGAGACTTTTCTTCATCCAATTGTTTTGCAAGAGAGCGACAGACCGTAGACTTTCCAGAGCCCGCAGATCCATGAAGCCAAGTGACACGAGTTGGACTGTTTGCGTCTTTCACGGATTCAGAGAGTTCCTTGAGAAGCTCAACACAAGTGCCATCCTGGCACTGGCGTTGGCCATCAACTTGCTTTGTATCGTGCATCGCATTGGGTGCGATATGACCTTTGAAGGCGTTGTGAATCTCTGTATATGATAAAGAATCTTATCGTAGGTCAAGTAAAGATACAATCTCACCATCAAATAAATGATCCTTTCCAGTGTATTGACATATGTTGAATGTTCCACCAGTAATATTTGCATTCTCTATGTCGTGAAACATACTGGTCAAATGAAGTGTCGTGGCCATGGGTGCTTAGGATCTCTGTGGCGTTCAAATTTCGACTATTGTTTATATATAGCATGAGCGCTCATCAATCCCAGTGTCCTTGGCGACTAAGCGCTTATTCCAGGATACAAGGCTATCCCTCTTTTTTGTAGACCATAACGGTGACATATCTGAAATAACGAGTTTTTCTTATTCATTGGAAAGAATTGAACTCCAAAAAACAAGGGCGAGCGCTCGTAAGTGTGAATGGCAGGTGTTGCTCTTTGTGTTTGCTTGTGATGCGACTGCCAGTGCTGTCGCCTTATCTACATTACGTTCAGTTCCTCTTTTCGTCCTTTTGTCTCGTCTGTAACTCTAGTCACTTCTCCTATTCTATGTAGTCATGTTTTTATTATCTCAGATTTCATTCAGGCTTCCACTGCTACAGTTAAACGTGATGAGTGCCTCGGACCGCTAGCGTTGCTGACAAAGGTCCGTTGATATCCCACGGGGACGGAACGATTTCGTGTATGTTGCGGTCCTTGTCAGTCCTTTCTTTTTATCTGCTCTTTCATCCAAGATCTATAGAATCGGCAAGCACTTTCTTCCACTCGGGATCCATGGATCGAAAACTTGTAGATTGGTGGAATAAGTCTGTAATTCATTTCTCTGCCTGTTAAAAGACTTGACCAAGTCTAGACAGATTTGTTTTACGATGGCCTCGAGGATCGTGTAGGACGTGTGTTTCCTCGTGTAGGACGCGCGTGTTCCTCCTAAAAGTTCTCGCATTTATACGGCTCGCAGAGTCAAAGTAGCCAGAACCGCATCCGACTTTCCGCTACTCTACCCATCCTATCTGAGGTGCAACACAGTCTACCATCTTCTGCATCACCTAACCACTGTCTCCTCCACCAACAATGAGCTTCTCTTCTCACCCTAGCCAAGGCGCATCATCCGGGTTTGAGCCATTGCGTCGAAACATTTACATTGTCTCTCGTCGAATGGAAGTTGGATTTTTGGCCTCTTCTGCAACGGGCAGTGAAAATTCTAGGGATTCCTTTAACAGCTATGCCAATGATGGTAGCGAGTTTGGCGATATGGAGGGAGATCCTCCGAAGGGCAAAGCAGCCCCGCCGCTAACGATGACGCATTGGGGTCTTAGGGTTGGACGGTGGATTTACAACTGGGTGAAGATTGATAGCACAGCGACTATCAAGTTTATGCGGACCCCGACAACCGATGCCAAATGGAATACCTATTTCCATGTCGGCACGACGAGCATGAGGGATGGAGAGCTTTTAGCTGCGGGTATGTACACTTTGAACTTCGATGGTTTCAGTGATTCTGATCATTCCTCTTCATGGTCGGTATTAGCTCTTGAGGTCGGAGAGGCCAGGTCGGTTGCATACCGGGTCATCCGGAACAACTGCCACGAGTTCGTGCTCGACATTTTGCGCCGAATGGACGCGAGGTCTGATATCCTGTGGGGGGGGATTCGCCAGAAGCTGTTCCCTGGGAGCAGAGTAGCATTGCGCACGGGCCTGCATACGTTTTACGGGACATATGTCACGCTTGGTGTCGTTGGGGCGCTGACTGGGGGAGCAGCTGTTCCTTTCTTGCTGGCTATGTTTGGGGCTGGTATGTGGGCGCATGGAGTGGAGACTACATGATACTTTTCTGAGTAGACCGTGTTGTGGTTAGTATGCAAGTAACAATTTCACCGGAGTATCTACATTACGTCCATTTCCTCTGTGGCCACGATCGTCTTTTTGTCTCGTCTATAACTCTAGTGACTCTTCTATCCTATGGAGTCGTGTTTATCCCGTTCCGTTGCTACACTCAGTAGAGAAGGTTGATGTGTTCGGAGGTTCTCCATAACTTATCCGAATCCGCCTCCGTCATGAAGTTGAGCTTCCCCAGGCTTCCCCCACGCCACTCCACCTCCGTATCACTCTTACATGTCAACAAGACATAAGAATGGGAATACAACTAGGCTCAGCCAGCCGATGGCCTACGCAATCGCTTTCGAGGCACACTTTCTATTCTCTCAATTTTGGAACATTCAGGAAAGAAAATCTATGCAATTACCTAGCCGAGTATCAAGGGTCTGAGCGCTGAGTAGAGTGAGGCCTAAATTTAGAAACCCGTAGGCCTAGGGTTCTACCAAAAGGAGTCATTGATACCAAATCCTAACTGGACTATCCACAAATGGGTAATGGACTTGTTACCTCCACGTGTCTATGCTGACGTAGGTTTCAACAGTTCGCGTTGTACTCCGTTCCGTCCAACAAAGAAGTCTCCTCGACTTGGCTTGCACAACGCCTCAAAGTCTACTTTGTGCTCCAGTGTCACACGATAATGGATATTCAGTGGTTGTTTCGACATGATTGCTTTTGAAGAGCACTGCGACGGATCGGGTCATCACACACACCAGGCGATAGAACGACTCAAAAAGGCCCCCCTTTTTCTTGGTAATAAACTACAAGATATTCTTACCAATAACTCCAAAAATTCAACAAGGACCCCATGAGCCCCATGGCAGTACACTTTTTTTTCTCTCTCCATGCTTACCCTGGTCATAACTTGTTTCCAAATGGTTTAATCTCAAACAAGAACGGAGTGAAAAAAGCTTAAGCTCAGGGCAGATTACTTAATCGCGCAGGCAAAAGTATATAACCCTGGTCTTTCCTGGTAGGTCGGATGCTACAACCGGTCCAACTTTCCCAATAAAGTAATTGCTCACATTCAATATGATGACGGGCATTCTTATTTCCCTCCTTTTTGGGGAAAAGAATCCAAATCAGTTTTACCCGGCTGGGTGTGCCGGTGAAGCATGTAACCGGACAGTGACAAAGCCTGGTGAAGTTTTAATTACCGTTTTCTTTTGATGACTCTTTTTGAATGAAAAAAGAGGGACAGGTTTGTTGTATTCAATACTTGAAAGTCTACGGGTAGTAGTACTTTTGATTTAGGGTGAATCCATAATCAAGGGTCCCCCTCCAAAAAAAAAACCGGTTTGTAAGCCTGCAAGCTGCACGTTCGGAGCACTGGTGACGCCGTGGGGTATTTACCTGCAATGTAAGTAAATTTACAGGTGGTTTGAATCAGGGACGAGTCAGAGCACGTACCTTGCATGAAAGTTTTGTTGGAAACGGAGTCACGGTTGTCCTGGACCTGTCAAAGGCCCAAGTGCAGTTCCCACCTTTGAAAGCACATATATATATTGGTAGTGCGGCAGAGCTGCGCCCGGGATTCAAAAGATACCGATAACTTACTAATGTAACTTCACTAATTTTATATGAAACAGCATACTAAAAAGGGCACGTCATCACCGGAACTTCCAGAAATGGTAGTAATTTTATTAGACGTGTTGGTGATCGCATTTCGATCTTTACATAAATAATTCTTTAAGATTTCTAAATCAAGCAATAAAGATGGATTTCCTAGTTATTTGTTCAGATCAACAACTGAGTTTACTAGTTAGTGCCATCTAATTTATGTTATATAAAAGTAATATGTAAATTTTTTAAACAAAAATATTGAGTAAAGTACTTTGATCTCATAATTACATCAAGGGCCAATAATTCCGACTCTCCGAGTCGTGGCAAGGCCCTGAAAACCGGGCCTATGATCATGAGGCCAAAGTTTGTGGACTAAATTATGGTGGAATGGGGAAATTTAATTTAAATTATCGATTGTGGTGGGCCTTGCGTTATCTACTAGGGTCAAGTGGGTCCGGTTATCGTCTCATCGTCCACCACGAGTCAGGCTAAACCAGACTTGATTCCAACTAAATATTTGTCCCGAGTATGTTACTAGTATCTCCCCCGAACATCATGTTTAAGGGATTGGGCTTCATCCAACACGAAGAATGCTAATAAACTAGACTATGTATATCTGATTGTGAAAAAGTTATGTACGACCGATATGCCCACAGCCAGTACCCACAGATTGTGACAAGATAAGACACCGAGTATGCTCAATGCGATGAGTACGGGCTAGCCGGCAAGATGAGATCTCCAGCGGTGTACGGGGTATTGTATTCCAAAAAAGGAAGTGAGGATCTGTTAAAAAAAAGGAACATTTTGAATCGTACCATCCCTTCATCCATCCCTTCCAAGATGCGCGCATTGTTTCGCCCGTTCGCGCTGCACGCAGCGTACACGCCTATTGAGACCATCGTCTTCTTCAGCATTATAGGCACCTTGGCCTACTTCAACATCTTGTCTGCCATTAGGAACTCGGCGTTTCTGAATCTTGACCCTGCGTTGTTGAATAACAATTATGACACTGTGAAGCCTGCCTATGTGATGTATAGACTTGGAGAGTGGGTTAGTGTGAGGGAGTCGGTTTGGGTGCATGCTAATGTCAAGGATGAGCCTGTCCTTGAGCTGCAACAGTTGGTCTTTGCCATTGATTCTGCTCAGAAGGTGTGTATTCCGAAATTGTGTATAAATCCTTATCTTATGTTATTTTTGCTAGCCATTGTCGTCCCTCTCGATGAGCTCGCCTCAGTTGTCAACGGCCACACTCAACTTTACACACCATCAAACTCCAGGGCGCTATTCCTCTCTGTGCCACCGATCCAATAACGACAACAACTGTTTCACCTTTTACCAGTCCGGCTTGCGTACTGCCACACACACCCTTTCCTTCAAACCCAACAACAGCAACCTCTTGGACCCGGAAGACTTTACGCATGAGGGTACCGGCGTTCATTTCATCGTTGAGAACAAGGCTCAGTTCGTTCAACCTCCTCAAGCGCAGAATGTGAAATGGGCAGCTTATGCCCTCCGCGCCTTTATTACCCGCTTCTGGGACCTCGCTAAAAAGGCGGACAGTCTTGACATTCTTCTCATCCTCGCCGGTTATATTCTCATGTTTACCACCTTTTACCTCCTCCTCATCCGCTCTCGCTCTCTTGGCTCTTCCTTCTTTCTCCCGCTCGCCATACTCAGTTCGTCCATCCTCGCACTCCTCATCTCACTGCCCATCGCCATGGCGTTGAGGATTCCGATTGACCCCGTAGCGTTGACCGAAGCACTGCCATTTTTAGTCTGTACGGTTGGGTTTGATAAACCGTTGAGGTTGGCGAGGGCTGTGTTTTTGCATCCGCATCTAACGGTCCCACCTGCGTTGGTGCCAAACACGGCCTCGGATAGATCTGGTTATCCTATCCTCCGGCGTCCTTCCTTCCCTCCTCCTTCCCTGACCGCCTCTTCATCGCACTCGCTCAAACCCGCACCTATGATCATCACCGAATCGCTCTCCCACGTCTACGCACCCATCATCCGAGACTACGTCTTGGAAATTGCGGTTCTGACCGTCGGGGCCTACAGTCGAGTTGGGGGGTTGAGGGAGGTGTGTGCGTTGGCGGCGTTGATTTTGGCGGTGGATTGTCTCTTGTTGTGTACGTATTTGGCGGCGATTTTGGGTGTTATGGTTGAGGTGAGTATTTTTCCTTTCCTCTTTCTCTCCCTTTCTGCGTAATTTCACTTTCACTTCGCCATTACCATTTACCCCCGCTGCTTGACGAGCGCTAAAACTGTCCCGGATTTCGGGCTTTTTTTTTCCCTATCCGTCATATCATTCATCATGTCTATTTTATTTTCATTGTCTGACGGACATATCGGGTATGCTACGGATTAACTCGTATGCACGGCTATCCCTGTGCTAGGGAGGATGCTCGAGCCACCAATTTAGTCTCGTTTATTGTTTTCATTGTTTTCTTTTCTTTTATGTTTTCCTTTTTGTCGCCCCACTTTAACCTGTTTTGACTTTTGACTATTTGACCATCTTTATTGTCACTGGTCTTTTGTGCATATGCAATGACCCCGGACACTGAGTTTATTGTGCATGACCTCACCTGACATCTGTTATTCGTGTCCGGAGACTGGGCTTTTTGTTCGAGTATTGGGCTGTATTGGGATCCGCTAGCCTGCTTTCAAATGTTTTTTTTGGATTTATTTTGTTTCTTTCGAGGTCGCCTGGACTGTTCTCCTTTTCTTTCCTTTCTTTTTATCCTCCTATTCCTTAAAATTCCAACTCACATTCCACCACTCTTGAACAGGTCCGACGTATCAGTACAGTCCGTCAAATGACTCGCAGCAGTACCGAAAACATCACCAGTCCCAGATCAATCTCTAGGAGTTCATCTTTTGCTTCCTTGAATTCCGGGACGACGTTCAAGCCTGCAGATGCTCTCTCTTCCACTCAAACTTCCACCCCCGCTTCACCCTCGACCTCGTCGGTGACGAAGAGCATCCAAGAGAAACTGGCATCCATCGTATGTGTGTTGTTGGGTGGCGAAAAGGGTGCTGGGTTGCCTAGTCTTGGAGAGGTGGTTGTGAAGGGAAGAAAGGTGAGGATGATAGGTGGGTTTGAGAAGGGTACGGATACGAGCAAGGGGAAAAAAGGCAAAGAAGAGAAGGAGAAGGAGAATCCTGTTGCTCGGTTGAAGTTGCTTTTGGTGAGTGTGCCTTTTTTTTTTTTGGGTTGAGTTTGGGTTGGGGCTGATGTTTTGTTGCATTTTCAGATCGCGACGTTTTTGACACTCCATATTCTTAATTTCATAACGCCCTTGACGCCTTCCAAGCACACTTCTTCTTTTTCCTCTTTCTCGTCCTCGACATCATCTTTGTATAACAATGTGAGGAAAGTGGATATCACAGCGTCTGGGTTGAGGGCTGTGTTGGGTGCGCTTGTGGAGGCTTCGAAGGATGTGCAAGAAACGGAAGAGGTGGATGAAAGGGATTTGTTTGTGAAGATCTTGCCGCCTGTGAATGTGAGGGTTGTCCTTCCGCCTTCGATGGTAGTTGTTGGTTCGATGGGCAAGGCTTCGTCGTCTTCGTCGACCACATGGTCTTGGTTTGCGTCGATTGGGAAGACGGTCGCGTCGTCTTGGTCGAAGGGTCAAGTACAGCGTTCGAATTCGGGTACCGTCAATCCTTCGGCCCATCCGCATTCGTTTCCACACTCGCCAGCAGTACCCGCCTCCGAAGTACACCCTCCCACACGTTTCGAAACCTTCTCCAGCGCCTGGACGTCTCTCGTTTCGGACCCTATCTTGAGCAAGTGGATTATGCTCATGCTGTGCTTGAGCGTGGTGCTAAATGGGTACCTTTTGAGAGGGATTGCGGCTGGACTTGTCGGGAGTGGGGTGTTTGGGGAGAGAGTAGTGGGGATGGGTGGGTTTAGGAGGTGGACTGGGGAGGGGGTTGGGGGAGTAAGAGAAGGAGGGGCGAATGGGGGTGAGGGTGAGGTGAGGTTCGTGGAGGGTGTCAAGGGCGAAGACGAAGTTAAAGAGGAGAGGAAGGATTGGAGGATGAGGGGTGAGTTGAGAAGAGAGATTCTAAGTGCTGTTGTTGAAGAGAAATCTGTGCCTGTTGTTGTTCCGCCGCAAGAGAGACCCAAGTTTCCCCCGCCCGTGCCTGTCATGACCCCTACAACTTTTACTCTTAAAGAGGTGGATAGGAAGCTCAAGGCTGGGAAGAAGCATCCACACCACCATTCGCATGTAGTTGCCAACCCTACTCCACCCGCTACGTCCACCGAAGGATCGAGTCCTTGGCTTTCTTCCTCTTCATCCACCACCTCTTTATCTTGCAACACTGACGAATCTTTTTCCTCCTCCTCTTCCACTCCCGGCTCACCTCTTCCCACATCACCTCCTCCCATGACCATTCGTTCACTAGAAGAGTGCATCGATATCTTTGAGAACGGACCTCGACCGTTGTCGGCTAGTTTGGCGTTGTTAAATGATGAAGAGGTGATCTTATTGGCACAAAATGGAAAGATTGCTGCGTATGCGCTTGAGAAGGTGTTGGGAGCTGGGGTGGGTATGGGTGGTGCGGTTGAGTTGGAGAGAGCGGTTAGAGTTAGGAGGGCTTTGATTTGTGAGTTTCTTTTTTTTTTTGTTTGATAGGTAAAGAAACTGGTTGCTAATGATGATGACGATAATAACAGCTCGTGCATCGAAGACGCAATCGCTTGAAACGTCCGAGGTTCCACTTTCGGGTTATGATTATTCGCGTGTGCTCGGGGCTTGTTGTGAGAACGTGGTTGGGTACATTCCGCTTCCGCTTGGAATTGCTGGACCGCTGAACATTGATGGGGAGTTGTATCCTATCCCTATGGCCACGGCTGAAGGCACTCTCGTCGCGTCCACCTCTCGAGGCTGCAAAGCACTCAACGCAGGGGGAGGCGTGACGACTGTTCTGACCCAGGACGGCATGACTCGTGGCCCGGCGATTGATTTCCCGAGCGTGGCGATGGCCGCTCACGCGAAGCTTTGGATCGACTCTGACGAAGGCTACGGGACGATCAAGGAAGCCTTTGAGAGCACGTCACGGTTTGCAAAATTGAAGAGTGTAAAGACGGCTCTGGCCGGGCGAACATTGTATGTGAGGTTCAAGACGGCTACGGGGGATGCGATGGGGATGAACATGATTTCGAAAGGGACCGAGAAGGCGCTCGAGGTGCTGCAGACGCATTACCCTGATATGGAAGTGTTAGCGCTGAGCGGCAATTATTGCACGGACAAGAAGCCAGCTGCGATAAATTGGATTGAAGGACGAGGCAAGTCTGTCGTCGCTGAGGCAGTGGTTCCTGGTAAAGTGGTGAGGAACTTGTTGAAGACGAGCGTGGCAGCGTTGGTGAATTTGAATATCAAGAAGAATTTGGTGGGGAGTGCGATGGCGGGTTCGGTGGGAGGGTTTAATGCCCATGCGGCGAATATTTTGACCGCGATGTTTTTGGCGACGGGTCAGGATCCAGCTCAGAATGTGGAGAGTTCGATGTGTATTACGTTGATGGAAGCGTATGTTTTCCCCCTTTGCTTTTGCTCTGGTTTGTGTTGACTCGTTGTGTGGACAGTATCAACGACGGTGAAGATCTTCTCATGACCGTCTCCATGCCCTGCATCGAAGTCGGGACCGTCGGTGGCGGAACCGTCCTCGCTCCTCAACAAGCCGTACTCGAAATGCTCGGCATCAAAGGCGCACACCCGACACACCCAGGTCAAAACGCCCAACGTCTCGCACGGACCATCGCTGCTGCTGTCATGGCGGGCGAACTCTCGCTGCTGTCTGCGCTTGCGGCTGGGCATTTGATCAAGGCTCATATGACGCATAATCGATCTGCGACGAACACACCGGCTGTTTCTGTGCCGGTTACGCCTGCTGGGGTGGTGCCTGTGGTTAAAGGGGTGCTTGTGCCTGATGAGGATAACAAGGAGAAGAAGGGGATGCTTGTGCAGATGGTTCCGACGCCGTTGACGCCTTCGAGCAGTACTGCCTCGTTACCTCCTTATTCGAGATAAATCAGGGGAGAAAGAAAAAGAGGACTGTTCTTATGGATTTCGTATTCTTTTTTTTCAACTTGGGGCAAAACAAAATAATCCCCCTCCCTAATGGCCCCATCCGAACTCGAGAGACACATTCTCATATCTATTCGGCATCTATTACAAGTCAACCAACCACAACCATTCATCACACTTTCTTGGTCACTGAATTCAATATACGAGCAAAGCTTATTTTTTTTTTCCTTATCATCGTATATATATCTTTTTGGTCACCTTGTCTTTCTTTTTTAGCAAACCAAAAAGACACCTTTTCGATTTCTCTTTTCACTCTTGCCCCCCCTTTCACAAATTAGTTTGACTTTTTGTCAACTTTATTATTCCATTTCGCATAATCCCGTTTTGTTTGCGCTGGTTGATTTTCTTTCTTTTTTTTTTCGTATTACTACTTTATTTTTCATAACACCAGCTGCTATCACACTAAACTTTTTTTTGTTTTGTACACGTACAAAGGGAAAAAAAAATTCATGGTTTTCTCAAATGCAATTTTAGAGTCTTTCGGCTGACATGTAAATTATATTCTTTTTCTACTTTCTTCGACTTTTACTTCAAGTTGAGGTCTCCTGGAAATAAATTCAGATCCAAGGATTTATAACTCGGAAACGAGAGGTAGTCCACCAGTGGAAATTCTGCCATGAGACTTCCCAAAGGTGTTAGATTGCCATCATTATCGAGAAAGGTCAACAGCACAAAAGTAGGAGCGTCAGATCCTGGGAAAGTAAGTCGATTTCAAAAGAAACAATATGATCGACGCTGATCGATGATCATGATCGATAACTTGAACTGAAACCACACCGAATAATGTTTTCTAACATATACGCATACGCCTCGGCTATTCGCAAGGGTAATAATCCCAACCCACGAAATGTCACCCACTGCGCCTACTGCCGTGAACCTACAAATCCCTACAAAGTATGCCAATAATCACTGATCAATCAGTCTATCCTGAACCAGTTCTTTAGGTTCTTCAATGTTCCGCCTGCCACTGCATCAGGTACTGTAGCCGTACCTGCCAACGACTCGCTTGGAAAGGTTTGTCTGATCAGGGAGGATACATCGGACAATCTCATAAAGACGAATGTGCACAAATCAAGGTGCGCTACAAACACCATCTGGTTGGTTAAATATTGACTGCGGAATTTCTCTGGAAGGTGTTCGCGGCGGAGATGCCTGAGATACAAGCAGTCGTGAAACAATTCCCTTGGGCTATAATAGGGGGGGACGGCGCGTTCAGCTATGAATTGGCCCTTGCAATGCGCCATTTACTTGGGAAGGGCCCTAACTTCGGGTGGTGGGCCATGGAAGAACGCGATATCGACCTCACTATGAAACAGCTTATTTTAACCACTGGTCGCCCCCGCCCGCCTACCCTTGCTTGGGGAAGCATTTTACTCTCTGACAAACACTTGGATGAGAAGTCCGGATGGACTTTCCGCGAAGAAGAGATACCATGGCTCTCCTTTGGTCAAGGTCGGGCGGCACCGTCGTTTCCTCCAGTGTTCGAGCATAATTGGACGAGTTACTACAAGTGGCGAGGGTTGCCACTTAAATCTATTGCGGTTCTACTTCTTCATTGGCCGCTGAGCATTTATCGCCTGTTATACGTACTGGGTTTTATACCCTCGGAAACTGATGGAGGTGAACGACGCAAGTTAAGCATTCATTGTCTTGGTATCGAGGTAAGACCTTCAAACCTCATGGGCCGCTACCCTAACGCGATATCAATTCCAGGCCGAGTTAAATGCCTTGCCTGTGTATGCTTCCATGCCCTGGTCCTCTTTTCGATTTTCACTTGTTTGATTATAGCTTCGGCGAACTGGCTCTGTTACTCCCCAACACAGATATCGACATCCTGATGTTTGGAAAATGTCCTTATGATATTTCTCGCCAAGCTAAACCCCACGCTCTTGCTGCTCAAAAATGTGCATATGAATATCGAGCCTCAGATCAGTGTGGATCGGGGTCAATTCGCATCCAGCTCTACAAAACGTCTCCGATCTGGGATCCAGTAGACATCCTACCACAGCAGATGATCCCGGATGTTATCATTGGGCTCAATGCAGGCATGTCAACGTACATCGAGACATGGGGCCCTGTCTTTTCAGCTTCTCGTGCACTCTCAATTCCCTTCGCCATCACTGAATTCAGCAGAATCTCACTTTCGGAAGATCAATCCAACTATAAAACCTTCGCAGAAGATACGAGAAAGGATAGAAAACTGAGTGAACTCTTAGGACAAGAGAAATTGCAGGTCTTGGCCAAGTCGCTGGATTATCCGCCATCGTTCGCGATAAACCCGTTTATGCGGCCGGGGCATATCGGGGCTCAGTCGCATTCTATGCCTTCTGCTGTGAATGGCTTTACTTGCATCGTTACGCCACATCTTAATATAGGGTGATTGTTATTGTGCCACTGCTTGTGTAAATCGTATTTCTACCCGATATATTCAAAGCTTAAGTTCTCGGACACTGGCGGGTCGCACAGAACAAATTGTGGCAGATTCATCAGAGGGTGGCCATGGAGCGCTCTGCCGTCTATAGCCGGATCAGGCGATGGTTGACTATGAGCCTTTCACTCTAGGTTCTAGCTCAGTAAATTTTGGAAAACATGTTTTGTAGTTGTAGCTCCGAGTCACATACGAGATCAATCCTGACTAAGTTCTCTGGGTGTCTATTGAAGAGATTGATGTAGAAGGTAGAACTTGCAAAGACTCTTACAAAAATACGGAACGTGCCTTAAAACAAAGATTATGCTTTGTACATACACTTTGGTACATTACAATTATTGAGGGAATGTTGGAAAATGTTGACAACTCTGCTTCAACATACAATGATAATTATATCCTGTGTGACACTAGCAGTAGTTCATTCTATACAAGGTAAACATAATGTACATGATTAGTTAAATATCATTGTCCTATTCTTCAAATTTGTGTTTGTGACCCTATTTCTATCCTTTCCTGGGTTGGGGGGCTGACCGGATTCAAGTTCAGGGACAGAGAACAAACTTGATGAAAATTTCGAAGTGGCCTAGCATTTTGCTGATTGCTGGAATACTTTCCTTTCCCCCTTTCCCTTTCCCATTTCGATTTTCGATTCATTTTTAATTTATGCCACACACACCAGTATCGAGCCACGATTTTGGCTTAATATGGCTTCTTGCCTTGGCTTGAGAGTTGAGAAGCCAGGGCCGCTGAAAGCTAGGCCGGCACATCTAAATCCAGCGGCCGCTCTGGAAGTTGGAATGAGCGTTTACGTTGTGATCTGAGACTGCAATATATTCGTAACAGTAGCAAAGATATACACGATTTTCTGGCTATATGGTATTCAAATTCGAATCGTTTCAGTCATCCCACAAATCCCACACAGAAGAATTGCTTGAACTAGACCCTG
>QDKV01005170.1_pt1 | contig 31021 bp, 35 predicted proteins | sample 1861101 | NCBI WGS metagenome assembly QDKV01 (sample SAMN04275158, study PRJNA302643) | Fungus metagenome, whole genome shotgun sequencing project. | isolation source: fruitbody | host: Mallocybe terrigena | place: Sweden | collected 2013 | reverse complement strand
CCTTACCGGTCTTGATCATTTGCGGTCCTGATCGGTTAAGGTCCGGTTCGGTTCCGGTCTTTTTCCAGTCCCGAGACTGGACTTCCAAACACTATGTAGGACGGTACAGTGTAGTCCCCACCATATATATTGGGGGTTCACTGGGCTTCGTGCGCTCGGTGTCAGACGGCTACACTGTATCCGTTCGGTAGACCGTCTAGACGCTACACTGTAGCTTAGGTATGTGAACCATTTCAGCCATTCATAACAGATTTTATGTCGTCAAAACCTATGACCATAACTCCCCGAATTTACTGATGAATTTAATAGATTTCTTCTCGAGAATGCCCAAGCAGTATCAGGCTACTACGACTATTTGCCTTGCGGGTCGGACGCTTGTATTTTCGAGTGTCGTTCATTAAATTTAGGACCAAGCAAACTTAACGTTTTCAACTCGATTAGTAGGTTTTCTATTGACTTTTTCTATCTTTTTTTTCAGTCACTCAATTTGCCTTCGGCGTCAACTTGATAGCGAGGTCTTGAGCAAAACCGCACATGGTCATGGTTGGATTCCTAGACAACGCGATGATGAGAAAAATTAGCAAAAAACAATTTTGCTACGTACCAAGAGCCAGAGGTGGGGAAAATAGCTGCACCAGTTACATACTACATTCGCAAAAAAAAATTAGATTCAAAATGCCGGCGATTGTCGATTTGAACATTTGAAACATACCACATTGGAAACGCCTTTGACCTTGTAATCCTCATCGACAGGAGATTCGTTGCCATTCCCGAGAGGAATTAAAGATGCCTCGTGCACAATCCCGGGCATTCGAATGGTATCTTGACCAGGTCGTTCCTCCTTCCAAACACCAGGAGGCAGCTCTCCGCCATCTTTAGGTTGGGGTTGGTGCCACCACTCCATCTTGTTCCCTTCACCAGCCATCGCCTCGATCGCCTCGAACGTCGCTTGATCCATCTCGTTCCAGAGCTGTTTGTCGTCCTTGTTGAGCAAGACCTGTAAGACGCAGTTGGCGGTGGGGTCATTGGTCGTGCCGCTTTCGTTTTTACGGAACCACGAATTGGTGTTGTTCTCGCTTAGCTCCCCCAAAGTCGCACATACTGGGGTCAATGAGTGATAAATTAAGTTGGCTTATGTGGCAAATAAGAAACCTTACCAAAGATAACGTAGTCCTCTGATCCTGAGAGTTGGTCCTGACTTGCGGCTGCTGCATAGTCCTAAGCATCTTTATAAGCCACAGAACCTTTTCGGGGAACGAAAAAAAAATTGACGCACGGGACAGAACCGCGCTGCGTCCTCGGCATCCTGGTTTGGATCTGGAGCGGATATACCAGTAACCTGAATATGATATTGCAAGTCGTTGGATGCGACACCCGCTATATATTCTGCGGAAATCTCGAGTTTATCTGGATTGAGATTGGTAAATGCGGATCTGCGGACCCGCCCAACGACATGGGAGAGGAAATGGCCAGTGACAGTTTGCCCGACACCCACAATGTTTGGTACATCTGCCTTGGAGAAGCTGTTAAGAAGAAGAGTAGCATTGGGGAACGCTCCTGCGCAGAGGATGACCTTTGTATCCGGTCGTACTGGAAGATCAGTAGGACGGTTTGACCGAATGAATTTCACGCTGGTATCCTCGTTGACATTTGGGGGTGGAGGAGGGAAGCCAAAGTCGGTAATGAGGTACTGAACAGCGGTATCCGTCGCCAGGAGAAGTGCAGAACCTGTTCCGTCCTTCAGGCGCTGTTGCTGCTGTTCATAGAGGGCAAGCAACGCGCCCGGAGTGGAGAATTTAGTGAAGCGAATAGTGGTCGACTGTGCGACAGCACCAACTGCCATAGGAGCAGGGAAAACGTCAGTGGCACTTGGGATCTTCTTTCCAGGGATAACTTGTTGTAAACGTGCATTTAATTCGACTTGAAGATTTGCGTATGGGGGTCCGATATCGCTGGCAGAAGTTACACGGAGAAGAGACCTCGCGCGTTTGAAGAATTCAGAATCATGAGTTCCAGCGGTCTCCTTCATGGAGTCGGGCCATCCACGCATGAGATCAGGTGTTGGAGTTGGAGACCACGCAGACCAAAAGGTAGAACGGCCGCCAAAGAAGGGGGTCGAACCATGGACATACTTGATGGTACTGTCGTATGTATAACGAGAGAGAGTGAACGGGAATGTCTCGCTGGGACCTCCGAGAGTATACTTGAATGGCAGAGGGAGATTTTGGAAATGATCAGGAAGCCAAAAGTCTAAACACGAATGAAAATGGTACATTAATATTGAAAATGGATATGCACCTCCTCGTTCAAGGCAAATAATCTTCTTCGTAGGATCTTGTTTCAAGGTTTGGTCGATGAAAGCGAGGGCTGTGAACTGAAACAAAAAGAAAGGGCATCAGGCTGAGAAATATAATTTATCGAAACCAGCCCTTACGCCTGATCCGATAACAATAAAATCAACATCTCCCGTATTGCAAAGATCTTCCCAAGTTTCGTCGGAAACCAGGAAATCCTTGGCGAAAACCTGGCGAGCAGTTGGGCCCTTATTCGCAGGTAAACATGCATTTGTTTTTCAGGAGATTGTGAAATACCTGTATCCCAGGTTCTGGGTAGCCATAGTTGTTAACCGGTTGGGTTTTGACTAGAGCAAAGTGTGGCTGGTATGATAGTGGACGATCCACACGCTGATAGTGGTTGTCATTGGTGGGCGCGCATCGACGAGGGATAATATTGGTTTTGTGTGCCATTCTTCTGGGACTGGAAATGTTTCTGTATTACGAAAACGATGATGGCCTTTATCACTTTCAAAGATGATCCCGTGGACAAGGCTAATCCAAGGATCTGGTTATCAAATTCCGTCGAGGACGCAGAAGTTCTGTTGGAAACTACACCTCCGACATCCGACTCTATAACTGGGGTGGTCAGGTTCAAGTATCTGTCATTGACGGGAACTCACTTTTCAATGAATACATTGTCAGAAAGAGGTCGGTGCATCCTTGAAGAACGGAAAGGCCCGCCTGACGTGGGCGCCAATTCAGAAAGCGAACTCTGTAGGAGTGTGCAATATTACTGGCCCTTATGTAAGCGTTCAGTTTCTCCGACCTACTAGTAGATGGGAAGGAAAATATTCTTAACAAATCAAGAAGGTTGATAATCTGCACTTGGTCAATTGCTGCTCGCTGATTTTTTTGTGTTTAGGGAGGGAATATTTAACAGAGCAGGAGACGTTTCCATGCTCCAAGGTGATCCGGTTCTGCTGAAGGAAGTACAGCCCGTTACCGAACTGGGACATGGAACCAACGTCTCTCGACTTGGTGCTCGTCAACGTCGGGGAGTGTACTTCAAACTCTCAGGCTTGACTCAGGTCTCGGGGATAAACATCGCAGTCGTTTCAAGTGGTGGATCGGCGCGCTGGGCAAGACGGCGACTCATGGGGTTGTTCAGGCCAAGTTGATTCTTCGCAATGGGAAAGATATGAGGCCGCATTTGTTTTTTATTTACTGGGTGAATACGCTTTCAATATTATTATCCTGCCGACCTGACTCGACGTCCAAGTTCTGCCTCGCATAACGATTGGTGATATCGGTATATACCACAATCTCTCATACTGCGTGGAGCACTTTGACCAACTGCTCAAAGGTCCAAAGGCCATGGCTGGAAATGTATCGACAGACCACGGCTTCTCTCGGTTCAACCGTGTGCCCATTCCGAAAGAAAACATGCTGTCCGGGTTTGCCCAAGTTTCCGGATGACGGCCGGTACTTGAAGCCTTTGCATGCAAAGATAAGCTATACTAGTGTGAGTAGTTGCAATTTTCTGTGTATTGACACTACTTGATGTATGGCATACCACGACAGATGTTGTATTCGATCAACGTACTGACAGATCTTCTACGTATTCCTGGTCGATGTTGCTAACTTCCCCTTCGAATGGTTGCAATTCGCTATGCGACGGTAAGACGGCAAGGGGAAATAGGACCCGACGGTCTCGAGAAGCAAATAATTACTTATCTCTCTGTTTATTCCCGTCTCCTACCAATTCTCACCCGAGCTTATGTTTTCATAAACTAGGCAAGACACTCCATTTATGCCTACTTACCTCAACTCATTAAACCATTCTAAGTTCTCAGACGACTGCCTTCGCACAGACGGCCGAACACCTGAAAGCAGGTGTCGTTGGCAGTGCTACACGCCACGACAAGCGGATTGAAAGTATACGTTTCTACGAACACTGCACAGGATATCGAGGTCGCGCGTCGGTCGATGGCGGACATGGCTACAGTGCTTCCTCTGGACTCGGGAGGCTCTATGCAGATTATCTTCCTGCCACGACGTGAGTGAGACATTCTTTTTTCGTAATTGTATCCAAGTGGCAAATGATATTTAGGTACGAAGGGGACAATTTTGTCCTCGACCAACAAGTCGTACGTGCATCTTTGAAAGCATATCGTCAACAATTCCCTTCGGACTCGCCTTGTCACGATAGCTCGCCACCATCTTCTCCCTTTGCTTCTCATCTTTTCACACGCCTTCTAAAACACAATCAATTTCTCAACACGAATGGAGGGATCCATTACCTCAATCCGCCTCCTTGTCACCCATGCAGCTATGATTGTACATGACCACGCGCAGAACAGCAACGCTCCTGATGCGAGAAAGATAGAGTGATTACTGGCAAAGTTTATCTTTTGGTAACTCACATTTCCAAGTCTAGTTATACGTCGGGTATCTCCTTACGTCCATAGAAGCTGGAGTCTCCTTCGGATTGATCTCTGTCCCTGCAGCTCCTGAGGCACAGGAGTCTGCTTTGAAGAATCTGATCCGATTCACCGATTTGGAATTGGAAAGGTTTCTTATTTTGTCTGGTATCATCAACGTATTCTCAGATCTTTTTTGGGCAGTGAACTTGGCGTACTCAATGGAAAGGTGTATGAATCGTTCTGGGAGTGTGTGATGGGAGTACCTTCTTTTCTTGCAGAAGTCTTTTAAGCATATTCGTCAACGTAGCGACTGCTTGAAAAGACAGTTGGGTCATAAGAAACAATTTAAATTTGCTGATTTTTTTTGCTTTGAAAATATTCATGGGTTATAGATCTAGATATTGCTTTGTGAAAGTGGAAAAAACATCTCGTGGAAAACTACATTATGTCTCATGGTCAGAATTGTAGCCACCTTTCCGCCTAGATAATTTGCCAAGGAGACTTACATCGTTATTGTCCCCAAGTTGCGATTATAGTTTCGTGATTCACCCACAAGTCTGAACTCGAAGCTCCAAGTTCACACTATCACTTCCAAATATAGGAAATGTGCCTCGAAGTGGTTGACACCAAAGGTTCATCCTCTTGCTTCAGTTGCTCGATAATGTTAAGACTGCATTCGTTTTATTCTCACTTCTATCGGGTACATACGGACAAGGAAACAACGTTGAGATAAAAATTTAATGCAGTGATTTGCTGACGGTATTTCGCACTGTACTTAGTATAGAGGCGTGTCATTTTCGTGTCCGGGATTACCGACTTCACCGGGGTGTTCAGAACAATGCTACGACGTGCTCGGAGTATGAACACAACCGAATAGTGACGCTTCGGCGAAACCTGTGCAGTCACCACGCTCGCTGTATGTTTTTTTTTAAATATAAATTTTAGAATTTTTGTGTCAATTTTTGTGTTTTAGTGGATATACATAGTAACTCCGCTCATAAATTTTGACACAAAGTATCCTGATTTGGCAAATAAAAATATTTGTAGATAGTTTTTCAAGGTTTCCTTCAGCCATGCCCGTAAGCAAAGCTAATCCTCCCCAAGTCTCCCCGTCCTCTGTATCTATTGGCAAAAAGCCTATGAATTATTCTGCAAATCAGCAAGTGACGAACCAGCAACAGCAACAGCCAAAGAGTGCACGAGCAGCTGCAAAAGCACCGGCGTATAACACCCAACAGCAGCAGCAGCAGCAACAGCAACAGAACCATCAGTCATCTCCCCCGAGTTTCAATACAGGTACAGCAAATAAGGCTAGGAGTGCCTTAGGAGGGAATAGTGGCACTAATGGTTCGACAGCACCCCAGAAGGGTAAGGCAAATGCGAGTAAGATTTGGAGTACAAGTACCACGGAAGAACGAGAACGAATCAAGGAGTTTTGGCTCGGCCTTGGAGAGCTGGAACGCAAGGAGCTCGTCAAGGTAGAGAAGGATACTGTACTCAGAAAAATGAAAGAACAGCAGAAACACAGTTGCTCATGTGCTGTCTGTGGGAGGAAGCGGTTCGTCTCTCTTTTCATCCCCTCTTCATGTCTCTCCCATTTTTTTTTTCTTTCAAAAATTTATCGTATTGTTATGAACAATTACTAATTTCGTTGCTTTCTTCCCCTTTTCCCTCGTGTTATCTCCTGATCTGGCATTTGATCAAAATCCAGAAATGCGATAGAGGAAGAGCTCGAGGTACTGTACGATGCTTATTACGAAGAGCTAGAACAGTACGCGAATTACCAGCAGCGATATCTCAATTCCGGCGGTGCTATTCCTCCTCCACCTGGTCCAGGTCCCTTTCCTGGAAGTGTGGAGCTCGACAAGGACGGTGCCGTCGTCGCTCCTACGTCTGTCACCACGACCAAACGCATTGCCCGTGCAAAGCAGCAACTGCAAGGTGTCATCCAACAGAACGGCAGGAAACAGCAGCAACGAACTAGAACCCATCCTCAACATCACCCACCAGGAAAAGAGAGTGAGTTTGACGATGATGGTGAAGAAGATGATGAGTACGAAGCTGATGAGTATGAAGAAGAGGAAGAGGAAGACGAGTTGGAGGGTGAGGAAGAGGAGGATGAAGAAGAGGATGAGTTGCAACCTCAACGACGCTTACCAAACGGCCGTGACGTTAAACCAACCTCTCGACAAACGGCTGGCCGGAAGAACCCTCCAGGTAGAGGAGGCGGTGGCCGTGATGGGTTGTTTAATATAGAGAACAGTTTGACAGTCACCGGTAAGCAACGCAAAACCTATTTTTGTTCATTCTTAAGCAACATTTGATTTGCGAACATGTAGGACCAGGGAATATTCTCACAGTTGCCGACGATCTTCTCAAAAACGATGGTCAAAAGTTTTTGGAGATGATGGAACAGCTTGCGGAGCGGCGTTTGCAGAGGGAGGAAGAGGCTGCAGCGGATGTAGAGGATGAGAGTGATGACGACCTTGATGAAGATAGGGACGGGAGCGAGGGGGATGATGACGGTAATGAGGACGATGCGAGTGATGAGGACGAGGAGGAGGATGAGGACGAAGAGGAGGAGGTCTGCTTAGAAACCATCTGCGACTTTATGTCAAACTGACAAATTTATCTACAGGTTATGACGGAAGAGCAAAAAATGGAAGAAGGCAAACGCATGTTTTCAATCTTTGCAGCACGAATGTTTGAGCAGCGGGTACTTCAGGCATATAGAGAAAAAGTTGCTCAGGAACGTCAGCTGCAGCTGCTGCGTGAGCTTGATGAGGAAGATAAGACGAGTCGCGATCGTGAGGCAAAGAAACAAACTCAAAACCAGAAGAAGAAGGACAAGAAGAAGTATGTCATTTCCGAATTTCCACACATCGTTTGCTACATTTTTTTTTCAAAGGCAGCAAAAGTTGGCAAAGGACGAAGAACGGGCAGCGAAAGAGGCGGAGAAGGCTGCAGAGGAAGCCAAGGCCAAGGCTCGGCAAACTGCCATTGACGAGGAGAATCGCAAGAAGCGTGAAGACGAACGACAGAGACGTGAGGCTGCTAAACGAGCTGCTGATGAAGAGAAGGCCCGCAAGGATGAGGAGAAACGGAAAAAGCATCAAGAGGAACGGGAGCGCGAACTGGAGCGTGAGAAGAAGAAAAGGGATAAGGAAGAGAGAGAGAAGAAGGAGAGAGAAGACAAGGAACGTAAGGCAAAAGAGGAGCGTGCTCGACTTGCTAAGGAGCGTGAAGAGAAAGTAGAGAAAGAACGTATAGAAAAGGAGAAAAGGGAAGGGAAGGAACGGCTTGAGAGAGAGGAGAAATTGAAGAAGGAAAAGGAGGAAAAGGCAGAAAGGGAGGCAAAGGAAAAGGAAAAGGATAGAGTTGCTGCGCAAAAGGCAGCGGCAGCGATCAATGTCGCGAGGACACCCGTTCGAGTCAATATGGCATCCTCTTCGTCGTCTTCGTCTTCATCTACGCCTACTAAACAGAATCTTCCTCCCACACCTCCTGCCCTGCAACGGACACCAAACAGCAGTGGTAGTTCAGCTGTAAATGGGATTCCACCTTCAAGGAAGGCAAGTAACGGCAAACTGGGACCTTCGCCAACACCAGGTGTTGTTGGGCAAACTTCTCGTTCTCAGCCCCAGCAACCTCAAGGGATCCAGCCGCCGCCGCAACAACTGCCGAATCTGCCTCGTACTCCTCTCGTCTCATTGGCGCCAGTGAATGCCCAGCAGATTCCTCCTCATCTCCCTCCGCAGCAGCCAGGCATGGTGTATGGACATCTATCGCAGGGTCCAGTCCTGATGCCTCCCGCGCTTTCCCCTCGGGTTGGAACGTTTCCTCCAATGCACTATCCTTATGGAAATCCCAACATGCAACACCCTCCTGGCACACCGCTAACACCGTCCACCGTTTCGCAAGGTTTCAATGGAGGGCCGTCGTTTGACCCAATGTTCAACCGATCCATGACCATGCCATCCATCATCACCCGTGGGTCTGTTGGTTTACCGCCCTCCAGCAACCCTCCAACACCCATTGGACCACCAAAGACCAAGCCACCTCTAGCAACGACCTCTACACCTGGCCCATCAATGCTCGCTCCTGGAGCTGGCCGTCGAGGCTCTGCAATCCTCAATGCTAGTGTGCTGAACGATTCTCCTGTAGCGTCTCCCATTATCGGTGCTGGTCTGGGACCCATCACACGCCCGATGGCTCCTATTGCGAGGCCAACGACGGCCGCAAACGATGGCACGACGAGTTCAGGTTCTGGATCGCCCAACCGACGTTCACCGAGTCCGAAAGGTACACTTGGATCTTCGGCTTTAGCTGCTGATGACGATGGGGTTGTACAAACAATTTCTCCTCGCCGGGTTGGGTCTAAGGCACCTATTGGGATTGGGATTTCTCTTGGAACGCCGCTTCAGTCATGGGGTCCTGCGAGCCCGCGTTCAGCTCTCAGTCCCTGGGGTGCAAGTAACTTTCCACCTTCGTCTGCAAGGGTCCCTCCTGGTCCGAATAGTGTTATGCATATCCCTGTTGGTGCTCATCAGAATGCGGCTAGTCCTGTCGCGCCTTCCTCTGTCGGAACGGAGTCTATGTGGGCCAACGCACCCGCTTCAGCGACAAGTCTCAACGACGCGTGGCACCTACAGAATGCAGGACCATTTTTCCATGGACCTAATCAGTTCCTGAATCGCCATAATGTGGCTGCTTCTTCTGCACCTCATACTGGTTCTTAAACTTTTCTTATATTGAGCCCCTTCATTTGTTCTATACAAACTTGTCTTTGACTTCACTATCCACTAACTACACTTCAAAGTTAATTCCTCGCGAGTTGCATTATGCTCTTGTGCATTGCCAATTTTCGAAAACTTCGCATCCCATCAATGAACATTATAATATGTGTGCTCAGTGCTGTTGCAGATTTTTCTTTGATGATGTGATATTAAACATTCATGGTGAAAGAATACCGTTTGGGGACAACAGAAAGCAAGCTTTAGGCATATCCGAACCCCCGTTCGTTCTACACTTTTCTTCACAATGCCTTGCCAAGAACAATGTCAGGTTTATAATAGGAATTTAAAGCAAGCATTCTTCAACTAATTTTTTCTTTGCAGGCGTCAATGTTTCATACTGTGCATTCTGTTACTTTATCATGCTCTTTGCAATGTTGGTCATAGGGATTGGGCAAGGATCCCTCCCAGTTTGAAGAGAAAGGATTTGAGTAAATTATGGATGTATGTATGTGGTATAGGGAATCAATGCGAAAACCTCCAAGAAATCGTAACAAAAGCAAAGCTAGGGAAAATCTAAAAAATTCGAATTCTACGCAACCGGAACGACGTTATCCAAGAACTCGGTCACTGTCTCCCAATAATTGGGTTGTATATAAGTGTCGTCTACGTGGGCGGGTAAGTCGCAGCAGTCAATGAAGGAGAAGTTACATACTGTGTCCTCCCCAGCGAAATGTTTCGAAAATGTCTTTCTTTGGCTGGACATCATCTTGCTCTACCATCGGGATTTTATCCTTCAGGAAATTAAAACATCCCATCTTCTTCTTCTTGATCTTCGTTCTCCGCTGCTTTACGACCTCCCACAGTTCCTGCATTTCGCTCGAAGGAATGACGGTGTCACGCAAGCCACTCAACATGAGTATAGGTAACGTGGGAGGCATCTTTGCTGTTTTCGACGAAGAAAGCCATTTTTGCGTGATGAAAAGGCTGAGAAACCGTCCCAGCGGCCATTCCCGCACTAGGTGTGGAATGGAACAAAATGTGTTTTCGATTATGAGAGCAGAGATCTGGAACAAAAAGTAGGCCGTGAGCATGGGAGTGCGATGAAGACTATTAGGTCAAGAGAACCTTATCAGCGTTTCGGCTGGTAACGTCGATAGCAACAGCCCCGCCAAGCGATTGTCCAAAGACGACCTATAAACAAAGAGGGGAGCAGAGAGGGACGATTCGAAACAGTTCAAGTATACAGACAATTCAAAAAATAAGCATACTATCGGGTGCTTTGAAAGCCCAGGATGATTAGCGATATAGTCAAACCCTGCTTGCGCATCAAGACAAAGGCCCGATTCTGAGGGTGTGCCCTCGCACAGACCATACCTATCACGCGTCAGACGATGGCATTTTGAAGAGGCTTGTGAGTTCCATACCCTCTGTATTCGACTGTAAAAACTGTAAACCCCATCATGGTAAAATTGACAGCGTGAGGTATGACAATATCGCCATGGTTCATGGCGTTTCCGTGGAATAAGATTATCGTTCCCCTCAGAGGTTTCTAGACGCCGATTTAAATGTGGATAAAAGGAAATTTATAACTGGAACACGACACACCTCAGATGGTTGAGGGATCAGATAACATCGCAGTTTTACTTTATCTTTCGTGAGAATCTCGACATCTTCATGACGAACAAATGGGATTTTGACCTCTGAAAGGGTGTAAGTTCGCAGAACAAGGAACGTCTTCAGTGGTCAACCACCTCTATCAGCTTCGTCCATCAGAAATGCGAACCCATGGGGGTAGAGAATAAGTCGCTGGTTGTACCAGAGACACTACTGACATCCGTCGGCTATACATTACAATAAAGACAAGTACCTCACCTTCAGAAACGTCAACATGATTGACAGCTAAAACCACATCGATCGTTTTATAAAATGCGGCGTTTAGCCGCCAAATAAACTGAACCAAACATGCCGGCTCTTCTTTACGAAGATGCCATCTGCAACGAAGGTGCTATCATCTCCTCTTCTGGTGCCCTCATCAACTTCTCTGGTAAGAAAACCGGTCGTACTAGCCCCAAGGACGAGTGTATTGTCTATGAGGACACTAGCAAAGACTATCTGGGGCTCAGGGCCTCAAGTGGGACCCACAGAATCTTCACGCGTCATGCCAGGCCTTGGTCTGGGCTTTAACCAACGCCATTCCAAAACTCTCATACACTGACATGAGGCGCTTGTGATGGGGAGTTCTCCTTCTACCAATGAACTATCCAACACAATATATCGATTCCATTTGCGAGGAACCCCGCGTACAGTGTACCATCTCTCGGGTGGTTCGGTGACCCCTCGGTCTCCGCTTTGGAGACGCCGCACGTCTTGTTGGAGGATGTGTGCCAGGGTATTATCTTAACTCTCATCGTTGGCTCAGTCTTGTGACTATTTTCGAGTCCATCATACGACGTGGCGGAGGCGTCGTCGTCGTCGTCAGGCCAGCTCCCCCCTGGGTTCAATCCATACACTACTAGTATTCCTCAAGAAGAAGTTGCTGCTTAACCCCCCTGTCCGTTGAGGAGTGGTTATCTCAAGCATTCAACAATGCACTCGAGAACATCCTCCGTTCTTCCGTTGCTACGTCTTTCTCAACCTCACAGACGGATACCTGATCCTCCTCCATCATACGTGGTTCCGTGTCTGACATCAGAACCCCTGGAAGTTGATCACTTTCAACGAGGTGGTCAAAGTGCTTTCGTCGACCTGGACATCTCATACCCGCACCATGCACCGCAGTTCCCGGTCGTCGGCAGTTTAAATAATCAAGGTGGGTATGGAAACCAGCATCCCTGCCATCTGCCGTGTCTCGCTTTACCCTTCCCCCACCCTCTCCATTCCCCTCCGAGTCCCCTCCTCATTCTCAGACACCTCACTGGAATTTCGACGAACTACACTCGTCCTTTCCACGAAGGAAAGGATGAAAAATTTGAACAATACTCCATCCGACCCCAACATTTCAGGAACAAGATGCAAGATTGAAACAGAGGTATTCAAAGTCCCTCCGCCCTTCGGAGAAACCTTTGCTGACATCTGGACTTAGTGAAGCACTACAAGATGGTCCGTCAGAGCCATCGGGCAGTTATGCCCACAGGATTGCAGATAAGCACTTCCGCCCTTTGGATCCCTCCAAAAAGCGGAAGTGGCTGTCCGCCGTCTAATAGAGGTGAAAAAGGCACCTCAGGGGTAAGCCTCTAGTCAGTATCTAATATCGTCGAAACTAATTCCAATGTTTCAACAGCAACCACATAATTCGAATGAGGCTGCCGAATTTGGACGAGCCTCGAAAAAATAAGTGAAAGATGTGAGTATGGTCTACGTTCAACTCGATACTACAGTTCTGATGACTGTCTTGCAGCACAGCCAAAGGGAGTCACATGCCACTCTCCCTCGACCATTGCACCAACATTCTCTCCCGGAGTCATCAACGAGTGCCACACTGGGTGCACGATTATGACCGTCATGGATTTGTAAGGCTGGCCGCCTTACTCACCATACATAGCCCCGGTTGGCACAAGAGATGTCTCTTCTGTTATTCAGACCTTTTGGTGTAGTGGCTAGGCATGGGGCTCCGGGTTGCTTACAGGATCGTAATGAATGTTACATCAACTGCTTTCAAGCACAGCCCCAAGAGCTGTTAACTCCGTCACAAGCCAATGTGGGAGGCTCCTGGCTCTGAGGTACGTTCTCAACCGGAAAACATGAGGAGAAGCGGGTTTGACTGATGTGAGAATAGAAGAACATCTTTCACCTTTTTCATGTATTTTATTTTAATGCTATGCATCGGATGTTTGTGCGTCGAGCATTGTAGATTGAAGGAATCGACCCAGTGGCACCCTAAGTCTGTGTAGGATGGATTGTTGAAGGCGATGGATGATTGCTCTTCAAAAGACGACCAGGTATTGAACTCGAGTGGCTCAGGTACAGTCCGAGTTTTGAATGTGAAAATATCTCTTTTTAAACGACGGTCCGATCAGATAAACGTGGACAGAAATGTGCATAACATTCCTATTCGAGAAAATTATAAAACTCACGATAATCAAATGATTCAAATCGTATAATAACACCCACTACACTACTTAAAACTTGTCACTGCTTATGTCGTGAACATTATATAGCTTGTGCTGTACCATTTCAATTGATTCGGCCGTCCCGTGTCCCGGGCCTTCTAGTTTTGGCCGAAATAGGTGATTTGTCCCACCTCTATCCGACCCGGTTCGGGGCTAAAAAAACTGGTCAAAAAATATTATATAACATCATTACCAAATATAGTATATGGACATGCGCTGTCATATCTTATACTGAGACTCCTTGGTAAAAATTTTTTTTTCTTAAGGAATACCGTTTAGGGACCAGAGTCATCCTGTAAGTAAACACCAAGCACCGTATATGTTTTGTCCGCATTTATATAAGTCTCCTATCCGAACAACAACGTTTCCGTATGTGCGTGACTTGTATACATCTTTCTTCACGGGGACGTCTTTGAACATGAGACAATAGTGTAGCTCATAACCATCATCGTCACTGTACTGTTTGTTTATTGTCCGGTAATTGTTTGAATTAATTGTATAGTAGCCAAGGTGAGTACATACGTTGCTATCCGCAGGCTCATTTAATCTCCGGCGTTTTCACAGCGTCGAGCTTCTCAGCCCATCTATTGAAGTCGACAGTAATCATTTGCAATGAGCGCACTCGATAGCGTCTTAGTATGGATGTTATCCATGAATCGGGAGTATAACGAAAAGGTGCGTTTTCATTGTTTCTCAGTCTCCGAGAGCTCCCGTAGACGATCGTTTTCATGCCAGGAGTACGACACTATCTATCAACTAGTCAAGCTGTGTTTCCCGAACGAAAAATACAAAAGGGAGCGCGATAATCCGGACTCATTTCGTATGTGTCCAGAGACTTTCTCGTTCGAGTATTCCAATGGATATCCAAACCGTCTTCTGTTTTCTAGGAACTCTAATAACGCAGCTCCTACCCGTCCTCATGATGCGACACCGCCGTGTACCGCGAGCAAAGTGGGTCGATTATGTTACACAGAATGGTAAACATTGGATAGAGCACGCTCCGACCGACCCGAGTCGACCGAGACCACCCGCCATTGGATATCACCTCACATTCCATAATTCCTTGTGTGGTATGGCAGTCACACAAGGTCAGCCCCAACAAGTGGCCAATATCGGACTGGGAATCAAACAGATGAAGGTGGATATAAAAGGAACAACAGTACCCGTCTTCCTCGAGTCCATGTCGCACAAGGTCCGTTTTCAATCGTTCGTCCTCTACAAAAAATCCTCTAAATTGCTGTCTCTCTTCACCCACCAAAGCTGACAGAACTCGAAATCTCTAACATTGTTAAAAACCCCGACGACATCATGCTCAAACGTCTGTGTATGCTACTCGCTCTCAAAGAAGCCTATATCAAAGCCATCGGCCAACCGATGGGATTTGACTACTCTCGCCTCGAGTTCGACGTACCCAATTCCCGCGTCTCTGGGGACGGAAATCCCATCCTCGGGTGGGAGTTCCGCATCTTTGGTGCAAAGCTGGGTGTGGCTAGGGGCACGAAATTGAAGCAAGAAGAGTACCAGTGCGTTTGCGCGTTTTACAGAGGCACGCCAGAGTCGTCATTTGTCTTTCATGAGACCCCACAGACACTGGAGAACTGGGTGCAGTTTATCAATATAGATCAGTTAATTGCAGTGTCCAGTAAGCTGGCTGCTTGAAGGTTCTATCTATATCCTATACCATCGATCCGGCTTTTCTGCTTGCTTTTGTAATTTGTATATGTATGTTCATGCCGTTCTTGTTTACCCTTGCATTTACGCATAGCCGATGTAATACTGTATACCTTGTTTAAATCGTGGTGATGACTTGCAACGAAAGAGGACTACACAATTGGGAGAGAATGCACTTTCAACCAGCATCATGGCCATGAGGTGACCTTGCATAGATTATACGAACGTGAAATCTGATATTATATGCTGGACCCTGCCGGACAAATGGTAAACGACGAAGAGGAAGTATGATGCGAGAGCAGAAAACATAATACGCAAAGTCTCACACAGCCAATATATCTTTATGGCCCTTCTCACTTCCAACATCACCTGGAATATACTCAAGCTGATCAATATCAACTAGGCACTCGCCAATGATCTTAACGGCTTCTGCTAAATCCTCCTCTAAAATAACGAGCGGAGGGGCGAAGCGAACGCTAAAAGCAAAAAAGTACAGGCAATATCCAAAACAAACATTAGGAGAATATTTCTCGAGAGAAAAAAGGAAAACCCACATATTCACATGTGTTGGCTTTGCCAACACCCCTCGGCTCTTCAACAGCAAGCAAAGCTGCCATGCTGTTCTTCCCTTCTTACTCTTTTTCTCATTCACAACCACTGCATTTAACAGACCTCTGCCGCGGACTTCAAGTACAAGGGGAGAATTAAGGGCACGCACGGCAGATCGGAAATATTCGCCTAGTATGTAGGCGCGCTCGCACAGACGCTCGTCAACGAGGACATCAAGTGCTGTTATTGCGACTGCACAGCCAAGAGGGTTCCTGAGGATTAGAACAGGCTGGGTTAGAATGATAAGGAGGATGGTATTAGGCAGCGCACCCTCCATATGTGCTCCCATGCTCGCCTGGTTGGATGCACAGCATAATGTCCTTGTCAGCCAGGACAACAGACACAGGATATACTGAGTTAAAAAATTATCAAGAATGCTCGAATGCTTTGAATTGCGGACTTACCACCACCTGATAATGCCTTGCCAAGAAGGACGATGTCAGGTCTAATACCTTCGTAATCGGAAGCAAGCATTGTGCCTGTCCTGCCCAATCCCTTCAACCAACATTGAAAAGAGCATAAGAAGATGATAAAATGTTGTATGCTATGAATATACATACTGTCTGAATCTCATCACAGATGAGCAAAACCTTATGCTTTTTGCAAAGCGCAGCAACACCTTTGAGGTATCCTTCCGGAGGAACCACAATGCTAAGTATGGGGAAATGCAATCAATTTTCCGCGCACACAGCAATTTTTTCTCATAAACTTACCCTGCTTCGCCTTGTATAGGCTCAATCAAGAAAGCTGCAACATTTCTTCCGTGGATAGCCAATGCTCGCTCGAGGTCTTCGAGGACACCATATCGGATTGTTGCCAATTCACCTTCCTCATCAATAAATCCTGGTCCAACTCCCTCAAGATAGGGCCCAAAGCCCCTTCGACTTTCTGGATCTGTGCTCATGCTAAAAAGTTGGCATGATCAGTATATAATCCACTTGAAAAGAAAAGAAAATCATGCCTGATAATGGCCAGGGTGCGGCCATGAAAGTTCCCCTGGGCACTCAATACAATTGCCTTACCTTCCTCCACCCCCTCCTTCTTCATATAAGCCCACTTCCTAGCAAGCTTGATGCCCGTCTCCACAGCCTCTGCACCTGTGTTCATGGGGAGGACCATCTCGTACTTGAACAACTCTGAAATTCGGTGCGCAAAGCGGCCGAATACAGAGTTGTAGAAAGCACGAGAGGACAGGGTGAGCTTCTGTGCTTGCTCAACAAGGGTCGCCACAATACGAGGGTGGCAGTGGCCCTGTGGAACAAAGTCATATCAAAGAATTCATTAGATTTGAAAGAAAAATACCTGATTCACAGCGCTGGATGTGCAATCAAGATCAGCTCAGTAACCATGTCTTTATGAAAGAGAACTAGTATGTAAAATGACACCAACGAGTATGCCGACAACATGTCGATATATTCTCTGCCTTCCGGATCCCAAACCCTTGATGAATTATAAGTAAGCATCGGCTGTGGCAGGATGTGCTCACTTTGCCCCTTGTGCTCTATCGAAGACGACGGGAATTGGATGGTAGCTAATGGCGGAGATAACGCATCAGTGTCAGCGAGAATGTTAAAAGACTGGTATAAAAGACGAGAAGATAACGGATGTCGCCGTCCCCCTTCCCCGCAAGTTTCACTAAGGCGAGTAATGATAACAATACTTGGACTTGTGCCACGATCAATGACTCCAGCCCTGTGGGTCTGCGGGTACAACAAAGAAGCAGACAGGAACGTGGCACACAACTTTTAAAAAGTCCAGAGGTCGGATCAAACGGAGACTCCGAGTATCGCGTTCCTCAGGCTGGTAGATAACGGTTATATCACGATTGGTAGTCATCAACGTTGTCAATCCGTTACCACCACCAACTGCCCTCCTTTTCGTATCCTCTATGCGTAACGACCTATCAATGGACCGCGATGAAGATCAGACTTACTTGTGTGCACCATACTCATGCTCGAGATGCATGACCTCTGCAGAGGTCAGCCATTGAGTGTCATTGCCGATGGTTGTCTTCGCATTCCGAGATTTGGCATCTGCGCGTTCTTTGGTGGAATCATCGAAAACAGGAGCCATTTCTCTATTAAAGTCCTCTTCAGTGTTCAAAAGTTGCGGATATGTAGCTCGATAATTAATCAGTGAATACGATGGCGGATAACACCAGTGGATGGGAAGAGTGTTAATTTCGGTTCACCCGTGGGTCCAAATATCCAAATTATAACGGCAATTGCCACCGACATCCCACCAGTGTTCGCCGTGTTTAGGATTCACTGGAGCGTGCAGCTCGGAGCACGTTGGAGCTGGACCCAGCAGGATTATGGTCCGCCCGCTTCAACCGGCTCATACCTCTCAAGAAATAAGCGAAGGGATATAAAATACCAGGTCTGGTGACCTGCTAATACTTTCAATCAAGCTCAAGGTCCGCGTAAATAGGCCTCCAGGCACACGACCACTATAACAGAGAACTCAGAGGAGAAATTTGTTCTTTCTTAATTCTGCCACAGTTACTGAAGAAATCCAAGCTTTTGGAAATTGTAAAGGTAGAATTCACCGCCTTCATGAGATCGGAACGGATGAAGAGAATTACTGGTGTGCGGCGGTGTGGAATTGATTGCAACGAAAATATACGACCCCGTCCGAAACCGGGTTTCAAATTTACAAGAAGAAAAAATTACATAGAGAAACCTATCTTCATTCCAAAAACACGGGGACTTCATGAAAAGTTGGGTTCAGGTTAGTTTGTAAAACTTCTCATATATGGTAATCACATTCTGTGATGCCAAGACCGCCAAGAGCTCACCCACAACTTGCAGATGGAATGTAAAAGCGAAGGTAAATTCGAGAAAATTATCATGTCGGTCTAATACGTATTAACAGAGCAAAGCGTATCGAAGCCAGAAAATATTTAGATGGCAGAAACTTGATCGCTCAACAGGCGCTTAAGTTCTCGCACTTGGCGCTGGTCGTGTAAGCAATACCACTTCAAGCAATCACCATCCCTTTCTGGTTAAAGAAGCGTGGATCTTGTTGTCTACTTATCTTTGTATAAAATGCAAGACCATACAAGGACTGACAGCAAGGTTCAATAGCAATAACGATGTTCAAGTTGCAGGATAGGAATGTTACAGATAGTATGTCTGGAAAAGCTAGGAACGACTTTGAGGTAGGTCCTTTTTCTGTTCGATCGCCCGTGTGAGGGTGAGAAGGTTTAGATAATGCAGTAGGCTCCGACACACCCAATTCTGCTGAGTGGTTGTGGTACTGTAACATTGCGATCCTTGCGTTATTCTTCCTGTTCTGCCAAGGTGAGCTGAGTTTCTCAACTTGATGCCACCGAAAATACCTAATTTCTTGTAGTTGAAGGAAAATCCGTCATGGCGGGATTTGGTACCCTACGAAGAACACGTCCCTTTCTCTACATGCTAGCCATCATCAATGGATGCTTGGCGTCCATCACAGTGTATCACCAGCACGGATGGCAGGTACCATCGGTCCCGACGAGCAGTGGAATGGCTGCATTGGCAAATTACACGGGACCTGCAGCTTACAATCCGGCTCGACTACTACCACCCACCCCGCCCAGATCTGACGCTCTCGCTGTACAGTTTGGGATTCAGTTAAGCAATGTGGTACCATCTGGAGCATCCATCCAACAATCTGGGTCGTTTATGGGATTTTCCGTCGAGATGTCAGTCGCTGACCAAGTTTGTGAGCACCCCCTCGACCATTTGTCTTATTTTGAGGTGACTATACCATTTCAAAAGTCGGAAAAAACTCGTATGTTCCATTATATTTCGGCGTTTCAGTAAAGTCTCAAGGTTTTTATACTTTGAAAGGTCATTACTGCAGGTGGCGTTCCTCAACCTCATGGCCAATATTCAACAGCGAGCGGGTTCGGTGGTTATACGTGTTGGCGGAAACACTCAAGAGACAGCCGTCCTAGTCGATGAAACGCCTGGTGGTCGAATTCTTGAGAAAGATCCATCTAAAATGACCAATCCAGTTCGTCACTCCCAACCCCTTTGCCTGTTTGGAACTTATTCTGCGAATTTTGTTCCCAGACGGCCACTCCCCCGCTGATGTACACTACAGAGCTCCTTTGGATGCTCCGCAATATTTCTTCCTTGGTAAACGTTAGGTGGCACCTTGGTGTTCCATTCAATGACTCGACCAATTTTCAACTTGATATTGCGGAGCAAGGTCGAGACATCCTGGGCGACTATCTTATTGGACTCCAAGCAGGAAACGAACCCGACCTTTACGTCGATCACGGACGCCGGCCATCTGTAAGGACTTTCTTTCATTTTTTGCTTTATTGGAGACTTAGTGCAACCGTTAGACATATGGGCCATACGATTATTTTGGAGAATTTGGCCAACTCATACAAGCAATGTCGGATGATGACTATATGGTCAGCAGAAACTTGCTAATCGGTCCAAATGTCAATACAGGGCCGTGGACACCCGAGATGGTATGGAACACCGGATTCGTTGATGCCTATTCTGATCATCTCGCCTTCCTTGCTGTAGAACAGTGCGTCGTGTTCCTTTAATCGTGTCCCTAACCTCTCCGTAGAACTTGTTTTGACCTTTTTTCATCAGCTACCCAACCGACAACTGTTACGCTCAATTCGGATTTGGTATTCCACGAGACCCCCAGCAAATGTTCCCTACGTATTTGAATCACACCGCGTGCCAAGCGCTTATCGCGCCGTACCTCAACTCCTCGACCTATGCACAAAGTAAAGGGAAGAAACTTCTCATGTTCGAGACCAACACTGCTTCATGTGGCGGGTTTCCTGGTATTAGCGACAGCTTCGGTGCTGCTCTCTGGGGATTAGACTATGGTATGCAAATGGCGTTTTCGAATTTTTCTGGGGCGCTATTTCACGTTGGTGGACAAAATGTGTATTATAATCCATTTACGCGTGCGTTTTTTTTAACTGGCTTGTTTTATTTTAAAATTACATCTTCTATCTAAAATCTTAACAGCCCCACCAACGAACCAGAGCTTGTTTAGACAATGGACAATTGGTCCTATCTATTACTCTGCTTTGGTTATGGCCGAGGCGCTCGGTCAGTCCAATACGACACAAGTCTTTGATCTTGGCGCCAATAACAACAACATCTATACCCCTGCTTATTCTATCTATGAACAAGGAACACTTAAGAGAGTACTTCTCTTTAATTATGTGACCAACGAAAACGGGACTAGTGATCTAAGTGTTGATTTGAATTTTACGGGAACACAAGTTGGATCGTCTGTGCAGGTCAAGTAAGTCGCCAAAAAAATTCCCGAAAAAATTATTTTTAACTCATTTTTCCATTTTCCATTGTTCTTTCTCTTCAGGTACCTCTCTGCGTCTAGCGTCTCTCAGAAAGGTAATTTTACTTGGGCTGGGCAGACACTCGGCGGGATCTTCGAATCAGATGGACGTCTCTCCGGATTATTATCGATTCAATCTATTCCCTGCACGAACCAAGTCTGTCGCGTTCGTGTCCCTGCACCATCTGCCGTTTTGGTCTTTTTGTACCCTTCTTCAATGATTGCAGCGGATAGTGCACCAACAAAGACGTTTTCCACCACCAAACTGATAAAAACGCATAATACGGCTACAGTTGATCCTGTCGTGCTGGCCACGAGCAATGGTCACTCCGGGATGAATGACAATAAATTGAGAAGCACGAGTTTCGGGAGTGTGGAGAGTGGTGCTTTGTCGGGAGTGTTTCTGAGTGTTGGAAGTTCGATGACGATGTTCGTCGCTCTGTGTGTTGGACTAGGAGGGATATTGCGCTCAGATATGGTTTGATTTTAATTTCAATTCTAGCAATTGTATACCGGAAGCGATATTTGTTTTCAATTAATGTAGCTTAGATTTGTTCTTGCGCAATAGCTTTGTATTTTACTATCCTCAGTTGTATCCCTTATACAGGCCCTAAGTAATATAGGCATGCTCAAACATATGGCTCGTTTGCAATCTTGTCTGAAAGTGATTTCTTAGCTAAATTTCGAACGGTCATTAGGTGAAAAAGCTAGGAAGAAAATTAAGCGCCCACTTTCTGAGGTCATGCGGATGAAACACGATCACCTGACTCTCATTAAGACGCGCATCATCTCATGTACATACACGCCTCTTTAGAAACTGCTCAGAGACCGGGGGGAAAATATGCAAATTTTGTGTTTACACAGCTATCAAGTGAAGAAACACGTACCATAGTTTTCCGCCATGGCGGCCATGCAGAGTTGGATCGTGAACGTCATCGCATGACTCTAAGCAGCATGATCCAGGATCGGGATGCTTACTATCTTGAGTCATAGTTACCAAAAAAATAAAATCGATTTAGCCGAAGTTCAGACGGAAGTGAGATGAGCGACAATATGGACCGCATTGACACTTGATGCAAAAGTTCCGAATCTTTCCTAGCTGGAAATTGGAATATCAACACATTGGCATTTACGAATTGATAGGAGACTCTGTGTCCCAACCATCAGCGTCGTACATTGACATAATTTTCAATTCGGGCGCCGTTGGTGATGGAAAGGGTTATTTGAATTTTAGAGTAAAAGAAAACTGGATAGTTGCTTCTTCGTTGGGACCATGAAACATTTGGGATAAACTTGTTAATGAACAGAACAGGGAAGTTCACACCCTGTGGACAAAGCGTATACCGGTTAATCGTTTCAACTGGAGGTGTCTTATAATAAGCCAGGTGCCGGTCACCGGTGGCATCGATCACTTTCTCACCTTGGGTCCACTGGTCCTCCCATCACCATCCCCTCTCTTCTACAACTCTCGCTCAGTCTCTGCTCTGCGCTAATATCCTGAGTACGTGATAACAAATCTTTGTCACTCTAAAGTCATGTTTTTTTATTACTCGGAACAGGATATTAAGATCTGGGATCTAGAGCAGATATTTTGGCATGAGTGTGTCCAATAACGCAAGCAGCAACGTTTCACTTGGAGTCAGGAAACGCGTCGATTCAAACGCAGATGATTCTATTTCACCAGGACTTCATAAGAGATCCAGATTATCTTCAATAGTGAGGGGATTACGATATGGAAGATCCATCAGCATTGGTGAAGGGGTGCGTTTCGAATTGGGGACAAGATTTCTTCGCGCTGACATTACATTAGAAGGATAGAATGATTAGAACTCTTCATAAAACAGATGAAGGAGGCATGGCATTTTCTTCTCCTCGTCGGCTTAGCACCAGCTCCTCGTTGGCAACGTTATCACAAGCACTGAACCCATTGCTTATCACCGACCTTCATGGTTCCCCACCTGCTTCCATTGCCACGCATGGCCTCATCCGTAGTGTATCGTTGTCCTCTATTAGGTCCTCGTCGCCTCTTCCTCAGCAATATCCAGAGGTGTCCGCTAAGCACCATCTACGCGCTTCCAAGGTCTCTATAGATTATGGCAAGCCCTCGGATACAATCTCCACGAGACTTCTCAGCTGCTCCAAGGAAAACGTCCTCTTTTTCACTCGTGGAAATCGCGTCTACTTAAAGTCTCTAAACAACGGTACCAATGAGGAAGTTACCCAGCTCTACAGACTTTCCGAGAGCGGAGGGCATTTACGCGTCATTGAGTGTGGCAAAAAATCCCTTGCGGGTGTAGTGGCAATTGGTACAAGCAAGGGATATGTTCAGACCTGGGATGTCACCACACGGAAACTACTTATGACTTGGCCGACAACGAAGGACGTTTCGGCATTAGCTTGGAATGGATCAGTTCTGACAGTTGGAGGTGCAAAGGGCATCATATACTTATATGATACCAGGGCGTCCCCCACGGAGAAGATGCGAGAACAGGCGCGGAAGACTACCCGGCACCAAGGGCAGATTACGTGTCTGACTTGGAATGATGATGGGAGATTCCTTGCTAGCGGCGATTCATCTGGTGTGGTCCACTGTTGGGAATACGGTCAGATGGTGCCCATGCACGTCGGAGAGTTTGTCCAACGAAGGAAAAAGATCCACCACGATGGAAAGGTTTCCGTGAGATTGTCCCGTTTTTAAAAATAATTGCACATTCCATACGATCGCTGAAGTCTATAGGCACTCGGGTGGAGCTCGTGGTCTTCAAAGGTTCTAGCAAGCGGCGACGATAAAGGTATCGTACGCTTGTGGAACATAAATCCCAACGATCCTTCATCAAATGCGGCAAACCCCGGAAAATTGGACACTGGGGCGAGCGTCACTGGCATCCACTTCTCTGAACAGTGCATGGAGATCCTCACTACACATGGCGACGCGATCGGCTCGAATGAAAAGATGGCCAATTCGGTTTCGGTGCACACCGCTTCCCTTCGTCATGTAACGACGCTCAAATCACCATCAAATAAACCTATTGGAGACAGCGTTCTGAATTCCACAAAGATGAAGGTGATATTTACGGTCCCATACGAAGGGAAAATCAATGTATACGACGCGTGGGCAAAAAGAAAAGAGCTAAGGCGAGAAGGGAGCCGCATCAGAGATGCATCACTCTACATCCGATGATGGCGAGTTTTACGCCAACCCGATTAATGTTGGTGAACAAAGCATTCCAAAGGAGAGTATTTTATTGTTATCAGTATTTTCGCCATGTAAAATTTTTAATTTACACAACACAAATTCGCAACCGTTGGTTGAGTTCGGGGACAATAGCATTGCTGACGTCATCATGATCGAGAAACGAGTTTTCCATTATTGGAAAGTCAGTCGTGCACACATAGGCCACAATTGTTTCCGTCACCCACAGTAAACCATGTGGGTTAAAGCCTATTGACTTATTTGTGGTGATTGCCCCAAATACTGTGAAAAAAATTTCTGCCCTGAAGATACGCGTGGAGACGTCAAGCTTCAAGCTTTCAAGACTCAAAGAGATAACCAAGTTTAGAAAATCCGGAAATCACGCAATGTTCTCGTTTCGCTATGCGACTAACAAGCAATATTTGTAAAGCTATCTGCCTTCGGTATACCGCTTGAATCCCAGATATGTGGGTGCTCTGTGGCGTTTATGGACAAAATCTCACAATAAAGGACGCACGGGGCAGTGGTTGACATAGTAATATGTATGATGAGATCGACCATGGACTCATATTCGTGAAACGGGAAACACATCTCGCTTCTAGTTATTCTTTCCGTAAACATTGATTCGAAAACATTTTCTATCACGCATGATACAGAGCTATCGAGTCAAGAAGCGTCCTGACTCCATTCTGAAACAGACTTATCCTCGAACATTTGAGACCGAGCTCACGGTCTTTTGCAGATGAGCTTGATGGGATGTGGACAGACGAACTTTGGAACATAATTGAATCGGCAACCCAATTGTAATTCTAAAGAAATGCTATAGTAGTAAACGAGACTGGGGTAAATTTAAACTGGCATTGACCATTGGATGGTGGATGGTAAAAAATTCTGAGCCTGCCAAACACATACTCTTACTCTATGATATCTCGGTAAGGTTGTTTTTCTTGGAGTCCCTAGTAAGTACGAGCTTTACTTAGGATTTAGTTTGGATAAACTCTTAGAATGATGCACAAATCCCACATTCATGGTGTAAAACCAACAACGAAACATTGTAACAGGTCGAAAAATAGTGAAATACATGACTATTATACAAATCCAGCTCCAATTTAAAAGTACATGTCATGCTGACTCAATGTGTGAGGGTGTGATGCTAGAAATGTCAAGAAGAAATTGCGCGGGTTCAATCTAAGAGGGCGTTATCAATATCATCGGGACAGTGAAAAGGCAGAGAGAATAGCGTCACAAGAGTGCAACACTGTAGATGACATACCTTGTGACGATGAATTGTCAGTCGTTGAAGGCTGAGTTGCCTGACTTTCTTGAAATTTGTTTTCTGTATTAATAAAGACCGCCCAAACGTAGGAGAGGACTCGCCCCTCTGTGTCCCAAAGGTTGTTCATTGCTTCTTCGAAAGTGAGGAGATAACTCTTGTAGTTTTGTTCATCCGCCATACCAGTCCCTTCTTCCGGGATCTGAGGGGTACCACAACAAAATAGTCAAATTAATAGAAAAGCGGAGGTTTGAAAATGCACCTACCGCATCATCGGGTATTTGCCCAACATACCACATTGTCAAATATTCACCTCCATAAGTGTCTGTGGTGCCGTTTCTCCGCCGTCTTGGCTCCCAAGATTTAATGGTCATGTAAATGGGTTCTATATTCAATTCATCTCGATCGGCACGCTCCGACGGAGGGGGAGGTTGATGCGTTGGGATATAAAGGGGCAAGAACTCGACTTGATAACCAGTCTAATGATGAACAATGTCTCAGAATTCTTATCAGATGATCCAGACGAACTACTGACTTCTTCGTAGGCCTCTCTCAAAGCGGCCTGTTCCAAAGACTCCCCAGTGTCTTTCCTTCCACGAGGCAAAAACCAATATTTCTTCTCGGTGTCGTATACAACAACAATCTTCTGAGTAGATGGCTGAATGATAACCATTCCAGCGCCAAGCATGAAATCAAGAGAACTCCACCCGCAAGTTTGAACAGCAGGAGTAGAATAACTTGACAGTCTGGGCGGTAGAGGACGTCGCTGATATGCGGGTAGAGGCCTTCGAACCGGACTCGGCGCTTCTGCAGGTTGCGCTCGCGTACTAGGTTGCGCTTGGGTCCTTTGGCGGTTTTGACCACCACCGAAGATTGATCTCATTGAAAGATCAGTACGTAGGGAAATAACCGACTATCGTAACTCGCGATCGTCAGTAATCGAGGTTTATAAGAAAGAGGATAGACAGTAACACAATAGCATGTTTATTGACAGTGTTATCCAAAAGAAGCTGGCTGACATATGCACATTGGGATCAGTTTCAACTTCAGAGACATCCGTGACCCATTGAAAAAGTAATAATGTCATTACAAACAGTCGTGAAGAGTCGTTACAATATTTCGTGGGGAGTCGTCAATAATTGTCCTTGAGTTGTCTCTTGTATAGATAAGAATCCCTGGCTGGTACATCACAGTCCAAACAATCCCATGAGTAATGCAATTCCAACGATAATCAGTGTGGTTTCAAAGGATAAATCGCGCTGTCCTAGTAAAAGACTTCCAGAGGTCTGTGTCGGAGTCGGAGAAGGGGTTGGATAACCGTTCGCGCCAGAAACATTGCCGAGTAGCGTGCTCTGCAGGGCACAGATCTTCCTCATACCGTCAATTATGCCTGGCAGGTTATTCGTGTTCAAGACGTCTTCTTGGCCAGTCTTCGTGAAACTAATTTAATAGAATTGGTGAGAGTGCAGATTACGGATTGTTCTCAAACGTACCAATCAACGCATTGAGGAAACACCGATTGGAATGTGTCTGTGCATGCACATTTTATAACATCGATGAAAGCGCCTGGGTTGAATATGATCTTGAAGGATATCGAGAGTAGTGCTTGCATTGTCACTGAATAAACTACAAAACATACCATGGAAAAGTTAGCCAATACGGGTGATGCCTCTGCGCAATGATTGATATTTGAATAGTCCTGAAAATAAGCCGTCAATATGGCAAATTAGCAGGAAAATTACGGTGTGTGTAAAAGCATGTAACATAAAAATGGGTCCTCAATCGATTTAACCTCTCACCTTCGCACAAATAGGACATGATGAAGGAGTATCCGGGAAAGTAGGTTCTGTGCGCCGCTCCAGATCTCCATAACGTGGAGAAGTGGGGGATCCAGAGATAATGAAAGCAAATAATAAAATTACTATGAAAGACTTGAATATCATAATAGATAAGATCTGGTATAGTTCGTTGTCGAAGTTTCTAGGATCAATGTGCAAAAGAAGGCTGAGTCCAGGTTGTGGGTATACAGACAAGACCAAGGATCTACCAACTTTACTCGGAGACAGGGGTTAATTTGACCACGCGACGGGGGTGTAGGCCCCCTTCCTCATTTGGACTCGGAGAACGCACTTGCTATTCGCAATGTTTTCAACTGAGCCCTAGGCTAACAAACGCTTGGTGATGAAGAAAATCCACCAGCCAGGACTCGTGCATTCTATGCATAGAATTGGTGACCGAGTTTACCATTCCACCCTGTCTCCACCCTGTCTCTAATTCACGCAGCAATTTCCCAACGCACTTTTAAAAAAAAGGCATACCTTCATTGTCGATGGTGTTCTCACGGAACAAGCCAACGTCCAATACTTAATGATGATCCATGAGCGATGTCGGAACTTCTAATTTTGAATTCTGACTTTACGTCCCAATTCCGAATACGCGGAACTACTGGTATCCTCTGATCCAAAGAGCTTCCGCCGTTTCTGGCAGTAGGGATAAGCGAACACTCTGTGCTGGTGACGATGTCGCAGTCTAGACACCGCCAGTGGCCTATCTTCTTCCGAAAAGCTTGGTTCGGTCAGGTTTGTCTCCATTTCAATGTATAGTCTCGTGAGACTTCCATTCCGAAGCGCCTCAGCTCTCGACTCTTTGGCTTTGTCCCATATGCCAAAGTATTCTGGCCAAGGGTCGATATTATAGTGTCGGAAAAAATCAGGATATAGCATAATTCCCCCCAGCGGACGTTCTGGCGACGGAGGAAATGGAAGGCATTCCAGATCCTCATACGAGGTCAGGAACCGATGGAAAGGAACTCGATAGTCTCCATAGGGTCCAATGGTCTTAATTTCGTGGAAGAGTTGCGTCAGCTCTGACCAATGCCATTTCTCCGCTTTCTTTTCAAGTTCGTCTGGTCGGGATACATAAGATGCATCCACCATCGACAAATCTAGCAACCGAACCTTGTTGTTGGCAATCATAAATCGGTTCGTCAGGCATGCTCTGTAAAGTAGCCCTCGTTTTTGTACCCTCGAAACCGCCCTGTAGATACGCGTAAAGTCGTCCAGCGTAACCATCCTCCCCCAACCAGCTTCGGATACGATACCTTTTATTTTGCCATCGGATCCAACCAGATGTCCGTAGAATTCGAAAGAAAGGTCTATTCCTTCCAATAAACGATAGCCATACATGGCTCGATCTACATCCTCCATGTGGGACTCATCCCACCCAACCATGACATCTAAAGAAATGGTATCCATACCATGAGGCCAAGCAAATCGAGGAAACTTACCAACTTCTTTGCCATTCCACATACCGCGGCGATCACCAGCTAGACCGTATACAGTGTACTCCATTTCACTTTCATAAATCATACGACCCCAAGGTGGGCATGTTGGTTGCGGAATACGTCGTTGTCTCTGGGTAATCTGGTATCCCCCGGGTCCTCCACGGTTCTGATAAGTTAAATAAGCCCAGTTTGTTTTTCCGAGATCGATCTCCGAAAGTAATGTTTGCTTTTCGTGGGTTTGTTCAGTCAACTTGACGAACCAGATGCATGCAATACTTACGATGATTTCGAGGTAATGCCCGTATATTTTTTCAGACCGCTCGAAGACGAGAAACTCATAGAAAGGATGTTCTTTATCAATATCGTCACTGCTTCCGAAGCCTGGAGGGTCTGTTGCCGCTTGCACAACAATCTCCTTTTTGTTCAACGAAAGGACAAAAGTAGGATTGATACCAGAAATCCCTCCGACGATTGCCACAACGTTGTTAGGGATAGGTGATTTTCTTGGGATAGGACAGAAACGGATTCCGTAGTCATACATTGTGGGTTGTGGTGTGGGTGCAACCGACACGCGTCGCGCTGTCGTTCTCTTACTAATTTTGGTTTTACGTTATGTCAAAGCGTGGTCCACTGAAGTTGACCAAAAAGGCGAAAGGGCAAACATATCGAAAATACATTTGCCGAGCTCCTAGTCAAAATGGATGTAGTCGTATATATATCTTGTTGAAGGGCACCGAGTTTGTTTCTAAGAGAGATCAGTACTTCAAGTTATCAGTTAGTGGTACCACCCGTGCATCTACCTGAGGCTACCTTGGTACTTTTCACCACTTAAATCGGATAGTTTTTAAGTTCTTCTTTTGGGTGTAAGTATATGGTCATGGGCGCCACAATTAGACAAAGATGGAAACTGTGCACTTAGCCTTAACTAGTAGTATTACAAACAACACCATCGTCGTTTTGTGGATTCAAGTTGCCAACATTGACTTCCTAGTCATGTCCACAAATTAGTATAACCTAAAATGCAACTTAGGAATCTTCATCAGTGGTATTTTTGCATTTTAAATTACGGGCCGCATGGAAAATCAAGACAAAAAGCCGCCCAACCCGCCGGGCGGTCTCCTTTTTCGGTAGCGGACCCACAAGTAGCGGTAAGTATCATTGCTTGATCTCGGGTGATTGTACTCCTTAGAGTATCCTCAAAGACGCCCCAGACGAATATTCCATTCAAGGATATTCAGTCCTCGTCTCGGAATGAAAACTCTGTAGTATGGCGAGGTCAAATTCTAGGCGCTTACTCTACCTTATAATGATCCATACTCCAGGTGAGTTTGAAGGTCATAATTTTTTCTGAATTATGTGCTCAGCTAGGGCAGCTAAATGTCCAGTCTGCAACAGGCTCTTCGAACACATATCGAAATGCGCGAAAGGTCTGGGTTTGCAGTGTCCAAACTTCACCAGACCACGAGAGGGTTCTCCTCAGAATATCGTATGCAACGCCTGCAAATAACATCCCAAGTCATTTTATTTGGTGTGGACTTCTTATTTTTCCAACTTTTTGATTTTGGTGCTAACCGACATGACTATTACGCTTTTGATTCTTCTCTTCAGATCACTCGTTATCTTTTCCATGTGGCGTCATCTATGTCGTTTGTGTAACTTTCCGCTTATGAGATTAAGCAGATTCACTGGACTCGGACTCACTAATACTTTGCTCATTTTACACATTGCTCATTTCAACGCACCATCCCCCGATATCATTACCATTGACCTTAGAATCATTTTTGTATCATAGTTCTATGCCTTTAAAGGCGAACCAGTTTCTGTATTGTAGCTTAGCTCTTGTTCCATGTTTGTTGTTTAGCCATACCTATTCTATCCTTGCGTTGCTAAATATCATCGAGGTCAATGTATGGGCAGGAGAACTGAGTTCCGAGGTATAAGGAACCAAAATTAAAATGATGTTTCTACAATATCCGTGCATAAAATTCGCTGAAAGGACGTCGCAATACGCCCCAATCGCCTCTTCGCCACGGTGATCGCAGAAATTGATAACTTTGTGGACCCACAGCTCGGCAGATATTGATGGCCGAAGAGTTGTCTGATGCCAAATTCAGACACCTATTCTC
>QDKV01005171.1_pt1 | contig 31034 bp, 39 predicted proteins | sample 1861101 | NCBI WGS metagenome assembly QDKV01 (sample SAMN04275158, study PRJNA302643) | Fungus metagenome, whole genome shotgun sequencing project. | isolation source: fruitbody | host: Mallocybe terrigena | place: Sweden | collected 2013 | reverse complement strand
AACATTTTAAACACTTAATTAACAATAGGAAACAAATATAAATGGCATATAAATACTGATAACCCCGAAGTGATAGTTGGCCGCCCGCAGTGTCAGATGGCACACGTATTACATAAAGTTATGTAACTCATAGCCTGGGAACTAACTTCCATTTCCGTAATCTCCTAAAAACTTTCAAATTTCCACCAGGTTCTATTCACTTGCTACCACAGTGATTTTCTGGTTTAAAACCGGTATCAAAATTACCTCCTTCATCACGAAAAGGACCTTTAAGAGGTTCCAGGGCTGTGAAACTCTTATTCCTGCTCGTTAAAAGTGCCACAAAATGACTTCTTCGGCTTCATCGTCTTTGCTCATTCGGGTCGCGCGTAACACTACCTCTTCAGTGGTGTTGGGCAAGAGAATGAGCCCTATTTTTCGTCGCTCACTTGCATTTTTAACGCCTAGAACGAGCGGTATGTTCCTTTTTAACATTTGATTATATAGCTTTATTGAAAAGAGACAGCGTTTCCTTATCCACGCCAGCCTTTTCCTTCTGAGCTTCTTCTTCCTCGCTTGAATGCCGCGTCTACCTTCTCTACAAGCTCATGTGCTCATGATGCCGTTGGAGTCAAAGCCTCACCTCCACCTACTCAGGAACACGATGAATTCGATGCTGATGTCGAACTCACTGAAACAATACCAGACTCCTCAATGCCTTTCACGGAGCTGAAAGGAAAGCTCCACGAAAATACTTTCAAAGCTATCACTGTCCGTCCTTTCAAATACACCCACCTTTCGCCGGTACAAGAACAAATTCTACCTCTTTTACCCGAATTAGCGCTTCCTTACGAAGAATTTTCGACCGCACAGCAGGCGGGTGAAATCCAAACGCCTCGCGATTTGCTTGTGAAGGCCAAAACGGGCACGGGGAAAACCATGGCGTTTCTCGTCCCTGCTATTGAAGCGCGTATCAAATTCCTTGAGGCTTACGCAGACAGCAAGGTGTCACAACTCGCCTCTCAGGGTGTGGGTGTCCGTCCGGCGGTCGATAAGAGTAAAGCAATGCAGCGCTTTGCGGTTGAAAATGTTGGCACGCTTGTGATTAGTCCGACGCGAGAGCTGGCGACGCAGATTGCCGTTGAGGCGCTGAATTTGAGCTCGCATCATAGAGGGTTTAGTGTGCAGGTGTTGCTTGGAGGGGAAAGTAGGGGTAGGCAGCTGAGGGAGTGGCAAGGGAGGAAAGATATAGTTGTTGCTACCCCTGGTCGGTTGCTGGATTTGTTGAAGAGTGAAGAACAAGTGAGGGCAGCATTCGAGGGGACAAAATTGGTAACGAGTTTCGCTCATCTATATCGTTGTAAACTTGGCTGATGAAATGGTGCATAAATTTTTAGCTCGTTCTCGATGAGGCCGATACTCTGTACGACATGGGTTTCCGAAATGATATCGAAACTATTGCCTCGTATTTACCCAAATCGCCCGAAAGGCAAACTTTTCTCTTTTCCGCAACCGTTTCTTCTGCTATCGAGTCTATCGCAAGATCGACGCTCTCTCGCAGTCATCAATATATCAACTGTGTTTCAGCTGACGACTCCCCCGTTCACGCGCACATCCCTCAGTATCACACTGTCCTGGCCTCGGGTGAACAAGCGCTCCCCCATCTCCTTCGTCTCATTGCGCATGATCAGCTTGCGAGAAAGAAGGAGGGTGGGAAGAGTAAAATTATTGTATTTTTCAGTACAACGAAAATGGTGCAAATGTTTGCGGAGATGGTTAGGATCTCTGTTAATGCGCTTCCCTGTGGGAAGCAGACGAGCATTTATGAGATGCATTCGAAGAGGGATATGGATCGTCGTATATCCACGTCTCGTGCGTTTAGGAGGGACGAGGCGCAGGGGAGTGTGCTCATTACATCTGATGTATCGGCGAGGGGTGTGGATTATCCTGGTGTGACGCGGGTGATTCAGATGGGTCTTCCGGCGAGTAAGGACATGTATGTTCATCGGGTTGGAAGGACTGGAAGAGGCGGGAAGAGGGATGGAAGAGGCGATTTGGTGATTTCTCCTTGGGAAATGGGCTTCTTGCAAAAGAAGATGGGGGATGTGGGCCTGATGCCTGTCACCGTGGATGGACTGAAGGCTGAGGTGGAGGAGCTGGCAAAGGATACGGCTCCCACCGCCGAAATTACGAATAGGCCGTATGCAACTGGGAGGAGGGTTCAAGAGCAGCCGAGATCATATCTGCCTGCTCTCTCGGGTCTCGAGAGTATGGCTTTCTCCACTGCTACATCAATGGGCTCTCAGGAATTTGGCGAGACGTTCATGTCTCAACTAGGCTTCTTCCTAGGGCACACAGAGGAGCTGGGCCTCCGGCTACGCGATGTTGTCGATGGGTTGGGCAAGTTCTTCCAACAAATGGGAGGACTTCAGGGTCCGCCTGCATTGAGCAGGTCTATGGAAGAGAGGCTCAAGTCTGGTGTTGCGAAAGGGTTCCAGAGGGATAGACAGCGGAGAGATAATCGGCCTGCGTGGGGGACGTATGCTACTGGCAGAGACGGACGGGGGTTGGGGAGAGGGGAGAGGCAAAGGGGTTCTTGGGAGAGCGAGACGGGAGGCTCTGGGTTTAGAGGCGAGGCGGGGGGCGAGAGAGATAGGAGGAGGAGTAGGTTTTCCGATTGGGAGAGAAGGGATGATAGGGGGGGTGGCTTGGAAGATCGGAGAGGAGAGGGGAGGTGGAAAGGCCATGGTGGTGTTAACAAGCCACATTGGTCAGACAAGGGCGGTTTCAACTCGAAAAGAGATAGGGATCAGAGGTTCTGAGCATAGACTGGGTTTTTAAGTTTTAATTCTATTAGTGCTGTAGATACTTATAATACGCTAGACGATCCCCCCCACAGTTTTTGTTATTTATCCTTCCTGTCCTTAAGTTATCTCTGCTAAATAGTCACGTGAGGGCAGAAGGTCATTTTGGAATTGAAATTTGGTTCTGAATATATCGAATCCCTGTCACCTTTGTGAATAGGCCGTGTCTTTCCGCAGACGCCGCACTCTTGCCGGGATATTGGATTTAGTCGTTCCTGAGTGCAAATCTGGATAGTGGTTAACGTCTGCGTGTTCTTACTTGCGGAAAGATAACGCGACGCGACACGACCTTTTGACTCCAATTCAGTGACAAAATCGACTGGAACCGAAGGAAACACAACACAAACCCAAACTCGAATTTTGGATAAGATTTTGAATATCTGTAAATAATGACAAAATACATTCTCGTGTCTGGAGGAGTGGTTAGTGGTATTGGGAAAGGTGTTATCGGTGAGCACCAGCGTTCTAGGCAAGGTTTTTTTGAGTCGACATTGACAAGATTTTCTTATTCTTATCTCGCGTGAATCGATGCGTAAATACAGCTTCATCTACTGGACTTTTGCTGAGGACTACGGGACTTAAAGTTACAGCCATTAAAATTGATCCATATATGAACATCGATGCTGGAACAATGCGTCCTACTGAGCATGGTTCGTTTGTCTTCATTGCATTTATTCTCACTGTTGTGTATGAGTTATCGTTCCCTTGACCTGCTACGCGTTCCTTATCTCGCAGAGAGACCAATAAATTCTTACCTTTTTACAGGAGAGGTCTATGTTCTGAACGACGGTGGTGAAGTTGATCTCGACTTGGGGAATTACGAACGATATTTGAATGTCACCCTTGGCCGTAATAACAATATCACGACAGGGAAGATTTATAGAGAGATCATTGAGAAAGAGGTGAGCGGTTTGTATGATTTTATTCTTGTCGAGAAGGAATTAGTCTGTTTGTTGGGCTGGTGATATGAACATTACCAGGGTCTTAACGTTCCACTTTTTTTTATCGCGCTAGGTTTTTGTTTAACTTTGATCATGATACTTAATTTATTGTTCTTACAGAGGAGGGGCGAATATCTCGGCAAAACCGTACAAGTAAGGCTCATTCAAAACTAAGTTTGAACGGACCAGTGACGAGAGTAGATTGTCCCTCATGTGACAAACGAAATTCAAGACTGGATTGAGCGCATTTCAAAAATTCCCGTGGATGAATCTGGCGAGGAGCCGGATGTCTGCATTATCGAGGTATTTTTCTGACTTTCTTTTTTTTTTAAAAAAATCCTTAACCTTTTTATTCTTTTGCTCAGCTTGGCGGAACTGTGGGAGATATTGAATCCGCTCCCTTCATTGAGGCGATGCGCCAGTTCCAATTCCGTGTGGGTTATGACAACTTTGCCCTTATTCACGTCTCGCTTGTTCCCGATATGCACGGAGAACAGAAAACAAAGCCAACGCAGACGACAGTGCATTCGCTGAGAGGGCTAGGTCTGTTGCCGGATTTGGTTTGTTCTTACTCCATGATGAGAATAAAATTCTCAACTTTCTTCATTTGTTTTTTTGGGGATTCTGAAAGATTGCTTGCCGCCTCCTCGTTGCTCAACCGCTCAATGCTGCAACAAAAGCAAAAATAAGCATGTTTTGCCACGTTGCGCCGGAACAAGTTTTGGGTGTGCATGACATGACGAGTGTATACCATGTCCCGCTACTACTACAATCGCAAGGGATTGTGGAGTTCCTTGGCAAGAGGTTGAAGTTGGGGACACAGAACGGCAACGGGAGTGCGCAGGTAAAAATCTCCGAAGAGATGAAGGTAAAGGGTAGAACCCTGGAAGCAAGGTGGAAGGAATTGACCTCGAGGTAGGTAATTGATTTATAGGGACTCTTTTCTTTTCTATGAGCTTATGTCCGCAGGCAAGAACGTCTTTTTGATACCGTGTCAATCGCATTGGTAGGGAAGTATACGGATTTGAAGGATTCGTATATGTCTGTTATCAAGGCGCTGGAACACTCAGCATTGTCAATCAATCGAAAGTTGACTGTAGAAGTTCGTGGTTTTTTGATAAAACCATTAACCTTATCTGATTCTCTTTTAAGTGGGTGGAGTCAAGCGACCTTGAGCCAGAAAAACAAGAAACGGAGCCGAGGAAATATCACGAAGCATGGAGGGCTGTAGTGAGCGCAGGGTGAGATCTCTGCTGATTTCAATAACTCTCTAAGTCCTAACCATCGTTCTAGTGGAATACTGGTCCCTGGTGGCTTTGGCCAGAGAGGTACTGAAGGTATGATGCTCGCAATTAAATATGCTAGAGAATCCAAGGTTCCGTTTTTGGGAATCTGTTTGGGATTCCAATTGGCGGTTGTCGAGTGGGCAAGGCATGTGCTCAATATCCCTGGTGGGTCTTTCCTATTAACTTATTATCCAGTGCGGACATCCAAACTTGTCTGCACACATAGACGCCACCTCAGGGGAGTTTAATCCCGAAGCCGCACACCCAGTCATCATTTTCATGCCTGAAATCTCGACAACCCATATGGGGGGTACGATGCGCCTCGGGCTTCGTCCTACTGTCTTTGAAGAGTCGTCGGCTTCGTGGTCTGTGACTCGTAGGTTGTATGGTGGCAAAGGCAAAATTTGGGAGAGGCATAGACATCGGTATGAGGTCAACCCATCATATGTAGAGCGGCTTGTGGCAAGTGGAATGTCATTTGTGGGGAAGGATGAAAAGGGAGAAAGGATGCAGGTATTCGAGCTCAAGGGTATTTTAAATATCGTTGCTTCTCATTCTTTTCTCATATAATGTTTCTTCAGGACATCCATTTTTCCTCGGTCTTCAGGCTCATCCTGAATTCTGCACGCGTCCTTTAAACCCTTCGCCACCCTTCTTGGGATTTGTTGCAGCTGCGTGTGGCCCTGAAGTTTTCACCAAGCAACTTGAGCGGCTGGAAAAGGAGTATGTGCCGCCACATCCCGCAGCGTCAATGGTGAGCGAGGAACAGTTGAGGAATGTTGCTGGGGCTGTTCCTCTTACGGCGTCTGGGAAAGAGCATATGCAGGTAGTTCAGGCAGTAAATCAGGACTTTTAGACTATATATACTAGTGAGGTTATTTTCGTCATCTAGCATGCTTCCTTGTATGTTTTCTTGCAGTGTCGCTGATAAATAGTCTAGTACCATAATGACAGTTGGGAATCCACATTGTTTCCTTCCTTGGGCTTATGAACAACAACAACCGAGGGATAGAATTGGGGATGGGGTTAGGAAATGGTGAGTTCGATTTATTGTGAATTTGGGCGGTTCTTGTTGGAATGGTAGATAACCTCGCCAATTGGCGGTACTGAACAGATGAGTCACGGCGCTGGTGGCCCTCCGATATGTCTCACCAAGACTTACGCCAAATCAACGCAAGCACTTCGAACGACGAATCCGTTTCGCATTGCCCCTTTCACGACTCAAAACACCGTCTAAATTTTCCGTCACATCATTTTACATTATTAAAAATTGTTTCTTTGACAACGTAGTTCATAATCGGTTGAATAAATCCCTCTCCGATTCCTTCACAATGGCTCTTGTTCCTCCCCCAAATCTATCTGGCGTCCCCTTGCCACAAAATCCACAAAATCCAGTTATATACGACGACATCGCTCAAGCACGGGATTATCTGGAGGGTCTGACCTATACCCGCATTGGTAAGAGATCACCTTACAAGGCTTTTGCTAGTTGACAACTCCATATCAGGGAACACTCACCCGAACCCTGCAACTGACCATGAAGTCGGCCTCGCAGAGGCATATAAGACTGCCCTTGTTTTTGCTTGTGCGCCTGGTTCTGCAGCACCGCCGTGGTTAGCAAACTTGCAGGTGCAGGTTAATCAAATCGCTGCTGATGTTGCTGCCATTCGCAACGACATTGCACAAAGTCGCCGAGAGCAACCAATCCTTCTCGCTAACAGCCAAGCGGGCACCCGAGGACGTCTTTACGATCCCACGGCAAATGGATGGGTTCTCCTTGTTGCACCAAACCCAGCAACCAGAGATGAGCTTATGAAGTTCACACGTGAGTAGCATATACTCAACTTTACAATCTATTTTACTTATACCCATATTCTAGAAGCCCAATGTATTGCATCGGCTATCATGCTTGGTCTTCCACCGTTTCCTGCCAACCCTCCTGTCCTTGAACGTAGACGTCAGATAGCTGCCAGGATTGGGGTTACGATTTGAAATGACATGTATTCTGGTGGGCCTTTTTTGTAGTTTAGATGGCTAAATATCATGACATGATGAAATTACAGCCTGAGGGCTCCTCTCTCTTTTAGTATTCTTTGTTCAGACATGGAAGACATTTGGGTACAAGCCTAGTCTCCGTCATTTTTTTGTACATCAATTGCAATTTCTTTTATATCTCCATAAGTTGATAACCGCCATGCTTCACTCTAGATCACTGCATATTGAATAACTATCTTATGGTGAGCAGAAGAGGTAAATCTTCTGTTATCAGACCTTTTGGTGTAGCGGCTAAAGTGCGGGGCTTTTGGCTTGCTTACATTTGAATCTTGATCATTAGGTGCAGCACTGCAAGCTCAAGCTAGAGTGTTGACACACCACCAATAACACACATGGAAACCACATATACATTTAGTGTAAGATGCTGGGAGGACAAACACAAGTTTTAAAGCTTGATGTACATGTGTAATACAAGTATATGTACATACACAAACGTGATGAGTCTAGAAAAGAAGATATAATGATAATCTGGCAGGACGATGTCATTAAGATGTGAAGACGATAAAATAGACTTGAGGAATGAGAGAACGTCAATGTGAAATGGGGGACCACCTTCTGCTGTCCGATAAGGAGGAAGAGATCACGATAAAGAGATCGATAGATGGAACACCTTTGTCGATTTGACGTAAAACTGTGCATGTAACGACTTGTGGGTTCGTCGGAAATTTCTTCCATCATTTGCCGGAAATAAGTTATTGATATGACGCCCTCCATAATTCAGTTCACAGCTTGTTTTTCTCTTCCCAATCTTCTTTCCGAAATTAGCACCGTGATACCGTCGGAATTAGAAACGGAATGACCTACCAGACCCCAATTATCCATCAAACAAAAACAGCTCCCTTTTTTGGATGGTTGGATTAAAGCGTCACAGACTGCAGAGCAAACTGTGAGCCCTGCGAAAGTCTTCCGTTTTGCGCAAAGATGCTCTGCGACACGGCAGGGTTTGGTGCAAAGGGCTGTTGGGAGTTCTGGAGTTGAGAGAGATAAAAGGGGTCTGTGGTGGTGAAGAGGGTGTTAGAAGAAGGGGTAGAGAGATCGTTGAAGGAGAAGGAAGCGGGGGAAGGAAGATGTGCATGAGGATGTGAAGAAGTGAACGAGGGCGTTGTAGGTACGGAATTAGAAGAGGAACTAGGAGAAGGGAGGAGGAGCTCTTCCACCATCCGTTCGTCGTCTTCTATAGTGCCAGAGATGTAATTATGGTGATGCGCGCAAGATGATACTGAAGGCTCGTTCTTCGGCATGGAGTAGCTCCCCCGTCTACTACTCATGGTCGTCCTCATGGCTGTCGTCATGTCGATGTTCATACTGAAACTACGAGAAGGTGTCCTTGCAAGTGGGCTATTGCAGTGCTGCGACGAACAGGATGTAGACGAAAGAGAAGCCCGTGCCGGAAGGAGCGTTGCTTCTAATTGAACCTGCACGATTTCGCCACTCAAAGGTGAACTACGCCTTCCAGTGAAGTGAGACGGTTAACTAACCTGAAGCGCAGCGAGATCAATCGCTTCTGGGCCAATATGACTAGAAGAGAGGGAGGAAACGAGGTCGTCAACGGAATAGTTCATGACGCAGTAGACAAAGGAGCTGACAGAAACAGCTGCGTTGCAATCCGTACATAGGGCCGTGCAGTGCTTGCCCCATGCAATGAAGCGCGTGCAAGTTTTCCCCGCTCAGATAAAGTATCATCGATCAGATGTGTTGTTGATATCACCCTGAAATGTCCCGGTCTTGCCTGTCTTTTGGGCACTCCCACTCCTGAAAGTGAGCGACATGGCTGCAACGGGTTTATCACATGGCGGGTCAGGCCCATAATAAGCGCATATACCTACGGCGAAGTTTTGAAACACACTTTATGTGAGATGCTTATACGAAGTCAAATGCGCTTGTTGGTGTTCAGACATTCCTTGGCTTGTCAGGCCTCCAAACACCATCATTCTCCTGGCTCTAGGCTATTTTCCTCAACAAAGTTCAGTGAACAAAAACCTCGGGATGCTCTAGTAGAAACGACTCCGATACTCTCATCATCATCCGACTTCGCCCTTTTGGCAGGAAGCGGTATGTTTGTCGACAAGAGTCCCGCCCTTCAAGACTTTCTGCGGTATCACATGCCAATCCACCTTCTTCTTCGTCCACGTCGTTCAGGCAAAACGACTCTCTTGTGCATGTTTCGGTAAGTTCCATCACAACTAATCGTACTTCTGGTCCTTCAACAAAACCACCAGTGACTTTTTCGAATGTGCAAACCCCGACGAGCTCGCTCGGCGAAAGGATTTATTTATAAAGAACAATCTCGCTATCGCCGAGGACGCGAGGTTCGAAAAGGAGTTCGGGAAATATCCAGTCTTATATGTGGACTTCTCAGTATGTGCTGATCAGTGTTTGTTATATTTTCAACGCTGATGTCTGGTGTGTGGTGCAAAGAACGTGATTGGTTCTACCATGGCAGGGCTGCTGCAAAATTTCAGGGATCATGTCACTGACACAGTCCTGCTGTTGGAGGACTCGGGCTTCTTTCAGAATCGTCACGAGCTGCCCAAGAATCAGCTGAAATTTCTTGAGGCAGTTCTGAAGGGAACGGTTACCGATTCACAGTTGCATAAAGTTTTATTCAAGTTGACCGAAATCTTTCATGTGCTGCACCGGAAACAAGTTGTTGTTCTTATCGATGAGTACGACACCCCAACGTCCCACGCCGTACGGGATGGATATTTTCCGGAGGTATGTCTCAGCCAAGGTCAGAATGTATACTCACTTATTCCCTTCGCAGGCAAATCAATTTTTCCGTTTAGTCTTCTCACGACTACTGAAGGTCGGCACGATCTGTATCGACTCGATGTGCTGCTAACCTGGAATTGCAGAATAACAAACATATTCGGGGCGCCTTGCTCGTCGGTATTTTGCGTGTTGCCAAGTCCGGCTGGCTTTCCGGAGTCAACAACATCTTGGTTCGCTTTTTCATTAATTCCACTCGTGATGAAATGGCATCTCCTTCCAGGTGTTTCCTCTGGGTCAGTCCAGCGAGTATTCGACTGCCTGCATGTTCACGGAGGACGAAACGAGAACATTGTATGATCGACAAGTCAAATTACGGGTAAGCACATCTAATTGGCTTCATAGATGACAATTAATGCTCGTATGCAATAGAAACTTCCCTTTGAATTCGATGATTTAAAAAAATGGTATAATGGCTATTCCACGGAGAACGGTACCAAACTTTTCAGCCCTTGGTCGATTTCCAATGCCCTCATGATGGGAAGACTAACGACGTGGTGGAACAAATCCGGTAAATTTGTCCTCTTTTACCCCAAATTGTGACTGACCTCGTTGGAGGATATGACGCAACTATTCAGGCCCGCGTTATTGAATTGCTTGGTAGTGATTATGAGTTTCGTGCTCAGAGCCAGACCCTCCTCAATGGCGATGAAATAAAAATCACAATTAGGGACATAGATTATGCTTTGTTTGTCGTTTTGCTTTCCTCTCCCTAAATCATGGCTGATTCTGCTCAGGGTCCCAAACATGTCAAGAGACCAGTTGTGGACCTTGATGTATTATGCAGGATATCTGACAATGGTAAAAAATCTTGTTCCCATGCCGGTGAATTTCCTATACACGCTGATTGGAGTACAGTCTGATATCTCTCTGGATGAGAACACCTCTGTTCGCATTCCGAATGCCGAAATTCAATTCGAGTTTCGTGGGTGGATCTGGAAGGATTTTAAGAGTCGTATGACCCCTGAACTTTCTGAAACTAGTGTCGGCCAATTTAACCTCATGGTCAACGGCCACTTCGCAGAGTTTGCAGAGTCCTTTGGGAAATTCTTTTTCAGAGAGGCTCCACCACGTATTTTTGGGGGCCGCGAGTCAGCATATCAAGAATATGTCTATGCTTACTTCTCGAGTGCTGCTCAGGCCCTAGATGTCACACCGAAGTGGACCACCAAGATGGAGGTAGGTACTGGGCTGGGTCGAGCAGATATTGTGTTTTATAATGAAGTGGGATTTGTTGCCGAGGTGAAGCGTTTCTCACATAACAAAAAGGAGGGCTATCGCGATCAGGAGCGCAAACTGCTCTCCAGTGGAACGAAAGAGGCATTGTTGCAATGTGATACACGCCATTATCTTTCGACGATGCCCGAACATGTGAACACTATTTACGAATATGGCCTCGCTTTTTTGGGACCGTATTGTGGAGTTGAAGCGCGCATTCTGAAAAAGGAGAATGGGACGTGGGTCACAGACAGCGTCTACACGGCTGATGAGGACGAAAAACGACGTCAACGTACATACTGTACAGGTGAGTGGGTTGGTCAGCCTATAACTGCACCAATCTCAAGATTCAACAGATGGATTGATATCTGATGGCTCAACCACAAGTAGGAAGGGTCGTGGTGGGTCACGAAAACGGGATAGTTTAATGGTCTCCACAGATGCTATTACTGGAAGGTATGACCTCTATCTTCAATGTCTATTATGATCTCGAATCTTAGGAATTTATATGCCAAGTTTTATCTTGAGGCACATGCGCCAACAGTGGCAGAATTTGCGGATATCTGGAACAATCTTGATCATGAGACTGTTGAAGTGAGATATTTGTTTGTGGCCGATGTTCCTGAATCCGCTGATTTCACCATGTAGACATGGGAGACTGAAGCACAACAAATGAAGAAAGAGAAGAAGAAATTGCGCAAAGAATCTGCAGACTGACACGCCTGCCATTGCCATTTTCACAGCGGAGATTGTCAAAAATTTCAAGCGGTAAAGCAACTGTAAGGTAGATGACTTTCATAATCGATAAACGTCATGTGGTCATTGTAACAGCCTCTAAAATAGTAAGTAATTTGAGTAATTCAGAAGAAAAGCGTAATTTGGGTGACCTTGCATACCTTCAATAGTTTCCATAATGAAAGACTATTTACATGTAAATCAATAATATATATTTTTTTCGATAAGGAGTAGCATTTATCGAGATTAAAGTTTACTTTTCTTAAGTCTAAGGTGCAACCTGCAGGTGAACTCGGAACAGCACATTATCTGATGCAATCAATGCCTGAGTGATTAACTCACTCAATGCTGTGGTCAGACAAAAAGTTGAGACTCATGTCTTGTCTCACAGAGATGTATAAAAGTCTCCTAGGTAATTTGTCTTACCTTTGTTTTCTCTCTCGTAACTTTTGCCCTGTTTCGAGTTCATACTGCTACATTCTACTGCATTTTACCCACCCACCACTCCCTTATTTTATTTGCTCTACCTGTATTTGCAAAAAACAATATATCATGCTTTGGAGTTTCGGTGGTCACCAACCACGAAACTGCTATCCTACCTAAAATGATCTTTTGCCCTGTGTGACCTTGTATCACCTGATTGCACCTTGGCAAGGTGAAAGCACTAGTGATGGCTAAACTTTATAGAACAATGCTGGGGGTATGCAAAAAGAATTTACTGCCTCAATCCTCCATCGATCACCTGGCGGCCAGGTCTGCAGGAATGACACCAGTCTGATGGCAAGTCTTTATAATGGGTGCCATAGAGGTTATACCAGACGCAGCGCATTATACCAGTTTTAGCGACCTTGTATGACCTTGTGACACTTTCCACAATTTACTGATGCACTGCCGCCATAGAAAACTTGTATTCAGTTTTGTAAAAGCTGCAATTGCCCAACGATCAACTGTGACTGGAGAAAACAAGTTGATGCCGACGTGCCGTCCCTTTGAAATGGATGCGTGAATTTGCCAATCGCTTCGTGGATGCGTATGAAAAGGGCTTGAATGGCCAATTTAATGTAGGAGCCTGGTAAATCCACAATAACTGTTCTCAACCATGCAATATTACATTACGAGCCATTGACCATTCGGAGTCTGTTGCCAAACACCACCAACAGTTCTTTCCCAAACTGCCAACATGGTCACTGGACTGGCAGAGGCCTCATTCAAGGACATCCCAGAGATATTCGAGGTATAGTCAAGTAAAGAAACGCCAAGCGCTTACGCTCTGACAACGAATACCAGGTTGAACTTGGAGAGTCCCTCACAGCCCGCACAGAATCATTATGTTCGTATCGAGTTTTGCATGATCTTCAACTTTTATTCTGATGCAGTTCAGCTTCATTTCGAGAACTAGGACCACCAGACTTATGTCATGTGGTGAAAACTAGCGGCCGCCAAGGCGCACGAGAAGTAGGGGGATTTCCTCTATATTTCATGGCGTGAATCCTAACATCTTCAGTTCGGTTCATATCATTACGTTTCCGGAGTCGATGCTTCTTCTTCCGCGTCTTTGGCCGCGTATATCAACTCCCTTACCTATGCTATTGAAGACAATCTAGCTTGGTTTTCAAAGTCGCCACAATGGAAGGTGAAAAATGGCTGCTACTGGTGAATCATCCGCTTTTCCAAACTAGCAGTTTTTAAGACATTTTTTAGTTGCTTCAACGCTTTCTCCCGTGTAGACATCCGTGTGGACGTTAAGATACCTGGTGGAGTCAGTGCGTATGTCATTGATCTGCGCGGGGAACGGTGCGTCAGTTGCATGGGCTTAAGAGTGTATGAATAATGAGAATTCAGGTATGAAGCAACTTCAGAGTTATGGCAAGAGACATATGTCTCCGCCCTCCTACGTGCCATTCTCTACTCCGATGATCCTACTTATTACTTGGACGCGTATCGCAAGCTTGATCCCATCACAACACCAGAAGGTGAACTCCGTTTTTTACAAGCAGCTGAAGCTTTGTTCTTGAAAGGTTACTCGCCTTCTATATAACCACCCTTCATCGCTAATCTCATTCTGATTTAGGTTGGCAAGTTGGATCCGATCCTGAGATTCAAGTTGCGACCATGGTTTCGAATCATCTCACTGCCGGGATTATGAAATACTTTGGTGATAGTGGCAGATGGCAACAAGCAGCGAACTTGTTTGAGAAATTGGCAGTCAGAGAACCCGAAGTTTCCTCCTTACTTGCAAGAAGCTACATTGGGATGAGTGCGTAGAATAGCCTGGCCTCTCTTCTTTTTTTGCTGACTGATTATACAGATGAGGAGGTTAAGGCAGTTGAAATTATGGCAGCTGCTATGCGACAAACTCCTCAATCATATACCCTGCTCCACGCCCAATGTGATTTCCTAAGATCAAAACGCAAATATGAATGGGCCTTGAAACTCGCACGGCAAGCCGTCAATTGTGCTCCAAGTGAATTTGTTACTTGGGAGAAGTTAACTGATTTGTATATCGATATCGGTCAATATGACTCAGTGCGTCGCTATTCGTGCATGATTATCTTTTCCTAATCTTCTCCAAAGGCTCTGTTGACTCTTAATTCATGCCCGATGTTTACTTTCAATGGCCGGGATTCGCATCGAGTCCTCCAATCCCTCAAAATTCATCTCCCTTTCCATCGGCCCATTGGTGACATTTTGCCGGAGCGACACAAAACCGATGACGACGAAGCAGAAATTGCACTCCAACGGCTACCAGCGCCAGGTCTCCGTGGCACCTGGGCGAGGGCGTATGCTCTACTGACGCGTCTCGTTTCACAGATCGGTTGGGATGAACTTTTGAAGACACGGAGTGCCGTTTTCGTCATGGAGGAGGAATACCGTATGCAAAAAGCCCAAACCGATGTGCGGCAGACTTTGAAGTCTGCATTTCCGAATACAGTCAAAGAGAGTGATGTGGGCACTGCCGTGATACACGAAGATGGGACTGTGATGGGTTCTTCCTTGGATGACGATGCTTCGACAAGAGGTGTGCTAGCACCGTCCACACCCGTCCCGGAGGCACGCGACGCCAACGGCATAGGTGCAATTCCCACTATTCATGTTTCGACTGAGAGTTTGGATGACGCAGATGATACGTCAGACACAACAAACACGGACCATCAGGACGAGCAGAAGCAGGACAAGGGTAAAGGTCGTGCAATGGAAGACAACGAATCCGAGGAGAAGTCGCATAACGGCATATCTAAACTTAATGGAGTGGATGCTCACACACTTGAGAAACCCGAGCAAGCTGCTGCTGGAGAGGACGAATCCAAGGGCAATGAAACCTCTACCCCTGCTTCCGAACCCTTTTCATTTAGCAACAAGAGGCTATGTGAGAGATGGCTCGATAACCTCTTCATGGTCTTGTACGAGGTAGGAGTATGACCTCTTTGTCATTTCATGATCTGACCTCAGTAGGATCTGCGCGTCTGGACCATCTTTCGCGCTGAAGTTGCGCACTTCAAAACCCAGCATGTTGCTTATCGGAAAACTAGCATGGAATGGGAGATCTTGGCTGACCTAGGCCTTCGCTTGCATCACAAGGAAGAGGCAAAAGAAGCTTATCAACGTTGTCTTGACGGTTCAAGATTTTCTGTCAAGCCATGGCTCAAGTTGATGGATATGTACGCCGACGAGGGTGACATCCAGCGATGTGTACAGACTGCGATCCGTGTTGCCGCCTACCAGTATGCAGACTACACGGAGATGGCCGTATGTCATTTCTTTCATTGTGCTATAATTGGACGCTAACCTTTAACCTTTGTCGTTCGCTCTTGGCAGTATCCCACCCAGATTGCTCGTGCTTTTTTCAAGCTCGGACAACTCCACGGGCATGACAAAATCTCTTTCACCTCGCTCAGTATGGGTCTGCCGGAACCTATACTCAAAATAATGGATAACTACCTCCAATACGGTAAAAACTTCAAAGTTGAGGGCTATGATTTCTAATTTACTCCGGTCTTTGGCTTCGTCCTATTCTTTGTCCACCCGTCACCGAGTTTAACTTCCATGTTATCGGATATGAATGTTCTTTATCCGTCATTTTTATCTCCCTTTGGAATTACCCTATTGAACTTCGGTAGCCCATTCCTTTGGCTCATCGTCCTTTGCTAGTAATCCGTTATTACAATGCTTTGAACTAAGACTAATTTTAGGACTGTTTTGCCAAAAACCCCATTAAGCCTTGAAAGGATGTAAGAACTAGTAGTGTAACGATGACGTGTAGCTGGAGAGTCTATCTAAGGGAATCTACTGGTCTAAGTTTTCAGGAAATAAGGAGGGGAAAAGATACATATGCAAAAACTCCAATTTAGCTGAAACCACAAACATTTTAGCCCATTTACAAATATCATATCAACGAGCAACCTACATAACAGATACATGAGAAACGTCGCCTACGGCGTCGGACATGTTACTCAGGGCACCAGATAGAGTGATAGCAAAAGATTTGGCGGCATTCCTAACCAAAGTCTGTCAACGAGTGAAAGAAGGCAGATGGATTCCGCTTACCCGACCGCACCAAATACCCCACTCACATTTAAAGTGACCTTTCCAGCGATGCGAGTCAGTCTAACCAATATAGAGAAGACTTTCAGACCGATAGGCTTCTTAGAAACAGACATTGTCGGCTACATAAATGACATTAGTTTCGCGATCTGTCAAAGTTTGGTAGAAACCTTACCAATGAATTGTATATGCGTTATAGTATACTTTGCGTTCGAAGTAAACGGATAACGGGATCTGCTCTGTGTTGGTTATTTAACTGGCAGCAGCGAAATTTTCAAGGATGACAGTGAACCCCAACGGACATTATATACTTATGTACCTAGGCCAGAATCGCCACAACGCAAATGACACTGCCTGTTCATTTCGCCAGATCTCGGCAACTAACGAATCCACATGAGGGAAACGAGGACCAAGCCCAAGGGTACCTCAGGCTAAAGCCAATGTCGTCCATCGTAACGTTGAGGGCCGATCAGAGATGGTGAGAGTGAAAAAAATTGAACATTCGGAACCATTATTTACCGGAGAAAGCCGATTTGAAATCGTATTTTTGCAACGTTTTTCCATGGCGATTTTGAAGAAAGGCCAGACCGTGGCCCATGATTTGGTAGTCTACCCACAATGGTTATATATGGACGTGAAGTATGGCCCATTGTTGCCCACCAAACTGTTGGGACGGGAATGAGTCACGGCCTCATGTTTTTTTATGTATTGCACTTTTTATCTCCCACCCACGCCGATACGAAAAGATAGTACCATGTATGTTTTTGTTCTGAAGGCCAACGCCTTTTTCAAGCGAAACTCATTCTTATCTATTTACACTCTGAAAGAAAGTCAAGAGAAAAAATGTTTTAATTTCAGACACTACAAATTTCTGGCAACGAAACGTGTCTAACAACTACAATAGTTTTATTGGCCTTTTGTTTTACGTCCCCTATTGGGTCGGGAGTCTATTTAAGTAGCCTCCTTTTGAAAATTAACTGGGTATATGGCGTCTAGAATAACCAGGGACCAACTATATAAGGTTGTCAGACATGATAGTAAACACATAAGACCACCCACCTCGCCCTGTAACACCCTCAGGTTTTATTTGCAAACAAGTTTGATGAATGAGATTCAAGGCCTTGACTGCATCCCTCGACCGAATAACACAGGAAATATTGATTTCACTAGCCCCTTGCGAGATCATTTCGATGTTGATATTCCCCTGCGCAAGCGTTGTAAACATCTTCCCCGCAATACCGACCATATTTCTCATCTCCTTTCCTACTAAAGAGAGGATAGTCATATCCCTAAAAATGTCCACAGTTCCGATATGGTATAGCTCTCGAATTAAACGCTCGAAAACAATTTTTGGAGGGTAGTCTTCGATGGCCATGCTGACGTGGACTTCACTGGTGCTGATGAGGTCGACGACGACACCGAATTTGTCTAGTGTGCTGAATATATTTGCGAGGAAACCATGTGAGACACTCTTCCGATTAGAATTTATATTGAGAATGACTATATTCTCCTTGATGGTGACAGCGGTAGGCGAACGTTTGCGCTGCGAGGCTTCAGCTTCCATCATTAAGTTTTGGAAGGTTTTTGAGGTTATGGGCTCGGGAACAGGATGAGAAATGGTTGCAGAAGAGGAAATATTATCCTCAGCGTTAGGCCGGATAACTGTCCCACTCCCTCGAGGATTCTCCACGTTTTTGATGCGAATGGGAATTTTTTTTCTGATGGCCTGTTCCATGGTGAACGGGTGCACGACTTCACTACCATAGTAAGTCAACTCTGCAGCCTCTTCCGGAGAGATAGCAGAGATGAGACGCGCTGTTGGGACTTTTCTAGGATCTGCAGTGAAGATCCCGTCTACTTCTTTCCAGATCTGCAATTCTGATGCTTCTAGGCCGGCAGCGAGTAGGGCAGCGCAAAGGTCCGTGTAACCGCGTCCAACTTGGTGCAGTAATGAACCGGGAATAGGACCAAAGAAGCCCGTAACAACAGGGACACGAGAGTCACATTCCTTTATACGTTCGCCAAAGGCCTGAACCACATCATCATAGAATTCTTGTGGTAAGGTTTGGTCTTCATTAACATCTACTTCGTAAGGCGGTACAACGTCCTCGAGCGACACATATTCCGCGTCTATCCCCTGTGTATTTTCGGTTAAAGAATATATACTAAATGGGAAGTTGACCAACCCTGTCTCGAAGAATTGCTGTCATTATTTTGCAGGTCAACCTTTCTCCAAGTCCAACGATGTTATCCCTGGATCGGGGTGAAATTTCGTTGATTATCTAAGTTTACAGACAGGACGGAACGATATGCGGAACAGTAGTCAATTAAGGAACGCGATAAAATAGATTCGCAACATACCATGGCAGCAAGCAAAAAATTTCGAAGCCATTCGCAGTCTCGTTCAATTTCTTGTTCGAGTTCGCTTAAAATTTCGGGGTCACAAACCGACTCTCGAGCGGTGTCTAGGTGTTGTTGTCGAATCAAGTCAACTGTTGCATAGAAAACCGGCAAACTCTCTTGATCGTTCATGGACGTGAATCCATTCACGGGTCCAAGAGTCGGAGAGGATGGAGGCGACTTTCTTTCCGGAAGACTACTGATGTTGGAATCACTTGAATTCCCGTTGGTTTGTCGTCCTCCAGCGCCAAAGAGACATCTCGTAACAGGAGTTGTTGACCCAGAAGATGCTCTCTTATGCTCCCGAAACCGGAGGGCTTCTGACGCTGCACGTAAGAGGAGATTGGTTGTGCCCAATGCCTTGGTAGAACCTGAACGGGCCGAGCAAACGATGGCCACTTTGTTCTCGTTAATATAGTTTCTAATGGTAAAAATGAGAAATTTATTGTCTTCACGATACATGAAGGACATACGATATGATGTCCTCAGCAATTTTTACAGCAAACTTGCCAATGCTCGTTCCACCGAACTTTTGGACAAGCCACCTTGCTGATGGATCAATAGTATTTTGGTGCATGTTCGGAGGTGTTCTTGGGAGATAAGAAGAGAACGAAGAAGACCTTGAGGATGAGGGTGTAGATGAAGAAGACATAACGGAGAACTTTGTATCTATGCGACGAGGGATTATATAGGATTTCAGCTATCTTTTAGCAAAGGAACAATGGTCATGGGATACTGACATTCCCGAATGTCCGACTTGCATTACGTAATAATCCAGTTCTACATTCTACATTCGGGACGCCGAAGACACGTTGAAACCCCAGTCTTTCTTCAATATCATATCGAGACGGGAGTTGTCACAAACTGCGGGGTACATTGAGTATCTTTAACGTTAACATGTCGATAAGTGAGCCCTCGTTTTTCAATAGCATTTAGATATTCATACTCAATAAACAGATTATAGTTTGTTTGGAGGCGCCGAGTCACTTCCAGAGGGACAAAATCTCAAATCCACCAGGTCTAGACGTGTTTTCGCCGCAAACGAACAGAAAGACTCGTTTGAGTTTACTGGCCCGCCTCGAGACCCGCATGATTTCCTTTGGTTGATGACAGAGGAGCCTCATAGATCGAGGCGGACCGCGATCATGAAAGCTCATCCAGAGGTGCTTGTTATATCTCACTTTGTCTCTGTATCACGCTAATGAATGTTATGGTCATACTTCCAGGTAGTCAGACTCATGGGGCACGAACCACTCACCAAATACGTTGTGTTCTTCGTCGTATCTCTTCAAATTTGTCTTGCTATCTACCTACGCCACCGCTCCCCCCTTTCCCCTCTGGTCGTCTTCAGCGCTTATGTCATCGGCGGAACAGCAAACCATAATTTATTCCTTGCCATTCATGAGATCACGCATAACTTGGCATTCAAAGGAATATGGCCAAACAAGTTATTAGCGATCTTTGCGAATTTGCCCATTGGGATTCCTTATTCTGCGGCGTTCAAGGTTTGTTTTAAATTAGTGGGAGGTCATGGGATCAATTTTTCATTGCCATCATTCCAGCAATACCATATCGAACATCATAAATTTATGGGCCAAGATGGAATTGACACTGACCTGCCGACCAGATTAGAACTTCTTCTACTGAACAACGTTTTGGGCAAAGTCTTCTTTGCGTACGTTACTTTTTTGGTTTCTACTTTCAACACTGAAAATCACGAGGTCCTCCCGTTATAGCACTTTTCAGATCTTATTCTACGCTCTCCGTCCAACGTTTGTCCGCTCGCAACGCCTGACACAATGGCACTTGCTCAATGTTGTCGTTCAAATCATCTTCGATTATTTTCTTGTCCATCATTTCGGTCTCCGACCTCTTATCTATCTCCTTATGAGCAGTTTCTTCGCAGGAAGTCTGCACCCCTGCGCAGGGCACTTCATAGCAGAGCACTACCTCTGGGACGGGCTCGAACAAGAGACGTACAGCTACTATGGACCTTTGAACTTGTTGGCATACAATGTTGGATATCACAACGAACACCATGATTTTCCTTCGGTCTCGTGGACACGTCTGCCGAAGCTGAGGAAGCTCGCACCAGAGTTTTATGATTCGATTCCTTCTCACCCATCGTGGCCAATGGTAATTGTGAACTTCATTAAGGACAAGGAAGTGGGGATGTTTGCAAGGGCTAAGAGGCTGGGGAAGGGGCGGCCAATAGATGCACCTCCTGGCATCAATGTCACATCGTTGTGCACTGGGGCCGACAAAGCTAACGGGAGTGGCGTTATTGATACCAGTGAGGAGGAATCGGACAAGTGTGAGTGAGGGAATAGAGGTTAGACATAGATGGAAGGTTATTGCTCTGACTACATGCTGGTAACCTTTGAACTCTGGCGGTCTTGTTGTGGTATCTATGTGGGTCCCATCCAAGCTCCTGGTTTTCTTTGCCGTTTCGGTATAGCTTTCTCGCAGACCTGGCTTATTTTAAATTAATCCCGTAGTATTTCTTTGGACACCTCAACAATGCTTCAATTTGAAACAACAGCTCAACCGAAAGGCTTCTTAGAAGTTCAAAGCTATGAGAATAAGCAATGACATCAATAACGAAACGGGTCGACATTTAAAAATACCAGACTCAACAGGCGAGAAGATATCTAAACCTCAACGGAAGAAACTTCTCGCTTTTGGGCTACCGAATTTCCCAGTTGTCCACCTCGGTATTTGGCAACCCCGTCTGACAATATATGGCTTACGCTTGTTATTCCAAAACGTTTGGCGACTGTACAGAATACAACTTAGCGGCTGGATATTACATTGTCTATTGTTCTTCGGTCCGCTTCTTTAAGTCTTCAGCTGCAGCTTGGAAGCAAATCTTAAGCTTCTTTCCAAGCGTGAATCTAGCGAAATAAGCGAGAAGACCACCAACAAACTCCACATTGTAATATTTTGTTTTGCCCGTATTCTCGTCCACAGACAAGGTCTGCCATCGTTTGGAACGAAACAAAAAGGACGGCATAGTATCTGCGTTACTCCACGAAAAACGGAAAGTCTCATGATCGAGAGTGTCGATCTCCACAAAGGCAGAGCCTCTGGAAAACAACCCAGAGGGCCCACCAACCTTGGGTGTAAAGTTGAGGAGGACTTGGGCATGTTTACCAAGTTCGGCCCTTTGATCAGGTAGAATGGACTTATTTTGGTCCGTCAAAGTCATCGAGTAACTGTGTCGAAAGGGTAATTCTGAGCTGTATATCCACTGACAGCTGGAGGAATGCCTTACACGAATGAGTTCCTGACACAAATTTTATCCAGATTGCACTGTTCATACTACTTCTGCGAATTTGCTCACCATTGTCCGTAATTTGGGAAGTCCAGTAAAACTTTCCAGACTTCCTCCCGAGGCGCATCGATAAGAGAGGTACCAGATACAGAAAATATATGGTCGTAAGACAATGGTGGCAGCTGAGACTCTGACGTGTTCGTTTGGATAAGTCAACACGAAACAGCTGTACTTGACTCACGCTCCTTTCTACATAGCTCCCACCTGTTGCAACTCTCACGGTAATGGCAGGGAAATTTATCGGACATCGTAATAGAAGTGGAAAAGTGTGGTCATTACCGTTTTTGGAAATGCTGACCAAATCGAGGGCGCATGACATTGTTGTACCCCCGAGTCATGTCATTGGTGTGGGTTGGGTGGGAAATATACGATCACTATATAGCCATAGGAAAGAAGAGAGCCTTGAGCTGATACGAATGTCACTAACGGGTCATCAATCCAGCCATACACAAACCCTCGGAAGCTTCTCAGAAATGAGAACAAGCAATATGTTGTTGCACAAATATGGATAATAACGAACCACTTTGGCTATTAGAAATACTGGACTGTCAGAAAAAAAGTTATTTTAGTTATCTTGACCTGACAGGCAATACCTACCTTGTTCTCAATATACTCCTATCCCAAGACTTTACATAACACTTGACGACTGTATACAATCTTCTCAAGCGTCCAACGGCTGGCTATTTCTCTTCGGCCCGCTTCTTCAAGTCTACAGCTGCAGCTTGGAAGCAAACTTCAAGCCGTGATCCAAGCAAGAACCTAACGAGATAAGCGAAAAGACCATCAAAAGCCTCCACATTGTAATACTTCGTTTTGCCCGTATTCTCGTCCACAGACAAGGTCTGCCATCGTCTGGAGCGCAACAGAAACGACGGCATATTTGTTGTACTCCACGAAACACAGAAATTCTCATGATCGAGAGTGTCGATCTCCACAAATGCAGAGCCTCTGGAAAACAACCCAGAGGGCTCACCAAGCTTAGGTGTCAAGTTGACGACGACTTGGGCATGTTTACCCAGTACGGCCGTTTGGTCTGGTAGAATGGCCTTATTTTTGTCCGTTAACGTCATTGAGTGACTGTTTCGAATGGGAGTATGTGTTTCTCTGAGCCGTATGTCCAGCTGGAATAAGGAAATGCCTTACACGAACGTGTTCCTGCCGCAAAATAAGCATCATTCCGTATCGTTTCTGCGATTTTCGCTCACCATTGTCCATAAGTTGGGAAATCCAGTAAAACTTTCCAAACTTTCTCCCGGGGCGCGTCAATAAGAGAGGTGCCAGATACAGAGAACACATGGTCGTCAGACAGTGGTGGCAGCTGAGACTCTGACATGTTCGTTTGTGTGGACAAAGATACCTTGATCCAACTCCACACTGAGCACGTGAGAGATTAATTACCAGCGTTCTGCTCTCCAACCAAAAGTCGACAATTTCTCACCAAATTTTATAATTGCAGAGCAGAAAGCAATACCCATCAAGTCGGTACGTACTTCTTGAAAGTATAAAATTGACTAATTCCCTACGTTATACGTTCAGGGCCAGTGAATTGGATGCACTGCTGTTCCCGCCTTGCACCTTTTGTCGGCTACCAACAAAACTGTCTGCCACCTTCCAAAGTGACATACCACCCCTGATCACCCCAGCCCAATGCATTCGTCCTCCTGGTTTAGCATGGCGACCTAAAACTGTGAGAAAGAGTTTGTCGACTGTGCCTCTACGGACAGTTTGGCTGTATATTCGTCCGACAGTTCGTTCGTGCCAGCCCGTTGTTGTATCCGAAGGCGTCATGTTACATCGCTGTGGGACATGTTTGGTGTTATGGAGACCAGCGAGAGGTTAGTAACAGCTTTTGTGGTAATTATTTCTGCGGTAAGATTTTACTTCAATTTTTGTGGTTTTGATATAACTGTCACGGCGAAAAAGTCCTCTGTCACAGGCGTTGTGGTGAATGCAAGAGTCCTCTGTCTCGGGTTTCGAGTGACGGAGGGGTGCAAAGGCCTTTCGTCGCTCGAAAGGAGACGACGAGCCAAAAATGGAGGCGCATCATTGAGTATCAATTTGGAATGGATGTGTATGGGAAGGAGTCGACTGGGAGGGAGAGTAATAAAAACGGGATGCTGGATCATGGGATGGGGACAGGCTCAATGGGGAGCATGATGACATCTCTGGAGTTGCTGGCCAGCACCGGAGATGGGGATGATATCCTCTGGAATGGGAGAGTGGGCGACTTCAGGTGCTTTTTCAATGGAATCGTTGAGGTCGTCGTTGGAGGGGAGACGTCAAGAGCCGAAACTGTGCCCCTGAGGGCGTTGATGGCTGAAGCCCAGCTGCTGTCACTGGAGCAGTCGTTGTTGACGAGGGACAAGAGGGGGGTTGAGAAATGCGGAATTGGTTGTCAAAAGGCATGTAGCCTTCGCTGTATGTCATCGCAGAGAGTCAGATGTCGTAGATTGATGCTGGAGGTGTCAGGGCGTCTTCATGGTGAACTCGAACGAGGGAGCTTTGCCTCATGGTGCACTCATTTTCGGTACGGTCAGAGGCAGAGGAATGAGGATGTGAGATGTGAGCTTGGTGCACTCCACATTTGAGATTTTCTACCCACCTCTGGTTCAAAAGATGCCGCCTACAACCGCGTCAGCGCTTGTCTTGGCGCTTTCGAAAGATTATGTCGGGTTTAGATCTTGCGTTGCAGAGTTGTGGATGTGAGAGCATACAGTACAATATTCATTTTGTGCTACCACCTACTGAACAAATAAAAGGGAATGGCAACGAAAGTCCAAGCATTAAAGAAGCGAGTCAAAGATGGAAATGCTGGAGACACGAGGTGAGAAGCTGGAGAAATAAAGGTGAAAAATCTCACATTGAAGCTACTGGTCAATTGTTGTGAGAGCGTTCTTGAAACTTTTGTGCCCAGCGTTCGAGCTTTTCCTCCAGGCGGTCCTCTGCTTGAGCCAGCAGCCACCTCTGGTTCTTCAAAACCTCATCAATGGTTTTCCGATTTTCTTCGCCACACTTTTCGATTATCAAAGCAATCATCTCCTTCATGACTTGATGGTGCGTGTCCACCCTGATAAACTCATCCCCAGCAGAAGCTGCATGGGAGGTTTAGTAAAGGGTGAGAGTAGGGAAAGTGAAAAATTACAACAATTGCTTGGACGGATGCTATAGCTCGGAACCTGGGTTCCTGCTGGTGGCAGTGCAACTGGGCTCCGAGTCTGCTGATATGAACTAGATTTATGCATGAAAAAGTCCTTCAACTTTGGGGTTTTTTATCAGATGGTAAGGCGAGAGGTGGGGTGCAATCTGAAAGACGGGAGAGTCATGTGGGGTGGCGGCCATACTTGGCGGCAAAGGACGGGAACGTCATCCCACTTAAGTGATTGAATCACCTTGAACGGCAAGCTGGACAAAAGACTCGACCTTCTAGGTTCTTTCTCTTTTGACGATGGCAATGATTTCTTCTTTTCGTTAGCATTCGTGTTTCATTGACATTCAAATGACATTAGTATATCTGCGTGCAACTAGGATAGTGAAAAGGCGCCATCATCCGACGTGTCACAATACCATTGAGTTGTAAGACGAAACGGGAGGTTTCATACTCTCACTCATTCAGTTGTCAATGAATCTAGACATATTGCCACTCCCTTTCAGTGCTGGGTGGATTGTATGCGTAACCCCATATTTCGTATTCTATATATTTTATGTTCCATGGTCAAATACGTACCGCGATGTCTATAGACCACAAAATATGATGTATTACGAAAAGCTATTGCTAAGCTTCAATATCTTCCATAGAGAAGTGGGATTTCCTCTTCCTGAACATTACCATCACCACCCTCGTCATCCCCGTCGTCAATTATCCACTCCCCCTCATTGCTTTCAATCAAATTGTACTTACTCAGAACACCATCACCATATTTATCCAAGAATGATTTGTCGTCAAGACACTCGTCTGCATTACGGGTCAGTGATTTCTTTATGTCGGGGAAAAAAAGCGACCTTGTGGATGGCAACACGGTTGCGAAGGCGAGGCTGCAGTTCGTTAAAGAAAGCTGATCGATTGGCATCCTTTGCGGGAGAGCATGAAATTCCGAATCTTTCTGATCCTCAGGAGCCATGCGCAGACCTTCACTCCAACGTTTGGATGGGGTCACGACGAGCATCAGCTTCACCGTGACGCTTCTGATCCAGAATGTGGATGAACTGCTCCGCCTCCTCAGAGCGCTCAGGTCGTCGCTTGAACCAGTAGACTTTACGACCCCTGGATGATGACGCCATTGGCATTGAATTTATTATCAGAGGTTGTTTTAGCATTAATGAGGTTGCAATAACGTGGCGGGTAACCGTTCTCCTCGAGAAAGTTGAGGCGACTTTGGGCGAGCTGTTCAAATAATTAGAGACTTCACATTCAATAAATACAATGTGAATAAACTCACCCGCGCACGGTTGCGATAATGAGGAGTTGCTTCATCAGCTGCTCTCACACTCCCAACCCTCTTCTCCTTGCGTTTGAAGCATGTAAACATGTAGTGGTGAACAAAATGGTCGTACATTTTGATAAGATCCATATTGCTGGCGTAGATCAGATTTGGTTGCAAAGTTGCGTAGGTGTGCGATACAAGAGCCTGCTTGAATAATTCGGCATGCTGAGTTGTAGAGGGAATAAGCCATCTGGTGAAGGTCTGGACCACCAGCTTGTCAGGGAAAATGTCGCTAGGCAGCTCTGCGTGTATACAAGAGTATGCTCTTCAATTTGTCGGATCTGGGTTGCGGATCGTCCTGTTGTCTCGATAGGAATGCTTGACCGAATATTGACAAGGATCAATGGAATGAGATCACGACGACTCCGTTGGGTAATCCTCCGTCAAAAAGCGAGCTGAAAAGACTCGGAGAATGGTTTCTGAAAGAGTACCAGGAACTTCCTTTATCTGCCAAGTTCCAAAGCAGTGTGAAATCAATAAGTCAATGATATGAGAAAATCCACAAAAAAAATACATACCTGGAGACTGGAGTCCACTAACATCGTCCGGAATTTCAAGGGGTACTGCTGGCTAGGGGGTTTCTTCACCAGTTTGGCATTCTTTCCCGACTTCTTTCTGACAAACGGAGAGCGAAGATTCCCAGTGGCAGACTCTTGAGACTTGCACATGAACTAGTGCTTCATGTTAACAGCCGGCCCGGTATGACCGTTGTTAAAAATTGAACTTTTCCCGGCGGAAAAGTGACTGACCAGTCGCGTCAAACGTTGTTGTGACCAATTAGCTGGTTGCAGCGCGTCGTCTTTGACGGAAGAGCTTGCTGCCACAAAATTGCATCCTGAGTAAGTTGACGTCACACGAGCAAAAGATTGATTTAGGAATGTGCCTGCCATGACTGATCAATCTCTTGTATCTCTCACACCATGGCCACACCTCAAGTAAAGAAGAAAATCATTGTTCTTGGGGCTGGTGAGTTTTACACAAGTCTGTCTATAAATTATATAACGCTTATGCACAAAAGGTGTTGTGGGCTTGACGACTGCACTCAAGCTCCAGCAGACAGGCAAATACAGAGTGACTGTTATATCTGAAGTCTTGCCAAATGACCCAAAGTCGATCCGATATACGAGTCTCTGGGCGGTAAGTAACCTTGGCAATGGTATAACAATGTGGAGAGATCGAAGTCAAATCTCAGGGAGCCCACCATGTTTATAATCGAGCCGATGGGTCAGGACAACATGGTGAGCAACCTTCGACTTTCTCCAGACATCGCAGCTCCCAACTCTTTTTTGGCCTATCTTTTCGAGTAGAGTATGAAGAGGAGACGTTCAAGGTTATGTGGGACATGTCTGCTCCAGGAAGCGATTCCGAAGACTGTTTCCTCCGCATACCGCAAACGGAGTACTTTTTCGATGAACTGGTCAAACCTGATCCACTTGATAAAATGCCAAATGTATGTAGTCAGCTGGGTCGACATTTCGGAAACTTTACCGCATTTTCCGATTACCCCCCCAGTCTAGGTACCTGGCAGCAGAGGAACTCATCCCTGGCGCGAAATCTGGTTGGGCGTTTACGACGATCTCTATCGACGTCCCCGTCTATCTCAACTACTTGCTTGCCAAGTTCCTTGACTTGGGCGGGCACATCCTCCGTGGATCTATCATCCATATATACCAAATTCTGGAAGGTGGGACCTCGCTTTTCCCTGGCGGAAGCGATCTGGAACCTAGACCCGATGGGGTAGTGGTGAGCATTGGGCTTGGAGCCCGTTTCCTTGGTGGTTTGGAGGACAAGGACGTATATCCGATAAGAGGGCAAACGGTATTAGTTAGAGCCCCATGGGTAAGGTTCGGGGTGACGGAAACAAGCCATGCGGATGGGAGAGTGACATATATTATTCCTAGAAGGAGTGGTGATGTGTGTCTCTTTGTTTTTTCCTTCTCCTCTAGGAAAGTCATGCTTTATAGGTGATCGTAGGTGGTACGCGCCTTGTAGATGACTGGTACCCCCTACCGCGCTCCGAAACGACGGAGGATATCCTCACTCGAGGTCTGGTACTTTGCCCTGAGCTGGCCCCACCAGAGGCACGGGTTACAGGGCCACCGACAGTCAATGATATCTTGCCCATTGTGATTGAGGAGGGTTGTGGTTTACGCCCAGCGAGGAAGGGGGGCGTTAGGGTTGAGTTGGAGTGGGTAGAGGGGGACAAAGTAAAGAGGGAAGGAAAGATAGCGGTTGTCCACAACTATGGGTGAGTTTTCGCAACTCGAAGAGGCGGTCAAACGGATAATTTTGAACTTGTATGTATAGTCATGGTGGGTTCGGATTTCAATCTTCGTGGGGATGTGCGACTAAAGTTTTACAACTTCTGGATGAGGCGTTGGGTGTAGAGCCTTGAATTACTGAATAAAGCTTCTTTTTTTGACTTTGCTATGTGTCGTGCTCTCCGAGAATTTCTAACCACCCGGACTGGCTTAATAAAATAATAACTTGTTTGATTCCTACTTGAGACCATATTTGGCTCTATACTCCTTCATCTTCTCCAGATCATCGTTCATCGTATTCAATTCCAACCAATCCATTAAATCCTTCATCTTCAAAACAGAAAGTACCCTCCCCTTCCCAACCAAACCCTCGATTTCCTCAACCGTGCTGCCTTTCCCATCTTGGCCCACTTCTTCTCTATCTAAGAGTTGCACAACACCCACCACCTCCCCGCCCTGTTGTTCGATCGTCTCGATCGCCCCACGGATCGCCTTGCCCGAAGTCATCACATCGTCGAGTACGACAACCCTTTTCCCGTCGCCGACGGACGCGCCGACCATTTTCCCGCCCTCCCCATGGTCTTTTGCTTCTTTTCTGTCGTACGCGAACCCAGAGGAGATGCCGTGGTGGGTGTGAAGAGTCAGGGCGGTCGTAGCGGCGAAGGGGATAGCCTTGTAAGCTGGGCCAAAGAGGACATCGAAAGAGGGGAATGTGGACGACGCAAGTGCTTCCGCAATGGTAGATGCGTAGGCGGTGGAGACGGTGGAGAGTATCGGACCGGTACAAAGGAGGCCTGCATTGAAGAAATAAGGAGAAACTCTAAGTTTATGGCGGCGATTCTTGAGATGATATGCAGTTAGATGCAGGTTACTCACCTGCCTGATTTTAGAACAAAGGAACCGAACTTGAGAGCATCCACTGTCATAGAATGCGCGATTAGATCAGTTTTGTAGGCCTTTTGACCCTGGGCCGCCATGGTTTGTCAAGAGGGGTCGCATTATTTAATCTCCGGTACGGAAAAATCAAAAAAAGAGTGCTCTATAGGTAACTAAGGTGACAAAAATCACTTATAAGTAACAGAAGTTACCTACAGGTTTTTCTTGATTTTTCCGACCAATGATTTTGATGTTTTCTGAAAATCTAACCCCCAAAAAAGTGATAGTAGTAGTAATTGAATACGACAACCACCAACAAGTTCAACGACTCGGAAATATTATGAGAAGGGTAGCAAAAATTTATGAAATAAAAAATTGCCCAAGTCATACCGGCACCATTTTCGCGAACACGAAGCTTAAAGATATAAATTTTACATTTTTTTTACTCCCGGATTTAACCGAATTTCTCAAAACGCAAAAATGTCATTGAATAATTCGAAATGGTTAAGTTAATTGATGATCTCACTCCTCCGAGTCTCTGACAATTACAATAAAATCTTGGATTGTTGTGGCCACAAAGTTGGAAACTGCTAGCTTGACTGGCGGGTTATCTGGCGGATTGGGATCTGGTGGATTAGGATCTGCACCTTGCTTGGGAGGTGGATTGAGAACTGGTGGATTTGGGTTGGGTTTTGGTTTTATCAGGTACCCTAAGGCTGTCCAGATATCCCCTCGACGTTGAATAGCAGTGAAAACCAGTGATAACAGTGCAACAATAGATGTTAGCATGGCATAAATCTTTGGAGGGGTCAGGTATCAGTTGTAAGAAACAAAGAAAGATTGATGAACTTACTTGTCCAAACGAGGATATAGTGGCTGTCGTAGAATAATTTGATACGAATGTCGACCTGATCCACAAATATGTAGGAATGAGAATCAAGATAATGGACTTGAAAATGGGAGACAGTTCCATGATTCCGTTCCTATTAAATAAGGTAGTTTGAAATTCCTCAGTTTTGAGGAAGGAATATGTACCATATCCTCATTGCATTATCCCACATATTACCCAAACCTGGCCGGAGTACTTTGAATTCCCAAAGAAAAAACCATGGCATAAAGGGAGCAGGTGTAATGAATGGGTATGGTGTGCATTGCAGAACAAGCACTACAACTGTGCAGGCAACGGGCCTGCTTCAGATTAACATGCATTTCCTAAGAAAAGTAGGCTTGAAACTGACCAGAAATTTCTAGGCGGTATTAACAAAGAAAGTAATGCCCATATAACTGACAGAA
>QDKV01005172.1_pt1 | contig 31077 bp, 42 predicted proteins | sample 1861101 | NCBI WGS metagenome assembly QDKV01 (sample SAMN04275158, study PRJNA302643) | Fungus metagenome, whole genome shotgun sequencing project. | isolation source: fruitbody | host: Mallocybe terrigena | place: Sweden | collected 2013 | reverse complement strand
GTAAAAACAATACATATTGTTGTAGTTACAAGTTATGCAGGATATATAATGTTAAAACTCACCTTGGAATTCTTTTTGCCTCAAAAAAAAAATTCATGGAAAATATACCTTATTAGACAGGCAGGGGAGGGGGGGGCTACCACACTTGCCTGAAAAAAAAATAGCAAGTGTTGGTACACTTTCCACATTCCGACACCCCCTTGCCGTTGTGATGGCTTGACCAGATCACAAACATGTTGTGCTAGGATGTGACCTGAGGAAATCTTGTGATGTGTTGAAGATCAGGCATTAAATAATATTATATGACATCTACAATAGAGAGACTTTATTGTGGGTGTATTGTAAGCAGATCGTGAGCACAGCACGATCGGTTGGGAAGTTGTACATTGTTGTGACGTGGTTGTAACTCGTATCACATCATATCTTATTTTCCCAGATTTACTGATGCAGCTGTAAACTATTCTGTTGATCATCTTTGTTCTAAGTACTCTAAAGCCACGTATCTAATAAGTGTACATCATTGCACGTTCCAAAATCCACGCCACTCCATCATCTCTCTCACTTGCCTAATTCCAATACCCCTTATTAAATCCTGACCACGAATAAGAGCTAATTCCCGTCCTCGAGCCCTGCGCGTCAGACGAAGGGGTTCCCTTTGGTCCAGCTCATCATCAGTGGGCTGTCTTTCATTCTCTGGAAGTGTTAGTGACTGGCCATGCGTAATTTGTAGTATTGCATAGGTCTTGGTAAGAGCCTGAGAGACTGCATCTGAAAGGGTAGTCGCTGTCACATTTTGCGGTGTTTCTTCAGGATGGAAATGAGCAAGAACCAAAGCAGAGAAGAGGTCTCCAACTCCTGAATAAAATCCTGGGATAAAGGGGACGCATTGGGCATGGACAACAGAGTTTAAAGTTTTCTGAGATGTCATTCGTGACGAAGCGACACAAAGAAGGTGGGGAGCATCAGATGCTGGCCGAATGGCCAGCGGAAGGGCAGAGTAAAGCCATGTTTCCAGGGGGATAGAGCTGATAACCACATTTGGTATGTGGTATTGATTGTGAAGCTTTTCTAGAGCACGACGAAGGGATGTCATATCTTCTATTTTCGTCCCCGTGAGCAGTCTGTGGGGAAGATTAACTTCAAGAACTTGAACAATGATTAGAGGGACTTCACTCGACTTCAAACCAGTTGGGTGTAATGATTGTCGCAAGCGGCAGCATTTCTCGATATACCGGTAAAACCTCTGCAGAAACATATAATCGCCCAGAGTCCCCCATTACCGCTTGAAATCAATCATATCATTCAAATGCTGGCAAGGGAAGGAAAGATGGTGTACGCTTACGGTCTAATAGATATATAATGTCGGGTTTCGTCTGCTTTAGTTCTTTGACGATATTCTCCACGGCCCGCAAAGTTTCGGCTCCATGAATATACCCAGTTAAGATCCTGGTCGGCATGAGAAGCTCATTCTGTCTCAGTGCTTGGAAAATGTCATTAACCTCTCCAGCAGTCGTTATTGTGCCACCGGAACGGCGGTATCCTAAGATAGAGGTCAGATGACTGGTTGTCCATTTGCATTTCAAATTCCTGCTCACCAGCATGGTTGGAAAAATTGACGGTGTTGACCACCTTGGAAATTGTACTTTCAATCTTAACGTTTTATTTTATAGCTAGAGTTATCCACATACATCCACGTCATAACCCAAACACTGAAGTGGGAAGACTGCTGCCTTGCCCCCAACGTATCCAAAGACGACATGCGATTGAATACTCAAGACTCGTTCAGACGAAAACCACGGCATACAGACATATAAGTCAAAGCAAAACTGGAGGTAGATAGAAAAATGGCCCAGGATCTAGCAGAATCTAACAGAATCCAGGTTGAATTCGACGTCAAGGGTTTTAACGAAAAGAGATGTCATCTTTGACCCTGAAAAGTCGTTTTTGGCATTTTCTTACAAAATATTTAAAGTTCCCAAATTTGTCCAAACCCTGATCGGCACGTCAAAATTTTCCTACAGTATGTACTTTGTAAACAGCACTCCGCTCTGGACGTTGTCGTCATTGAATTTCGAGTCTTGAAAGTGGACGATATCCACAGCAGCGCAACTTCCTAATGACTAAAAATTTATGCATTATGGTTTACGGCATTTAGCGTGCAAAGCAGGCTGGTGTCGAAAAGGAATCGTGTCCATGATATTTTTATACAATGAATTTGACATTGAGAGTCAGACTATCTTTCAATGAAAAAGAAGTAAAGATCGGAACAGTACATCGGTGATACTTAGATTAATATGACTCTTCACATTTTCCTTCAAATGAAAAAGATGTGAAGATCAGATCAGTGCTGCCAAATCCGCATCCTCTAAACTATTAAACCACTCTCCGAACTCCCACTCAAAATTCAAGTCACTACTGCTACAATGAGGGAAAAACTCAAAACCACGATCCAGGAAGCCGAGTTCTCTCTCGAATTTCAGAGTACGCTCTTCTTGAAGTTGCAATGCAGCTATGATTTCCGGACGAATACGCCTCCATTCTTCAACAAAACAACAGTAAATTAGTGGACTGGATTGGTAAATTGTCCTCACCAGAGTCCGTTAGTTCCTTTGCTTTCAGAACATGAGGAAGATCTCTCATCCAGCATGTAATAAGAAGGTTTCCAAGACCTGATAATATGCCCAGATAAAGATTAGACAACGTCAGAAAGCTATGAACTAGAGTGAAATGCCTTCATCTGTAATCTTTTGTATGATACTACGAAGTCTGCCAGGTAAGCAAGTCCAACGTTTAACTAGTACTTCATTTATTGCTTACTCATCTTGACGTTTGGACAGTATTTGTTGTCGCTCAGCGTCCTTGGATACTCTCACATCACGTCGCCAACTCTGCAAAACATCACCGTGCTAAAAGAAATTTGGTGGTGAGTTTATTTGTAGCTACAACTCAAACCCCTGGGTACTTACGCTTTTGCGGGTAGCAATGGCTGATCTACGATCGTAAACATATTGTGCCAACCTATTCTCCACAGCCGCTTGGGACCTTTCTCGCTCGCGCAGGTTGTACTCTGTCCTCAGGATGCGCCGGCCATCTATTGATTCTTCAGACTAAGCCGCAAGGTTACTGAAAATACATTCTACGCACACTTTGGAATGACCCAAGGGATGCAAAGATATTTGACAGAATAATCCAATTCCAGTTTTCGAAGAGAACAAAATCTGTGCTCCATGGCATGAGCTACGATCTTGACAAACTTTGATTTGCTTACTCTGTCTTGGCGCAATTTGAGCAAACACGGATGAGTGCTGATTCATGACGAACCTGGCCGAAATTACGCGCACAGAGCTGAAGATGGTTCGATCAGCAACCTTGACCAATAGGTATGTTAAACTGATAGAATACATACTTGACAATGACGTCCGTAAAGATAATTAGTGTAATGAATGATATCAGCCTCACTGGGGCATGCTGGTGGACGCAGTGATAAGGGTACATTCTCATAAACCTGACAGATAGGTTGCTGTTACCGAAAGAATTAAACAAAGAAAGATGTGACCATACCAATGTCCAGATATACCTAATATTGCTCGATGTAAGTAGATCCCGAAGTCTCTTTGAAACTCTTGAGAGATGTAGCACGTCGACAGGTTGAAGATGGCTGAAGATCTCCAACAGGATGTCCATTGGAATTTCTGTCATGAGCTTGAGACGTCCCTTCTTCCCTTTCACCTTCTTGTAGTTTGTCCTATCTTGAGTATTGCCACTGTCGGCAGTCTTTAGCTTCTTTCTGGGCGGTTTTGCAAGCGCAAGTGTTCCTCGTTCCAAAGGCGAAATTGACAAATCCGCAACAGGGAGGGTGAAATCGTGAGGAGTCATTCGAATATAACTTTATAACAGTTCAGGATGAGCGATCGATGAGAACCGGTCTCTGTACAGCAGCTTGAGGCGCTCATGATTACCATGCGGGTTTACCTAATTACATAATAACGTACCAAAGTGATTTGCTGCTGCGCGCCTAAATTCCTTGGTGATTGAGAGGATTGAGCAAGAGAGAAATTTTTTGGGTAAGACAAACGATAGCAAAAATAGCAACCGAGCTACAGAATAGTAATCTTAAAATGGAAGCAAAACTGTGATATATGTAAACGAGGAAAGATGAGCGTGCGCAGAAACGCTGCATGTAGAGTAAGGACAGCGCAAGTAAGTAGTACAGTAAAACAACAGCTGAAAGGGAAGAGTTTTGCTTTAAAAAGAGGAAAATAGCAAGAGAATAGAGAGGGAGAATCTACTAGACAAGAAAATGTGGCGACATACAAATAGATAATGAATAGGAAGGGCGTCGAGAAACAAATCGGATCGCACACAATCCGTCCCGCAGCCCAAATCTTTTCTTGTTGGAAATAGATTAATGATATATCCAAAGGGTTTGATATGCTTATGCGAGTAGGGTATGATGCGGATTTCCTGAACCATGCAAGGGGCAGGGTGGTAACTTGAGGAGAAAGCGAGAGTTGAATCCAGGGGGTGAAAAAGGGAAAGAACCAAATTGACCGCTCGTCATCTTCAAGCGTCATTTCATATCCAAATTAGGCTCAGCCGCTTGGGTAGTAAACCAGTCCCCAAATTCAAAATTATCTTCCGTCTTGAACACATCAAAATCCTCCATGAAAGGCGGCTCAAACATCCCTAGATCACTCGAGTTCATGACGGACATACCCCCCGTATTCATCGGCATACTGAGCATCGAAGTCATCGTGAGTGGCTGTTGTGGTGGCTGTGGACCGGAGCCAGGAGCTGGAGTTGCTGATGGAGCTAACGTACCAGGCGGAGGCGGAACTCCAGGGGGTGGTGGTTGTAGACCCGGCGTAGGCATATTGCTAGCTGCAGGCGTAGGCGGCGCAGTTCCTATAACCGAATTCCTCGGCGATGCATCGGGGCCTTGTTGACCCGGTGCCTGCGACTGTCCATTAGGCTGCGATAATTGTCCCCCCTTGGTTTCCTTCCCCGTATCTTTCGGGGGTCCGTTCATCCCCGGCGAAGGTGGTGGCATCATTCCCACAAGATTAGGTTTCGTTTGACCTAGCCGGGTAAGGGGTGTAGCACTGAATTGAGGGGGGGGCGGGCCAACGCTGCCTCCAGGTGGACCGGGAGGGCCAGGAGGACCACCAGGACGGAAGTGTCCCTGTAACAAAAACAACGTCAATGTCCGTCAAAAACCAGGATAAAGCTGAATCACACACCGGTTGTTGAGGTTGCATCTGACCTGGATGCATCATACTAGGATGACCTTGGCCCGCTTGTCCGCCAGAACCAGGTCCATTCATACCATTCATACCCATTGGTTGCTGTCGTTGCATAAGTAAATACTGGTTCTGCAGTTGCGTTATTTGTGACTGTCCGATCCCTGCAGGACCCCCTGGAGGCTGTCCGGCTTGCGGAACTTGCATTGGAGTTTGCTGCGGCGTCGGAGGTTGGGGTACTCCGGGAGGTGCTGAACTTGGTTGTCCAGGAGCTCCAGGAGGTGGTTGTTGACCAGGCAGATGCTGGCTGTAAGGACCAGGCGGTATGGCAGGTTGCTCGGTAGGTGACCGCTTCATGCGTTTCCGCTCAGGCGGGGAGGACTCGTTGCGGGAATCATGCTGAAGAAGTCATATCGGTCAGGAAAACAAACCAGAATAGAACAATTACCAACCTCGTCACCAGGAGACGTACTATTCCTTTTCATCCTATTAGGAGCACCGGATATTTGTGGCTGCTGCGGCCCCCCTCGCTGTTGTAGCTGATTCCCTTGCGGTTGTGGTTGGTGAAATTGACCGGGCATTAACATTCCACCAGGAACCAGTCCTGGTCCTGGTGCATCCTTTCTTTGTTGTTGTTGTGCAGAAAGTGAACCATTCCGCTGTCGCCAGACGTTCCAAATCCGTGCCTATCGAAAGACAATGATGTCAGCGTCATGGATAGGGTGACAATCGAAAGTGAAAGCGAAGAGATGGCGATTAGGGGCAAACGGATGCAAATACGAGATGATCCTGGTCAGTGAACTGAATGTGAAATCTCAAGGCATCCTTATAAAAACGCGGAAGTGAAAAGAATCATCCAAATCTCGGCAACAAAAGTTGTGACGCAGAGATGGCAATATAGGACGTTGTTGCCGATCATGAAAAGGAATGAGGGGTAAAGCAATACAATACAAAGAATCAATACACATAATTTCCGTGCTTGTCAAGATTCCTTCACCGTTCCTTTGGCTTCCATCTTTCATTTCCCGCCACAAGCTTTCAAAGTCGTTGCCCTTAAGGACAACAAGAATTTCAAAAACCTACCTTTTCATGGATAGGCAAGGTCCCAACGTCTTTGTCTCCAAATCCCATTTCATGTTTTAACGCATAAAGGATTTGAGGAGGAATGTGCATGATTTCCTGGTTAATCGTGTTCTCATGATTCGGACCCGGCGCACCGGCTCCAGGCATCCCTGCAAAACTCATCCCTGACATTCCAGGCATGCCTCCCATAACCATCATTCCTCCCATCATTCCTATACCCCCCTGCGGTTGCGGTCCAGCCCCAGGACCACCAGGTGTCTGTCTCGCACTTAATGAAGGCGAAGGCGTAGGTCTTGAACGACTGGGTGGCCTTGCTGCCCCTGGATTAGGCCCCTGTCCCTGATGTCCTTGCGGCAGCGCTCCCGAGAATACAGGCCCGCCCTGGGTACCCGGATTCACTGGAGTTCCCATACTTGTCAAAGGTCCACCGTTAGGAGGTAACATACCACGATTCATGGATGTGATATGGGGAGATGGACCCAACTGTGCCATCGGTGCTTGTCCAGGTTGGCCAGGCTGTGAACCTTGAGGGGGTAGGTTGCCACCAGCTCCGCCGCCCTGGGGCGAATGCGCCATAGGTGGACTCGTAAAGGGCCCTCTTCCTGCTTGGTGTTGTTGTAGTTGTTGCCCAGGTTGTTGTGGCTGGCCATTCAAAGGCCTTTGCGTCCCCGCACCATGTAACATAGGATTAAATGGCAGTGTTTGCGTAGCGGGCTGTTGTGGACCTCCTTGAGGCAGTTGTTGATGGCCATTTGGCTGACCTCCGATTCCAACATAATTCATCGGTGATCCAGACTGCCCTGGCATTTGCTGTTGTCCTGGTTGGGCTGGTTGCCCACCCATGACAGGATTTATACCATTTGGCATTGCCCCATTAGGGGTATAATGCAAAGGCTGTCGCTGTGGCATACCATTCGGCATTCTGGGATTAGGAGGTTGGGGAAGGGGGTGAGACTGTGGATTGGTCGGTGCTTGCAGCGGCTGAGTTCCTGCCCCCATTGGAGCGCCAGGTTGTTGTTGTGGCTGATGTGCGACACTCTGCACCCTCTGGGCTGCAGCAGCCTTCTGCATGCTCTGATGCTAAACAGTGGAAACAAATTAATATTACGATATCGAGAGATGAAATGAAGGCGCGGTACTTGATTGTAGAGTGAAGCATCCTCTGAGCTGCTGATGCCCGACTTTGCCTGAAAAAGTACCCAGAATACGCTCCACCATCTGTAGATTGTGTATCAACCATGGTGATCAAAAAATCAGAAAGAAGAAACAAAGAGTCATACTCGAAAAGTAAACCTTGCTTCGCATTGATCGGCGGAATAGGATCGCTACCGAGGTCAGCTTCAAGCAAAAGCTCGTGAGCAGTTTTTCTGAAGCCGTGTTTGCAACAATAGTCATATATGTAGATATTGAACCTAGGACATAGGGGACCAATCAGCCGTTCACACGGAAGATGAGCGAATCAGATCACATCACGCAGCACCGCCGACATTGGTGCAAGGGCAATTTGAAACGACAAAAGTGCGAAAGAAGGGTAGGAAAGTTAAATCAACATCAGGGGGCACGAAAAGCATCAGAGAAACAACTTACATCTTGTCTCCCTCCCATGAAAGGGCTGAAACTTGTTCTCTGGAAGAAGAGCTGGAAGAGTCGACTTGCATATGTGGAGGCTGTGGTTGGGGAGGCCCAGTCTGTGCCACGGAAGCCATCGAGCCAAGGCGTAGAGGCCGTTGTTAACGATGTGATTTTTGATATGTATTACAATCGCGATAGCGGGAGTCTGAAAATGGAAACCGAATAGGCAGATTATTCTTAGTCGTAGCCTATGAGGCCAACGAATCGGACGATATCTGAAAGAAAAATGAGTGAGATCGAAGACGATAGAGCGAGGACGAGTCCAAACGAGGACGACTGGCAGATGGGAACAAAAGCAGAAAAAAATGGGGAGAACCCAACGGACAAAACAGCAAGGGGACAAATCAGGTCCGAGGGCGAAATGTCCAACTTGATGTTGTAAATTAATAAAAAGACCCATCCAGCCGAAGAGTCCATGAGCGGAAGCAAATCCCCGAGGGCCAAGGGCGTTGCCCGCCCCGCCATAGCCAAGCCATTGCAGCCGCCAGGCCGTCAAATGGCCTCGGTGCTCGATATGGCCATTAAGCCAAATCGCTGGGACATAAGGGAAACATACCTTTGGAACGGGCGTCACTCAAAGCCGGTATGTGTCACTGTCTAAAGTGTGATGATGCCCGTTGGTGGGTGTCAATAGGTGGCCTCGAGGGTGGAGATAGGAAAAGTTATGAATGGGAGCGATGGAGAGATATATGGCTATAGAATCAGTGCGGTCTTGACGACGCAGGGGGAGGCAAAAAGAGAGGCAGAACACAGCAGGCAGCCCCAACCCGTTTCGAGCGAATCGAAGCTGACCAAACACAGCATTACAATACCCAGAGGTTCACACGCCCTCAATTATATTATCTTCTACTCTACATTACTATTACTAATGTCGTCGAACCACTGCTATCTGGAAATCCCACCCTCCAAACAGGTACTTGATCTCGACTAACCGCCGTATTTCTCTCCATCCTCCCTCCTCATGCATCTCATGACGATCATTCTCCACGTAAATGAAGTCCGCAGGTGAAAGTAGCGATCGCAGAAGAGATCCAATCAAAAATGCTATCAGTCCTACGAACACCAGGGTCGACAGTTGATATCGCCCGCGTGTCAAGACCTGATACGTAGTTTGTTTTGCTTCAGCGTCATTAGTCCCCGCCGCTGTAGTACCAATAGCAATACTCTCCACGATCTTCGTGTCGTTTGCAGTTTCTTTTGACCCAGTAGCATTGCCCGAAATAGCTTTCTCCTTTGACATCTTCTTTTGTTCGGTTTCCGCGACCAAATCAGAGCTAGAACCTCCAATGCGCGTACAAGCATCAAAGTCGTTACCCATTCCTGAAAATCCAAGTCCCCTTAATGGATTTGGGTACGCTTGTAGGAATCCCAGAAAGCCGCCTCGAGGAGCTCCAAATCTACCTCCCACATTAAATGTTGCCGCATGTTGTCCATGTGGTTTTGCCACTTTGCCACTTTCAGCACTGACTTCACTCGTACTGAGTACAGCTTCCGAGTTGGGCTAAAACAAAAAAGAATCAAAACCAAAAGGGAACCACGCGTGTCAAAAAGGAAACAAAAAGAATGCTCGTCAGTATTCGAGTAGTAGCGTCGTCCATACTGAGTAAGCACACGCACAGAACACGGCGTATCAGCTAGGTGGTTCTTTCCATCCAGGTTTTCATCATCTGTACCTTTGTTGTCAGCGCTTGATAGCTGATCTTCCGCAGTCGGACCGAACGAGGACAGTATAGGTAACACAAGATCTTCCGTAGTTCCTATTGGCGTCTTCAGTTCGTCTGGCAACGGTTCCGACTCGTTTGGAATCCTACAAGTGGAGAACGGAGGGGAATAAACATGAGGCCAAAGAGAGGCAATAACAAAGAACATGGAAATAGCCTCAAGCATGATGAATTGATAAGTGACCGCGGAGATGCGACCTTAAAACACATCCAATTTGCGAGCGGTGCCCCACGCAGCGACACAAGAAGCAGAAAATAGAATTTAAAGTACAAAACCTACCTGGATAGGATCCCCATCTTCGCAACTCTATCATCCAACAATTCTTCCCTTCCAACACTCGTCAAACTCTCCTTCTCTCCGATAACTATAACTTCCTTTCCATTAATCATAACGACATGTTTCACCTTCGCATTCTCTTTGCCCGTCTTCTTCGGGCCAACCTCTATCACCTCCTTCCCACCTTCCCAAGGACGAACGACAATGTCCACAACAATCCCACCGGCCTTGTCCTCTTCATTGCCCTCCAAAATTTTCATCCACTCAGGCTTCGGCGGAGGCTCCCTCATCTCACCAGCAAGCGGATCCAAAAAGCTGTTGACCAGGTACTGCGCTGTAGGCAACGTCAACCTCAGAAGATGTCTAGAAGGCGCCTCTGGCGACAGTCCTGAAGAATGCAACGGCGAAGACGGCATCGTATATAGTGTATATGCAAACGGTAGATCTAGTATCTCCAGAGATGAGTTGTTCTTGGAGTTTTCGGTGTTCGGTATTCTCGACGTCGAGACGCTCTCACTGGCTTTCCCAAAACCTTCAGCACCTTCCAGAGGAATCGTCCTTGCCTTCAGCTTCTCACACACCCTCTTCCTAGCTCTCACATCAACCGCGTACAGATACCGTCCATTCAGTTTACCCTCGTTCAAACCTTGGAACATCTTTGAATCAACCACCACTTCCACGACCACTAGATCTGTGTTTTGCCGCATTTCACTCCTAGTCATCGGCGTCCGACCTCTTCCCCCTTCGGCGCGGTTGTACAGCTGAGTCTGATGTAAACCTCCAGACCCAGACGAAGCTGCCCGTTGTCGCCGTCGAGGGGGAGAAGCCGATATTGAGGAATTTGTTGGCTGGTCAAAAGCAGAGTTGGCGTCACCCCTTGCCAGAGAAACAGACTTGATAGCAGATGCCGCAGGAGAGTTGTTCGACGAAGATGCAGGGAAGAAAGGTTGTGTTGGTGAGCTAGTAGTTGGCAGGCTTGAGATGGGCAAACTATCCGGGAATGTCGAACTTGAAGGCAAACCGGGCGTGAAAATCATCGATCCTGGCATGTTCATTGTTGTTGAATACAGAGTAGCACTACCTCGAGTCAGGGGATGCATGGATCCACTACTGCTTGTCAAAATATCGGACACAGACTGATGCTCGCCTCCCTGCGGACTGTGACTAAAAGTAAGGTTACTTTGTCTCGGTGTCGTCGTCGCAGATCCACTGTTGGCGTCTTCGGATCCAATGCTACTGATCCCTCTTGTTGCACTAGAGGGCTCTCCTTTCGAGGTTGTATTGAACGAAGACGACGACTGCGAGGGAAGCCTGACAACAACACTGCTCCTATACACCATCTTCTCTGCATCAAACCTCGTCTCCACCAACACCCGATTCTCATCCCGCTTCCTCAGCTTCCACGCCATGAACGGGGCTGCAACCGTAATGCCTCCAATACCCCCCGTACCATTTGTACCTGATGCAGATGAAACGGTGCCAGAATGCTCTTCCGGTCGTTTGTCGCTAATTATCAATCCAGGAGCAGGTAGTCTTGTAACTGGTAAAGCCGCCTTGACGTTGTTCTTCATGTAAACTTCAACGGCCAACAAACCCCTCGCTAAAGTGGTATTGATCATGGAGTTAACAGCAGCTGGTATCGAACCCGAATAGTCCACCGCAACGAGGCGCGTGCATCTTGTAGAAGGAATGGCATAGTTTTCCGTCGTGTACGGGTCTAACGTTTCAAGAATCCAAGCATCCAGGTATATCCTCCCGATAGGCAGGTTATAAGGGTTATATTTCTCAGCTGAAAACCCCTTGGCAGCTTCGGGACTGAACGATGCTGATACGCAAAAGATCGTGTTTCGTGCAGACGGTGGTTGCCCCGAACCGTCCACTGTACTACGTCTTGCAGAAGACGAAAACGCGGAAGACGTGAAAGGTCGGGCGACAACACTTGCAACATAAAAACCTCGATCGCGGAAAGGGAAACCCCCCTTGCCAACTAGAAATCCAGTCCATGCCTGACCACCATATGATTCGAAAACTTTGGCGGAATCATATCGTTCGTCCCAAGTTCTTCGACAATCGTATTCAGCTATGACTGATGAGAGTTCCTCAGCAGAGACGCCTTCAATGACCTTGACGGCTTTATGAACGGGAATGTATGGCGAGATTTCTGGGACAAGTTTCTTGTGCATCGTAATGCCTTTATCGTAAACAAGTGTCCAGCCATCCAACGTTTGCGGCTTGGAATTGAATTCTTGTGTCCATGCAAGGGCTTCTAGAACGTACTGCATCGGCAGCTTTGTGGGATCCAGTATTGGCGTGCCGACAGAATAAGTAGTAGGTGTGATGGCAGCAACTGCTTGTTGTGTCGATGTGGTGGCTTGACCAACTGCGTATGTCCAAAATCTCGCTAGAGGACTTGACATTCTTGGGGCAGAGGCCCACGACGAAGAATTGCCGTTGGAAGCTAAGGATGTCTGGTCTGTAAAAGTACCATTATCGCCATTGTTTTCATTCCATTCGGCTTTCCGTCTTCGAATAACGCCCATGACAGGGGGCTGATCGAGTGGTATCCGAGGAGGCTTGATCCTTTTTTGCTTGGTCAATGCCTTGATTTCCTGGTCAGACAGCTCCTCCACATCAACTGGCACCTTTGCACCATTGACCATCACCAATCCTTTCTCCTTTCCAGGTGCACGACGAACAATTGCCAAAAGGCGTTCGTCATCCATGAGGATCGAGTCATGCGTGAGACTTAACCACAGACCTCCTCCTGCCACTGAGAGTCGATGTCGGCGAATACATGAGATCGTCTGCGGAGGAGGGTCAACGACAATATCTAGTGAGGCACCCCATGTATCAATGTCGCACCGGGTCTCCAGCTCGATTGTCGGAAGAGTTCCGTTGTCGTCCTCGTCAGAATCTCCGTTAGTTCCATCGTTGTTGCAACGCCGATGGAGCGAAGGTTTGTACTCAACTTTGAAGCTCCCTTTCTCGTGGTCATATCTCAACTCGTTCGCTTTTGAGCCGGATAGGCGAGTGACAATTGGAGGACCACCACACTTGATTGCAAATTCGCCAATGCCGGCCACGGTGTTGACCATCTGAGTAGGTATTGACGTCTTGCCCGTCCAGCCTTTTGGATCCGATTGCTCAAGAAGTGTAAGTAAAGTAGTAGTTGGGGAGAGAGATTCAATTGCCCATCCTTGAAGGTCAACTTGCGTCCGGATTACGTTCGGATCGGCAGGTGGAATATTAGGAAAGAGATGAGGGTCATCTGCGGAAAAATAGAATACATGTATCGTAGTGGGAGACTTATACACTGTCTTGAGCAGAACTGCATCTCTGCCTCTGAATGTCAATTGAGTTATCATAGTTCGTTTGATTTAAAAAAAATATGTACGTTACTGGCCACGCAGGCTTTGTCTTGAAATGCCAGAGCTCTGTCATTTCGTTGACGTCCTCGAGAAGAACATCGTCTTCATGTTGTTTATCCCAGTATACCCGAGCGCCAGGCGACACAACGGCAGCATACAGGTCCCAAAGATTGACACCAACAAAGGCTGCCTCGGCTCGATAAACGACGAGCGTAGGATCAATGGAGTCTAATTGTGTTATCGAAACGCCGCGAGCTTCCGATGCTTCAAACGCGCCGTCAACGAACGAAAAAACACAGCGACGAAAACTCACTTCGCCTCCACTTCGCCTCGGGCTCTTGTAGCAATGAGGAAAAGTAGATATAGTTCCTCCTCACTTTCGACAGTATGGACTTCTCCGCAGCAGGTGTCCGCTCGGTATGAGAACGGATTAAGGGTTGTCCAATAACCGAAGACCCAGTCGTGCTGACTGTGCCTACTGAAGAAGACGACTGAATGCTCAAGTCAACCACGCTAGCTACGTCCTGCAGTAACTTTTGAGGAATAAACCGAGACGAAGGATCACGGTCTTCGATATCCTGAATCTTGGTGGCCAGGCCATTCAACCTCAACCCTCGTGTCCCTCCAGAAACCTCAATGACGACTTTGACCTTCAAAACTGCGTCAGCATCCATAAGGGCTCCATGTATGATGCGCAGGAGAATGTGATCCGAGAGAGAAGACATCGACTTGCTGCGCATCGCATGTGCCGACCATGGCGCTTTTTCTACCTCATCTGAAGAACCTTGCATTGTAACCTGTACATCCCATCCCTCTAATGTTGGCAAGACACACTCGACTGACCGCGTTAAACGACGATGTTCTCTGAGTGCATGCACTTCATCCATCCCTTGCAAATTCGTTTCATGGTGATCATCTTCATTGGGGATCACAGCATAGTCCAAAACTAATGCTTCTCTATCGATTTGATACCGCATACGCTCGATGGAGATCCCATTGCCGTATCCAGCCAGTTTCGCTACTCGATCACCGCGTTTCATGACTATCTTGAAGAGGCTGAGCGCCATAGTTGATAACTGCTGAGCTAGAGCAGAAGTCGAGAGACCAAAACCCCATATAGCCTTAAGGTCGTGTTGCCAAAAACACGTTATTCGTAGTCGTCCTCCCTTACTTGGTTTCTTGGCTTCGGGAGACAAGGGCGGTGGTTGAGCGTACTGTATAAACCACGCAAAGACTACAGAAGTTAATAACATATCGCTAAACGAGTAAGAATACGCTCACGATGTACGTGAGATCTCACGAATGGAGGTGAAGGTCGAAGGTACGCCGGTTCATCTGCAGATCGTGGAAGGGAAGTAGTAATGTCGATGAGTGTCGTGGTGTCTTGGAAAGCGCGTGAAATAGTAATAGAGTCTCGTGGACTGTGAACGTTGTCTAAAGAATGTAAGAGATGAACTACGGGGACTTACTTAGCTGGCCATCCCAATGTGTAATTTGTTTTGCAGATCCGAGAAATGTGGTCAAACACTTCAACCAGATGTGCATCCTCTACCGCAGGGTCCCACTCCTTCCTAAGTTCTGGAGTCGTCAGAACCGCTTTCCAAGGCTCCAAAGATACTTCTTCGTCACCCAGCGGAACATCCAACATTATCCTGTAAACGTCATCTCGACCTTTGGTCGACCTGCGGTGAAGTAGGACATCGGAAAGTTCTGGAAGGAAAGAAATCTTGACCTTTCCCTTCTGTTTCGTTGACAAATTATCCGCAGAAATAGAGAGACGCTTCCACTCTGCAGCGGGTAGAGTAAGTAGTTCGCGGAAATGTGCTTCAGCCTCGGTTAAGGCAGAATACCAAGACTGCCGCAATCTGAACTGCGGTCAGCATGCCCCCAATGAGACTGGAAATCGAAAATAACATACCGTGAACCATCTGACATTCTGTGGCAGATGATGGTTTATGTGTGGACCTGCAAATGTCAGGCGCGTTGGAGAAACATAATCACACCACTACTTAGAGCATGACCTCAATGGATTCCATTTGTGGAACCCCCTGGGCCAAACATCGGCACCATGGTTCGGTCACTCTCCCAACTCCATTCTCTCGAAATTTTCAGTGTTTGCTAAGGCAGCCTTTCGGAGCATATTCCGTGTGTTTTTATGCACAAAAAACGAAGTGGTAAAGGTGTCTAATTCTGGGCATCTTTGGCTCGAGTACTTGACCCGCTGAACCCGTATATTTCTATCCAACTGAGTATACTATGCACAAGCTGTAACTAGACTGTACTATGGACCGAAATATCGTACAACAACCGGTTCTACTTCCTATCGGACCTGAACCTCCAGAGATACGGATCTGTGCCAACTGGAGTCAACTCTCCCGCTGAATCTCGTTCTAGTATGGCTGCTACAAAAGTCGGAGTCACACTCGGGCTGGCAGATGCGATGTCACTCGATCCAGATGCAGAAGCCACCACGAATGCTGAGGATGAAGCGAAAGCCGAGGCACTGGAGGCAGAATAAGAAGCAGCAATGCTCGCCCCAATGTCCGCTGCGTTCAAGGATCCACTAGCCGCTGCAGCTGGTGCCGATGAGGAGACGTATGTCGACCCGGCAAAAGGCGACGAAGGACCGCTTCCTACAACTTCCACGTTAAGACCAGTCGCACTTGCCGCAGGAACGGAACTATTCGTTGTTGAAGGAGTCGCTTCAGCTGCGTTTAAGGACGAAGGCGACCCACTACTGTACACGGTAACGGTTTGCGTATACGTAGACGTTGAAACAGAAGCGTTTATAGCAGCGTTGTTTGCAGCAGCCCTCTGAGGTATAAAGACGAGGGTTACATTCTGTTCGTAAGTCGAATTCGCTGGATACGCAGTGTCGTCTCGCCTGCTCCACGATGCCAAGTTTGCGCCAGCCGAAGGACTGGCAATGCCAGGCGTCGCACTCGGGGTTGCAGAGGAAGAAAACGAAGAAACCCCATCCTGAGTGTTGGCAGTTCCGTCGTCCTCCGCTTGGAACCATGTTGGTCGAATGGCACCTGTCTTACCGTTATACAGGAAAATCTGACTCTTGTGCGACACGGGACTGCTATCGTCGTTGCATGGATCCATCGTCAACGGTTCAGGAGCCGGTGGGTCCGGGTTATACGTAGCACAATACGGACGCCCATCAAATAGCACAGAGAGCTTAACCGGGATGGTGTCATTTGTACTTGTAGCGATTGGCGCAGACGATGATGCCCCAGGTGCGTTTATCAAGTTAAGGTTAGATCGATTACTTTCCGACGCATCGAGGACGTATGTCCCGTTCATCATGTCGACGATGAATAGCGAAGCAATCGGACGCCATTCGTCCGAGTTGTTGACATAGCTCTGCAATATACGAGTCGGTATGTTAAACTTCATGGAGGATAAAAAGAGCTTACCATAATACCAACGGTTCCAGGTATACCCTCTGGTTCAGCAGAAGTGGAAGCATTACCGTTGAGGAATGTCGAATTTTGCGGGGCTGACACCCATTGTGGCGTTGTTGCTTGTCTTCGATGGTTGATCGCATACTTATTTCCGTGACTGTTGGGCACTACGATCGACCTGTGCGAGCGCGGCTTGTGATTGCGTCGCTGCTGTATACGAAGTCAAAGCCAAAGAATGTCAGCCTCGTCGAAGTAACACTGAAGAAAAAGCCACTTACCATCTTATCGGAATCCCCTTTCTTTTGTGACCAAGGAAAGGAGAATAGCGATTGAGTGTATTCTGAGTCTCCACTCTCATTTTCTGTCGTCGTCCAAGGATGATGCCTGCCCTCTATCGAAAGATCACGGGCTATGACGGCCGCGCTAACACCTACACCGTACAATTGAAACAACGGCTGGGCTACGAGGCAACAAAAAGAAGCGAGCAGAGCGAATCGCGCAGTCAGGGTCTGCATTCTTGGGTTGACAATGGATACGGGGTTCGAGTTCGGTTCAAGCACTATTTTTCAGAAAAGGGAGCGTGGGTTAAGAGTTGTAAACGGCGAAACCAGTCGCTACGACGAAATGAAAGCAAGATAGTGACGTGCGTCTGAAAGATCACTAGGATCACGAAAGCAAATACCGAAAGCGAGTAATGAAAAAAAGGGGGGTGGTTTCGTCTGGTCAAAGGGAGAGGCCTTATAAACGACTTGCGCTTTCGTCGGTCTTTAGTCCGAGTCAGCCACATACCGAGCCTAATGACGGTAGGCCTAGTTCACAAGCTAATACATCCAGTTTTGGAATATAGCCTTCCCGACTTGGTCTGAGACCCCTGACTTGCATTTTGTTAAGATATAGCATAATGTTACGACTCTAAAGCCGGTTCGACATAAGATGATTGACCAAATCTTCCTTCATGCGACAAAGAAGTATTGGACGAGATTTTCTTGTACTATTATTTATTTCCGGTCAGACGGAATTCGCATTTTGCCACTTTCGAGTCTCAATTCTCCTGCCTCCCACTCTATTCCGTCCAAAATTTCAGGGATGACTGGGAGATGCTCCGACTAATTTTAAGCTGGTAAATTGTAGACCGGAGGCCGGTCCGTCTACGATCGACAGGTTACGTCCAAATCACCTCATAGACGGACCGGTCACCGGTCTATGTAAATCTCTCGGCCGTGTCACAACAAGTTACACGTGTGACTGACCGTTATGTCCTTCTCGCTTCTTGCATTCTCTTTTCAAGCCTCAGGCAAATGCCATAGGCACTGACCACATTGGGACGCTCTTGTAACCATTTTAGAATAAGACGTGTGGCACGCATTTCCTTTCTAACCACCATGAAGGATGGCTATCTCGACGATGTCTTCGATGTTTTGGATGCACACGCCCACCCATGCGTCCTGATTTGGTCGTTATGCCTTGCTATGGATGGGCGCGGCAGTAGTGCAGGACTCGGTGAGTACACAGTCCTGTTTTCTGTTGCAGCGCACTGATTGAATTCAAGTATCTTGAGCTCCTGATTCGTGACACTCAAGTTGCTGCGATTTCTGCAGACCTGAAAAACACAGGGAACTGGACAGAAGTTCCTCTTTTCCGTGCTTATGGGGAGGATTATCTGCAACCACCACCTCGCGTCTTCAAACGGACGGATGGCACCTTTTCCGTGAAGATATGGAGCGAAGAAGCTGCCCACCTTCTTGTAGACCCCCTGCAGACAGGCGCGTCCATAATCGGCCTTTCTTAATTGAGTCTCCGTGCTGCGAGGCGCTCAACCCTGTTCTACTCGAATCGGATATGCACCCTGGCACTAAGATTTCCGCACATAGACCAAGTCTGCTGACTATGCCCAACATTCGCTTCCTGTGTTGTCAATTAACGAGCCGTCAGCTAATATCCAGGGTGTACATTCCTACAATCTCGCGGTATCTTGACGCACTTATTGCACAACATCAATGGTTGAAAGAAAATGCGCGCCATGCATGGCCCAGATCCAGACCAGGAGCGACTTAATACGGTATCTGTTCTTGGAGATCCCAAGCCAAAGAAAGAAGATATTACCGTTGATGAAAAGCGAGTCAAAGAGCTGGATGGAGGAGATTTTGGATCAGTACAAGAGGACAGACAAAAACAGGCTTAGATTCGGATTGCTGGGGGAGAGGTAATAGTTCTCGACAACTACCGACCCAATCGTCGCGATGTGACACTGCTTAATGCCAGTGTCTGTCCCGCCTTTTTCATCTCGCAAGTGCAAACAGCAGGTCTTCGTAGTCACGATCCTCACCTCGATCTTGGTATGCATGGGCCTTCATTACTGCGATGTCGGGAGGCGAGGCAACCCGTCGAACCTAGTCAACCCGTGCAACTTCGGAACAAACCCTTCTCCAATCGCTAAAAATTCGAACTCGGCTGATAGCCCTTCAACGCCTGGCCTCGCAGGTATATACTCAATGCCCGTCAGCATGAACGCAGAATCGAGGTCCCGTGTGTTACGTGTCGAGCCGTACCGAATTAATGCCGCGCCGCCAATGATAAGGAAATCTTTTCGCATATCTTCACTAATAAACTCTGAAGCTGCGGTCATGGCTCCTATTACTAGTATTAGGAGGCGCTGCGATGGAGGTCTGGTCTGGTCTGCTGCCCGATGTCATGGAAATGTTGTCACTGTCAATGAAATTAATTTCGAGATGAATATGATAAGAACAGTGCCTACCAGGGCTCTCACTACGTCTATGGAATGGAATTCAGAGTGTTTGGTTGTCGGCTACCGCAAGTGGGGAATATGGAGGGGTAGAAATATGGTTGCAAATAAAAATCGGAATCAAGGAGTAGGAAGCGTGCAAGCTTTGAAGGTAAAATAAGGTCTAATGTCTTACGACGGGAACGAGGACTCAATATTCAGATTTCATAGGCAGTAATGTATACAAAGGCTTCGGGACTCGGTACGATGTAATCTACCAACAGTTAGACTACGAATAGCCAAAGAACTTCGAATCTTCATTGGCGCTGGTCCCTTGTATCGTGTTTGTCCTTGGACCTTTACTTTTCCAATGCTGGGCACCTCAAGGGCAAAGACATAGCATCCTTCTTGTCCTGAAGTGAAGAATGTCACTCAGACCCGTGACATTCCTATATTGGCCACTATACTATAGTGATGGCAGTTATTCTCAACACTGTTCAGTTTGATGGGCAAAATTTCTTGCCATGTCGCCATGGAAAGTTTGTTTGCTAATTATTACAGGCTTTCGAACTGATTGCAAAAATCTTAGCAGCAAGTCTGGGCTCCCCGCCGGAACCAAATGTATGCTTGCGTTGACCTCATACCTCTCTGGCTAGTACTTATCAGACTAAGCTCAAGGAAAATCGTTCTACCACTAAGAAATTCAGTAGCAAAAAGCACTTCTTCCATAAGTGTGTGTATATCAATCTCCTGAACTGCATTAGCGTCGGAACACTGAAATTACTTGTAGGCATTACAGGCAGCTTTTCGCGATCGTAATTCCCCTTTCTATCTCGCCCCTGGTGAACAAGGTCCAGAATCTCCAGACTCGTCCCTACTACCCCAAACCCACTTGGGTGCGCCAGCGTTAGAGAATGACTCGGAACCCATAAATATTGATCCCTATAAGGAGGCGCATGAAGAACTCGCAAGAAAAGGTTTCGATCCCCAATCGTTCTGGAAACAACCCATCGCATGGGGGGATCAGGATCCGTTTCGGTCTGTCTTTTCCATATTGTAAATTATCAGTTGGACTGTTTTTTCTGATTTATGAGCAAATTGACGCAGACACGTCAACAATGCACGATACTGTAAGTCTCAATTCCATCAGATACTTGTATTTTATAAATGTGGAGTTAATACACGCCTTTCATTCTGTGCAGTTCGTTTTTTTGAATCGGTATGTAACTTACAAGACGGTGCGCACCCAGCCAACAACTTTGCGTACAGGGACGTATGAAATGGGTAATGGCCCTCGGAGAGGAACTTGGTGGTCCAAGGAAAGCGCGAGCTATGTTGGACGGCATAGGCGTTTCCCTAATCCTGAAGTCGATTGAAATCAACTTTCGCCGGCCAGTAACTTATCCGGACAACGTCTGTATCGTATCCTTCCTTAATGACAACCTGCTTATTCCGTTCGTTGACAGCTGCTAATTGGTTACAAAGTTCTTACCTCTGGAACCGAAGGCGACCCATCAACATTCCATGTTGCTGCGTCGGCATATTCACTTGCGCAGAGAGCATTCGTGGCGCACTCTAAAGAAGCACTTGTATGGTATGATTACGACAAGCTTCGAAAGGTGACCCCAGAAGCAAAGACTTTGGAAATTTTGCGATGCAAATTAGGGGAGACTACGGCTAGTGTTTATCACTGACGTTCGGCTGTGTCCCCATACAACTCTTTCTTTCCGTAGAAATGATACCAGAAAACAACGTTTAATATAAACAAAGTCAGTTGATTGATGGATTCTGTTGCCTCCGTTATGATCACCACTTGCTTTGAAAATAAGCGAGATGGAATCCAGATATCAAAGTCTTCGTCCCATACAAATTTTATATTAATCAGCTACTATTCGGTCTAAAACTACATCTCTCGACGTTGGTGAACAAATAATAATAACTAAAGGCAATTTCTCCGGGTCCAGTATCAATCTACGATCATGAGCTCTCTAAGACGAGCTTTCGCGAAGGTGTCTTTGTATGTATTCCAGATCCTGACAGGTGGGATAGGTCAATCACTTCATCCACACCGAAAAAATAGATATAACATACCGAGTCAGTTCGTCGATGTACAATTTCTGTACCTCTATAACATCCTCCAAACTTGGTTTATCGCATTTTGTGACATGAATTGGACGGCCAACTGAAGAAAAACCAGAATCAATCGGCCTTCGAAGACAAAAGACACCGCGACACTTACTAACTGCAACAATCTGTCTTCTATAGGGCATTAGTCCGACATTATCTTATTCGGAACTACATCAGCATGGGATGTGCAAGCAAGCCTATGACACACAATTTAGCAGTCCTCGGCCATGAAAGAGGGGTAGTGTAAACCCAAATATTGATTGGAATTTGCGTTGCAAAGCATATGTTGTTGTTCCTTTTTCGTTAGCCATCTGCTGGTAAATCTGAGCAATCGAATAAAATTAGGCTTTACGGCAGTCAAAACATAGGTACGAACGTCATTTTCTCCAAAAGAAAATACGGGTACAAGGTCAGCCCTTCAGAAGTGTTAATTTACCAGATTTTGGGGAAGTGGTGGAGAGGAGGTATACCCATGTTGGATAGCAACCTTGATGAATCCAAGCCTGTGTTCGCATTTCAGAAAACCCTTTTTATACTCTTGAATTTACCACACACCTTTTACGCAGCGTCAGATCTGCCGTACCAGGATGCGCACTCAAACTCTCCGCAGCGCCACCTACAACAATGGTGATCGACGAACCAGGTCCTGCTTTAAGGATGTTTGAGCAGGACTCCTTGCTGACGCTGCAAATTCCCAGAGAGAGCAAAATATCACGATATAGGGGTACTTGAAAATTTGTCGATAGAGTCAGGAGGTGGGGTTTAAGGCCTGGAAAAGCCTCCGAGAAACCTGTGGCTAGAGAAATATGAAGTGAATAAATATATGCACGAGCTTGAACCGAAACCATACCTTCTGTGGCGAATGTGGCTAGCGCTCCCCTGAATGATTAGGTGAGATACGAAGAACTTCCTTACAATGTACGGCGTACATTCCAATAATGCCTAAAGTGCGGTTGTGACTGAGTCTTGAAAAGATATGGAGCATAGAATATACGCACCGTGTGGGTGATATCCAAAAATATATGGACGATCGGGTGGAAGGTCTGCTTCCTGTGCATTCGTTGCCATTTATGCTGAGTCTACCCAGAAAATAAGAACAGAATTACCTTCAACAACCTGAGTGTACCAATGAAATCATTGGACGTGACAAATTGATGCAGAATGACTTACGAAGCAGGGTAGTAATCCGCAAAATATCTCCAGAACCTAGAAGAGCGGAACCACTTGCTAGGACGTCCTCCTCGCTCGGGACTCTTGTCGATGAAACATATCCATATGTAATATGCGAACAATATTGGCCAAAGAGAAGGACAGGAGCTGAACATGATAGGGAATGGTATTAACATTGTAAAAAAAGGCGGGTAGCAGGAAGATCCAGGGAAAAAAAACGCGATGAAAAGCGATCTTGCGAAGATTGGCACGAAATGTACAGAAGATCCCGATATTGTCAGAGGTGAATGCACGAAACATACCATAGCACCAACCAAAGGCTGGTCATGATCGCCATAGCCGTTGACCACAACGCAACGACCAGCGTTTGTATTCTTCTTGCCCTTGGTATTTTGGACGGAACGAAGCTTAAACGGCGAGTAAATCACAAGTTAGTTCATGCTACGTCCAACTTGAAGTGACATGTTGCACACCTGACGTTGGACTGAAGCGCGGCGACGGGATTGGGTACATGCAGCGGTGTCACTGCAAGTTTTGATAGCCTATCTTTGAGGCCATTTGCAGATAACGAGCGCGAACTGCTATTAAGGAGGCTCGGTCTCTTCAAGGATGTCTCTGATGATGAATGATGAAGTACAGTGGATGTCGACATGATTTCGAGGGCGTCCAGACAGTAATAAAAAAGAGGAAAAGGGGCAAAAGTGGTGGTGAGAATACAAAGTGGTGTACAACTGTAAGTGCATTGAAACCGGTTATTCCGTGGCGACTCCCCATGAATCAGAATGATATCCACGTGCAAAGGATGCATGCGGGTACTTGTATGCGCTCTAAAGACAAACAGTTATATTCAGGCAATGTAATCTGGACGAGATGCTAATGACAAAGGACAAAAGAAGCCTCCGTAATCTATGGTTGTGTTACGCATACAAATCATCATCAGCCGTATCATCCTGGAACCCCGCATTGCCAGTTGGGGCTGCTGCTGCTGGCGCAGAAGATGTGCCGCTGCTCTCAGGGAACTTGAAATTGTTACCAAATCCGCGCATTTGTTGAAGATTCTGAACATGTCGAGCATCTGTAAGAACGTATTCACGCCAATGTGAGAGCAAGAAAACGTACCTGAGCAAACATCTCGTAGCGTCGAATGTCTTGATCGGATACTGAACGACGGGCATATTTCATTGCTTCTTCAAAGTGTTCTCCAGTAATCTGTGGGACTGGGTCCTCTACCTCTTCATCCTCTTCCATATCCTCCTCTCCGCGTTCCTTTTTCTCGCGTGCGTGCTTGACATCCGCTTCAATCGACTCACGAATAGCAAGTTTGGCTGCCCGTTGACATATTTCAGTCAAATCGGCACCGGAGAAACCATGAGTACTCCTGGCCAAGTAACCGAGATCGACTTCGGGAGCAATAGGAGATTTCTTAAGAGCTGCACTGAGGATCGAAATACGGGATGACTCGTCAGGAAGGGGGATATAAATCAGTTGGTCAAGACGACCGGGACGAAGGAGTGCGGGGTCAATTTGGTCTGGTCTATTGGTGGCGCCAATTATAAACACGTTCTTCTTAGCGTTCATACCATCCATTTCCGTCAAAATTTGGTTGAGGACACGGTCACTCGCACCGCCGGCATCACCGCCTGATGATCCTGATCCACGAGCCTTGGCAATCGAATCCAACTCATCAAAGAACATCACGCAAGGAGCGGCGGCACGGGCCTTGTCAAATACGTCGCGAACATTTGCCTCAGATTCACCGAACCACATGGTGAGAAGTTCAGGACCCTAGCGAAATTGTCAGTCTTTTTAGAAACATCAATTACAACTCGCAAACCTTGATCGAAATGAAGTTTGCATTACACTCATTGGCAATAGCCTTCGCAAGCATGGTCTTACCCGTTCCAGGAGGGCCATAAAAGAGCACACCCTTCGACGGTGACATGCCATACTTGAGGAACTTCTCTGGATGCTCGACGGGATATTGTACAGTTTCTTGAAGCTCCAGTTTGACTTTCTCGAGGCCTCCAATGTCGTCCCATGTAACGGTTGGCACTTCCACAACGGTTTCGCGAAGAGCTGAAGGGTTGGACGTGCCCAAAGCAAATCGGAAATTGTCCATCGTGACACCAAGCGAATCCAGCACTTCGGCATCGATCGTATCTTCATCCAGGTCGATAAGATCCATCTTCTCTCGGATTTGTTGCATAGCTGCTTCTGAGCATAGGGATGCTATGTCGGAACCCACATAACCATGGGTATCAGCCGCAATCTAAAACAGTGGTGTCAGGCAATCCTAGACGTTATAGGACAGAATCTCGGACTTGCCTGTTCAAGGTCAACATCATCAGCAAGTTTCATATTCTTCGTGTGAATACGAAGGATCTCCAGCCGTCCCGTTGGATCAGGAATGCCAATATCGACTTCTCGATCAAAGCGACCGAAACGTCTCAAAGCAGGATCGATAGAATTGGGTCTGTTCGTGGCGGCCATAACGACAACATTGGAGCGAGCCTTGAGACCATCCATGAGAGTGAGCAGCTGAGAGACGACGCGACGTTCAACTTCGCCATTGGTCTAGTATGAACCATAAGTCTCAACATCGACTAACGTAACCAACATCATTAACGCACCTTCTCACGTTTAGGAGCAATAGAGTCGATTTCATCGATGAAGATGATAGCCGGAGAATTTTTCTCTGCTTCCTCGAAGGCTTTCCGGAGATTGCTCTCACTCTCTCCGGCCATCTTCGACATAATTTCTGGACCGTTAATTAGGAAAAAGAAGGCACCGGTCTCGTTTGCAACAGCACGAGCCATCAACGTTTTACCTGTACCAGGAGGGCCATACAAAAGAATACCTCTAGGCGGCTTAATACCAATCGATTTGAATAGCTGAGGGTGCCGAAGAGGAAGTTCAACCAGTTCACGAATTTGTGCCATTTGTTTCCTACATCCACCAATGTCATCATAGCCGACGTCGTTCAAGTTCGACTCTTCTTCTTCACGCTTGACAGGGTCACCCTCTGAAGAAAAAAATTGAGGAATTAAACACAAAGTATATGACACGTCAACATACCAGTATGAATAACAGTGTCCTGTGCGACAATACAGAACTCTGCGGGGTCCGTTTCAATGACCTTGAACTCCACTGTCCGCATGCCACCACGAACTAGGAATGTGTCGCCCTTCCGAACGGGTCTATATGCTGCACAGATGAGTATTTCAGCAGCTGCATTTGTTCGTAGACTGCAAAGGATTACCTTCCAGGAAGTAGGGCTTGAGGTAAACATCGAAGATGTTACCACTCAGACCCTCGATGGAGTCGTCGAAAGGCAAAATATGAACTCGTTTTCCGTACTTGATGTCGAGACATTGATGTACGCTGACGAGGTCGCCAAGTTTGACTCGCAGATTGTTACGAGCAACTTTGTTCATTTGAATGCGGCCCTCTTCAACGTCATCCGAACTCAAGCAAATCAGTACGGTATCGCGTCTCTTCTTGCCACTATCGTTATTCTGGTAAATGTCGTGCGTCGACATGTTGTATAAAAATGATGTACGTACCGAACGATGATAGTGTCTCCACGGAATAATTGGAGCACTTCCATGGTGGCAGGGTTGAGAGTTGCGACTGATCACAAAATTGGCATTTCTCTACGTCCAATAGATGTAGACTTACCAGAATTATCATCTGCAGTCGCCTCGTCCACAATGAGACGATGAGGCCTATAAAGCGTGATGGGATTAGCAACAACAATTTTGCGCTGAATACTTACGATTTCTTTGGCCGCAGAATTGCTGTGGAGACATCATCTGGACCAGGTTGAGGAGGTGCACCACTAGGATCGGCCATTGTAGAGTACAATATGAAAAGATGAAAGCGTTGAGCAAGAACTTGAGTTTGATATACGACCAAGGAAAGGACGCGCGTCCAATGTGACAGTGAGAAAACAAAACCAAATTCACGACACGACACACTTTCCCGTACCTTCGACCACTTTCCATCCTACTGACTCGTGCTGGATATTTTTCAAGGGAGGATTATTGTATTACTAGTTGACTACAATTACATTTCCTCGTCCTCGAAAGTCAATTCCTCAATTGGAAAATCACCTATTTCGATCTTTTCTGGCTTCACAAAAACTCCATAGTTTTGTCGACATGAGAAATATCGTTCTCCTTGCACCCTGTATACAGTGATTATTCGGCAATACAGTCAAAAGTATCCATGCTTACGATCCGTCATTTTTACCAAGTGGTTCATCATATTCAACTCCAACCCAAATTCCCTTGCCGAATTTTGTCTGGCCTACAAATCGCACAGTGCCCCGCTTTCTTAATCCCGGTTCTAACGATTCCACTTCACAGCGGGAGCCAACAGGAATATCGATATCTGTGTCAGGAATTTCTTCCGTAGCTGGGTTTTCAGCGAACCGACCAACTTTATGTTGTTGTTTATACGCCAACACTGTATCTAAAAATTGCAAACATTAGCAACCATAAGCAGAGATTATGTCGGCTTGGAAACCTTGTCGCTTCGCATAATCTGTGTCCGACAGCTCAAACTTGTCAACTTGGGAGAAGTCCGACAGCTGTCCTGTAAAACTGATTGCAGGATTCGTATCTACTACCTACGACTGTGAATGGACATCCACCATAGACGTTCATCTCACCTTGATAACTTGCCAATCTGTGAGACCATAGTACCCTAGCATTTTTGAATTATCCGTTAATTCTGCCACCACCTGAGCATCATTTTGAGATGCTAGTATTGAGATAGATTGACTTGACGCAGGAATTCCGGTAATTGACTCTAATTTTCCCTGGATCAGGGATGATAAGTCGACTGTCGTAGTGCCGAAGTTAGAACTTGAAACAACCTTCAGTTGTGCCACCGTGATGTGGGGATCTATACGGCGTTCTGAATATGTATCTGCAGAGGAAACAAAGACATTGACGACTCCAGACATTTGACGAGTCTTGGTAAAGCGGGTAAAGCGACGTTGTATCTACAAGTGACGAATCTAATCTTAGATGCAGATAACCAGCACTTTCCGCTAGCAGCATATTCTCGGTTTCAATTCGGCGACAATGCCTTCTATAATACATATTTACAATGAGTGCTAGATTCTGGAGCTGCTTCTCACGCAATAGTAATGCGCTTCGGCGCAATTTCAGGAGTAGACTTAGGGAAGTAACTGTCAAGACTCCATTTTGCATAGACCTTCCTATAGAGGTTGAAGACACAACGAGCTTGCCATTGTGAAGATTAATTTTGGATGTCCTCTTTGGAAACGCCGGGGAATTCGAAGGTGGCGGTGGTGAGATTCTTCTCCGTATCTTCATATAGATCCATCCTGCAGAATAAGAATATCAGCACGAGCTCATAGGCGAGCGAGCGAAGACCGACCGTGGACTCAAAGCCCTGACGGTGCCATCTCCTACCCTGTCGTATCGAAGCAATCGAAACCGACCCCAAGAAACTCACAAGCTCTCAAGAATTCATTGGGATTCCCAAGGAAGAATATAGAAAATAAATTTCACATGTCTTCAGCTCGAATTCAGTCGTCCTCAGCTCATTATTGTAACTTCAATCTTCGAGCAGATTTAAATAAATACATCTTCAGTTGCCGAATCTTTATTGATGAATTTCTTTCCGAGGAATGTCTGATTGACAGTAAAAATGCCTGCTTTGACTCTCGGTGCGTCGAGTAGGTCGTCGACTTCCAACGTCAATTCCTTATTATTTACATTCCGGTCTCGGGCGAAAGATTTGAAAAGCAAATCGCTCCAAAACAGGGTGTAATGGTTCAGGGGGCTGAAAGTATACTTCAATGATTCTTGTCCTTTCCATCAACTGAAATAAACACTTACGGCCTAGAGTTTAATTTTCGTGTCTTGGCCTTCAGACTCGGTGTCGGTGGAGGGGATAGGGTCACAGGATGATGGACAATGCGGCTTTCAAATAAGTCGGCGTTATGATTCGAAGGACCTTTGCATTTCACATTTTCAAGCTGGGATCCACCATGCAAAGTGGAACTTTTATCCAGCATCTCCGTCACTTGTTTCTTTGCCGTGTTTCTAGCTGATTTTCCAGCGGTGGCGGCTGATGGCTTTGGATCCGGATTGTGAGAGAGAGGTTCCCCTACCCGCGCTCTCTTGTTCGGCCGTAGGTTCGACTGTGAGAAGTGTTCATCTGTTTCATCAAAAGTTCGCTTGCCCGTGACTGGTATCGCATCCGTCGCGTCTAACTGACTCTACGAGAATGAGTGGGTATTGCAAGTTTTTGAATGGCTCAGCGCTTACGAAATCGTTAACAATCCTTGTGACATCAAATGAGTCTAGATCCACCGAACCTATGGGTGTGTTTCTTCAACAAGTAAATAAATGCGCACCATCTAGAGTGTAATTAGCAATTGGCATGCAGAAATTCTCCAACACGCATAATGTCACCCAAGAAGCATGACGAACCTGTCGACACCATGTGAGTTGGAATTGTAGATTATTAGATATATGCGTTGCTAAAAATGCTCACGATCAATGAACGAGAAAGGAGTCTGTAATCGGTATCTAGTCAGGACAAGATCAATCCGTTTGATGATACGTGACGCACTTGGGTAACCAGGGATCATCCATTCCATCACAGAAGAAGTATTCAGCTTTAAGGAAGTCGGCGTCTGTATGCGTCAATTTACCACCATGCTTGACTTTTTCGGCATTTAGCAGGGCTCGTTCGAGCTCAAAATCGATACGGTAGACAAAAGAGAACGCCTACCCCATAACCTCCTTATTGATGCAGGGACGTAGGGACTGAAACAGGCTTCGGCAAATCGCTGTAAAATAAAATCAAGGGAAAACCATTTTCACTCACCCAAACCAGAGAACAGCATGACAAGACTTGTTCAATGTCTATTCACTCCTAGTTATACATAGTACGTTAATGGGTGTACAACTTGCAGGGCCCTACACACATTTCCGATATCCGATGTCCGATCAGTGCTTGTCGTTTAGCACAGTATGAATACCATAAAAAGAAATCATTTATTTGACTGGACAAAGACAATTGAATACAGCTATTCTTGAACTTCAACGTAGTTCGCTGAAAGACGGCATCAGCCCAAGAAGTAGATAAAACCAGAAGAGGACATACCAGGGAACAACCCAATCTCTCCTTGTGAATTCTTGCCCTGCCACCATTCTTCCGAAGCGGGCTCGATCTCCGTAATCCTATCTCCTTCGTGGAAGCTAATTTCGTTATCTTCTGCTGCCTCATAACTAAATTAAAAAATAAGTGTATAAGATAACAGAGATCTGTGATGGAACGTACTCGTATAGTGCAATAGCCGTTATACCCACATCTTCTAGTGGTGGGGTCGGCTGGCGAGGAGGTGCTGGCGGTGCAGCCGGAGCTGGAGCCGGTGGAGGAGGCTTAGGTTACTTCGTAAGACGTAAAATAAATTGTTACACTTATATTTCAACTCACAGGAGGAGGCGGTGGCGGTGGGCTTGCAGGTTCCGTGTCGGCCTCAGGTCTTGGGACAATCTCCACATAGTTTGCTAGAAAAGAAAAGAATTAGGAGGATATCTTTCGGCATGAAATAAAAGACTATTTACACGGGAATAGACCGGACTTTTCACCAGGACCGATACCAGACCACCATCCTTCGCCAACTTCCTCTATCTGCTCTATATATTCTCCTTCAATCAAGTCCATTTCATTATCCTCAGTTGCCTACCAGGGAGTTTGATAGAATTCAACATTAGACCAGTTATTTGAACATACCTCATATTCGTAGATCACCATGGCAACGATGCCTTGACCTTTGGGTTTGGATTTAGGTTCGGGTTCAGGTTCGGGTTCATTTGCAACAGAAGTCATCTGAGAAAATAAAAATGAGAGTTGACAGAGAATCAGATAAACCACTGACCGCTGTGGCAGGGGGAGGAGGAGGAGGAGGAGGAGGAGGCGGTGGCGGCGGCGGCGGAAACTCTGGTTCTGGATCATAGTGCAGAACAGCTGTGGGGCCTGGCGGCGGTGGTGGCGGAGGTGGTGGTGGTGGCGGAGGTGCAGCAAACTAAGAAGAAAGTAAGAATCACCTATCATTAACAGAAATGTCTCCTACCTCGGGCTCCGGCCGTTCCACAAGTGGAGGGTGTGCGGGAACTGGTCTTGTCGCCGCAGGCGATGGAGGCGGCGGCAGAGGCGCAGCAGGCTAAGAGAAATAAGTAAGAAAACACTTATCAATAATAATATTATTTCCTACTCCTGGCCCAGGTTGTTCCACAGATAGAGGCTGCGCTGGGACCGGCCTAGTCGCCGCAGGTGGT
>QDKV01005173.1_pt1 | contig 31244 bp, 31 predicted proteins | sample 1861101 | NCBI WGS metagenome assembly QDKV01 (sample SAMN04275158, study PRJNA302643) | Fungus metagenome, whole genome shotgun sequencing project. | isolation source: fruitbody | host: Mallocybe terrigena | place: Sweden | collected 2013 | reverse complement strand
ACGCCGTTGCTTGTGAGCCTGGCGACCGTCATACTGAGCGCTCTCGTCGGTGCCATTATCGTCGCTTAAAAAACACAATCGTAATGCCTACATGAGGAAGGTACTACACACGCATTCCCTGGCACAACTTATTCAATATAATTCGAACTTTCTATCTATATTTATTAGATGGATGTGTATTCCCACTAATTTTGTATATTGTCATGGTAAGTACTTGACCAGAGCATCTATAAACGTGAATGCTTACTTTACATAACCTCTTGGACTCCCATAGCCGTATGATATGGCTTTCCTGAATATAGTTATTATTTATACCCCCCAATTCCCTTTTTTAAAAATCAAGTGCGTTCATTACACGATGATTTAGTTACCATGTTCGACCCCTGAAACTGATCGCGAAAAATTCGAAGAGTAGTTCAAGCCAAGTGGCATCTAAAGCGGATGAGCACTGTGGCAAATTGGGATGGAACTTCCTGATAGTAACTCTACATACGTGTTACAAGAAACCACTCATAGAATCAGACTAACTTGTTCAAAGGGGCTTTCGCCTAGATTCAAAAGATGATGGAAGGAATTAAACACCCTACAATCAGATGAGAGCTATCGTGGGGTGCTTGTTTTTCTTGAGGACAATGTATTTGTGTTTGTCCATGGGATTTCGCAAATGCCACTGACCATCCATGATTGACCTGAGTGTCGTAAACGCTCTTGGGACTGGAGCACGAGATAACCCCCCTATTTTAATGAGTGCTGTTTTGTAAGAACGAGAGACGGCTGTGGGTTTCATGAGGGACTCTTCCAGAGAATTAAATGTAGGATGGCTAGCGACCTCATGATACAGATCCTTTATGAGAAATTGCTGCCAGCTTGTGTATGACAATGTCAAGGAGTGGTTTAGCAATAATGGCAGGTTTTTGTGGATTGTGCGTCCACAAAGACAGTGATGGATTAGTGCAAGCAATGTAACGCACCCTTTAGATCTGACCCATACATCTTCAACAGCCCCGTAATCCCATTATCTCGAGCAAATTCTTTGTTGCCTCCTCTTTAAAATACGGATTGTCGATTTGGTTTGAGATGTTGAATGGCGCAATGGAGGTTTTAGACGGGTTTAAATGTGCTGCAATGATGCTTTTGATCGCATATGCCTCTGTCACGTTGATCGGAGAGTGCAAAGAAAGCCATCCCAGATGTCCTTGGATGCAGAGTGCAATTCGCTGAGTTCATCTATGAGAAGGACAATTTCCTGTTCCCAATTTTTTGCGCTAAAAGCACCAAGACAGGTTTGTTGAGTTACTAACTCATGGCGGAAACATCTTTGGATCACGGACCGATCGACAGTACATAATGGCTTACTACACCGGCTTGTAGGTCATGCTCCCCAGCTTCATCTCAAGCCACAGTAACCGTGTCAACTTCCCTGGTGCCCCGGTTGACGATTTTCCACGGCAGTCAATGCAAGTAGTAACATCCCGATAGCTCTATCTGCCGAATCGAGTCATTGACAGTCCACCTTCTCGCCACGGAGTTTGTGCATATGCCAAATAAAATTCGTGAGTGGGGCAGATGGCAGAACACGCCTGGGAATGAGCAGAACAGCAGACCAAGAGAAGTGAAAGACAGTTGACACATGAGCACATGCCATTCTTGATCTTGTTTCAACTGATTCGTCCCCCTTTGAAATAGAAATTGCATGATAATGCAGAATATTCAGAAGGTTTCAACGGCAGTTTCTTTCAAGTCGAAGAAGAATTGTTTCAAATTTCGTCAGCAGAAGGTTGGTCTTGACGGATGGACCTGCTCACCGAACTCAGAAACTTGGTCAATTGTTACACTTAGCCGAGATTTGATGATGGGCGCATTATATTTAAGAACTGCCAGTGCTCTGTTTTCTTCGCTCTGGTTAGTCCACAAGACGCTCTTAGGTTGATCCTACTTGCCCTCCACCCACAACTTATCTGAAACGACGGCTGGGTCCGCGTTTCCTGACACAATTCTTTTCTTTCCTATTGTCAGCGTGTTATTCCCTCTGAAAATGCAATACAGGAAGGCCCTCTTGATCAATTTCTGCGCCGCACTGGCTTGTTTCTTAATTGGGCTTGCAACTGCTATGCCTATGCCCCAGACTTTGTTGGCGCCTGGAGATCATATTGCCAGTACATACCTTTGTTTCATCTTTGTGTAACAGCTGATTTTGCTATCGCTGCAGATATCACATTCTCGGTACAGATTATCCATTCGGTAAATGGATGTCAGTTCCATACACTAGATTTCGTAGACAACGGATTGAGTGTCAGTCAATTCTAGCCGCAGCAGATCCTTCAGACGAGTCAAATACAACATCTACAAGCAGTACAACGTCCACTTCATTAAACACAGGTCAGCACTGTTTTTTAGAAGGCGTATACATCATTTAATCGCAGCAGACGCAACACCCGCGGATTCGACGCCTTCGAACACCCCAACACCTACGCCCACCCCATCGAGTACATCATCTGAAAGTAAGGGATTTTCTTCTGTCCGAAAGGGAATCATTTCTCAGATCATTTCCATCGTTTGGGCAACAGGTCCTACCAGCTTTCCTGAAGGTGCGCGTCCCTTTTGCATCAGCTGGGAACACCCTTTCAAATTCACGACTTAATTGTAGCAACCCCCGTTACTGTCGTCAAGCAAATGGGGACCTATGCCGTAGTCCTTGCTTCGCAAGGAACAACGACTACTGTCTTATTGGCGACTATCACTGCTAATGGGACGGACGCCAAAACAACTTCATCACAGTAGTGTCCGCTTTATTGCTTCGTCACTGTGTCTCAATGTCGGCCTTACAGTTGGCTTCTTTTGGATCTTCTAAGGATGTTTTCTGTAGTCTCCTCGTAGGAATTCATTGAATTTGTTTTTATCATCACGCTTCTTTGCACGAAAATAAGATACCCTTCAGAACTGGCCAGTGCATCCTAGTTTTGTGATCACAACGAGCCAATATCAGGCAGGGTAGGACAACCATAGGATGTCCGAGCAAAGATATTCGCAGTGGCGCGAAAATTCAAGGGAGCGTAACGAGGCCAATTGTCTGCAATGATAAACTTTATTCTATTAACAATATGAGCAAATGATTCTTCAAGCTTCCTCTTCCATGTTCTTGTTAGCCTGGAATGATAAAGGATGAGAATTAAACAAGAGTCAAATAATGAGACTAACGTGAGGATTGAAAAAGAGGGAGTTCATGCCCCAAGGATACGGCTTGACCCGCCTGTTCATGTATTCGAACGCAGGCGTCGGGGGGAGCTCACCACCATGCTCTTCTTTGATGTGTTCGACATGAGCGCGGTGTTCGACTTCAGCGTTGTAAACCCATGAAACGCAGACGGCAACTAACATAAATCAACGTCAACGTGGTAGAGGAAAACTGTAAAACAATACGGACTGGCTGGGATACAAACGTAGAAGCTGGGTGCAAAAATTAAGTGTCATCATACAAAGTACAAGTGAGGCCATACCTGATTTTCCTCCAGAGGTCAGTGGTCTCTAAATAGATAAGTATATGTAAACTTATCTATAAAAATATGTATAAATACGCACGAGCTGCGTGATGCACAAGATCTCTTTCAGCCTCTAAAAGCTTTTCAAGACCAGGTCCTGGGGCAGGCTTTAGGTCAAATATTTCTGCAGGAGCATCGCTGGCGAAGCGGCGGGTGTGGGCCTGGGGCCGGACTCGAGGGGTCGAACGAGCGACAGTTCTAAAAGCGTTCCGAGCAGAGAAGGACATTAGCCCAAGTGCAGCAGTGGCGAGGTTGAAGACCACGGGAATTCCGGGAACTTCCAGGGAAGTTTGCTCGTGTTTGGATTAGGGGTTACTAAGGTGACGCGTCCTCAATTTAGTGAAGACGCTGGAGCAGCAATCTCTACTTTATTTCCATCCTCAATGGTTCGCTCACAATCCTCTGCTGCCGGTGTGCTCGCTCTCCTTCAGGAGCCAGACCACATATTCAAGCAACATGCTCTAAAAGCTCTTATTCCACTTGTGGCACAGTTTTGGGCTGAGATCTCCGAGCATATTGCTGCAATGTGCGCTATTCACACATTTCCTTTCGCTGTACTTTTATTTATTTTGGTTATTTTAGTGAAGAGCTCTATGAGAGTGACGAACTACCGAAACCTGCACGCCATGCCGCAGCCTTGGTCGCCAGCAAAGTATATTATTTCTTGGGCGAATACGATGAAGCGCTCTCGTTTGCTCTTGGATCTGGAAACGCGTTTCAAGCCGAGACACGTACTTCTGGCTCTGAGGAATATGTAGAAACGATGATTTGTGCGTACTTTTTGTGTGTGTGTCAATACCGTTCCTTCATGTCTTGTTTAGCCAAAGCAATCGACCGCTACGTCCAAGCGCGTGCAACAGAAGAGAAGATTGATCCTCAACTTCAAGTTACTATTGAAGGTATATTTCAGAGGTGTATCTTAGAAGGAGAATACAGACAAGTGCGTTGTTCTGAATCACGATAATTACGGTTTTAATTTATCACTGCCTCAGGCCATCGGAATTGCCCTCGAGGCTCGTCGTCTAGATGTGATCGCCTCCATATACAGCGAGACAAAAGACATTTCCCTTCTATCATATTCGATGGAAGGTGTTCTTGACACGGGTTTCTCACTCTCTTACCGCGACCAGGTCCTTCGTTTCCTGCTTCCCCTCTTCCCTCAACCCGCAGCTGGGGATGGAGCTGCCCATGTGAATTCACTAACCCGCTTACTTGTGACTCTTAGTGATCCGTCCTTAACCATTCCTCTGTTCGATTCACTAGTCGAAGATGAAACGCTATTGGCATATCAATTTGCGTTTGACTTGGTGGAAGGTGGCTCTCAAGATTTTCTCGAGACGTTGCGTACAGAGCTTCCGGAAGGCGATGAGGTGTGTACATCTGCGTTTAGCCGTAAAGTCTGGTAGTTCACTGATTAAATTTGTTTAGGAAACACAGCCTGCGTATGATAAAATCCGACATATTCTTTCCGGAAAAGAATCAACCAAGCTATACCGCGAGTTTCTGAAGAGGAACAATCAGACAGACCTTCTGATTCTCAAGAACACAAAAGTAATTTTTTTTCGGACCTCACTGAACCTTCTAAACGATTGATTTAGGATGTTCTTGAAGCAAGATCCTCGATCTACCATACCGCCCTCACGCTCCAAAATGCTTTTATGCACGCTGGAACCACATCTGACGTTTTCCTACGTGAAAACTTGGAGTGGCTTGGTCTGGCTTCGAATTGGTCGAAATTCTCTGCCACGGCCGGCCTCGGGGTTATTCACAAAGGCTACTTTGAACAGGGCCTCAATATTCTCGGACCTTACCTTCCCCAACCTGGAGGCGAGAGTACTATTCCAGGTGCCGCTTATTCAGAGGGTGGTGCATTATATGCACTTGGTCTTATCAATGCGGGCTGTGGTAGTGACGTGCTTACATATCTCCGAGATGCGCTGAAGGGTGCACAAGGGGAAGTTGTGCAACATGGTGCAGCACTTGGGCTCGGTGTAGCTGGAATGGGATCAAAAAGCTACGACGCGTTTGAAGACTTGAAGACTGTTCTATTTACGGACAACGCCGTCGCCGGGGAAGCTGCTGGATATGCAATTGGTTTGGTTATGTTGGGAACAGCTTCTGCTGAACCCGTCCAGGAAATGTTGCAGTACGCGCGAGAGACTCAACATGAGAAAATTATCCGTGGTTTGGCTATGGGCACTGCTTTCATTTACTACGGCCGGCAGGAGGAGGCAGACGAGACCATCAAGCTTTTGCTCTCTGAAAAGGTGCGTTAGCCGTTTTATTGATATATCGTCTTGGTTAAGTTCTTTTACAGGATCCTATCCTGCGGTACGGTGGAGTTTATACCTTGGCACTTGCTTATGCAGGAACTGCGAACAACGACGCTGTTCGCAGACTTCTGCATATTGCTGTTTCTGATACCTCCGATGACGTCCGTCGTGCTGCTGTTATATCTCTGGCATTCCTGTTGTTTAAGAATCCTAGTCAAGTCCCGCGTGTTGTACAGCTACTGAGTGAAAGCTACAATCCCCACGTACGGTGTGGTGCCACGCTTGCACTTGGTATTGCTTGCGCTGGTAGTGGCCTGCAGGTTGGTCTTCCAATTTGGCATGCCTGTTCTTTTTAACTTCACTTTTGCGCAGGACGCTGTCGACATTTTAGAACCTATGACTAAAGATAGCATTGACTTCGTTCGCCAAGGTGCATTCATCGCATTAGGTATGATCCTTGTCGAACAGTCGGAAGCCTCGTTACCATCTCTGGCTTCCATACGTACGAGATATGCGAAAGTCATCTCGGACAAGCACGAGGATCCCATGGCACGTTTTGGCGCTGCCATCGGCCAAGGCTTCATTGATGCTGGAGGCAGAAATGTAACCATTAGTCTTCAGAGCCGAGCTGGGAGCAATAATACAAATGCAGTTGTTGGTATTGCGCTCTTTTGTCAATTTTGGTATTGGTATCCGCTTGCACACTGTGCATCCTTGGCTTTCTCTCCCACTAGTATCATCGGATTGAATGGAGACTTAAAGGTGAGATTTGTTAAGATATTTTCATGTTGTAATCCTTAATGAACTTTTTAGGCCCCTAAATTCGAGTATGTCTCGAATGCCAGACCTAGCCTCTTTGCATATCCTTCATCGATTAAACCACCAAAGAAAGAGACAGTTGCTAAAGTTGCCACTGCTGTTCTGTCTACCACTGCCAAAGTGAAGGCCAGAGAAAAAAAGAAGGCCGCTGCGGAAGGAGAGGCTATGGATTTGGTTAGAAATTTTGCACTTTGACTTCCGATTTCCTCACATGGTTCATATAGGACACAAAGCATGACGCAGATGCAGATGCTGAGATGAAGGCAGATGATAGTTTAAAGGAGGGAGATGTTTCGATTCCGAATCAGTCGGCTTCCAACGCTGAAGACAATCGACCTTCGACGTCTAGAAGGAAGTCTGAGCCTCTATTCGAACTGCGCTCTAATTTCTCGAGGGTGACACCCGCACAACTTGCACATATCTCATTCCCAAGTGATGGGCGGTATCAACCCGTGCGACCAGTATCGACAAAATCACAGACTGTCAAGCCTGCTGCTAGCGCCCCGTTCGGACCGGGTTCGGAAAAGTATCCCGGTGGAGGAGGTATCCTCATTCTTACCGATTCAAGACCAGACGATGAAGACCAGTTCATTGAGATCGAGATTGCTCCACCTGCCGCTGCCGATCCTACGCCTGCACAAACAAGTGGAAATGTTCCAGTCTATAACGAGCCAAGGGGTCACCACATTTCATTGGACGAGAATGCGCCAGAGGCTGAACCTCCAGAACCATTCGAGGTGTGTATCATTTTCACGCGTTTCCACCGCCCTCAGACTGATATTTTCTCGTCTAGTACCCTTTTGATAATGATACATAGAAAACCATGTTCTATACGGATGACTTTGTAGTAATGAGAAATATTTGTGCTACACTCTCTCGCTGCAAGTGAATGACAGTGGACGATCTTTATTGTAATGTCTATTAAAGAATTAGGTCTTCTCATTCGAAATTATAAGTTGTTGCATAAACATCAAATAAACATTGTTTTGTGGCGTTAAGCGTGACGGTTGAGATTGACAGGTCACGTCTAGTCACAAAGCTGCGTCCGTTTCTCTACTTGTTTCGATTTTTGTCTCATCGAGTAAAATACGACGACATGGATGCCACAGAGTCACGTACCATGAAAGCCCGTAGGGATGGTCAGGACTTACTTTTTTTTCTAATGTGATCGATTTTTCTGACGCGTTTCCATTTGCAGCCTACAAGGCCAAAGGAGCTTTAAAGCAGGACGATCTCAGGCGTCGCAGAGAAGAGCAACAAGTTGAGATCAGACGTCAGAAGAGAGAGGAGAACATTTCAAAAAGGCGCAATTTTCTTCCTTCAGCCAATGCTGATTCAGATGAAGAAATTGGGGGTGTTGTATGGGACCCTCCTGTAGGTGTTGCTATGATTTATATCCCGATCGACGATATCAACGAGAATGGTTTTGGCAGCTTGCTGAAGAAATGATTGCGGGTGTCTTTTCTGACGATCCAGACCGTCAACTTGATGCAACCACCAAATTCCGCAGACTCCTCTCGAAAGAGAAGAACCCTCCCATTGAGCGTGTTATTGAATGTGGAGTCGTCCCTCGTTTCGTAGAATTTCTGAAGATAGGCCATTCTATGCTCCAGGTACGTGTTTGACCAAGATGATGCATTCATCTGAACCCAATCTTTCCAAATAGTTTGAGGCTGCTTGGGCGCTCACTAACATCGCATCAGGAACTGCTGATCATACTCAAGTCGTTATCAATGCGCAAGCAGTCCCTGAATTCATTAACCTTCTCTTGTCTCCTGTTCTTGATGTTCGTGAGCAGGCGGTTTGGGCTTTAGGAAATATTGCTGGAGATAGCCCCACTTGCCGTGATTATGTTCTTCAACAAGGCGGATTGCGACCATTACTCAGTCTGTTAACCGAAAATCACAAACTCAGCATGTTAAGGAATGCGACTTGGACCTTGAGCAATTTCTGTCGAGGAAAGACTCCTCAGCCAGATTGGGAGCTAGTAAGCCCTCCACTCCCTTTCTTGTTAATTGTATTTACCATTATTATCAGATTTCACCTGCATTGACCGTCCTTACCAAACTCATCTACTTACTGGATGATGAAATTTTGATTGATGCTTGTTGGGCCATCTCGTATCTTTCGGATGGGTCGAACGATAAGATCCAAGCGGTTATTGAATCAGGAGTTTGCAGACGCCTCGTGGACCTGCTTTTGCATCAGTCGACCTCCGTTCAAACTCCCGCTCTTCGTTCGATTGGAAACATTGTCACTGGGGATGATTTCCAGACCCAAGTCATCATTTCTTCAGGGGCTCTGCCTGCCCTTCTTTCACTCCTATCCTCTCCGAAGGACGGCATCCGCAAGGAGGCGTGCTGGACAATATCCAACATCACCGCTGGCTCGCCTGCCCAAATTCAGTCTGTGATTGATGCTAATATCATTCCGCCTCTCATCAATATCTTGCAAAATGCTGACTTCAAGACCAAGAAGGAAGCGTGCTGGGCTATCTCTAACGCGACATCTGGTGGTCTACAGGATCCTGCTATCATCCGCTATCTCGTCTCACAAGGCTGCATCAAGCCTCTTTGCGACCTGCTGACGATGATGGACAATAAGATTATTCAAGTCGCCCTCGATGGCCTGGATAACATCCTGAAGGTTGGCGAACAAGATAAGGCTACCGCCGGACTTGGCGCCATCAATCAATACGCTCAATACGTCGAGGAAGCTGGAGGCATGATAACGGTTCACAATCTCCAACAACACGATAGCTTAGAAATTTACAAGAAGGCATTCCATATCATGGACAAATATTTCCCAGATGATGAGGATGTGGATGCTGGCGTTAGCGTTCCGACTGTTGACGCTTCTGGAGCATTTGCCGTTCGTTTATCTCCTTTGGTTGCAGCACTATCCATCCTGACCTTTTTTTTGCAGTTCCACTCTGATATGAATGCCCCTCAAGGAGGCTTTAGCTTCGGCCAGCAGTAGTCACTCCAGTCCGACAACTTCATTCGTTTTGCGTCATTCCAGATGGGGCAGGTAGTATCTCTTGTAGTATTCAATGAACGATTAGTATTCTCCTGAATTTCTCTCTCTAATGGATTAGTCTTCACATCCATTTGGGTTTCTTCACAAAACTGTAGCACAATCTAGATTTGTGAGAAAGAGTATGCATTCAGTCAGAGCATTCAAAGATGTATTTTCACACGTGGGATTGGTGCTAGTTCGACAGGGTTGTTCTTCCACAGGTTGTTCTTCCACCGTCAAAGTCTAGGATTGTCTGTCACGATTGACTTCTGTTATCGGAATGGCTTCACAAATTCTTCCACTTGGTTCGTGAACTCCACAATAGACATGAGCAATACCATGGACTCACTCACACCAGAGCTCATTGATAGATGTATCGGTTCAAAGCTATGGGTGATCATGAAGAACGAGCGCGAATTCGTTGGTACACTGCTCGGATTCGACGACTATGTCAGTCAGTAGCGGGTTTATCATTGGTATTGTGGCCCAGATTTAACTCACCGTTTTACAGACATTGTGCTAGAGGACGTAACAGAGTAGTTCGTACTTTTGCCCCAGTTTTTTCCATTTGTTTTATGAAGAGACTGATAAACAACTCACGTTGAACAGCGAGCTGACAGCTCAAGGACTCAAAAAGACAAAACTATCCCAGACATTGTTGAACGGGAGTAATATTGCTATCGTGCGTTCTTTCAGTCCATTCGCCTTTTCGATTGCATGGAATTAATTGATATTGTGGTTAGCTGGTACCTGGGAGTGGCGGTCCTGAAGAGAGTTAAATCGTTGAATCTTTGCATCCTGTGCATCGCCTGTGCATGGGTTTATCACTGCTGCATGGTGGTTGGCGTTTGTATCTCATGCTGTCCGACACCACATTCTCGTTCACCAACAAGTAATGGCGTCAACTAGAACATGCAAAGTCATTGAGAGACTTGTTGTACATCAGATATTGGTTCGTTTTCACAATTCGAGTAGTTTTCTGTATGTAGCATTGGCCATAACTCTATAACTATTTGGAGCGCAAAAATTAGCTGTATTGAATGTAATTTTGTGAAACTACATGTCATTTCTCATCTATTTTATAACCGTTTTGTTTATGCCTCTCAAATGATATAAATTTAGTAGAAATTGAACAAGCAATGTACATATAATTGTTGAAAATATTGTTTCCCTGAGAAGAATGAGTTGAAGTTATCATACAAGTTGTGATCAAAGAGCAGTTTTTGGCCTTTTCACTTGACAATTACTCCACGTAGTTCACAAAGTTTACATCATTCAATACAGCTAATTTTTGCGCTCCGGATGGTTATAAAATTATGGCCAACTGGTAAGAACTCAACGTGCTACATACAGAAAACTACTCGAATTATGAAAACGAACCAAAATCTGACTCGCGCGGGAAAAATCCAATCATCCCATTCACGTGATTGACTGGAAAAAATCAATTCGCGCCCTTCCGCAAGGACATTCTAACTTTTCAAGAATGCCCGTCCGATTACGCATGGCCATGCATGGGCACACACACAAGAAGCTCTTCCACATCGTCGCCATTGACAGTCAACTCCGTCGCAATGCCAAACCTGCAGAACTCTTGGGCATATATGATCCCCACTCGGCTGATGGCGAGAATCCTCGCGTCGTGCGGTGGAGTGTGGACAGGTTGAGGTATTGGTTAAGTGTTGGTGCTGTGCCCAGCAAACCTGTTGCGAAGTTGCTGCAGCTTGTGCGACTCTTTGTATCTTTTCACCTGAGGAAACCTAATTTTATCTCTTGTTTTTGAAAGGGACAAATCTTAAGACCCGGTTCACGTTATGATCCTCATGCAAAGTTGGTTCCAAAACATCCTGTTCAACACGCTCGGTGGTCCCAATTGGACAAGTCTAAAGAGTCGCAACCTGAAAAGTAGCCCATACAAAGCTCACTCGGAATTCCATTCAAAACGCTCTGGTTTGCCCATGACCTAGAATCAACATGGCGGATTGTGGAACTTTTTGAAGGCCAACAACGCAAGCCTAGATATCTTTTCAACTTATTATGCTGTATTTCAATTAATACTAGGTACTAGATTCAAGAAGCTTTACGATATCGGAATGGCCAGCCTCTTGAGACAACTCTAGTGGTGTGAGATTGTCTGGATCCTGTTTTTATATTTCAATACATAGGAAGTGTGCAGGCAGTTGTGGAATCACCTTGACGTCCTGTTTTGCTCCTCTGGAAAGTAAGAGCTTAACGATGTCGATATGACCTCTGTCACAGGCAAGGTGAATCGGGGCATACCCCTTCATCAAAAGACATTCAGCAAAATTACGTCGTGTTCGAGACAGCATGAACATACATATGCATCTAATGCATTTAAATCCATATGTGGGTATTCCTTTAGCAGCGATGCCAGCCCAGAGACATCGCAAGACAGGGCAAGACCGTGTATACTCTTGTCTGCAGGTTGCCCAGATTCTTGTCTTGCCATTGTGCTCACAGACAATCCCAATCCTGCTGAGGATGACTGTGTACGAGGAGAATCTTCTTCATCCGATAACTGTTCAAGATCAACATCCGAATCAGCCTCCTCTTGTTTCTTCTGGACAGTGGATGTCGTCGCAGCAGAACTTTCTGACCAACCCAAATTCCGAGCGATCTCGAGATATCTGTTCTCGGCCACTCGAGATGAGGTGTAAGTTTTGCATGCAGCATCCCAAGCATCCCATTTCGCTCGCCCTGTCATGTCAAATATAGAAGGTCGGGGAATATTTGGTGATCTTGAGACGGTGAGATACTTGAATAAGCCATACAGCTAACCAGGCAGTCCGAGAAAGTCAGGATGGTCAAGGCACGACTCAAATAAAGTATATCGACCTCGAGTTTTATCGATGATGCAACTTTGCTTAATGAGGGCGCTGACGCGAGATATCCTGCTGCAGCATGAAACTTTTGAGAAGGTGGACAGCTAGTCGATCTACTCGACATCGCGGTTTGAGAAATAAAGGTACTTCTACGGATCTATTACATAAGCGCCACAGAGATTTCTTCGAGTGGGATCTCAAGCTAAACCTGCGGCCTTCATCGCCTAAAGTCGCACCACGTTAACAACCGTATTCTCTTGCTTTGAATTGGATTAACCCACCTTCAACATCTCTGCACCAATTTTGGCAGGGCTGTCTGTAACAATCGCTCCTGCAGCTTCCAAAGCCTTCACTTTATCTGAAGCGGCTCCCTTCCCGCCCGAGATGATAGCTCCAGCATGCCCCATACGGCGACCAGGAGGTGCAGTACGACCAGCAATGAATCCGACAACAGGTTTTGGATTGGGTCTGGTTTTGTTATATTTGGCGAGATATTCGGCTGCTTCTTCTTCCATAGAGCCACCGATTTCTCCAATGATGACAATTCCTATTGAAATAATGAATCTCAGAAACAGACTTTGCAAAACCTAAAGTCTCTTCACCGTCCGTGTTAGGATCCTCAAGGAAAACCTTAATAACGTCGACGTGCTGTGTACCTGGGAAGGGATCGCCTCCAATACCGACACAAAGTGATTGACCAAGGCCAATATCTGTGGTCTGCACCACAGCTTCATACGTCAATGTGCCAGATCGAGATACGATACCTGGCGTTCAGCGCTATGGTTAATATACAATTATGTCTTCTAGAACCAATTACTTCGCACCAATCTTTCCGGGTTTATGAACATGGCCGGGTTGAATGCCAATCTTGCAGCCCAAAGGATTAATAACTTGCAGAGGAATTATGCTCTGAAATCAATAAAAGTCTTTCAAAGAATTGACTTACTTCCAGGACAATTAGGTCCAACGAGACGAGAGCGCGATTGACCCTTTAGCGCGTTCATGACCTATTGGGGATGTTGAATACTATACACGGAAGCAGCACGGCGGGTGGAACGAACACGAATCTCATCCGCCTGAGGAATGCCTTCAGTGATGCAGACAATGAGCCCAATTTCATTCTCAATAGCTTCTATGATAGCGTCTGCAGCTGTGGTCGGTGGAACGTAGAGGACGGTTGCGTCGGGTTTTGTTGCTTTAACGGCCTGTTTGAAAACGTGAATTCCTTCTCATAGAAATAAATGACCTTTTGACATGCCTCGCGAACGGTACCAAAGACGGGCAGCCCCAAATGCACTTGACCAGCCTTCTTGGGCGACACACCTCCTACCATGTTCGTGCCATACGCCAGTGCTTCCCTTACATGGAAGGTCCCCTAACAATCAGAAGTTCAGAAATGACGGACAAAAGGACATGAGCACTGGTTACACTCACCGTCTTTCCAGTAAGGCCCTGACACAGTACTCTCGTATCCTTCTTAATCAAGAGGTTGTGAATGGTATCTGCATAACTGAATCGAGCGGCAGACTGAGAAAACGACCTGCGTCCAACTTGGAAGATGACAATAGTCAAACAACCGATAACAGCATAATTTCAAAAAGAATCATACCAGAATTGGTTAATGAGTGGCCAGCATGGCGGAGCATTGTGTTCGTAGGAGGCGAAAGCAAAATGTTTTCTACAAAAAGATGCGGGCCGCTGAAAGCCCGGCGACTACATTGTATTTAATTCATTCAGTAGTGACCATATAAACGAACTGATGACAATTCCAATACAGGCAACTAACATGGTACAATCAAACCAACTAGTAGTGTTACGCTGTGGTTATGCAAAAAAAAGAAAAACTTACAATGAATCATGGTTACTACTTTTACTCTACTGGTGATAACGCTGAATGCCTTAAACAATAGTTCCCTCTGGACGAAAAGTTCTACAACTGCTGAAGTCCATTTCTGCGCCGATCACGAGTCTTCCTCGAAGCCCTATCAAAGTTAAGAACGGCTTGCTTGACCTTATCGTGCTGCCTGGTGTTGACGGCGCTGAGTAAAATTAGGAGAATGAAGGGTCAGTGCAGCCTTAGAATAAGGGTAATAGCCATGCTCACTTCGTAACGTCCTGCAAGAATTGCGATTTAGCAACGTTTGGCACAGTGCTCGTTGGTAGTTGCTCCAATACGACAGGTAACCAAGTGAGGAGATGTACAGGGAATAAATAGACAAGATGTCTGAAAATGGACACAACTGTCGAGGCCCCATCTTCCGGGAAGTCGCTCGTGAAACCGCTTAAAATGCAGCCGATAAACTGTAAACCTTCCTTCTCGACTGCCCCTCGAATTGTAGCAGCATAGAATGGGAATTTAGGAGCGGTGAGTGCAGTAGAAGGATCCATGCAATCATGTGTCAGAATGCTTCGGGCAAAGTCCAAGGCGCCGAATATAATATCACTTTGAACCATGGTAAGGCCCGCCATGACACAGTGAAAAGCAAGAGGGAAGGACGAGGAGACAAACAAGATATCAGGTGCCATATTGATGAGCTGCAACAGCATCTGAATGTAATCCTCAAGAACTATAAGTCAAATGACATTTAGTTGCAATTATTTTGCGAAACAAACTATGCACCGACCATCAGGTATTTCGCCAGGAGATTTCACTCGCATCAATGCAACCACTTTAGCTGTAGCTCGCTCAAAGATCTCTTGAAGGGTGCCCCTGAAAGTCGGGTCTTCCTCATAACCGAACCTGCCGATGATTTTGCCCGCAATCCATAAAAAGCCAGAGAAACCGGTCGCCTCGAAAGCAAACGACATCCGGGTAATAACAGAAGACGCAACAGAAAACGACGCCTTGCCAAAGAGGTCAACACCACGCCGAAGAACACGCGTTGTCCGTTCAGCAAGATCGTGGTTACTGCCGTACTTCACAATGAAAGCGCCAAAGATGGCCCACGCTTCTTCGCACGTATTTTGGCAAGCAGGGGGCAGTTGTTCGCCATAGCTCTGGATCACAAACAGCATGGTTTCCAAATTCTCGAGGCCATCTTATTATCGCATTACTGAGCAAGGAACACAAAAACCATGTTGACATACTCACCGCCTACTGCCTGTATTTCAGTTGTTGTGGGTACAATAGTCCTTGTGGCGAAATCATGAACTTGAGCTAAAATATCGACGCAGAACGTTTTGAGAGACTCCGCAGATTGGTTGATAGGCATTGCAGAGATCACATAAGCAATGGCTTCGTAGACCTGACGTCTATCATCCTGCACTAATTTGGGTCCTGTCGTCTTCAGGAAGGTGTGAAGAGTCGGCAAGAAGTCCATCAAATGCTATGGGAGAGCTGTCAAGAATTCACTTTTCGATAACACAAAAGGATGGTACAAACCTCTTTGCAGTCCTGGCACATATACTTCAAAGCCTGACCAGCTGCAGCACAAACTTCATTGTCAGCATCGTCAAACCCTGCTGAGACATACTGCAGCTGGAAACTGATGTACTCTGGATGTCGATTGATCCATTCGGTGTAGCGGGAAATGATCAAAAGGGCAGTATAACGGACGCGGGGATGACTGGGAAGGTTAGGAATAAGATCCATGATTTTTGGAACAGCATTGTTGTCCTTCAGGTCGAGCTCCGCACCCATCGAACGCAATGCAAACAACGGAGCCTCAACCTCCTGCCAGGAAGCGTTTCGAGCCAAGGCATTCGCAATCTGCTGGTATGCGACCATAAGACAAGTCTCTGTACGCAACACTACACAGCAATCCTTCAGAGTGTCGCCCATGACGTGACGGAAAGACCGGAAATTTTCCGCCTCCTGTCCTGTCAAAGAAGTCATCTCGGGAGGGAAATGGAGATGATTAATGATGACGGTCAAAAGAGTTTTAAATGCGTCGATGAACAGAGGTTCCACAGAAGACCTCTTTCCCAGGATCTGGGCAAGGCGCATCCAGAATGGGAATGTGATCGGGACAATGTCGAGGTCTGGATACGCTGAGCATTCGCCAATTGCCTCTACAATTGGGAAGAAAGTCGGAGTGTGTTGTATAAGCAAGAAACGATAGGTTTCCCCAGCTTCAGTGAAAATACGAGCGTAGCCACGGATTTTGTCGGGATCACCTTGGTCTTTCGCAAGTCGAGGTTGCAGTTGGATTATTTTGGGCACCATGAGCTCGATGACGTCCATATTTTCATCTACTTCCTGTGTCTCATGGATCATCTGGCAAATAACATCTACTGCCGCATCGAATAGGCTATCAGATGCGAGAGCTTCAAATGCGTAGGCAAACAAAGGAGTCGAGGCTAGGTCGCGAACAAAAATCTCGCCAGATAAAAGCCAGGTGTAAAGGCATGCAAAGACCTGAGATTGAACGGCTGCTGTGACCCCTGAAAGTGATGAACTCGCAATCAGCGAACTCGTTGATATATGGGGACGACACACCTGTCGCTGTAATGTACATTATAAGCAAGTCGAGAACTTGCTTCGCATTGTTAGTCAATAACCTGGTACTTTGTTCTTGAAACTCTTCGTCCTAAAGATTTCGAGGGGCATTAGAATGTACCATATGGCTGATGGCTTACTGAGATCGGAATCCTTGTATTACTGTTGACCTCCTCTGGAAGAAGTGTCAAGAACTCCAACAGTGTAGGCACAGTCGATGGATTCCTCCCAAACCTTCCAATCAATGTTTGAACGGGTTGTTCCCAGCTGGGCACCTGAAGAGCTAAACCAATGATCGCCAAAGAAAGTTGCACTATGATATTCTTCGGACCTCCATTGTAAACCTCCAATGCGTTCAGGAGAGTATCACGTAGTGCAAGTTGGTTGGCACGATCGACTTGGGAGAGATCATATGTCACCTAAGCAAAGGTTGATCAGCGTTGACTCGTATTCATACGGAGGCGGAAGAGCATGACATTGTTTCATCAAAGCCCCACACTCACCTTGGCCCTAAACGTCTGTGCTGCAAATAATTTGGCTGCTAATGGCGCATCGGGCGAAAGCAGAAGGTCATTGCAAGTGGACCATGCTTCAGGCTAGGACAAGGAGATGCGTTGAGACGGGTCAGAGTGGTTGAGTCGCGGAGATGGCCATAGGTGAAAGATAAATTTACAGAATGCTGAAAATCCTGAAGCCAGGAATTTGCTTTATCTATCGATGCCTTGTCGGGCGCCCGACCAAAGACATCGAGTGCGGACAACAATGCTTGAATATTGGCCATGCGATATCAAGTCTTGATCCTGTAGGTAAATGATAAGAAAGCAGGGTTTCAAGATGGGCGTCAAGATGAACAGCTAGTGTGACATTTGTATCTGTTGACACTTTCTGCTGTGCAGCACACCTTCACGAATCATTTCTGGAAACCCACCATCGTTATACAAAATATTGCAGAACCGTGGTATATTAAACGTCACGTAAAACAGGATCCGCCACGACAGGGTAACTCCGGGCATAGTGATAAAGAGTCTGGGAATAAGCGTGATAGAGCAGCAAAGGGATATCATATCTTTGTAAAAAAGAGCGTGGAGAGTTCACAAGAACCAAGATAAATGATGTAAACGGGACGTAATTTAATAAGATGGTGTACAACGAGAGCAGAAGGAGGGGAGATGGTCGACATAACAACTTTTTCAAAAAAAGAAAATCGAAGATCATAATATCTCCAAAGTTTCGTACTGTAGTCCCCCGTTCTACGTGCGAAGGAAGCCTTTCTTTCTTGAGGTCTATGAAAAATAGACGTTAGAAGGGTTCGGAACCGATGACAAACTGCAAAGACTAACAGAAGACTTCTCGGGCGTCAACGGGCGACCGCTCTCAATCCTCCGCTTCTTGTCCTCAAGGTCAGCACGCTGTTTCTCCAATGCATCCTTCATGTCCTTGTGGCGGGCGTAAAGTTCTTCCTCGGACTGTTTGAGTTTCGCCTCCTTTTCCGCCACTTTCTGTTGGAAAACCATCTTCATCTCAGCCTCCATCTTGGCGAGTTTCGCCTCGTGTAGGGTGCGCTCTTCTTGTAGTCTTGCGGCGGGACTAGAGTAACGACAGTAAATAACAAACTCTAAGAGTTCAGACTACACAATACTCACTTCACCTCTTTGAAAACTGAAGAATCTTGAGCGACACCCATGCTCAGAAGCTTCTCTGTTCGCCAATTCTCGTAAAGGAAATCATTCGTATACTCCCTCAGCTCTTCCATATACGTGCGAACAAGCATTTGACGAAGTTTGACAAAATCACAATGGTCTTCGTTGTCAACCTCTACAACACCCCAAGGGTATGCACGTCCACGAACTGTACGACCGTCAGGCGTGGTGACGAGCTGGTCGGAACCAACAACGGCGAAAGGAATTTTGCTGGCAATTTCCTCTGCCTCAGCAATTGTCTCTTCATCTTCGTTGTCATAGGTAGGCGCTTGGAAGATATGAATATTATGGTGGGCTATGTCAGCCAAAATCTATTGGGGATGAGTGAGAGGGATGTGATATTGATACCTAGATATTGACTTACACGTTGCTTGAATTCAGCGACTTCCTCATCCGTCAAAGTGTCAGACTTGGCAATGATTGGGATGAGGTTGACTTTTGTGTGGAGTCGGCGCATGAACTCGATGTCGAGTTGCTTTAGGCTAGGGAGGTATATCAAAAACGAGAATAGATCGCTAAAGTGTAGCTTACGAATGCCCTGTTGGCTGGATAAAATATAAGCAAGCATGAACTCGGTTGTCGACAATCTTGATTCTGTTGACACGATTTTCTTGCTCAAGATATGAATCAAACCGAGACTCAATATTTTCAACAATAGGCTTCCAACTGATAAGCGAGATGAGCACTACATGGATAGGCTCAGTGCGAAAGTTTACCTATCGTCGTTGTTAACAAAATCTCCGAAACCAGGAGTATCAACAACGGTTAAATGAAGCCGGACACCGTTCTCCTCGATATCTGTACGTAAGATTATGAGTTTAAATACGTGTATTGTCGTTAGGTAGATAAATATAGCCACCTGCGCCGATACTCTCGATGACAACGGTTTTGGGGCGTTCTGCTGCAGGAGGCAGGGACTCCTTGGGTGGGTAAAGAGTGGTATTGAACAAGGTATTGATCAAAGTTGACTTTCCAAGCCCTGACTCTCCTGTTCGCGTGAAGGGACACGATGGTAAGCGAACACGTCAAACGCGAAAATGCCAACAAAGCAGGTAAAAAGGACCAACCAACAACCATAGCGGTAAAGGAAAAGCCCTTCCTGACACTCTTCCTATGAACTTGATTAGGCAAATTGGCGAAACCAACGTAACCCATGAGCTTTTTGCGAATGACGCTAATATTGTGCGACTGGGGATTGAGCGAGGGGCTCGAGCCGTTGGGCACGCCATTCGAGGCAAGGTCGCCGTTGCGCGAGGAAACGAACGAGTCGGTCATCTGCAAACGAAGAGGTCAAAGAGAAGGAGAAAGGAAGTAAAAGGAAAAAAATTACGTTTAAGTTGGCTTGGACGGGGGGAAGGAAGGAAGTTGGCTCAGGTTGTTTTTGTTTGGCCTCGGTGGCGAGAGCGTCCAATTTAGGCTTTGGCATCAGTAGACCCTTGCAATAAATGATAATTTATATACACTTACAACTTCTCAGGTTGTGCCACTTACCAGGTAGAACCGGCTTTTGCTCTGCCTCTTCTGTAACGACATCGCAGTGGAAAGGTAATTACATTCTTCGCAGCTTGTGCTTTTCTTTCAACATGAGGACAAGGTGAGGTGCTCTACAATACATATCCTTCTGCACAATGTGAAGTATCGATATACATATTAAATAGCTTGTCGGCAGCCTTGAGAGCTTCTTCATCTGAAAGTGGATAACTAAACTCGTCACCGAGGCAATCCTTGATTGAAATCTGTCCAAGAACCTCAGGGTTCCATTTCCTTCAAGTCGGCATGAGTGCATAATTCTGATTGTTTTAGGTTGTGACCTCTGTTGTATATGGTCCTGCCAGACGTTTGGAGTGTTGCATTCTTTCGCCCGCTTGTGGGAGGCGGACTACGTTCTTGATTCGCATCTTCAAGTTGTGTTTTTAACAGTGGCACCGTTACAAAATCGCTCGATGCGCGACTTCTCCGCTCTTCTAGTGTTACACTGCACTCGTTCTGTTCTGGACACGGCGTGCTTCTGGTCTCCATGATAATGCGAAGAGGACTCGGAGGAAGAGGAATGATATCGACGACGTAGATAGTGAACGGCGCTATTCAAGGCTCGATGCGATGGAAGTACAGTGATTCAGAAGCCCCCTTATTAACTCTCGCGCTTTGATTTTAGTCGCTTTGGCATTTGACTGGGCCCTGAGGCCTGGTAACCGGTGACAACGCCCGAGTCCACGGAAATTCTTAAAGTAGCTAATACCAAGCGTCGTGATGACTCTGCCTGGAACAAAAGGCAAAATTTCAACCGTTCAAGGAAACAGACGCTTGGTCCAAAGAAACATGGTCTACATTCCTTGAATATAATGGTTTCTTTTCTGAAATCAAAGCCCAAATCCTATTAGATAATTGTAAGTCCTAAACAATGGTCATGAAGAAGGTTGTGGTAGCCATTCCACAGGGAAATCGTTAATGCTAGGTCGACGGAATGTGCGATTCCCAAGATGATCTCCCTTCTTTTGTTTCTTCACCTTTGCAAGCACATGTCGTACGTCAATTGGAACATCAGCTAATGTGTCTTTTCCATTCTAAAAATTGGCAAAAGTCAGAGAACCTAAAAAAACAAAAACGATAGAAACGCACATTCGCTTCTTCGATAAGCTTGTCTAGTGTATCGCTGGCCCACTTTAAGTTCTGAGACGTCCTCGGGAAGTCCTCGCAAGAAATTTTGATATATCCATTACCCCAATTTTCAAGCCCACTGACGCCAGAGTCCGCGGGAGGCACAGGGGACCACCTCGGGCCAGCAAGCAAGATGAACTTATGGAGCGCAGTTTCGTCCTTCAAAGGAAGCTTGTCAACCGGAACGACAATCGCACGTTTCACGGCTGCTGGATGGGGTTCGCCTTGGTAATGCATCGAACGAACAATGATGGGCTGGTCGTCCGTTGGTGGGACAAAAGGTTTTCGGTAAGCTTTGCAAAAAAAAATCAGTAAACTAGCCAAAAACACAAAAAAATCCAAAAGAAACCTACCGACAAGTTTCGGCATTTCATGTTCTATAAGCCTCATATAGTTCAACAGTTCTCGTTGTCGCTGCAGATAAATATGTCCAGCAGATGGAGAATCTGCTACATCAGCGGGTTCCTCTAATTGATCCCAAAGGTTTTCCATATCGTCTTCAAGGACACTCCTCGTCCTCCGGCCATTTTGCGACTCCGAGAATGTTCCATCGTCCTTCGGTTTTCGTGGTAGAAAGCGCTTTGACGATGTGGAAAAGCGATGAGAAAGCAACAGACCCGCAGCTTTGTGATTTTCAAAGCATCTTGAAAATGCCAATGCGCGACTCAGTGAACACGCTAGCATTATTAGTGGACGGAATTTCTTTGAAGTCACCTCTGTACGTGCCAGGTGGAAGCTGCTGACAATTACGAACAAATATATGGTATTCGACTTGTCCTCGATCTGCTCGTAATGGTTGTAAGTGACCATCGATGAGAATAATATATCCACCTTACTCACCAAACTCAACATAAGCGCCTCAAGCTTTCAATAAAAGCAGAGCTTGAGAATGTCACTGACCTGGAGCCTGCAGAAAACTTTGAATTCTTCTTTGAAGTGCAGTGGACCATCTCTCGTCTATTTATCTCACATACCGTCCTAGGTGAAATGTACCAACTGCAATGAAACTCATCCAAAATACGTCTCGTTGAACCGCTACGTAGGTCTCTTCAACATCTATCATCCCACCGTCTTGATCGTTAACAGGAAGAATACGAAGTAAGCGGAGGCAAACGCAGTAGAGCTCATTTTGTATGGAGATGTGGTCTTTGTTCGATTGACTCTCTTTCTGCATTTGTTTCTATTATTCTGATCTTCTCTACAGGCAAACGTGAAAGTTCTGCCAAGTTCGACCCATCGCCCATTACCCCTTACAACAACGAGAATGTGCAATTCGCTCCCTTACTAGTGATTGACTGCCGCGGACTTGAATTCATAGGTTTCGATCCAAAGGTATATAACTTGCCTATCCATTGGTGAGGCACCCAACCTTTGATCATTCGCGTTCCTAGGGAATCTGGAAATGTGTCGGGACGACCGGAAAAAAAATCTCTGACGTCGATCTAACTGAGAAAGAATGGTTTGACTATGACGAGAAGGTATGTAAAGGAGTTTTCTAACATGTTTTTAATTATGAATTTAACATTTTCAGGCCGCTGTTTCCGTAGGGGTCTCTAAATTTGACAGTCGGTGGGACAGAGCATGAGGACGGATTCGAATAAACTGGCAGACACTCACAAGTCCCTGTACCATCAACGATACACGAGTTATTTTAATTTTTGCAGCATCACCTTCTCCAATGAATCGTCAATCTTGATTTCTAGGGTGCAGTATTGCGAAACCCCCGGTCCGTCATAGAATATTTATCTGGACATCGTGCATCCTTGCACTGGCGCACCCATTCAGCTGATTTTCAGCTCTCCGAGCATAAAACCGCTGCTTTACGGGGTACCCCCTTCAATTTTACCAGTCGTTCGATGAAGAAACGAAATGGAAAATACCTACATTATTCTAGTATTGGTGTAAATCAGAAATTATTGACATGCAGAATCAAGGATGTCCCCTTTTTCCGAGGACAAATCGGACAGAGGTAAATTTCCATGATCCAACCTTCATATCGAAAGAGAGTTTAACTTGATGCTTTGACAGTCAAACAACCAGTTTGCATACCATAGAAAACAATTGTTATCCATCAGTTGTATAGACCATGGTATGGATTGAATACCTCGAGTTCAGGGCATATAGCGAAGATGGAGCAAATAGCGTCAGGACTCAACATGCTAGATAGTTTTGGGGTGGCTCAGGCTGCTCCTCTTTGAATGTTCACAAAAATTCGTACGGCATCCCCATCGTGTCTGTCGATGTTTATTCTTCTTATCGTAACTTTGAAGATCAGGAAACCTTTGAAGCGTGATATTGACATCATCGAGTCCATTATGTATTGGAAGCGGCTACATTTGCGCCTTTCCAGTCAGATGAGAAAAAGAAAAGAACTACAAATGAGGTGGGGAACGTTATAGTGAGGAGAACTGTAGTATCTTGGGTTTGGGTGAAAGGGGAAACATGTACTGGCAACTAACAAAAAAAAATCACGATAGTGGGAAAAGAAAATTGTTAATGAAACAAATTAGATGGGGATGATATTGCGTTCAGAAGATTTTTGGGAAGTTGTGATGACGATTTGAGGGGAAAATGGAGCAATGTGGACCAAGGTAAAAAGAGAAAAAAAAAGAGAGTACAGATATCAGAGAATGAGTTAGGTAGTTTAAAGTCAATGTTGCTTATGTGAATCCTGTAAACACCCAATATTGTGGGAGAATCAGATATGGATGCTTTCGAAGCTCAGAGGCGCTAGGCCGATCATCTGGGTTTCTAAAAAGAGCAAAGGCATATCAGTAAAGAGGGATATATAAAAAAGGGAGATTTCTTACAGTGCAAAACATTTTCTCCTAAAGTCATCTGCATCCGCGGACAACACAACATCCTCAGGCACAGGTGGCGGTTGCTTGGATTGATAGAGCTTGAACATAACCGCCAACGTTTCCTCTCCATTCCAAGGCCGCATCCCAGCCCACATCTCCAACACAACACACCCAACACTCCAAATATCAATCTTATTGTTATACCCCGTCTTTTGCGTGTTGATGACCTCCGGGGCCATCCAGAAAACGCTTCCTTGCATAGCTGTATACGCACCCCCGTGCAACTCTTCTGTTCTTTTGGAAATACCGAAGTCTGAAATTTTGCAGACGCCAGACATTTCAACAAGTATGTTATCGGCCTTCAGGTCCTGAAAAACCGTGAATTGTTAGTGGATCGAAATAAATAACAAAGGGTTCCAACGCACTCGATGAAGGATATTTTTTGAATGAAGGTATTCAAGCCCGCCCAGAATCTGACTAGTAAACGATTTCGTGACATTATCCTCGAATTTGCCGTACTTCATCAAACTTCGACTGATAGAACCACCAGGAACATATTCTAGGAAACTAAAAAAATAACGAATCAGCAATGGAAATACCGTACAGGGAGTGTGGTTTACTTACATGCTGAGATTCGTGGGCGTCTCTTCAAATCCAAGGTACTGAACAATATTGGGATGATCCAAATCTCTCAGAGTCTCACTCTCACTCTTCAGTGCCTGAACAACTATATGCTGTTTCGAATCGGCCTTGTCGCTCGCCGTTTGCGGAAGCTCGACTTGTTTCACAGCGATCATCTCTCCAGTGGTGACATTGAGAGCGAGATATACTCGTCCATATGTACCCTTTCCAATAAGTTCACCTCGAACCCACTTGAAAGTAGCTGTGAAAAAAGTTGATGAGAAAACGTCACACCCCAAGAGAACAAGATGAAAGATAACACACTTGGACCACCCGAAGGTGAATCAGGCGTACTCGTCATACTCCTCAACTGCCCAGTCGTAACCTCCTCCACTCGAATTCCCCAAAGCTTCGTGTTCCGCTTCCTCAACTGATTATTATTATTATTCGCAACTGTATCCGCTGTCTTCGACGTCCTATCAATCCTGTTCTTGTGCTCCTGTACAACGATACGAATAGATTTCTTCCCACGGATTCTCGTCCTGTTGTCGTTCACCGGCGCAGGGGGTGGCAGCGCAGCAGTAGCAGCGGGCTCCAACGTCGTCGGAGACGTATCGCCAGACACAGTCTCAATGAACGGTTTGTCAAGATCATGTTTCGGGAAGAACTTCTCAAGATGGTCGTAAATGTTCTCAGGCGGAGGTCGGACCCAGTTGTCGTTTTCATCCTCCACAAACGTGCCCTCGGGGCTTCTCTGCGACTGTTTCGTTGCGGGAGGTGCATCACGACGGGCCGTCGCTGGCACAGCCGTTGCAGTACTTGGTGGGGTTAATGTATCCTTAAACGAAACCTCAAACCGGTTAGGTTGTCGAGCAGACGGCGGCGTGTCACCAATTTGTACCGTCAGAGGCGGCCTTGGCGATCTCGTGTTTGCACCAGGTCGGATGATCCACGTACCATCGCCATTATCTGAATCATCATCATCATCATCCGCAGGATATGCACTGATAGGCGTCGTGGTCTCCAATAATGGTGGTAGTGGTGGGGGCGCTAGTAATGCTGGAAGTTGAGGAGGCGTCTTTGGACGCAGCGGCGAAGGGTGAACTTGCCCTCGCGTAATCACAGTATCTTCTTGGATAGGGACATTAATCAGTTTCGAGAAACGCACTTGATCTTCCTTTTTCAACGTCATATCTGAAGCCCTGTTGTCCTTGATCATAGGATCGTCCAAAGAAGACGGCGAGGAGGGATCGACTACAATACCGTTCTGTTCCGAAGGATGTTCCCGAGGGCTCTGAGGGCTGATTGGCGTTCGAGGAGGAGTGGTATTCGATGTCTCCGGCCCACTTTGGATATCCGACGACCGATCAGAGGGATCGCTGTAGTTGTGCGGGCGAGGCCGCGGTCCAGGAATACCACCTTGGGGAGGGAATCGACGCTGAGGCGAGACGCCCCGCGGAGAGCGGAGCGAATCTCCAGTATCCAACGTGGAGCTTCCGTATACCGGCGATGCAACTTTAGAGTATCCATGAACAGGAGACGTGGCAGAATCTCCAGCCGCCGATAGCGGCCTTGGGAAGGGGTCATGGCTGGGAGACATGAGATTAGACGAATAGCCACCCCGATACGTTGATCCAAATTCGGAAGCTGAAGCATGTGGAGAAGATGACTGGGTAGGAAGCGGCCTTGAAAAAGAGCTCCCCCTAGGCTGGTCGTATGACTTGGGAGTTCCAGATAACGACAAATTGCTGGGAGAGTAAGCAATGTTGCCTGTAGGTCGAGGCATAGGTAGCTGAGGGGTCGCATTTCGGCGGTTTGATGGTACAGGGTTGTTCAGTTTTAAATTTTCCATGCTCTTGAAGGATTTGTTCATTCTAGAAGTCGCCATAGAGGAGGACGGTTTCTTATTAACAGCCTCCTCCAATTTCCAAGTAACAACATAGTTAGACGGGAGGGGTTGGCGACCGGATCTTTGTTGAGAAGAGGTTCGAGCATCTTGCAGAGTGGGAACAGTGGACGCAGCAGGGCGGGAACTGTGAGGTAGCCTTGTTGTATAGGGTGACGTAGGCCGAAGACGACTGCTGCTACTTGAATTTTGGAGTCGTGTACCACGATGAGTTGAGGATGAACCCGAAACAGTTGGCGCGGAATCACAAGATTGCTCATCTTCGTCATGTGGTTTCCTCGGATGACTTTTGAGATTCTCCCGACTGGTGGATCTTAAGGGAGTACTCTCCTGAGTCCGAGAATGCCCGTGAGTGTCGGCCTGTTCGGCACCACGTTCTGGTGCTGCGACAGTGGCCATAGAAACATCAGATCCTAGTGACACGGGTGCATAACGGCTAGAAGCCGCCAATGTAGACGATTCATCTTGGAGTGAGAAAGATGGTCGGTGAGGAGAAAACGGAGGCGGGAGAACAGGTACCACAGGCAGAGCATGTCCATACTTTTCTTCCTTCCTTGACGGCCAACGGCGGTCACCTGATGATTGTGAAGAATTACTTTGCTCCGGTGGAACGAGAGGAGAGGACGGACGGTGATGAACGATACTTGGACGTCGACGGGGGAGCTGGGACGTCTGAGTGGATGAAATGGAAGGCGAGATTGTTGTTCCTTGTTGAGAAGGTGAAGTGCGGGAGACCGTTTTGCTGGTCTCTCGGTCAGGATTATCAATGTCTGCTTCATAACCATCCTTGGGAGGTTGACTTTCGCCTTGGGAAGAAAGACTACCGTTTCTTGACCTCGACCTTCGTTTGAACCTCAAAGGGTCCGTGTTGACCATGGTCGTAACTACAGGAGGAATCGGATGTTGTTCAACCGGTTGTACTAGAGCTTCATGGACAGGAGCAGGGGATACTGATACAAACAATTTGAGAGTGCCTTTAGAATCACCTTGGTCGCGACAAAGAGCAAGAAGACGTTCATTGGATAAAGCTTCACCGATGGCAAAAGAACCTATTTCAGTGCGGTAAATCGAGTAGGGGCGACATTCGTCTTCAGTAAAAATGTTTAACTGGGTAAGAAGATGAGCATGTATTTGAATATCAACCAATCGCAGACGCACCTTTGTGAGGATGAGCTCTCTTATCTGGGGTGCTGTTTTCGCGCCACTGATATCGACAGTCACATAGCGTTCTGCATCGGATGTAACAAAAACGATCTTTTCAAGAGAAGGAGGGTTTGAGGATGAACCATTTATAGCTGGTGTAGACGGGTCTGAGGTAGTTGTTATCGGAGGCTTTGGAAGGGGTGAGACTATAGGTGGAAGATGAGGGAGAAGAAAAACGCACAGCACGACGACGAGGGGCGTCTGCGGGAGTCCTTTGCGGACGACTACCAAAGGGAGCTTTAAGAGTCTGAAAAAGCCTCTCCTTACGACCAGCGACAGGTTGTGGGCTAGATTCGTTAGCAGAACGATCCTCGCGAAAAGATGAGTCTGGAATGGACAGCGGTTTTGAAGGACTTTGGACCTTTGGATAAAGATCCGTTGAGTAGGGAGCGGGGGGGATATGGAGAGAGGGAGTCGGTAGTGAAGGAGGAGGATCTTCGACTACGGGAGATATAGAGCTATCAGAAGAAACAGGAGGTTGGGTTGTCTGGAGAATGTGGTGGGGTGTCGAGCCATTGAGAGGAGAGAGATCAGTGGAAACAGCAGGAGGGGGCTGAATAGGGGCAGGTCTATGGTGGGGAGGATAGATGGGCTGTGGTCTGAGGTAGGGATGAGCTCTTTGACGACGACCGGGGTCATCGTTTGAGTCGTCGGAGTCTGAGCCGCGGTTGGCAATGAAGTAGACCTTCTTTGTCTCTGCCATGAAAAAGAGCAGAGAAGAGCCTTGGAGAGCAACAAAGGCCTGGAAAAGACACACTCAGGGTGGAGGACAGACGGGAGAAAGCGCGGACAACGACAGCAACGGCGTCGTCGAGGGAGAGTGTGAAATACATCCGTGCTGACTAAGACCATGTGTACAATACCACGCTCTGCACACACGACTCCCGGTTCCATTTCTAATTTTTACATTTTCTTTATCTACTTATTATTAATACTCTCTGGACATGAAAACGACCCATCCAATACATTCAGCTGTTCCACAATGAGTACAACAATCTCCTCTCCATTGTAGAATCCTTACCTTGGGAAACTCGGCCTTCTCTTCGAGCATCGTCTCACCCCAACACAGCAGCTTCAACAACCCCATCAACTTCACCTCTTTCCCCTGACTCAGGCTTTCCAGAATCGCAGCATTCACTTCTCCCGCCGTCTTCATCCTCTGTGCAGACGATAGCAAATCCGCAATCGCAGTCGGCGGATTCGGCGTACTGTCAAACACCAACAGCGCCATCGTCCACTCCAGATCACTCAAAAACTCGGGCGACTCCTCCGCTCGCGGTGCTAATTCATCTTGTGCAAATTGCAGTGCTTCTGGGATCCGTCCTTGTCGAATGAACTCGATCAATTTCTGTTGCTGCAACTTGAAATACAATCCTGGGTTCGTATCTAGGATCTACATGCAATATCAGTATACATTCGGCCTAAACTGACGGCGAGAACAGTAAGATCATATTGAAGACTGAAGATTTTTTGGTTTACTAGTATCATCACCAGCTCCTAAAAAGGGAGCTTGAGAGTGGTGCATGAAACGTTTTAATCTTTTCACCGTCTCGCCGCCATATTGCTTTCAAGAGATTAGAAGCAGAGCTAACCTCGGGATTGAGGTCATTGATACGCGTAATCGCATCTTCAACATCGCCTCGTTGTAGAGCCTCTCGAATGTCCATCCGACTTTCAATGCTCTCAAAGTCTACCGGTGCGGAAAGGTTTGCCTCCTGGCTGAATTCTTCAGCTGCAGACTTGTACCCCTCAATCACCAGGTAGTCCATAATAAGCCGATTCAAATCACTGGAACAAAAGAACACAGCAACTGGTTAACACATCTCCATCATTATATTAAAAAAGAAACGGGCAAAAAAATCAGATAATACATGCAAAAAATTTTATCTCCACAAAAAATGTTTATTCAGAGAGATTCCCATTGATTTTTTTCATCTCAAAGGTTTCTACCAGAAAGAAAGGATACCTGAAACTCACGATTTCGTCACCTGGACATCATGCAATCGTCTTTCCCATTCGTCTCTTCGAATAGAAACTTTCTTTGACTACAAAAGGGTGTGCTGAACATGTGAGCTAACATCGTGGAAGAAAAAAAGGGGTATGAGGGGTGTTGGTGGTGAGAATAAAAAGTAACGGAGAAAGGTGACTGACCATGAGCAGGTATGCAAGCACAACGTTGTCACACGTGCGACGATTGCGAAATTGGAAATCTTTAGGGCAGGTGAACCGCCGCGACCAATGATCGACCGATCACCCCCCCAAAACGCGTTGAACGCACGGCGCGAGTCCCTATCCCCCTCCAATGCCGCGGGAGATATTGTCATGACAGAAAAATGTTTACGAAGGAGTAAGTTTTTAACGATATGCATGCTAAAAAAAGTTTAGAACACCATATCAGTGATAATTGTTGGAGTTCATTCAGTGGGAAGTAGATCTGTATGTATATGTACAATGATGATGGATAAACAAGGATACGCCTCAATTCAACGCCAGGCAACGCTGTGAGAACCGTGATCGACCTTTAAAATTTTGTCGCTTGAACTAATTTCGCGGGAATACCCAAACCCATGGTTAATCGCATTGCATTGCAATTTTTTAACCACTCAGACTATCCCCGCAAGAATCCGTCCGTCAGATGGTGTGAACTGGTGTGAACAACTGAAGAGACCATATTAAGGATCCGCTTCGAAATCTCAGTAGCTATGGTAATATGTGTAGAAATAAAGATCTCAGTGAGGAAGATGCCACAGTGGTGGCATTTGATGAGTGCTCAACAACATAATTCCAAAACCGCATACAAGCATGGAATGCCACCATCCACCTCAAAAGATCTGGTTTTTTGCGACAAGGATGTTCATAGACAGCCAAAAGCAAACTACCAAGGCCCCAGAAAGACAGATTCTGAGGCTCGAAAGCTCGCCGTACCAAAAAGTACCACACGTTTGAAACGGTATGTTTGTCCGGGCCTTAGCCGAAAATTGCTCGCATGAACGCATGTACATCACAAATGTTTCTCAGGTGGTGAAATTCCTCTCGCATATGAGTACTAGTTCCCAGTATAAATGTACTCCAACTACACAATGCAATGGAACATCAGAGCGGCGTGCGTGGGCTATTAATGGGCGCCTACACCATTTACTTTTACCTACGACGGCTGTGACGAAAAAAGGTCCACGGCAGTTAAAAAATACTTGGACATGTGTATATGATTTGTCAATTTCGAACATGAGCGGCTCAATATACTATCTACTGGCTTCTACTGGCTGTAGATAACCGGTCACACGACCAGTGCTGCAGTGGCCTCATTCCTTTGACGTAAACCACATGGAGGCCGCGTACAGTGAGTCTGACGAAAACTTAATCATGCTGCGCTCAGAGGCTACAGCCTGAAATCATGTTCGCATATGAATTTTAAATAGAAACAAACT
>QDKV01005174.1_pt1 | contig 31410 bp, 32 predicted proteins | sample 1861101 | NCBI WGS metagenome assembly QDKV01 (sample SAMN04275158, study PRJNA302643) | Fungus metagenome, whole genome shotgun sequencing project. | isolation source: fruitbody | host: Mallocybe terrigena | place: Sweden | collected 2013 | reverse complement strand
CTTGAGGATGGTTGGGACAAAATTAGTTTAGATGACTAGCTACTGATGATGTCGTAGTGAAATAGTCAGTGTTATCCTGTGGGAGGCTTTTACCCGTTAGCACAGGTGAGGGTCGTCACGGGTTTTGGCCCATACGTGCGGGATGGGTTAAGTGTGGGTATGGGTGAGGGTTGGTCTAGAAACCCCCGTGGGTCACCCGTGCCATTCCCTACTAGTGATTTTGAACGTCGGTAACAAGGAAGAATTGAAGTATATATGACATGTACTCACAAGGAACCCGGTCACACATACACATTCTCTGCGCATTCCTCCCAGCCTAATCAAAGTACGTGAGTCCTATGGTGATCTATGATGGAAAAGAAATGGTAAAAATACAGTAACTACTTGCCTGGCACTCAGCACTCAAACATACATTCCTCGCAAGTTGCTCCTGGCCAAATCGAGATTGGTGAATTTGAAATTGAATAAGAACGGGTCCTATCGCGATATAATAAACATCAGTAACGGGGAAGAAACCATGGAAAGGTAATCCGCACTCAATACTTCACTGAGATCAAGGTTTCCACCCACCAGGAGGTTCAACTTAGCCAATAATCTATGCGAAATTCCAAGGCGGGTGGGCGTTTGAGAGAGTTATTCCAGATGTCCCGGCAATTACAACGGAGAGAAATAAACAGTATCAATAAATTCGGCCGTAGCCAGAGTGGTACCTCAGAGGAAGATTGGATTCAGGGTTGTTCTTTTTGTTTGAATGTCTAGGCTGAAATTAGGACTCATTTTCCATTCACTCACGAGAGTTCGTAACGATGTAGTAGGTACTAGATACTGCGTTTACTGAGATGGCAGAGGAAGAGCTGAGAAAGAGCCACTAAGGAGAGCGTGGCTCCGAGTCGAAGAATGGACAAATGGTAAAGCGACAAGTACCATAATCAAAAGAAATCCAAAGTACTCATCCTGCTCCCGAGACACAACCAGCTCAGGTCCAGTCACATTGAAGGCTATAGGCGTTTGCGAACCCGTTCCACGCATTACAAAACACTGTACTATAATCGTTTCTTGTTCCACTGAGAATCTTGGCTGTGCCCAGAATAAGTGTTCGCAATGTGGTGGAATAATAGCGATTGATATTCGCTATGGTTTGCTCCGAAAATGAACTATCCTCCAGTTCGTCCATTTCACAAGGAGGCAGAAGGGACTGATGTCGTCGATTGATCAATGTCATAGAGAAAAACTCCCCAACAATGCACAGGATGTGCACAGAACCGAAGTCCCCCTCCATTTCAAAGGCATGCATAACTTGTCGAAGCATTTGCCAGTTGTCCCTTCAATGACTTGCCTGGCGTTAGTCAGAGTGCTTTCTCTGATAAGAGGTTTGACTTTGATGATCATTCGGGGTGGTCGGTCTGTGTCAGAAAGCCACTGGAAGAGAGTGAAGTCTGGGATTTGATTTTTCTCGATGACGACAGCGAACGATGTCCTCGATGGTGAAGAAATGTCCAAGCTAGTGTTGGCCATCATGCTCCAGTCTCCACCCACATCGTAATACTTGTCTAATCAAGATGTTAGTGTACATGCAACATATCAAAGGATCTACAACCATCGACATCAGCCAAATACTCCCTGATGAGGCGCCTAACCGGACTGACACTCAGGCATTGGTCAGTCCACAGTTGCAGGAAATTGAGAATGGCGTTGACAGGTTCATAGAGCATTGACTCTGTTTTGTCTGGGTCTTGCGACAAAGGCTTGGTGGCGTTGGCAACCCTAGTGTACATCTGACAGAGTTGACGAATATGATGGCTCTTCGTCTCCCTGGACATAACCATAGAGATGTATAGGGATTGTCATGGGTAACCCCTGGGTATCTCATAGAAACCCATACCCATACCCACAAAAACCCATACCCATGGTTGTGGGTATGGGTTTTCATGGGTATGGGTATGGGTTTTTGTGGGTTTCATGGGTACAAAAACCCATGGAGTACAGGCTGACAGGATTTGTATTTAGATATGTAACTAAATAACAAAATAAATCTAGGTAAGAATGATGACTACATAGCATCCCAATCATCAGCTAGATCCTCTTCCTCACCCACAACATCAGGCAACACTGCAGCATCAAGAACATCACTGTCCTTTACATAACCCATTGTACTCCAAACCCCAAGACACAAGAGTGCCCGTGTCGACTGGACAGAGAGCCGACTCCGCACGTGAGAGAGGACAAGTCGTCCTTGGCTAAAGGTTCGTTCAACGTCGACTGATGTGGCTGACAATGATTGATGAGCGGATAGAATAAAACAGGAATAGACATCAGCATACCAGGAATGGTTAGATAGTCAAGAGCCATCTGGTGGAGATGTGGGTAAATGTGTTTACGTTCATACCACCAGATGAAAACGTCATCGACGTGCTCGGGATCAGTACTTATGAATCTTTCCAGCTCGTCTCGTAGATCTGAGGGTCGAGGGGCTTGAATTGAAGGGAGGTTATCAAAGATATTCTCCGATAACTTCGAGGGATTCATCTGTGAAGATTGCTGTTTATTCAAAAATAATTCTAAGGGTTTAAACAGTCATACCTCAACAGGAGATGAACCTGAACCAGCATCCAAGGACGCGTATGATCGATCGAACTCGTCACGTACGAGTGCCTTCGCCGTCTCAATCCACTCTGCTGACCATCCGGCATTCTTGAAATACTGCAGCTTGTGACGAGGGTGCAATACTAAAATATTATTAGTATTATTACGAATTAATGTGTACCACGTACCCATTGCAATTCTGAAGACCTCAGAATGGTCGGTCTTGTCGTAATACCGGTTTATCGTCTTCTTTCTGATGGCAAGCGCTGCCTTGATTGCCGGGCAGTACTTGGGTGACGTGGCGGCTGTGGCGAGATGCTCGTCGATGTGGTCCATTGCAGGAATAACAGTGGCAATGCTTGGGGTGCTTCATGAAAAGAAAAGCGTCGCGTCTTTAAAAATCTGTGTAGATATGAAAAGTACAGGGAATGAATGACTCAGATTCACAAAACTCACCTTTAAAACATCACGCAGCTGAGTCGCGATGGTCCAATCGTCCTCACTCAACTCGTACTGTCTCAATTTCATGTCACGATCCCCCATTATAGTGTCGAGCGCCTCACGATACTCAACGGCGAAGTTGAGCATGTCGAAGGTAGAGTTCCAGCGTGTCCGAACATCTCGAGGCATTATCCGGGGGTCAAGTTGTAGGTCGCTGAGAACAAGCCACCATTTTGGAAGGACAATGGTGGAGGAGTTCTTGATTCCGAATGCCGATTTTCGAAGCTGAAGCAGAGTGCGTTACCGTTTGGATCTTGTCACATGATTGCACTCACCTTGATCAACAGAAGTCGGATTGGTTCGATGCGCGCCTCAAGTTCTTCCAGCTGTCTCTCACCCATCTCCTCTCTCTCGTCAATCCATCCTTCGACATTATCATCCTCCCCTTCCTCTCCTTCCTCACTGTCCTTGGCTGTGATTTCTTCCTCAAGCTCGATCCCCTCTGCCAACTTCAAGAGATCGTCGCCAATGTTGGCTCGTGATTTTGGAAGTTCGAATTGTGCAAGAATACTTTTAACAACTAGGTTTAGAATATGGGTGAAGCAACGTGTTTGGTTCGCCGCGCCGGGGAAGTTGTCAAGCAAATTGGCGAGCTCGTTGATCATCACATCGTTGTTTGACGCGTTGTCGCACGTAATCGACAGAATCCTAAGCAGATGAGTTATCATTTCTTTCTCTCAAGACCATTTTTCGGTCATACCTTGTCACTAATTCCAAATTCCTCTAGAATTTTTGCAAATGCAACTGCCAGATTGAGACCAGAGTGTGAACATTCGACCTCGACGATATCGAGAAGCATTGAAATGGGAAGACCTTCATTTTCGAAATGGACCGAAACCGCCACGTATGCTTTGTTGTTGGGTGATGTCCATGCATCGGTCGCGAAATTCAACGCCCCGTTGTGGTCCTACCATAGTAAGTTAGCAATTGATCAATCTGTGATGATAAAACTGATATACCTGTAGCATCTTAGCGATACGCTTTCGAACACGGATGAACACCTTCTTGACATCACGGGAAACAGTTTTGGGCGAAGGTATGTGATATTCCGGGCGTCCCGTCTTCATCAGTTTCTGAAAACCACGGTCTTTGACAATATTGAAGGGTCTTTTACTCTCAGATACCCATTGAACAATCTCTGCTCTACAAGGCTCATTAGTGGGGAAAACATGAAAGGTTTTATTGTAAGTACTTACCTTGCTTCCGTTTTCGTGTGCTGACAATGTGAATAGGTCACCTTTCCTTTTCCAATTCGTGTAAAGTCGGCCGTTATCGAACTGTCCTTTAACTTTGACCGCGTAAGTACCTCTCTTGCACCGATTAAATCCTTTGTTGCATCTGCTGCTGCTACCGTTTCAGCACCCCAGCAAATTTCTGCATGTTTCTGCATGTTTCCGGTAGACTTCGCATCACTAGTGTCCAGGAATCAACGAACATCTCTTCCGGTACGTCCCTTACAGCTGGCCGCGCAACATTCGAAGACGTGGCATCGACACCCTTTTTTGTATTCAACCCTGGGTGTTAGTTGAAAGAAGACATATATTGGTGAGTTCCAATCTTTCGAGAGACAGGCTAATGATGTTTTAACTTTATTTCTTTGCAGACGATTGAGGAGAACAAACCAAGTTCTGCCTCGTCATCCTCCTCTGCCTCCTCAGTCTTGTCGTCCTCGTTGTCCTCAACATCTGTGGCTGGAGGTGGTGGATCATCCTCCTCCTCATCCTCTAACTCAAGAATATGCTTAGGATTACGAGATGGGAAAGAATCGGGGGAGTCTCCCTTATTAATCCCAACAGATGGGTGCCTTGAGACTTGTGCAGACGAATTGCCAGATTTTTTTACAAGAGTAGCTTTTTGTGGTGCTGTTGTTGTAGAGGCTGTAGTTGTCCCAAGTTTTTGTTTCTTTCCTGCTCATGGCCCTAGTACCTTTTTTTTGGCAAGTTCCACAGGCTCACCATTGTCATTGATTGTTGCCTTCCGTTTTCGAGCACCGATGGGTCCTGGATTGGATGATGGGAATGACATATTGACAGTGCTATTTTAGCAATGTTGATCTTATGTATTCGAAAATTTTTAGATAGGAGTAGATGTTTGTGGAGTATCATTTCGGCACATGTGGCATGAATCACTGTTTTGAGTCCCCCTCACAACCAAAAACCCACCACCAACCCACCATACCCATGGCTGGGGTATGGGTTTTGTGGGGGTACAAATGTCTCTACCCATACCCATACCCCAGAGAAACCCATAGCAAAACCCATGACAATCCCTACCTGTGCCTGAGGGGTCCCATACCCCTCTAATGGATCTCGACGAGGATTATTATTTAGCAATCGTTTTTAGGCATAGCCTAGTCTGCTCATCAGGCATGACCAATCTCGGGTGTTGCCACTGTAGTTTGATGGCGGCGTAGTTTCAGATGCCCTCCGGATTTCACGATTTTTCAAAAATCTAAAAAAAAGGCCGTAGATGTCCTTTTTTCCTGATGTATTTCTTCTCATTCTTTTAATACCCAGTAGAACACTCGGTAAACCATATTGTTTTATATACTAAGAGGTACGCTGGTGGATGTTACATGCTTTTCAAGTGGGAAATATCACCACTGTGCAAAAAATAGACGACGAAAATCATCAATCCCGATCGAAGACGAAAATGTTGAAGTAATGAGACAGGAGATATGGTCTCTGAAATGCGAACATAATGGGGATGTCGTGTGAACAACGAGGAGTTGCTTGCTCTAAGAAATGACCTTCAATCATAGAAACAGGGTAGAAACAGGGTAGAAATAGTGCTGAAGCCAGGGAGAAAAACGAAGAACCCGTAAGGCAGCTATGAAGTAGTGAGTGCCACTCGATATTTGGGCAGATATAAAGGTGAGGCACGAATGTGAGAATCTAGTAAGGCGGTCGCTTAAATTCGCCATGGATCGCCTGAGATTCTGGATCAAAGCTGTCATTTTTGCCAATCTGGCCTGCAGCGTCGTATTCCACTAAAGTGGCTTTATCAATTGCTGGACTTTGATAAGTTTCCATCTAGAAAGAATTGGTAAACTATTTTTTTTCCGATTCAAAGGTCATAAGTTCACCTGAACGTGAACACCTTCCTTCGTCGACAACTTTGTGGAGACTTTCGGGCGCAGAACGGACATGTTCGAGCGGAAACCCAAAGTGGAACTTTGAGTACTGGACCTGATGTAAAATTAGCGAGATATCGTGGAAGACAATCATGATTAACACGTACGCAAATATTTCGGGTCCTTGTGAGGTAAAATTACTCAGTCGCCTGACAATACGGCAAGCAACAATCTGGGCGAAACAGATACAGCCGAGAAGAATAAAGTGAAAAAATGAACGTACAGTGGACACGATGGCGGCTGGAACGTTGGCGATGATGGACATGACGGGATTAAGATTCAGCAGCATGAATGTCTACGAGAATGATGAGACTGTGGCACTGTAGTGTCGTATATATGCTCACTGTCGCAACAACATTAGACAGGAACCTGAAGACATACTACATTAGAACCGCATTTCACATCACCGGTATTCAAGAACTTACGCAACAATGAAATAAATCAAGCCATCCTTGAAGATGAGTTCGACGAGTTTAGACCGACAGGCCGAAGTGGGTTGAACCAGTTTAATGGCAGTCAACATCATAACTAAGAAGTCAAAGGCCATGGAGTAGATCCAAGTGGCGGCCAGCAGGTTGCTGTCCGTATTCACGATAACACATCCTTGGCCAGGAACCCATACAGCCTTGAGCAGGATGCCTGAATCGGAAGACATTAACTCAATATTGCATATGATCAGGTGAGTATGGTCTCACCGTGAAGGAGGAGAGACCAATGTGCGAGGATGATGGCAACAAGGGGAACGACGATGTACCATTTTCTAGACCAGACAGCCATCCTGAATGAACGTCAGTCCAAGTAGACTTAATGAAGTCGTTCTTGGGACCCTCACGTTCTGAGAGACAAGTTGATACTAGCTAAACCAATGGCGGCATTTCCGAAGACCTTGTTGTGCAAACCATGAACGATCGAGCGTTTGAAGTGATGCATACACTTACCTGATTAAACGTGTACAAAGCTTGACAGTTGATCTCTCTATACAAAAATATAAGGAAGTGCGCACGAGTAGCGCCTTTCTGCTTACGTCTTTACATTTAATGCAATAGTGCTGAGGGAATATTGGCGTTGGCTTAATGCACGAGGTAAACGAAGACTTACATCCCTATTAGTGCGATCAGGAGACAGTATCTATTCAAGAAATAGAATATCTACGGATAATTCAGAAAGTACTGTCGTCCATATAACAATGTAAAGCACATACCATTGGCCACCGGAAGTTCTTCTTGCCCGAAATGAACTGCCAGTCGAAATCCAAGGAGATTATACATTCCCAACTATATGCGCGTCAGATTTACTGTCATGATTTATAGTAATGAAAAGAGCAACATACATGTATACGCCAAGACAAGCATGCATGAACCTATCGAAGGCCACTGCAGAGCGATCCCCACACCAGTGGTGAGTATGGTAGGAAGAAAAAAGGCAATTTCTTACAGGCATCCCTAGCTATTTCTGTAGGCGACTTCCAGTCAACCATGGCAATAAAAATAATGTAGGGCTGATGAAGTAAGAATGAAAGCGGGGCTGGGGGACATGCCAAAAAGGCGATAACTGACTATATATATATGCACGAAAGAGTTGGTGTGAAGATCTAAAAAAATCACGGCGTCGTGACTTCTCAATCCTTACAACTGGCATTTTCCCAAGCCTTGGCATTTCAGTGCTCATCCCTTTTCTCAAGCATCAGAATTCCCATCTGAAAAATGCATAGCTAGTCCCTGTTTCTCTGCTCAGAAACTTCGTAAGGCGCGTCAATCCATTTAACTTATTCCAATGGTTATTATGCCAACATATGTCATTCATTCAAGTCTGCAACGGACTCTCTAAGGTTGTTTTCTTGGATCTTGCAAGCCGCTTTATGTTTGAGTGGACAACATCACTGTTAGAAGCGATTAAATCACCTCTTTCGGACGTAGTAACAGTTCCCTTCGAAAGCTGGATATGTAATGCCGAATCCCAATCGTTTATGGAAAAATCAAAGTTTCCAATGAAGGGCATTCGTTTATGCCGTCATTTTCAACTCGATATCGTTACTGATCGGCCGCACATTTCTAGGTTGAGAAGTCCTGAAATTGTAAATTATATTCGTGAAATCGCTTAAGCCTGCAAAATGATTTTTTCCAAGGCCTTTGTCCTGACGGGTTTCTACCGTTCAAAAGAGAATAGTGCCCTGTTTTACAATGTTTTAGCGACTTGTGAACTTACCACCTTTATCCGGGATCAGTCAATCAGAAAAATGCTTGTCAGTCTGAAACACACTGCCTTCCACATGCAGATCGTGAGGCTTATGAGTCGGAAATACTTAGCCGGACTTTGCAAACTAATGCAGCCAACACATTCAAGAAAAACAATTCGACAAACAAATCCTTCTTTCTCAGTAGTATACATCGATATACCTGGAGCAAAGACGTTGAGAGGATATGAGCGAGATCCTATGGGTTACTGGAGACATGGAGATCGGCTGATCCCCATGTCGCATGTCATTGCTGTCAAGTCCTATCCTTCCATAATCCAGAGGTACATGGGAGGCTTGCCTCAACCAGATATGGAATGGTAATTTCAAATAAAAGAGGTCCGTCACTCTACAAATCTTACGCGAACTTACAAAGTCTACCAGTGGCAGATGTTCAGATCTTCGACGAAAAAGCTGGTAATATACCTTCTGCAGTTTGGTGATCATGACAGCTGTGGCATTCCCCTAAGTTGATGACAATCTCACGACTGAACGCTCGGCGCTTTATTTCCGTTAACGCGTTGTCCACGGTTTTCAAGCTTCATGAGGTCGTGGGTGCTTACCAGAAAAATGTCGAAGTGCCTCAAGTCAAAAATCAAACAGGATTCAGACCGTAACGACTCGGATCTGTCCGACTTCCTACCATACTCCTGTCACTTGGAAGTATCAATTACTACACCACATTCAAAGATTTTCTGCATTCCAGATATTGCATACTCAGATGGTTGACGTTCGAACGGAGCAGGTTACCGTTATTCGCAATCCGTTGCTAATGGAACAAGGGGCGACGCTGTCAGTTATTTCCAATTGCAGTAATTTCACATAAAGGACAACTCAAGGGGAATTCCTATCTAGGAGTAAGCAACATATTGAATGCTTGTGCTTCCCATCGCCATGATACGAATGTATGGCAAGCAGGATAAAATCTGATGTTCGTTTCAATTTTCCATACACAATTAAAGACTTACATCCGAGGAATGAGCTGGACTGACCAGTGGGCACCCAAATACTTATCGGAGTCAGAATAAAATTACGAAGAGTTTTATTTGTAACTTTGAGTGAATCCGTTTGAGTAACGTACGCGTCGGCTCACACGAAAAGCTTCGTCTTGACTCTTAAGTAGTTTTGAAGTAGTTCCTTGCATTAAGTCTAGCCGTGCAGTAGCTCGACATTGGTCAATTGCGATTAGCAGTAGTAATCTCTAGACTATAAGTTATAATAACTTTATTTCAAGGTATTGATGAGAGCCAATTAGTATCCAGTGCTTCACCTGTGTCGAACTAATTCGAACTAATTATACCGAGGCTACATCTTAAATATATAGGATGTAGATTAGTCCCACAGTTTGCAAACTTCTTGAGGTGGACACGGGGGATATCCCAGATTGCGAAGGTTGACAGAACTTCGGACGTATATATAGTATAGGCTCTGGTTGACTCCTCGGGAACAGCAGTGGAAGATGAAGGCACGCATGTAGTTCAAATAAAGAGTTATTTAAATTGTCGATTACAATATGATTACTTCCGAAGGTGCGAAATAAGGGCAGAATATGCAATGAAATGGGAATACTATAATACATAGCAATTCGCCTTTGAGTCAAATTATAAGGTGAGTCCTTCAGAACCCCGCTTTCGCCTCAATGTCAGCCTCAACATCAGTGTCGCTCCCCGATTTCGACTTCTGGAAGATGTCGTTGCTCCCGTCCTCTTGATGGGTGTAAGTCTCCATCTGCACCATCCTTTAGCAACTTATCTCAGACGAATGTAGATGGGAAACCAGGAAAATTTACCTGCACATGTACACCAGGTCGTGATGGCGTCTTACAATTAAGGGATTGCATCCCGCGCATGTTCGAACTCGGGAATGTGACACCCTTGTGCGATGAAGTGTGTCCTGAGCTGGAATTGGGGGCTGAGGACATATAGTATGGATGAGCGACAAGCAACTTACAACATTTCCGGTCCATCATAGGAGTAGTTGGTGAGACGGCGTACGGCACGACATGCAACAATCTAGTGTAAAAAAGGGACATTTAGTAAACCATTCTTATCACGAAGAGTTGAACAAGTCGTACAGTGGAAAACACAGCAGCAGGCACGTTGAAAATCACGCTCATTATTTGGTTGAGGTTCAGAACCATGAAAACAGTTGCGATGAGGTTGGCGAGGAAGCTACCGAAGGCGATTAGTGGAATGGAAAACAAGAAAAGCAAAACTTACGCAATAATAAAAAAAATTAGACCATCGGAGAAGATCATATGGGTGAGACGGCTGTGTCCCAGTAACCGACGTGCGTCTTTGTCCCAATTCAATCCAACGAGTTTATACGTGTTCAAAAGAAGTACGATCAGGTCGAAACACATGGAGTAGACGAAAATCGTTGACAAAATTTTGGTGTTAGTCGAGGTGATTGTGCAACCAATGCCTGGAACCCAGACTGCCTTCAATTGGGTGGCTATAGTGGACATTGTCAACTCAATTCACACACGCATTCTTGTGCTATACCTTGCAGGATCACAGACCAATGCCCGAGAATCACGAGGACAAGAAACCCAATGATATACCGGTTTTGAGACCAAATTGCCATCCTGCAACATGAATTGTTGAAGTCGAATGAGTAAAGTAAGGGATCGCACTTACGTTCTAATTGAGAGGTTGATACTCGCCAACCCCACCGAAGCATCTCCTGCCAGGGAGTTGAATGTGTACAAGGCTTGACAGTTAATTTCACTGTACATATGAGAAATTAGTATTGGCACTGCAGTGGATGGTGAATTCCTAACGTCGTCGTGTCAAGTGCAACAGCGCTGGAACGTTATGAGTAATTGACTCGTCGTCAAAAATTTCCCACTCACATCCCGATCATGGCGAAGAGTAAAAGATAACGGTTGGCAAGGTAGAAGGTCTGTATTAGAGATATTAGCGTCGTGAGGACATCTGGAGTGGATTGCATTCACCATTGGCCAACGAAACTTTTTTTTGCCAGAGATCAAGTCCCAATCAAAGTCAAGAGATATAAACCATTCATACCTATGGTAAGGAGGTAAGTAAATTCAAGGATTTTATTGACGATGACACTTACGCATAGAGCCCAAGCAGAGAGTGCATGAACTTGGTGAAGACAATGGCATCTTTTTGCAATTCTTCTGGTGATTTCCATGACGGCATCTTGTAGGGCAGCTGAGAGATGAATGACAGAGAAAAAAGTACGGGGGTGAGGGGAGAGTTGCCGCAGGTAAATGGAGGTTGGGAAGTGACTTTATGAGGATCCGGGAAAGCCTCGAAGACTCTCCATTTGCCTATTTTAACTTCAAAGTAAAAGAAGATCCATTTTTGGGGGTAAGCGTGAAAAAGATGTCACCAAAAACAAGGATCTGGTCGAGAGTTATTTCGCAAACTTATGGAAATATCGGGCAAACTGCTTGTTGCAATAACGGTGTGAGCTATTGTCATTAATGGGGGTGTCCCATCAAAACCTCCCGCGCTGTCATTTCGCGGACAACATGAGAAATTACCTGTTATAGAACGTTTTCAATATCGGTGACAGAAAGGTCGTACATCTTCATGTTCCAAAGTTTCTACCTTGAATGCGGAAGCACCAAAGCTGAGGTGATCATCTATTCCGCCTATACGGCAAACCGTGCTTAGCAAAAAATTCAGGTTGAGATCTACTCGGAAATACAAAGCTCAACTTGTATGGTTTAGCTCGGGTTAAAACAAGCTAGTGGAATGGACAAAGGGAGTCCTCGCGCAAGCGGCTCATTTTGGAGATTTCTTTTGGCTGAGCTGAAGTCCCGACATATTATCTCAAAACCACTGTACCGTCGGATTCTATGCTCTTTCTCATGAAAGTCGCTCCCAACCGGTGTTAGTAAATTCATTGATTCTGCACCTGATCTTTTCACACTAATATTGGACCAAAAATAACTAGACCTTTCTGTGCTCCTCAAGCAGCGAGACTCTCAGATGGAATGAGCGGAACGAAAGGACCCCAAGATCTCACGAGGGTCTTGAATAACACCAAAGGTGGTGATTTTCAAATATATAACCGGGACGAGGTTGACGGGGTGTCCAACGATGTGCTTTCCCCAGTCATCTCCCCATCAGATACCACGATTTACAAACTTTTCCCGACTCTATGAGGGCAATGAAGAAATGACGCCTGAAAGTTGGCGATCTGATTAAGTGCCGAGTCCAAAGGATGGCCGAAATGTCGACCACACCTCTGCTGAATGTACTACGTCGGAACACTGTAACAGTCATGGGTTCATTTATGATGCGACGTCTACTGTCAGTGTCAAAGCGATTCATTTGGGGCTGTGACCGTGAAGATGGGACAAAATTATTGGCCATGGGGACTCGGAGAATTTTTCTGCCTATACACGGCATGAGAGGCGAAAGAACATGTCAACATGTCACCCTTCATGTCAGTCGGTACCCAGCTCATCGTTTCAAAGTTCAAACCAATTCTTTCACAATTGCTCCCCTTTTAATTCATATAGTCCCAACTTCTGTGCCCAAGGCGTAAGATCGTTCTAAAGTAAATTCATATATTGTATAATTGTGCAGAATGGAAGTTATTATTCTACAATGATTCTACAGAAGTTACGAAGTACCGTTGATGATTTCCGAGTCTGCACCGCGAGCCTTTCGAGCATCCAAAGGGATAGGGTGGATGAGGAGATAGTACCAGTGCAGACCAGTGCTTTGAGTTGCAGGAATTGGCTGATTGCCTTTCATGAAACGTGTTTCGACGGCCTTGTCAATGATCCACGTACAACGGTACATAAAATCGCATGAGGCTTTGTTGCAACGAGAAGAAAAAATATACAGAGGTCAGAAACTTGTCGCGTACGAGAAGTCTGGTAGCACTCCTTTCTTATCTGTCTATATAATACCATTCCAGGACCGCGGCATTAGGCCCTATTCGGGAACGCGGTTGGGGTAGGTTGGGTTAGTAATTTCTCAGTCAGCGCTGTCAGCGCTCTGACTGCGCCCACAGGAATAAAAACTGACACCTCCGAGCGCTCTTTCTCTCAGCTGGCCTCATTCTCCCACATCACAGTGTTGTGTTGATCACAATTATTCCTCGTTCTCAAATTAATATGGTGAAATACGCATCTCTCCTTCTTGTCGCCTCCCTTATTGTTGGCCCTACCCTTGCCGCGTCTGTTGACTTCGGTGGAGTTCAGAGGTTGGTGCAATATTCGTTTTTTCCGTATTTGTGCTGAAGAGAGTTTCTGAAAGACGCGAACTCATTGAAGCCGAAGGCTCTACATTGTCCGCTCGTGAAGAACAGGGACTTTTTGCCAGATCCTCATTTTCGAAAGAACCAGATTTCTTCGCTCGTGACATCGAGTACCTCGAGGCCCGAAGCAAAGCCTCCCGGGGATGGAAGAAGTTTACGGGATTTTTCAAAAAAATGTAAGTACAAAACATGTTGGCAAATCCACCACACCTTAGAGCTGAATGTTGTTGCTATCCCAGTATTGGATTCAGGCGTGAAGAAGACACCGAACTCGAGGCTCGTATGTCCGATGATTTGGTTGAGCGAGGCTCACCCTCCAATGACGACCTCTATGAACGCGATGAGGAGATGGATGATAATTTGCTTGCTCGCGAAGTTGACGAGTATGATGAGCTCGACTGAAGAAATAACTTGATCTATAAAAAGATGTATCTATGTGGTGGTCAACGGATATTTGAACTATTTAGTCCAGATATTCAATAAAACAAAAATTCTACTTGTATACAATCCCCTTGTAACTTAAACCAGACATTTGCTAGTCAACATTGTTGGCAGTTTGACCAGGATCCAAGCGCGATTTTAATTTTGATGCCGGCTTTGCCCTCCTCACGTCGAAAAAATCTCTCTTTAACGCGATAAATATATAAGGGCAGACCGTTGGACCTTCCGGCTCGATTTCGACACGATGAGGAGGCTTTGCCCTCATCATCGCGTCGAAAAAATCTCTTGCAATGCGGTGCCCCTCTTCATCGCGTTGGACCTTCCAGCTAAATTTCAACACGACAAGGAGCGGTCTGCAGATCTCTCTTTGTGTGTCGGAACTTGTTGTGCCGCTTTCTTATTCCGAGTCCTGCCGTGTCGCAACATGGGTCAAAGGTACGCCCACTACCTAATATTTTTTATTCCTTTTGTAACTATACATTCCACTAATTACAGGTTCCAGTGCTACGAGGCGGGGCAGACATCTGAGTCCTGACGCGACAGGATGGGGTCTGACCCTTGTTGCGTGGCCGTTGAGGGGATTCTTCGTGTCGTTTTTCTTTTTCGACTCTTACATGTCATTCAGTATATAACTATGAATTTAAATAGTTTCTATACTCGTAGTGGCGTCGCATGGGTCGTGCGCACCCTCCAGGCAGCAACATACACATGCAACAAGCCTGATGTTTTGCAATTCGCAAGAGTTACCATGTGTTGAGCAGTAAATAAAATGATAGGATTTCAAATCTTTTTTTCGAGACTTCCCATTTCGCCATTGTAATCAAACTTGACAAGAGTCTGTCGTCTGAAAACAGATTCCCGATACACCGGCGCACTTATAACAAAAAGTTCACTTGGTCAGCTTTCGATAATTTCAAAATTTGTCATTCGGTGCGAACGAATTGCTGTGATAAAAGTCATGGAAACGAACCTGGATGCGCATGCTATTATCCAAGAAACCCGCGAATTGGGAACTTTCTTCCTCTACTACATCAAGTGTGTCGGACTATTGACACACTTTAACGATGACTTGTTATTTACCCACATTGTCAAGCGGGTCTGGTTCATTCGCATATGGATGTGAACTACCGATGAAGAATCTTCCTTGCGCCTGATCTTCGTGCAGCGCCATCTCCCCATCTGACCCCTGCCTCAGCGCCGCAACACTACTGAAAGAATCAAGAGTTGTGCTCCCACGTCTCTCGTAACGTTCGATATTCTGCTTCAGTTTATTTACCTGATCCGTCAACTCCTTCGATTGTGCTACAAACCTGCTCGCTTTTTCGGTGTTGTCCTTTGCGTCGGCTAGGTCTTTTGCATTTTTCGTCGCTGTGTGCCTCTCGAACTGTTGTTTCGCAAGATTGAAGAAAACGGTTGAAGCGAGATTTGAGGTTCCGGAATTATATTCGAGGAGGTTAACAGCCTTTGTGTTGTAATGTATGGCCTTGTCCAGGTCCTCCAAGCTCGCCCTGTCGCGTGTCCGTCGATGAAGGAGATCGTGAACGGATGCAAGATGCCGGAAATATTCGATTTCGTTTTCAGGTTGGAGTCGGTGGGCTTCTTCGAGGTAATCGATTGCTTGTTTCAACAGCGGAATATCATCGTCCTGAGGCTCGAGCTCACAGGCTGTCCAAATGGCAGCAGCAGCGCCAATTAACGAAGACCATTTGGCAGAAAGATTAGACGAGGATACTGATCGAAACATGTCAATTGCGGATTGGAAATCATTTCGCTTTGTCTTCCTGTACCGGCTTAAATAAGCAGTACCAAGATTATTGAGAACATGCGGATAGCTCTCAGGCAGAGGCGATTGCTTCTGCATTGCTTCTCGAGCTTTGTTGAGAAGTGTGATCACTTCTGGATGTTTATCGATTTTGCCAAAATTTACATCGTACTCGTCCAAGGCAGCGGCATAATTCATGACGATAGTCGAGAATTGTTTATGCGATTGGTCGCTTGTTTCGTACGCATGACGATAGTGTGCGATGGTCTCTAATAAGTCATCCTTGATCCCAGAATCGTTGTACGCTTTGAAGGCTTCGCCAGCTTTCTTGAGCGACGTTTCCGCTTCAAGTAATGGGAAGAACTGTTTAACGATGAAACCCAAGCACATTGTGGGATTGTAGACCTGGGGTGAGGGGATCACCAAGAAAATTCTTTGATAATAGAGATGACATACCAAGAAGATAATGGGAACGACCAGGAGGGATGCGTAGGGTTTAGTATTCAGGGCAAGGACAGACATAAAACTGATTTTAAGGCTTATAACCGCGTCCCTGACCTGGATTTATAGGGAAGCAGGGGTAGATAGGCGTGTTCTCCATGATTGCAAATAAATAGTCGATTCTCTGTGTTGGAAATTGATAGCTCACGAACCACGAGGCAGAACCTTGAGTAGCCTCTTCGCCTTCAAGCCAGCCATTGAAATGACGTCAGCGCATGCTTCTTGATCAGGTGAAGTAATTTTGCTGCGTTATTTGAATGTTGTAGTTGCCTTAAGCAAGTTGTGACAGCTTGCATGATGCAGGTCAGCAACATACAGTGTGAAGCAACGGATACTTATTTCCTTGAAGTTCAGATAAGTGTCCCGAACAGTGTCTGAAGGGACCTGAACACAATGCAAGAACGTCAAATAAGCTGTTGTCAAATACCATTGAATTCGTTAGCCTCCAATTGATAAACGAGGCGAACATTACATAATTACGTCGCAGAAGAACATGAGTCATTCGAGTTTTGAGGGAAAGTGTAAGGCAATGATCGAATTATGACCTAAGTAACTTCACAGGAACCTTCCGCATTTTTTCCAGTTTTTCCGTTGAGGGAACCATATAACCCCCAGAACTTAATATGAGATCCGCCCGGTCAGCACTAATACTGTCCCGCTTCCAACTCTTCACTGAGGAAGCTGATGTCTGACGCTGGTGAGTGGAAACTTTGACTGGTTTTGATGGCAAAGACCGGGAGCCAATAACTTGTACGATGGCCTGACTTTCCAGGTTGTGTACTTCAATGGTATTGTTCTCCAGCAGGGATGAGATGTACGGATAATCAAGACCTTAAAGTTGGGTCAAAAAACCTACAAAGTAGGAAGAAGAGATTGACACACATATCGCCTCAGGATGGCTCGACCATTCCAAGGTACCCCTTACTGGCTCACCTTCATTAGTAACAAACAGGCCAAGTGTACTGACACCCGTCCAAGAGAGTAGTAGGAATTCATTCGGACTGATCACAGTGATTGACGGCTTGACCTCGAACTGTGTTGGACCGGGTGCTTGCGAGAGTGGAAGAAGCTGGTATAGTGACATGGCTCGAAGGTCGACCATGTTGTAAAATGTCTTGTCAGCAATGCAGAGTGCATGACCAGCGCGTCTTGCGAGCAGCGTATTGTTGCCCTGTGGAAGTGGGATCTCCTTAAGAGAGATACGTGTCTTTATCTCACGTCACAAAAAATATGAGAGAAATACCCTATGAAAAATCAACCGATCCTTGAGAGTATACAATGCGACGGCATTCCTCTTAACCACGCAGAAATCTACAGGATCGACGGGCAACGTTACTCCTGCAGAAGACTGTGGCCTTTTCAGATGATGATCGTCAACTGCAAAAGTGACAACGTGCCGGATGGGTTTGATGGGGAAGGGTTCAAGGGAAGGAATTGAGTAAAAGTGTAATTGGTTGTCTGGATAGGGAATGGGTGAGAACGCAGAAGTATAGCGATTTTATATTTCAAAGCGGTACCGGATAGAATGAGAGCTATAGCTAGGCTTGGAACGAGGACGATTTCGTCTATTGGCTTGTCAACTGAAATCGTTTTGTGGGAGACCAGGGTGTGGGATTGGAGCTGGAAATGTAACGTAACTCAGTAGGTTCAATAGGAGATCTGAAAGATATTCGAACCTTGTTTACACTTTCAGTCTGAAATGAATAATGTAGGAGATCACCGTTGGAACATCCGACATATATATCGGGACCTGAGAATCGAATGAGTTCTGAAAGGCCTATTCAGGGCATTGGGAACACAGAAAGCACCTAGGGCCTGAGCACAGTGAACGTGGACTCTCCGAGATGGACTCTCGGACGAGACTTAAAGACAGCATCCTTGCCAGATGAGTCTCATTGTATGGTAGACAATTTTGGGTACTGACTATACGAGTCTAGGACATTCGGAATAAGACTCTGAAGCTGGAAAGGCAGGACAGAAGCCATAACAGCCCTCCACCGTGACATTGTTGAGTATGTATACGTGACAATACATGTAACGACTCGTTCGTCGGACGACATGTTTCTGGTAAATGACCTAGTCGAGAAACATAACCCAGAGGACTGTCAAACATAAAATACGCGACTCGAAATAACTATATTTTCGCCATCTATTGACTGTCTATTTGCCTAAAAATACGGATAGTACAGCTTGTGCAGCACTACTAGCAGACGAAGAGATAAATGTTGCGGGGGAATTCGCACTGGATAATCCTCGTTGAGAGGTCCAGTAACGGAAGGCGATGTAAACAAGACCTGTGGCAATGGTAGCAAAAGTGGTGATTGATCTTAGGCCAATGATAGAAGATTCGTGTTCAACCTATCCATATGAAATTTCCTGATCAAAGGGACGTATTAAAGCAACGTACCACAGATGTGAAAGGAGAAAGGATAGGTATGGTGAAATGAGATGCACCTATTGCTGACCGCCAGCCTGGTCGACCTTTATGTTCTGGATAAAGGTAATGCTGTACAAAATGGGTTGCAAGGTATATAATGAAGACGACTAGCAGGACAATGAAGATAAAAAGGGAAACCTGGTGCATAGTTGGGGGGAATCAGAAATTTCAGACGCAAGAAAGCAGACAAACAGACCACGAGCCTTTCCAAAGTAGCATGCTTTTCTTTATACTCTCTCGCTACTAATGCGAGTTCACGCTTGTTGAAAGTCAACCCATGTCAGCCTAATGCTCATATAGACTAATAAATAACATACCTCTCTCTTCAGCTCCTGGTGGTACCCCAATGTCCTGACTTCCTTCTGATGATCTTCTTGAGCAGCTAAAAGCGCTTCAGCTTTCAAAGCACGAGCGACCCAATAATGATCAATTGCATTCACCGTCTCCACTATTGCAGGAGTCGCTGAACAAGACACTACTTGATGGGTGGCTGTGTTGTTGGGCAGAGCTGTTGCGTGCTGCATGGTCATCGACCGAGTCATCGGGGAAGCCTGGCGGCAGTTTTTTAAGCTTGTTCATCGTCAAGCATTCAAGCTTCAAGGCTTGATTGTTCATCATAAAACTCAATGGCAGGACAAATCTGGAAGTTTGCTGTTGCTCAATAGTCCTTCTTAGCTCAGTTGGTAGAGCGCGTCACTAGTAGAGTATTATTGACAATGACGAGGTCAGCCGATCAATCCGGCTAGGAGGAATCTGTTTTTCCCTCCCCCTGTAAAAAATCCATGGTTTTTTTTACCAACATACTTGTCATGTCCATTTACTGCTTCAAAGGTAGGCATTATTACCAGGGGAGTAATGGTACTTGGTCCTTAGTGCCTTGGCCCTTCACTGCGGTCCTATCCGTCACATGACAGTATTTTGACCCATTCTGAATCTCAGTCTTCTACTTCATCTTTAATCAGAACGATTAAGCTGGGGTTGAGCCATTCCGCGCCATCTATTATTGTATTATTCTCCATGCAGAAGCCCTATACGCGTTACAACAACGTTCATGCTCCCAAACGGCAACTTTTAGGTAGCCAAGCACAGTTTGTCAAACCAGCTTGGAAGCCGAATGTGCAGACTACAGGGGTTGCTGGATCTGTGAAGGGTAAGGAGGTTCAGGGAAGTAAGATATTTATCAGTGGTTTGCCACATGACGTTGGAGAGAAAGAGATCGAGGTAGGCGCCCAAGCTTGTTCGTTTTGGACTACCTCAAAACGTTACTCTGAGACCGTTCATGACGTTCAAACCTTCAGGAGTTGTTCAGGAAGACCGTGGGGCCCCTAAAAGACGTTTTTATAGTCTACAATTCGCAAGGGAGGTCCAAGGGTATGGCAGTGGTCGTGTTTCAACGACCAGGCGATGCGGAAGTTGCTCGGACAAAGTATCACGGAAAGATTGTAGATGCCCGTGTGTTCCATGTTCTTATCTTGGACAGAAGAGTATATTTATTGGCTATTTCTAGACCGACCGATCAAGATTGACCTCCTGGTAGACTCTATGCTCTCATCCACGTCGTCAGCAACATCCATGTCCCCGACTCTTTTGAGTAGGATTGCGCCTTCAAAAAACGAAGCGGTCAAAATCAATGGGCCTTTAACTGCATCGTGTGTCTCTGTTCTATTAACGAAATTGGCATTTTGACTAAACGCGTCGACGTTAGTTCTCCTCTTCCACAGAGTGTGACGCCTGCAGTGATAAAACCAGCCGCTATTCCACCACGCCGCATCCGTCAGAAGAAAGGACCGAAAAGATTGAAAAAGCGAAAGACGGCCGAAGATTTGGACAGGGAGATGGATGATTACAGAGCCGCTGCCCCTACCTAGCAACATAATGGAACTAGCTAACCCATTTTTGTTATCCTCGCTTCCTCTCCTATTTTATTCTCGAATTTTTAGCTCTTGAAAATAGTTGACAATGCCAACATGAATTATCTTATCTACTCTACTTAAGGAAAACTTATGTAAGTGCCGATTACAATATAGGAGGATACTTGCCTCTTTCAAATTTAAACATGGTCGCACCTTTGTACACCACAGCCTCTGGGCTTCTGTTTCATGCGGGAAAGATACTCGTTGTGACTATGGGACTGCCAGCGAGGGGGAAAACGCACATATCGCGTGCCCTGGAACGCTATCTGCGGTGGATGGGGGTCAAAACACAGGTAGTGTCCTTAGGTGATTACAGGAGGAAAACCCTTGGCAGTGCGCAACAGCTGCCTTCCGATTACTTCACTCTAGGCAAGTCTCCTCATTTTGTCGATAACCTACGGTACGAGTTAGGTTATTAACGATTAATGTAAGGTGAAAAGAGTCCCGAAACGATCGCATTGCGCAAGAAGATCTCTGATGGTTGCGAAAAGCTTATCTGGGATTTTTTCGAGGGTGGAGGACAGGTAGTGATCTACGATGCGAACAATGGGACATCTGCTGTGCGAAATGCTATAGCTGAGAGATTTGACAAGACCGGAATACACGTCGTTATGCTTGGTATGTGGTGGTCAACTAATGGGATTTCTCCCTGATCTTTCTCTAGAATCACTCTGTGATAATAAGGAAATCATCGAGGCTAACATTCGGAGTGTTAAGATTTCATCCCCTGACGTATGTATGCTTCGGTTCTCTTCATAATCTTGATTTCCTCAACTTTCGAGAATAGTACAAAGGTTGGAACCCTGACAACGCTGTAGATGACTATTATACTCGTATTCGTGATCACGAAAAATATTACGAAACAATCAACGACAAAACTTGGCCTTTCATCAAGATCGTTAATGTAAGCCTATGGTCATTGAGCTGCGTAGGTAATGATTTATGTCTTCCTTTTTTTTCAGGTCGGGGAAAAAATAATGCTAAACGTGGGTTCAGCATAGCAATGTGCACCGATTTTCTTATTCCGATTGTATCAGAAAATTCAAGGATATCTGCAAGTGAGTTCGGTCTAGACCTTCATTTCAATTTACTCAGAACAAATCAGTCTCGCATAATTTTTTTTCTTATGAATATCCACAATAAATTTCGGACGATCTATTTCGCTCGTGTAAGTATATTTAATTGACAGCTATATGACTAGTTCACTAAGTCTACGTCCAGTCTGGCCAATCTCTAATTGAACATTCGTACAAAGCAGATTCGGATCTTTCTCCGGCCGGATGGGATTATGCTGAGAAACTGAAAGATTTTGTTCTCAAGAGGCGTGCAAAAAGTCTGGAGGAACGAGGATTGAACCCAGCAGAAAGAAAGTTAGTGGTATGTGACTTCACTTTTATCTCTCAGGGACTGCCGTCTGACGCTTGAAATAGATATGGACGTCTACCCGTAGAAGAGCGCACCACACTGCTTGGCCTTTTGTTTCCACCATAAATCAGTCCTCTCATCCATTGTCTCCCCTTTCGCCTGCACCTTCTCGTGTATCTGCGAAACTGAGAGAAATGTCACCAAACTTTACTCTCTCAACTGACAGTTCAGATTTTTTGCCCGGACCTTTGGGTCCAGCTGCTTTGAAACGACTACCTCCCATGCCTGCACAGATAAAAGTAATTGAAAAGCCGCAGATGTTGGAAATTAATCCTGGAATATGGGACGGTCTTACTCCAGAACAAGCAAAAAAGTACTACCCAGAGGATTGGGATAGGTTCACGAAGGATCCATACTCCTATAGAGTTCCGAGAGCAGAGAGTTATCATGACTTGAGTGGTATGTTTTTTTGTTTCGTTTTTGGTCTTCTCCGTTGCTCAAATGACCACAAGTTCGTATCGAGCCCATCCTAATTGAATTGGAACGCGAACAAGAGGATTTACTCATCATCGGACATGCCTCTGTCATCCGCTGTCTCCTTGCCTACCTCATAGGCCTACCAGCCTCCGAGATCCCAGCTATAGAAATAGCTAGAGGTGATCTCCTTGAGGTTGCGCCCGCATCGTACGGTGTCCATAGTCATGCGTTCCATTTTTGGGATGGACCTGGTAGGAGAGGCGAAGGAGGGGATTTGTTAGACGTAAAGGATGCAAACAACTTTTATGAGAATTATGCGGAGAGTACGAAGGGGAAGAGGAAGGTCGTGACGGACAACTCAAATATTACTGCAGCGAACGAATATGTCTAGGCTTTTGTGGTGACTTCTAGACAAATGGGTCGAACATCCCATATCGAATGAAATGTATTAATTTTCTCCTATAAAGTTGCGATTCAACTTGCACCTCTTAGACTATTGAGATCTGGTGTCGGAGCTGAACGTTGCATACCTACTATCTCGTCCTATGATTGTGTGGTGGTGCATGATGCATGATGGCTTATAGACCCTATCGTTGGGACCACACGACATATACATAAGGCGATTCACTTTGTCCCCCTTTCGAACTCACCCCTTGAATTTCAGCCATTCACACACGCATACATAACACGACAATGCCATTGCTGACTTCAATTTTGAAAGACTTTCTGCGCACAGGCCTGGGGAAGACGATGTTGAAGACCCCTTCGTAACAAAACGTGTTAATGGAAAGTCGATCCCGTAGTTGGACCAAATCATCCGCCAGACGCCAATTCCATAAGAGGATTTTGGTTTGTTTGACGAACCCTCAGTACTTCAATACTTGGGTTGGTAAACCTCTTGATACAAAAGGATTTAGCGCCTTGTTACAAGTTGCATGTAAAATGTTTTGATCGTGTAAATTACGAGGTTGGGAATCTTGTAAATTTTTCACCGTGATCCATGTGCATACCTTGGTCCTTAAGGCAGCTGCCAGGAGACTCGAGACTCAAGACTCAAGTCGGTGTTTGTGACTTGAACCGCTTTTACATAAAATTTGACTCTGAGCTGAGGGTCAGAGATTGTTAGACTACAACTCTGAAATGTGATGTACGGTTTATGAATACACAATGGGGAACGATATATACTCCGACGCTCTCCCACTTTGTAATTGCACATGAAATAATTAAAGACTATCTTCTTTATATCGGTTCAGAAAGCGATGGTCTAAGAGAGAACCCGATGTACATGTAGTTTAATACCACTGGGAGAGTACGCAAAGCACACTTAGATCAACAGTGCCAGCCAGTTCTTTCTCACCAGGTTTCACAAAGTCTTGCATTTATGTGCTGCTGGTGATTTTAAACTAACCAACCAAAAACGGATTATGAAACGAGAGGACGGGTGAAATTAACTATCGAGTGAATCAAACTACCAGTGAAGAACTAACCCAAGCCACACAATAAATGTTGAGGAAAAAAGGAGAATGCAAAGAAAACAAAGCAATTTGCGACAAAATGGATAGCACGAACGCGGAACGTCATCATGGAAAAAAGATGCTTGGGTATCGTGAAGTGTGCAAGTTAGGGTTAACAAAATCCAGAAATATGTACAAATGAAATCTAGATGCAGAAAACATGAAGTGAAGCCGAGATAACATAGTGCGTGAAATAAATTCATGATGGGAACGCTGGATATGCGATGCATCATACTCCAGAGTTGCTGTTCTAGACGCGGTAAACGATGGGCAATATAGGGGCCCTGCTTAATGCGAATTGATCGAAACGTGCAATGTATCCGCGAAAAACGTGTCGTGCGGTGTGAACTTGATTGAGATAAATGCATTCAATGGAAGGTTTCGTTATTGAAATTTTGAGAGAACATCGCCCCCTATGCCGCTTGCCTGAACACATTTTTGAGTAGAGGATATATCGTCGGAATTCGAGCAACTGCCAACGCGCCCACAAGTCTCAGGAGAAGAGAATATAAAAGCGGAATAGATCTGCTTTCGTTGTGGGGTTGAGAATGTGCATGGATCTGGAGCGTCTGGAGTACCAAGCCGCAGACGTGTAGAACTTGACGGAGAAGAAAAGAGGGATCCTGACGGCTTAAAGAAATCGCGGATCTCAGGTTCCAGGGATGATGACTATAAATATGGGATGCATGTGTAAACAGGTAATTTAACATTTTTAGAGCAAACTCAATACGAACTTTAACTGTGTAAACTCCAGCTCTCTCTTCTGTGTCCTCAGACGCAGAAAGGGGAGAATCAAACGCATTAAGCCCGTCGTAAGCTTCAGAGACATCTGCTAGAGGTTTGACTGTAAGCTCCTTGCATAGGGAGTTAATTTCTTCTCGAGTCGTAAGCATCCTTGTCACTTCTTCCTCCTCAGTTAATCTGGGCAACGTGGAAAATTTTTTCAAGCCGGCTCGTTTTGTCCCTTTCTTAGACGACTTTGGACCCTTCGTATGCTTCCTGTTCTTGACTTCGGCCGAAGAGCTCGGGGGAGAGGGTTTTCGTCTTTTATTTTCTAGTTGAGAAAGTTCCTTGCTTGTCGCTTTGGGCCCACTCGATGGTTGAAATTTAGCAGCAAGAATACCAGTTTTACGCTTTTGACCCGCCAGTTTAGTAGGTGCAGCATGTTCGCCAGTGACTGGGTCGAAGTTTTCCTTGTCAAGGTGGTTGAGTCCGGTGGCAACCGTGGACAACGTGACACTGTGTGTCGAGGACCGCGTAGATATATTTGGGCGCAACGAATTGGTTCGCAACCGCTCGCTTGAAGGAGTATCTTGAAAGACTGTGAATGTTCTAATCGACATGGTCTGGTGACAATCTGTAGATCGACACGAGGTAGCTGGATGTGACGAGTACGTGGCTAGAAAAACAAGACGTTGTGTTGAACTGAAGAATGGAAGAAAGGACGTGAGTATTGAACAACGTTTTTATAAAGACGCAACCAATAATTGCTAATAACGAGTACTGAGGACGACCGGAAACAAGGACAACATTCAACGACCAAAGACCCTTTAAACAGGAAAGGGTCACGTGTTTGACACAAAGTTGACGCGTAAGACCACGTGGCCAATGTCATGCAGGCAAAAATATTCGAAAATAAATTATTTGTTATTGTATTTCCAATGTATTTTCCCATCGGTACATGTGAAGAGTGCACTACAGATTCTACGAATAGAAAATTACTGTGACGGAACTCATACATCCCTTCCAATCTGTCCTTTTTAGTTCAAGTTGTACATAAATCGAGGGTTAACATGTTATCTCCAAGACTCCACCAGCCGAATACAAAGTTAAAACGCCTTCGGGATTCAATATTCAAATATTCAACACTCATTGGTAATTCGATCTATTCTATGTGTCTACATGATCGGTCCTTGCTTTTACTTATCATGAACTTCCAATGTTGGCGTTCGTTTTTCTCAGTCGATCATAGTTGAGGTCATAGAGTCCCTGGCTTTATGGTCATACCCCCATATCCTACAAGGCAACTTAGACCCCACTCATTAGCCTGCATTGACACCGCTTTAAACGTCATTGGCTTTACAGACCGTGCGGTGGGTACCACAATCATACTATGTTTTGCGACGCGTTCGTGCGCTCGCGTCAAGTCCTGAACTAAAGTTCAACCTCATGGCCACTGTTGGCTTCGTAAAAAGGATTACTTCTTTCGCAATGTTCGCCACTGGTACACAATACCTACTTAAGGGTCAAGAAAGCTTGCCTGAATCTGATGTAACGGATCAACATGTGTGGAAAAATCACCTGTATGTCCCATCGTGTGTTGTTTGAATACTCCGGGCCCGGCCTCATGTTATACACGCACATTCCAGGTTTCCAATCACGTTGGGGTGTGTACTCGTTCCTACCTCGTTTCCGTTGACTATATATACGGGTATCTTTCGTTATGCAATTTACACTCGGAAGGCCTCGTTTGCACTGGTGCCAACAGATTTCTCTTCCTTTCACTTTCCTCCTCTATTTTTTGACTCTAGGCCCGTTCCGCCTTCTTTCACAGAGCTCCAATGTCTACGAAGACTTCCCCTGTGCACCCACCCGTTGGGACTTTAATCGATGGAGGTTCCCTCAAACTAGTCGATGTCCTGGGTGTTGGAGGCTATGGTGTTGTTTATCGCGCCATTGACACTCGTCAGGCGGCTTCCCCGAAATTCTATGCAGTCAAGTGCCTTATTTCGTCGGGGCATCAATCCCCACGTCAGCGCCAGATTCATATACGAGAAATCGCCCTGCACCAGCTCGCATCTGCGCATCCTGGCGTGGTTACCCTCCACCGCGTTGTGGAGGAAGGCAGCTACACATACATTGTCATGGACTTTGCTCCTGACCACGATCTCTTCACGCAGATCCTCCATAGCTGCCGCTACCTTGGAGACGATGCCCTCATTAAGAACATCTTCCTCCAATTAATCGATGCCGTAGAATACTGCCATTCTTTGGGTATCTATCACCGAGATTTAAAGCCGGAAAATATCCTTTGCTTCGACGACGGTCTTCGGATAGCCATCACAGACTTTGGTCTTGCTACAACGGATAAACTTAGTGATGAGTTTCGTACTGGCAGCGTTTATCACATGAGTCCCGGTGAGTTCAAGTTTGTTTCATTATTCTCGAAATTTTGACCCATTGTGCCTTCGAAACAGAGTGTCAAGGTGGAGAGTTCGCCCCGACTGGCAGATACTCTCCGATGTTTAACGACATTTGGTCACTTGGCATCATTCTTCTCAATCTTGCGACTGGTCGCAATCCCTGGAAGTCTGCGACTCCGGGCGATCCAACTTTCCAGGCCTATTTGCGTGACCCGATGAACTTCCTTCCATCTGTCCTCCCAATTTCAGTAGAAGTCAATGAGATCCTTGTCAGGATGCTGGATGTAGATTGGCGCGAGCGGATGACGCTGCGCGAGGTCCGCTACGCCATCGAGGAAGTGACTAATTTCTACTCGGAGGGCGTTGTCTTTGAAGGAAGCATGGCACGTTGCCCGTGGGAGGCTGGTATGGAAATCGACAGTGGTTCGTCAGCTTCAAATGCTGAGGACGTTGGTCCTCAATCCCCTCCCGCGCACTCGACTTCCTCCGGCTTCCGCCAAGGTGTCGTCGACCCACATGCGCATCTTCATTCTTACTGGAGCAAGGACTCCAATCCCGGAATTATTTCTGCTGGTCAATCTTTGGTCGCGGGGTCTTCCTATGGTGCCCAATGGACCAAGCGGTCCTCTTGTGTTGCAACTTGGGGCGCTCTAGAGACCCCGGGCATTTCGTTGGATTCTGACCGAGGTCAATTTCACATGGATCTATACAACAGCACGCAGTCCTCGGGACTTACACGATCTCCTAGCTCGTCTTTACCAACGACGCCTAACAGTCTTGATGCCAGCTTTTTACCTTCCATCTCCAATGCGAATCCACGCTTTGGTGGGATGGGCTTGATGATCAACACCAACATTCCTCGTCCTCGTATTTATGATTACGACGCTGCTGACAACGGCCTCGTAGCCTCGTATTCCACCCATACGTCTCTCATGCACACTGCAATTGAATATGACCCTTATTCCTCGATGTTTTACCTTAACAGTCCTATTCTGCGTTCCCCAGAGAAGGACAAAAGCCCCATCGTCATGCCGAATTCCGCAATCACAGCCGTTGGTGAAGACAAGGATATGTTTTCCCCTTCCTTCTGGACTTCTTCGTCAGTGACGGAGATGTCTTCACCTTCCAGCTACGCCAATTCCTCGTCATCTCTGTCTACTCATGCGGAAGCACTTCAATTCTGCCGTTCAGCGTCACCTTCACCGGAACCTGCTGAATCCCATGCATCACGGGCTATGTTCCCTACACTCCACGAAACTCAGGTACAGTACCCATCCAAAACATGTCAGCCCTCTTTTTCCCTCTCTGCTTCAATGACCGACATTGTTCTTCCTTGTTCAAGGCTCTCCAGCACCCCCTTCGAGGGTGGAAAGGCCTGCGACACCATCGTTACCACGCCCTTCCTCACCAATCCATCAACCCCAATCACCGACAAATCTTCCTCAAAGACGAAGACTTGCCTCACGCTCAAATCTTTCTGTTGGACACCACCATCGTACCCTTCACAAGGCCCATCAATTCCGAAAACTACGTCTCGACACAGCGGTGCTGCAGTTTTCCCACCTTGTACAGCCCCTGCGTGCCGCCAAGAAGCTATTAAGGCAGTTGAGCAGACTCCCTGGTATGCAGCGCAAGTGGAGATGGCTTCCGGACATCGGTCTCACGAAGGTGATCCCAAGACCAGCTTGGCCATCCCAGAAGAATTCGACTCTTTTCGCCACTACCAGCAGCATCAGCACCAACAAATCGAAAAGCTCCAACCTTCTCAGCTTCGCTCTCCCAAGCAGTGGTTCATGTACGGACGACTACGAACTTCAATGGGTTTCAACAGACTTCGGTGATTGGCGCAATTGATCGTCTTTCGAATCTTTTGCCCCGGCGATACTATAGATTTACCTGACGAGTCGGGATTCTCATGTTTCCGCATTTTTCGTTAAACCCTGTTGCAATTTGGTTTATTTATTACTTTCGACGACAACCTGACGCATACTTCTAATATCATTAACGACAGTCGCAGCATTATTATATATATCATGGCATCACACGGAGGCATTTACGCAACAACCACCATTTCATTTCAATCTTCTCCACACTTTCGTTATAGTCATAGAAACGCAACGTTCATTACCCAAATATTAGTTTTCTCCATGAATCATCATGTTTATGTGATATGTTACTTCGCTCGTTAGTAAATTGATGCAGTTGCAAAAGAAACTCATGTTCATGGCGGGGCACATGACCTCGATTCGGATTCGCTGTCTGCCGTTCGATCGAGCCTCATAATTATAATAATATATTTGTGGCTGAATTTGTAGTCGACTTCTTCTAAGTTATATAACTCTAATGAAAAGTTTGTGTTGTAGTATTGTTGCCTCCTTCAGATTGAGAACTTGAAGCAGGAAATACATTGTAAAGACTTGCGATGGTGACCAATACAGTGACTCGGATGATAGTAACCATAGGGTGAAGCTGGAAATGGGTGAAAAGTAAGAAGAGGGAGACATGGGTGGATATTGGGAGTATGTGGGAGGATTTGTACTGTAATCCAACAGACGTGGAGTAGCAAAGCCTTGAGCCTGACCGGAGCAGAATGTGGTACTGTACGAGTCGGCGTCGATATATATCGGCAAGTTAACAAAGGTGGGATCGCAATGTTTCTCGAAGTCGCGTTAATCCCGATGTGTTGTAACTTGTCATGACCCGGTACCAAACGTTGAATTTCACCAAGGTTAACTTAAGTCTTAGACTGCGTTCGTTTGAAGTGGCTGGTCACGAGCCTGATAGCGTATTCAAGCTAAGCGATTAGCCGAAAATACTGTGGCTGAAGCAACCATCAGATTTGAATTTTGATATTCGGCAATTTGAAACTTTCAGGTTTCTGTAGTTATAAAAACAGCAGTCATGGCCAGTCGACTATTTCTCACTGCTGGCACAATTGAGTTTACGTTGATCGTAATTCTCTATTACCTCCCCTGATGTTTAAATGCGCTTTCTTCGTCCTTTATATGGTCCTTGCTTTTGCCCATGCGTTTCCGGTTGGTGATATTGATGGTTTTGAGAGGTATGTACCTCTTTGAATACAGAACCCGACTTATTAAACGACCTTTAACCAGCCGTGAACTGTCAGACCAAATGATCCAAGGCCGCGGTCTCACTGCAGCGGAAGGGCCCACTCGCATTCTGTATAGACGTTCTGTCAGACGTACATTTGCCAAAGACCCAGATCTATTCACTCGTAACCTCGAGTACCTCGAAGCCAGAAGTCCCCATGTGAAAAAGCCCCATGTGAACACTAAAGGGCTTAAGGTCTTTAAGAAAATGTAAGCTACCCATGTTGTCAGTTCTATTCTAAATCTTGACGGCCACGAAGCATTGGTCTGTGAATATGACGGCGAGATCTTGAATCGGCATTCTCGAGCGACTCGGAGACCTCCAATAAAAATAGTTATGAACGTGACTTCGAGATAAGGATGGTTTTGGGACTTCGACTAAATGTATACTAATTTCCGGAATGCTGCAGACGAATTACCATTGCGTTTTGTAATTTATTTCCTGAACTGCCAGCTTCGGAGACCGATCTGTCCTCCTAAACAGTGGTATTCCGCCACCGACATCTCTCCGTGTATGACAATATTTGATGTCGGCAATTTATGCCAATGACATTTAGAATTAGAACTAGAAGGGGGGTAGGAGGCCTCATCTAAATTTAAGGTTTAGAAACGCAAGATATTTTCCGGGGTCTAGGAATGATGGGAACTACCTAAAAAGGTTTGTAGCTGTTCCAAGTCTGATCATCAGTGATACTAGTTAGCCGCATATGTACATAACTGTTGAGCAGCATTCGTGAGCCCTGTTTACAGAATAAGGACGTGAGGACAGCACTAATAGAAATCTTGTTCATAGACAAGGTTATGGTGTGTTGAATTATGCATCATGTCGACTCGGGAGTCGGAATCAACAGCCCGCGGGATTTGTAAATCTGGATGCTTTTTTCAGATCCAAGAGTTAATGTTTGAAACCTCCAGATTTTTTCAGGTTGGTCGTCCGTGACTAGATGCTGCGACATGATATGGGAATATGTAGTTACGGTTGACCAGGGGGCTCAGGTCTATGAGACACCTTTCGGATCAAGATGGCGAGGGGTGTTGGGGGTAACTGGT
>QDKV01005175.1_pt1 | contig 31587 bp, 36 predicted proteins | sample 1861101 | NCBI WGS metagenome assembly QDKV01 (sample SAMN04275158, study PRJNA302643) | Fungus metagenome, whole genome shotgun sequencing project. | isolation source: fruitbody | host: Mallocybe terrigena | place: Sweden | collected 2013 | reverse complement strand
ACGTTCACAGATAACCAATCAAATTCTGTTACGAAGGCATCCACTTACCTCCGCTAGCAAGAAGTTTACCGTCTTGTGTGAACGCCAGACAGTTAAGAGGGCCGGCTGTTCCTGACAGACGAGCGCTGAGTCGATACTCCTGTCAAATCGTTGTCAATCTCACCTGAAGTCAGAGATGATTCACAATACCTCTTCAGTTTGTTTGAATGAGAACGACATGATAAGTATTAAGTGAGAAAGGAGAAAGTGGAATATATCACAGATAGGTAAATGGGCGGGGAAACTAAATGTTGAAGGAAAAATGGAGCCTATTTGAATCTACTAATTATAACGGCGATAATAACTGCATCCTACGACCGTAATCGTCTGTTGTATTGTTGATTGCCGCATGTTGTTAACGAAGAACGCTTCGGTCACAACAAAGAACAGCGGACTCACAAAACCACTTATGACCAATTTGGGACAATAAAAAAATCATGTATAAAGGATATCTACATGCTAAATTTTTGGCTAAATGGCTTTTCCAATTAAATCTCATCTTCCTCTCATCACCACACGTGTCGAATTCCAATTCAGTGTATTGTCTCCCCCTCCTACAGTCACTATGCGCCGGGATCTGGGTGCCAGGATTCGACGCCAACTTCATCACAAATCCCCCTACAGTCGTCCTCGCCATATTCGCAAAGAAACCAGAGCCAAAAGTCCTTCAGTCGTATTAGATCCGACTGAGTTGGACTCGGATCTATCCGACTTGGAATCTGATCCAGACGACGACACAGAAGGTTGTGGAAACCTCAACAAGATTCCAAAGCCAAGCGGAGAAGCCGGAAGGACAAACAGTGGTGGGTACAACCTTGAAAAGGCTTTAGGCTGGGAAGAAAAGCGCTTCGCTATGTTCACTGTAAGTCATGCCGCAATAAACCAACAACTATTCTTACCGTCACAATAGAAAGTTATCAACGAGCAAATCTCCAAGCAACTTGACACATCATTGTGCTACAGTAAACAGAAATTGCCTAAAGTTGATGAGTGTATCAAATTAGTAAGGGTAAACATTCCGTGCATCAAGACTGCTTACTTACCACTCAATAGGTAGCACAGAAATTCGACATAAAAGACATGTACCTGAATGATTGGCCAATTAGAGATGCTCTAAAGTTGAGGCTCAAGTATACGAGTGACTTCAAGAGAAAAAAAATACAAAGAAAGAAGGAGGCGGACCTGAAGCAGGTATGAGTTAGTTCGCGATGTGAATGACTACACAATACTGACCTCATTCGACCAGATATTGAAGAAATCCAAGAAAGGTGGAGAAAGTGATAGCGATGCTGAGGATTGAGCATATTGCGCAGCACAATCGAATCCATTGTAAAATGGCTTGAAATAAAATGTTATTTACCTGTGATATGCTTTTCGTCGCAAAAGCGATGCTTGTGCGTTCGAGAGCTCTACGTCCTCACTTCAACTTCTGGCATTTACGATTCGTCTCGGTGGTCATCTCAGTTTTGAAGTCATCAGCCGAAGCCCGCACGGTAGAGGATAACCGATCGAAAATGCTGGCGAAGGCAAAGTGGCGAAGGGATCATGCGGGTTTCGAATTGAGTCACTTTGCACGAACGCCGATTGCCGGAGAGACAGGCCACCGGCTGCGTGCTGACCATTCGAGTTCAATAGTGGGGCTGACATGTTCGTGGAGAGGTAACATCCATTTGGCAGAATGCCATGGCTTTGTGGATTGACGTTCTGAGATTTCGATCGTGCGGGTGCTTCAACATCACTGTTGGTATTATTTTGGGAGGAGGTCGTGGTGTTGATACCGTTGGGGTGGGTGAGGGGCAGGAGGACTTTGGTTGGTGATTGGGGAGGTGACATTGACTTGCGGTGGTGTTTGGGAAAGCAGGATTGGTCGAGGTGAAGGTTGGTGAAGCGGGTTTGCGCCAGACAATGATGGGGGTCGCCTACCGCCTCCCGACGATATTCTCATATGGGGTAGGGCAGTAGACGGCTGCATCTTTTCGAGGGGTGGTGGCACGGCACCATTTTGAGCAGCGAGGATATGTTGAACTTGTGGTCGTAACACAACGGGGAACTTCATTTGAAGTCGAGCCAGCTTATCCGACAACGTGAACTTATCCGACGACGTGACTTGCGACGCTCTGGTTTTCGCAGAGACTTGCTCTCCTGTCTACGTACATACGATTCATCAAATCTGACTCATCGGTTAGTTCGCGGTTGGTGATCGAGAAAGAATACTTACGTTTAATATTAATGTTGGTATAATCCGATGCCCATCAAGTTCCGTGTGTCGCTCTTTCCAATATGGGTAGATTACGTTTGCGATCTTTGACAGGACAGAAGTTGGTATCCGGGTGGGTACGATGTAATTGGCGAAAATCGTGGTTGACAAAAGGGATGAGAACACATCTTGGTACTCGGAGTAGGCAGGAAAATCCATCTATTCAGACAATACCGATCTAAACTCCGACAATTTAGGACACTGGACAGTGTTTTGTAGCGAAGCTCATACGGAAAATTGATACAATGCGATGCATTTTGAACAATCAACTGCAGAAGATGACAAACGCGCAGGGAAAATGCAGAAAACAAAAAACAAAAGCGGAGGGCGGAGATCTAGAAGAAATATGGTCGCCGCACAGTCTAAGATCTCCATTTCTCGTGCTCAAGTGAGGTGGAGCTCAAAATGCTGGCTATTGTATTTCCTCAACAATGCCCACCACAATTAATAGACCGTGTTCCATCTCCAAGTGGTATAAGGAAAGGACGTGTAAATTTGCAATGCCTCAATTTTCAAATGTCTTTCTTTCTAAATCGCTACTGCCCATCCAATGGCAGTGATATCGAGCTTGGTGACCTCGAAGCAGGTGGTGCTTCCACCAACAACACCTCTGTCAACAATTCCGCTTATTCTACTACATTGACTGCTCTGCCATTTATCCCACCGGATGACTCAGACCATCAAACGGAACCAACTAGTAAAGAAGACAGCAGGTCCGCCATTGCTACCAGACACCACGGCTCTTCCACTGCTTCTAACAATCCTGTATTTTCTGTGGCACGATTCAACTTCAACAGTGATGATCCGATGTCATTGACTTCCTCTCCGGGACACCTGTTACAACCTGTAGAAGTATATTCTCGCCAGAGATCTACAAAAACATCGCGCATTGACGACGTTGAAAGGGAAATGGCAGGCAAGGTTTGCATTGTTGAACAATCAGGACCTGTACCCGTGAGTGCAATTTGTGATTGAATTGCCATATGGATTATTAAACCTACCCGAAGCATAAAAGAGTGCTACAATTGACCGAGAGAATTTCTCAGGGATATAGAGATGAATTTCGGCAAGAACTTACGAAGCAAAAGGCATCAATGGACGAACATATCGAGGAGGCGGCCAGAAAGATCAAGGAGGCTGATAAGCGAGCTTCTGATGCAATTGCAGCAGCTCATGCTCGTGTGGAGGAAGCAGAACAACAGGCAAGTGAGCGAGCCAAAAAAGCGATCGCAGTGGCTTCAACTCAGTTGGAAAAGACATTCATTGCTCGGACGGAGGAGATTGAACATCGGGCAAATGAGCGTGCTAACAAACTTATCGCCGAAGCTATTGCCGAAGCTTCAGCTCGTGCAGAGGCGGCCGCAAATGCTCGTGCAGCCCAAGCCGGAGAGGTTCTACATGCTCATGTGGAGGAGATCAAACGGCAAGGGGAAGAAATCGCAAATGCTCGCACAGCCCAAGCCGAAGAGGCTGCAAATGCTCGTGTGGCGGAGATCGAACGAAGAGGGGAAGAAATCGCAAGAAACTGGGAGGAAAGATATAACAAGGCGATGGAGAGTGTTGAAAAGTTCCGGATGATAATTGAGAAGAATTTCCATGACCCACCGGATTCAGATGAACTTGAAGAAGAAAATGCCGTCAGCCAGTTGATGGAATTAGATCGTCACAATGATATACAGGCAAATTCACGCAGGAAGTCAAAAGAGAAGGCTCGTGAACGGTCTGAGCGACCTATGGACATTGAGAATGAAGAACCCGCAATTCGTATCCAAACACCTGACGTACGTGAATATGCCTATTTGGAACTTTATATTGAACTTTATTTTGAAGGTTCGGCTGGCTGTTCCTTTTCCACAACAATTTGCTCCTGCTCGAGGAGGGGGACCAGGGAAGACTCCTTGTGTTTCCAAAGGATCGTCTGAGCACGTGCCTATGGAGGTTGAGGCTGAAGACCCAGCAATTATCCAAACACCTAAGGTACGTGAATACACCTAATAATTTGGAAGCTTATAACTTTTATCCTTGAAGGTTCAGCTGGCTGTTCCTTTACCACAACGATTTGTTCCTCCTCGGGGAGGCGGGGGAACAGGCCCCTGCCCCTCGCAAATGTCGGCCTTACGACAACAACAGAACCATGAACACGACCAAGAATACCCAACTGGTACTCACCAACCAGACCGTGTCTCCAATCGACAACGATCTCGCAACGCAACTCGAATGCAGGCAGTTAGGGCATTATATACCCCTAAAGATGGTGATAGCAGTAGCGATGATGATGTCGTGAGGGAGGCAATAGAAAGAAGGCATTCAAATAGGAAGGCACGAGTGTTCCGACAAACGCGACTTCGTGGTTTTAATTCTGAGAGAGCTCAGAAGATGGTATGTGTTGTAATCTTGAAATATCACAACTTTTTGACGTTCAAAAAGACTTCAGTGCGGAAATCTATGAATGAACTACTGGGAATCAAAAAGGATGATGATATATACCACTACGAAAGCGCAACTGCAGAGGAAGTGAATAGCTACGATGCGGGTACTGGAGATGCACCGGAACTTCAACCTATGCGACTATATCTTGAGACGAAGCAGTGCGTCACATGGAATGATGAGTTATGTGAATTATTCCTCGATCATTACGAGCAGGAATTTGGAAATAGGCCAGCAGCTCACACCGAATCAAAGATTAGAAGTGGAGGAGTTTTTCGAGAATCGTCTTCACCAACTTGGCTGCAAGTGGAGGGAGTTCCGTGTGAATGGAGAGAACACAGTCATGGCAAAGAAGGAAGCACGAAAGAGTAGCGACCGAGCGAATACTCGTAGAGTAGGGGTAAGTCTACAACCATTTGAAAATTTACTTGTATCTAATTCCATCTCGCAGCTTTATAATGATCGGATGTTGATATGCCTTGAAAATCTGACAGACCCGGATGGGCATAGGAATGAGACGTGGTACAGAAGGCTGCGAATGATCAAACATCTTGGGGCCAACGGAATGAGCTCGGATGAAAGTGATACAGGCCAGGCTGGACAAGTGGTGTACAATGTCAAGAAGAAGGCTTGGCGGAGTGACCAGGTGAATAAGGAACTTCGGGAAATAGACAAAGATCGCAATATGACAAACGCGCATGGAGGGCGCCGAGCTGGCAACACCCCAAGAGAAAGGAAACGGCTTCATCGACCAAATGTCAGCCAACGCGACCCGACGCTCCGGTGCCCAGAAAACTATTACAAGCCAGCATTCATTGCAACTCTAGATAATCGAGCTTTTAGAGAGCTGGCAATGTGCAAGGCACAAATTGTGTGATACATATTCAACAGAGACTCGCAAGGTATTTACTTGTTGATCGTTGGTAGAGTACAATCCGAGGAATCTAAATAATTTTAAGAAGTGGTAGCGACTGCTTGAACACATTACGCCCCCTGCTTACGTTCCAATCCCGCCACCACCTAAAATGGGACTCCTGTAAAATTGGGGTCCACCGCATGTCATTCGCAAAGTCCAAGTTTATTTCTTGTTTCGAGCGAGTAACTTCCGAAGGTCTAAATTAAATATAGCTTCCCTCCACAAGCATAGCGATGGCCACAGCTTGTGGCCTACGGAGTGTAGTTATTACCGAAACAGTTCTGGAGTTCTGGTTTGCGAATAGGGTATGTAATGATGAACGCGAGTGACAGCTTTGTATTTTAAGGCAACAAATGTGGCGATATGTGGCATGAATGTAGTCCTGGGACCTTACGACACCTCAGCGTTACGAAGGTGTGTATGTGTTGTAGATTTGGCGTGAACGGGGGCGAACTTGCTTCGGCTGCCTGACGGCGGTTGATGTTGATGCTGAGCTTGGGTTTGCATCGTCGGTGACAATGTAAGCGGCAGTTAACGGTGAGTTCAATGTGGTCATATCAGGCGCGCCGTAACGAGGGCGTATTGGATTTATCGGCGATGACTAAGATTAAGGTCCCTTGCAAAATAAAAAATCAGTCAAGCTCATAGGAAAAGAGGAAAAGAAGACGAACAGATGCGCATTAGTGATTTGTGAGTTCGAATTTTCATCTTAATCGACATGAGTGGCCGGCGGTATGAGTGATGGCAGCGAACAATCGAGACTCGACGGAATTCTGGATCAACAGCATAGTTTTATAGCTCAGCAAAAATCAAACCACTACTTACGTGTAAATCCCCCTTACATCTAATGTTGGTATAATCCGGTGGTTGGTATCCAGGTCACAGGCGTACGATGTAATTGGGGAAATCGAGGTTGACAACGGCCAGGTGCCGTTGTCATTTCGAGTGACGCCAAGTCTACCCCGAAATGCTGGGACGACGCAAAGTCAAGTCCCCATCTTGAGTGACGCCAATTTTACCTCAAAACATTCCGACGACGCGAAGTCAAATCCCTTGAGCGGCGCAAGTTTCAATGAAGCCAAGCGGACCATCTTGGCACGTGTGGCTATTTGATCTAGTCAAAATTGTGACTATCGGATTTATGTTGGAGTTTCGGCCATGACTTACCAACACGAAGAAGAGATAATTCACGATCGTCACCGGGCCAGTACTGGTCACTACACCACCATCGGTATGCGTTTCGCAGATGAACTTTCAAGGTCAAGTTTTGGCAGGAGTCTCGTTGATCGATTTGGTGGTGTTCATAACTTCATCAATCACAACAGCCTCCACTGATTTAGTTGGTAAGCTGGACAAAGACAAATGATTGTAGAGGGTCTACTTGCCTGTGCGTTGAACTTTCAACATTCACAGCAGTTTTGTCGCCAAGTTGAACGCTAGGTTGGATTTTGATGCATGATGACGAGTACAGGTTTTCAAACAGGCAACGTTCGTTCACATCGTTTAACTGATACGGATGGAATTTAACGACTTCTTTGCAAGTTGGCTTGTCTCACTTACTGGAGTGTCCGGCTCTCATCCCGAAACCAACGAAGAGTGGGTTTGGAACAGGAGTGATGGGTCTAAAGAGACATGGGCATAGTGGGGACGGTTCAGTAGTGTTGCGTAGCATAGACTTATTGAACCTAGCAAAAAAGAACAGTTGCTATGGTCAGAGGCAGCGTTTACCGAAAATGTGATACAAGCTTAAGAAACATCAACAGGAGGAAAAGACTCCTTCCGCCCCCAAAGCTAAGACCTCTGGCTGCAAATATCTCGATCGGGCTGTACGAGCAAAGACAATGTGCCAAAGCACCATAACTGGCAGTGGCTCTGGCCTATCAGGCACGCCTACACTTAAGCAGGCTCTCGATCTAGGATTCGAAGAAGTACAAGTTGGGACAAGGTAGGTGTGATTACCGTCGGAGACAAGAGCCAGACTAATTCAGCCTGACAAAAGAAATAAGTTGGATAGTCAAATTTGCAAAGCGACTTTGTTTTGCTTGATCATTTGCAATGCGTTATCTGTTGATTGATTTGTCACCGTTTTGCAACTGTCGGCGATGATCACTTATTACCGTAAGCCCTCTGAACACAACGCAGTGGTCGGCGACGACACCACTTGAGCTCAGTTCTATCCAAATCGGAACCCATATGACTACTCCAGATCCTAATGGCTTTCCGCTATGAGTTTTTTTTTCTTTGCGCATTAGGAGATCCGTCTTGGCGACTGCTCAACCTTGTACCCAACCTGCGTGCGTAATGACTGTAAGTTTATCCGTCTTTCTTCTCAAAGGGGATCTTCAGCTCTTATAAATTTCACCTTTTCTCTTTGCCTAGTTTTCTGGTTCATTATTCCATCACACTCTCAGAAATCACTCACTCACACTATCGCTGGCGACATGCCCTACTGCTTCTGCAAAGTGCATGACTGCTATAATTTGGGCGGTTTCGACACCTCCGGCAATCCGAAGGGAAAATTTTTAAACACCCGAACATTCAAGACTCATTGCATCGCAGACAAATTAAGCAAGGCGGAGGAAAGGTCAAATGCTGTCATTGACACGCAGATGGAAGAGATTATCGCCCAATTGTCAACAAATATCCTTGCAGACAACGTTTCTGGACCAAATCGTATCCCTGGTGGCTCACTATGGTCTCGAGAAAACCCCGAATCCCGTCCCCAGTCACTTTGCAATGCTTCAGCACTCCAGCCTGCGAAGAAAACGCCAATTCTTCGTCCACTGAATGGTTCTACCTCTGCTTACCCATCCCCCCGTCAGTATTGTTCGCGAAGGTCCCGTGAAGACAACGTCCTTTCTGTTTTGAGTGACATCAAGGCCAACGTTCGAAAGCTAAACAATACCGTTCTTGAAAGCCTTTCCTCTGTTGGAAAACCATCTCCAACTGGACCGCCTCTTCCATTTCCGCTTGTTCATCTTTTTGAGCATTCAAGTTCTCTGAGGGGTCAATTGGATGTCATCACATTAAAATCTCCTGCCGTCATGGAAGCCCAGGATTCGATTTCGAGAACACTGCAGGAGATTGACAAGAAATTGCGAAGTGCAGATCAAGAATGGGCACAGAATCTGTCTAATATCCGGACGAAGAAAACACCGGTGTACGGAATTCCTCACGACACAGGTATGAAATTTTGATCTCTGACTATTGAGCCCCTGCTGATGTCGTCGTGATTAGCCCATCACTATAAATCGATTCTAGAGAATGTGGACCCTATCCTTCAAATCACTTTCTTTATGGTTGTTGTCTCGCGAGTTATTCTGGGTGTTGCCCGCCGCGGTTGCAACTTTTTACTACAGATGACTCAGTATATCATTCATCTTTCCTTTCTTCATGCTGGACCCCACCTTTCTCAACGAGACCAGAAGATTCTGTCCAATATTCCGATGGATATTCGCGAGACAGAGAACCAATTTTCCCTGGAAAATGAAAGCATGATATATGCCGTCTGCCCCGATCCTAACTGTCACTTCTTGTATGCACCGAAGTTCACACCAGGCTCTCTTATTCCCATTTATCCCTCAACTTGCACTCACCGACAATTCAAAAGGGGTCGGAAATGCGGTACTGCCCTTCTCAAGCCACGACGCGTCAGCAGTCATACAGTACAGACTCCAATCAAACCATTTGTCGGCTTCAGCTTCAAAGACTGGCCCCTAGGTGGTTTACTCTCACGATCAGGATTTGAACAAAAGATGGACAACGCTTGGAAAACCTGTCAAATAGGTTCTGGTCCCATTGCTGAAATGCGGGACATCTTTGATGGTGATATGCTTCGCAATTTCAAAGGGTGCGATGGGCAGCATTTTAGCATTGGTGAAGGCGAAGGTCGATATGTTTTCTCACTCTGTGTGGACTTTTTTAATCCTCTCGGCAACAAGCAAGCTGGAAAGAAGAAGTCCATTGGTCTCATTTCACTTGTTTGTCTCAATCTTCCCCCTGACTTGCGATACAAACCCGAAAACATGTTTCTTTTTGGTGTTGTCCCTGGTCCAAAAGAACCCCCGCTGACATGTCTCAATCATTACCTACATTATCTTATCGACGAACTCTTAGATTTCTGGTCTCCGGGGGTTCTATTCTCACGCACCAGCGATCACTACTATGGGAAGGTTGTTCAATGTGCCCTCGTATGTGTGGTATCTGACCTTCTTGCTGCTCGAAAAACAAACGGCTTTGCTGCGGTTAACCATACACAAGCGTGTGCAATTTGCCATTGTGTGCGTCATTCGGATGACCTCGGCGACTCATATACACGTCTGTGGGACAGGCGGACAGCCGCTGAAATTTGCAACTCAGGACAACTTTACCTGGATGCTGAAGATGAGAAAACGAGGGATGACACTGTAAAGAACACTGGGATCAGGTGGTCTGAGTTATACCGACTACCCTATTTTGACCCATCTCGCTTTGTAGTGGTCGACTGCATGCACAACCTATTTCTTGGTCTTGTGCAGGAACATTTTGAAATCCTCGGCATTCGATTAAATCAACCTGATGATACAACACCTGCAATTGACATTGATATCCCCTCATCCACAATTTTGAAACTCAACGACAAAGAAAGGAAGAGCATGGCAACATTAATCAAGATTTTCCAACTTCCGTTGAACACCGAACTCAGCACTCCTGATGGCTACGAGAAATATTTCAAACGTTTATGCCTTTTACATGGAACTGTGCTCGAGTCGGCCTGTAAATTACTAGCTGTTCCACTTCGTACAAGGCCTGGAAACATAAATAAAAAGAAGCTCAACAAAGCCGACTTTACTAGGTCACTTCTCGAATGGGTAAGATATCTTCCACTTCAAGTACCAGTCTGATTTCCTTTTGAATAGCGACGCACTCAGGTTGAGGCGGCTCGAAAATTCCGGAAAGGTGCCATACTCACGACCGTCGACTGACGAGATGAATGGGCTACGCTCTGACATTGAGCGTATGATTACGCCGTCCTGGCTTACGTCCGTTCCATCTAATCTGGGAGAACCGAGTCATGGAAAATTGAAGGCAGATCAGTGGCGTACCTTGGGTGTAACATACCTTCCCATTTCCCTTGCTCGCTTATGGAGTCGACTCGAAGCTGACGACGAGCGGTCTGTGCATTGTAGAAAGTTGTTATCTGTGACAATGTCATTGACTTCTGCCATCATCATTGCTTCGTCACGCACGACATCCCAAGTCAATGCAGACCTCTACCTTCACCACATGCAAACTTACCTTGCTGGTCTACGCGAGCTTTTCCCGATGTATAGATTTTTGCCCAATCATCACATGGCCCTCCATTTACCTGAATACCTTCGTCTGTATGGACCTGTCCACTCATGGTGGACATTCCCTTTTGAACGCTTGATTGGTATGTTGCAACGCATTCCAAATAACTTTCAAGATAGTAAGTAGTTTCATCATATTTCTTGATTCATTATTGTCTAATTTATTTGAAGGTCAACTGGAAGCAACTATTTCCCGGTCATTTACCAAGACTTCGAATCTTCGGGCTCTTCTTCTTAAAGAAGGGTGTCCACTGGCAATCGCAAATTGTCACAAAATCTTTGCCAAACTTGTCGACCCGCAAATACGGAACTCTCTGTTAACTGATATATCCCATTTCCTCATCGACAACGAAACTGATGAACTAGCCTTGGAAGTCAAACTGGAGAAGGTGACCGTTCCAGAAGCAGCATTCCGCGCTCTTCAAGTTCATTTCCAGGGTAAACACCCTCCAGTTGCCAAGGTTTTGAGTTCATATACCTTGGATGGACTCACGTTCTCGACGTTCAAAAGGCATCGTGGAAACAGCCATATTCTCGTTCGTTGCGCTTATCACACGGTTCCAGCACGGATCGAAGAGATTATTCAAACTTCCTCTAATGACGTGTTATTTGTTGTTCAGCACTTCCACAAGGCTGCGTCGAAAGATCCGTTCCAGAAATATCCCGTCCTGCAAACCTCAATTTGGTCAGACAATTTAGGACGTACCACAGTCGTTAAACTGCAGGATGTCATATGTCATTTCGCAAGTCTTCCACTCGAATGGGAAGGTAACAATTGCATCGCCGTCATTTCCTTATCTCGAGTATTTTCTGTTTTCAACTAACCATTTGAATTGGTGCTGACTCAATTCACAGGAATACTAGCATAAAACCATGTCATAGACTTCTATATACCTTTCTGTATCTCTCGAATTTATTACCAATATATGGCTCATGTATAGCGGTTAGTTGTCTAGTCAAAAGCAACGCGACTGAGAACGCACACTGCGTCACCAATTTCTGGCTGTGTTCCTCTGAAGATTAAACGTTCAACGTTCAGCTCTTTCTCCACTCTCCCAGTCAAAGGCCAAACTCCACCCCTGCACCACGGAAGGGCGGAACTCGACTCGCTGCAGTCAGGTTCGGCACAATTCCTCGTTCCTCGGTGCCATTCCTTGAGGCAGCGCCGGAGATGAAAATCGTATCACAGCTCCGAAAACAACAACGGAACAATATTGTAACAATCAACCGCGGACTTCCACATTTCATTAAATAATGAATGAACTCATCGTCTTGCCTCCCTTCCTTATCGTCCGTTCGCAGGTAGACCCCTGTCCGTTGGGCACTTCCGTTGCCATTTCTGTATCTATGTCTGCTCTGCTGATGTCACATATCTCGCCTCACCGCAGCTTTGTGCAGTCTTACTTCAGGTTGAAACTTCCAGTACAGTGTCGAGGATGGCTCAGGAATTTGTTGAAGACTTGCCACCTCTTGTGTCATCCGTGCAGAGTGAGAAAGGTCCGTTTTTCTGTTTGTATCTGACCGCAAGCCCAACCATATGTAACCTCCCATGACTCCATAGTTGCAATGTGATACCATTATAAGTAGGCGATGCGGATGATCTGCTATACAACCACATAAAGCATTACGCTGCGAAGGACAGCAAATTTGCCAGATATACTTCGATCGTCCAATCTTCAGGAATGAGAAAGTCCCGCACAATTGATGAACTTTCCAAAAAGCACTTGGTTGTACCTCTGAAATCTCCGTGAAGACACGAATGGTGATTTTTGAACCGACTTTACTGTAACTCAGTTGTTGACCCCCACTAGGTTTTCCGCCACCCGATACGAATGTGCGCGATTGGCTGCTCGAAAGCAGTACGAAAGAAGAGGCTTTTACTCTTGCCCACGCATTTTTATATGCATTATTTGTCACCTTACTCCGTTATTTGGAAGGCATCAAAGCCGACATTTCATCCGTCTCCGATGGCCAATCATGCGAGGCTACATTTCGAGCCATGATGACCATGGGTCAAAGCTTTGCTCATCAAGTATGACAATGTCTTAAGCCTCGCAAAGAAGGTACTTCCATTTCCTGAAACAAAAATTTAGGCAACGGATTTAAAATGTAGCAAAACCATAAGAAAAATGGTAAGTTCGGCAATGCTTCAAATCAATCGCAGTGCAGTCACTGAGCGTTTGCGTGGGCGCGACAAATCGTTTGGAGTGCTCGTAACCCTACGTAGCTGAGTGTCTACCTCCCTTTCCTAAAGTCGGAATCGTGGACCCGGAACATTTGTCATTGGTAGGATGTGGCAGTGGCGGAAGTTTGTCATACGACGGAGAGTGGACACTGCGACGTTCCATGAGAAAGCAGGGGGGTAGGCGGGGACGCAGTCACCCTAGCTCAACGGTGCAATGGTTGAAAAAATGTGTCGGGTTGTTGATTTAGTCAAAGTGGAATGGGACAAGTCCCCACGATGCTATGATCCATGAGGACTGGCGCAACTGACCGAGGGCTGGGCAATGTTCGATGGGGGCAAAGCTACAGCGATTCGATTAGTAGATCCAAAGCCGTCTCGAGGAAAATACATACGAGTTCCCGGAATGCAAGCTTTAAGGCAGAGGACCTGGCGATTGAAATAATCGATGGAGTGGGGATTCGGGACAAACATGGGGGTTAAACGTTAGCTTGATAGGTACTGGCGAGTAGCCATATTTGGCAACGATTCGACCACTCAGCTGGATTGATCTTGCGAGTGCCTGCGTCTCGTCTTGCCTCTAATGCCAGCTTCCATATACATAGTCTCATTTCCTCACGAATCAGGTGATTACAAATAAGGCAACATTTATTATTGAGAAATATACCATATGCAGGCCAATAATTATATTAAGGATGCATTTGCAGTGTCCACGAGTGCAGAACCGTGATAAACATTGGCTCTCATCTTGATTTGCGGTCTGCTAAACAGAATGTCAATCGTCCGGGGCGTAATTACGATAATGAGCAGGATGGGTAGCAGTCCCTGGGTTCATGCTCCTTGCCGCATCTCGAAGACCGTCGCTCCTCTTCTCGTCGTAAACATCAGGGAAAAGACGGAACCGGAGAAGTAGTTTCTGGAATATGTCATCCTCTCCCTCCTTGACTGGAAGGAATGTCTTGTGTGATGCCTTTGCACACCAGATATCGAAGGACGTATATTTTTCAGCCTGAAAACAGGCTTTAAAGGCGGCATCCCTCGGAGGTTGGATCCTTTCAGGACATTCGAGCACTACCACGTTTGCGGCTGGCGAAGCTAGCGCGAAGACCATGCGGATAACAGGAACAGGTTCCTCATTCTCGTCGAAAAATTGAACATGATAAGGATTCATCATGTCAAAGAGGTATTCACGTGGAATAGCCTGAAATGATGCATCATTCTTGCTTTGTATAAAGAGTGCCGAGACATTTATCCGACGTAAGCGACGGTCCCAAAAGAGGAAAGGGATCACAATGTCGATGCCGAATTGAAAATCTGCGCAGAGGCCCGCTGCACCACGGGCGATAAGACGCCAAAGGTAACGTCGATTAATGACATTGTGGTCACGGAATTTGACAAAGTGATTGAAGAAGATGTTGGAATGGCAAAACGTATCCTCGAAGCTTTTCTGGGCTGCATCAGGAGTTCGAGCCCGAACTGGCTTTGAATTGAAAATCCTGTCTGATGGAGCTACAAGCTCTCGAATGAATGCGGAGACCGGGATGACTCGATTGTCCAATTTCTTCACAGCAGCATCACGGGCCAAGAGACACAATGTCATCCCAATGAGTTCACCTCGATTGCCTTTATCGAGTCCTTGGTTCTCTAGTTCTGTCAGAAGGCTGCGGGAAAGATCGAACGCGGGATTGTTCATAACAAGGGAAGATGCTTCGGCAAGAAGAGGCTCGGATGGTGCAATGGTGACAGTACTTTCAAATCCAGGGTCCACACGTAGGCAGACACGCAGGTGTCTCTCAACAAGAAGCTTCTCCATGTCCCGGGAACGCACATTGAACTCCAAAGGAATACGAACGGAAATGCACGCCATCTTCTCTACATGAGATAGGGCCCTAATGGATTCTTCGGAGGACGGGAAAGCTTTGCAGAGTAATTTCTCTCCTGCGAACTTGACGATCGACCTCTGGATGTCTTCGTCGCCCTTCAGATATCGAGTTGCAAATCTAATAATATCAGTTGTATTACAATGAATAAAAACTGTACACTTACAAGGGTCGAGACAGGCTCGCCATGAAGCGAGGCGAGGCGACGTCATCTAGAGTCGTCTTGTCGCTGACAACCTTTTCAGCCAGCTGGTCATATCCAAGTTCACAAAAGGGAGTGATCAACCTCAACACTGCCTTCATGACCCGATTGGAATCCCCAGGGTCGGGCATGAACTGATTAACTTTGCCGGTTGTCGCAAGAAAGACAGAAAAGCAAGGATACGAGTGGATAACCCGAAGCGCCCGTCTCAATTCATAAAATCTTGACCAACAACCATCCTCGACCTTTGCCAAAGCGTGTGCTTCATCAAACGAAAGAATCAAGGCCGGCTGATAGTTTTTCATAAAATCGAAACCTGGGATCAAGAAGTCCATCAAGCTTTTGAGCTCATTCTTCAAATTGTAGACTTTATCTGTATTTATACCCCTTTTCGTCATCGATGGCAGTTTTGGGGACGACGGTATTGTACTAGGGGGTGTTGAGGATATCGGTTCTATCTGTAGAAGTATCCGCTCAGAGGATACCAGGGATCAAAACAATAGAGCTTACTTCACTTGCAAGCTGTAAGACATCGCGATAGAATCGTTCCCTTGCTGGACCTTGATGAGAAAAGGTTTGACCCTTTGTCATGAAGAGCCGGAATCTAGTCGCTAATGATGGTAAATCGGCGACAGCTGAAACGCCAATAGCATCTAGTTCGGCGTCGAGTCGCTTTAAGTAACGAAGTAAAATGACAAACATCGCGCATAAAAATGCGCCAGCACGAGTAAAAGCCTCCGCCTTCGTCTTGCTTTGGAGAAGCCAATCGCGGATATGTTTATCAGGAGGAGGAAAGCCTAGTGCGGAGGTTAACAACTTGGAAAACGGTAAAGTCAATTCAAACATTACCATCTGGGTCCTGACGGAGATTCAGAGGTACGACTAAATGCTTTTTAGAAAGTTCGTCGATTGCGCGGGACTTTCCCATTCCTGAAGATTGGACAATCGAAGTATATCTGGCATAGCTGTCCTCGTCTTTGGAGTGGGTAGATATATGGTTGTATAGCAGATCATCCGCATCGCCTACATATGTAGCCTCCCATGACTCCATAGTTGCTATGTGATACCATTATAAGGTTGGGCTTGCGGTCAGATACAAACAGAAAAACGGACCTTTCTCACTCTGCACGGATGACACAAGAGGTGGCAAGTCTTCAACAAATTCCTGAGCCATCCTCGACACTGTACTGGAAGTTTCAACCTGAAGTAAGACTGCACAAAGCTGCGGTGGCGGAGCGATGGGAAGGAAGTAACGCACAATAATTCGCAAACATCGCCCAGCCTTTTTCGCGAGCTTCAATCCAAAGTAAAATGAAGTCTAGTCGTTCCTGGGGTGACAGCAGATCAGCGAATTCTTTGCAAACGGTAGAATCCCTCCAAGTCTGGTCAATATTCGATGTTTGTTGGGCGACTTCTCGAAACGCTTGGCCAAGATGCCTCAGCTTGACGTCTTCGGGACCTGATATAGGAATATGTCTGGAGTCTTCAAGTGCTTCGTTCAAAGCTCTAAGTTCTTTATCTGATAATCCTATTTTAGGTCTTTTGTAGAATTTGGAATTGAGAGGTGGCGGAGCGGTGGGAAGGAAGTAACGCGATGCTACCGTGACCATCAAAAATTAGGATTTGCTGATGCTGCACAAATTTAGGTCGTAAAACCTTTAACTCATGTATTGATTGAGCATACTATGTTGGAAGTCTACGTTTCTTAGGCTCCCATGGTTCCACTCCTTCTAAAATTGTACCATCCTGAAAGCACACTCCGTTCTCCGTTCAGACTCAGCCACAGAAGAGCAAAGAAAAACATCATGAGGACGTTTAGAAGAACCAGTAAAATCATAGGGTCAAACCTGCAACCCCTTGATTGCTCCTGATGTCCCTTTATCTAGGAGCATCTTTGAATGTGCGAATTTCAATTGGATAACTTTGTATACATACCCGTTTCTCCCAAATATGAATTACCGGTTTGGATTCATCTGTGCCACTGGCGATTAGGTGTCGATTCTGAGTTGAACGGGCCTAGAAGCTCTGTCATGTAAGATGAACCATAAGTGTTGTGGAAAGCACGTACAGCCAATACTTGAATCGATGTTTTTCGGGATCCATGTTTGAGCTTTTGTAAGCATTTGGAGGTTCCAACAGCAAAAATATGTATTTGACCGTGATCACTTCCACAAGCTACTGAAGTTTGAGCCTCCAGGAACGCGGCTTCTTGAACAAAGGCCTTCTCACGAGGTATGGAGAAAGAATCCGATGGCGAACTGTGAGGATAGTTGTACAGATCAAATCCTTTTGCCAAGTTGTCAACAAGCAGCAACTTCTGGTCGTCGCTAAAGCAGATGTTTCCGCTGTTCAGATCGGATAAAGATTTGCTCGCACTCTCACATTATGTATCACTTACATGCTTGACTTTAACACCCTGGTCCATTTATCTGCCCCCGAGATGGTAGACTTGCATAGTCTGAAATCCGGTATGAAAGTTTTTTCTTCTGAATGAACCGTCACTTACATAACACCCGATTCTAGCCCGAATATCAATATTTCTTCTCCGTTACCTGTAAATTGAACACCCCGCGGGACGGCACCGCCCTCGTGGCCAGCATTCCAATCCATGCTCCACAGTGCAACCAGTGTGCCTGAGGGTCATGAATTGCAGTTTTACACTTCTAGACCAGTCATTCGACATACCATTCTTTTCCAAATTGAATAATTTTATTTTACCTGTGTGGCCGGACAGGACAAGTCTATGCTTATTGGTGTCATAATCGAGAGCTTCAACGGGTTCGTTGAAAGGCAGAACGGCAGTGCTCGACAACTCCTTGAAGCGGTCCTGCTTGAATGTAGTGATGAACACGGGTGTCCCGTGGGGTGTTTTCGGCTGCCCCGCACCCGTACCCGCCGAATTCCCGTCCCACGTCCACGGGTGCGGGATTCCCGCGAAATTCCCGCGGGTTCTGTATATATTGAATTAAATATATATAATAATAATTTAATAATATATAAAATATTTAATAAACACCCCTCGAAGTTTATTCGAGGGGCTAGGAAAGATCCAAGAACGAAATCACACCAACAAGGGTGTGGTTTCGTGTACGGTATATGTGGTAGGGCAAAGAAAAGATGCCAAACACAAAACGACACCAACGAGGGTGTGGTTTTGTGCTCGGCATGCGGTGAGGTGTAGAAAAGATGCCGACCACGAAACGACGCCAATGGGCGTGTCGTTTCGTGTTCGGCATGTGACAGGGTGTGGGATTCGAGCGAGGGAGGGGTAGTGTGGTTGGGAAAGCCCTCCGCCACTCGAAAATCGAGACGCGGAGTGAGGGAGGGGTGGTGGGTTGTGGCCTGTCCGTCTTGAGGTGCATGAAAAGCAACAAACACGAAAACCACTTATCGTGGGTGGTTTTCATGCTCAAAGTGTTCCTGTAATAAGTTTAGTATAATATACATATAATAATAAGGGAACGTACCTTTTTGGAGGATAGGCACGACGGCCCATCCCCCCCTCTCAGCCTTGCCTATCCGTATCCCTCGTAGATGGGTTGTTGCAGCCGTTCATGTTGCATCGTGGTGTGTTGAAGCCAACCGACGTGTCACTTGTGATTAAGTCACAGACCCGTCACCCGCCCAAACGGGTACGGGAACGTCACGGGTGAGAATATTGTGACCCACACCCGCACCCGTGACCCCCGTACCCGCGAACCCGCACGGGTTGTCACACCCGTGATCATCACTAGTCCTAATCCGTTTGCTTTTTCTTCTCTCATTCCAATATTTTTTTGCTGTGTCAGCATATTTTTTGGCAAGTTCTGCAGGCCTTGCAGATGAGTGACGCGTATCTGGCATGTTTTCTTTGTTTGAGTGGAGTCCAGGCATTGCTTGACCTTTCCGTATGAGGATTGCCTGTTTAGTACTGGCATGCTGTGCTTTTGACCGTCGCTTGGCATGTCACTTGTATTCTCGTGGCATCAAGTGATGGCAACGATAGCTGTATGATAGAAAACACGTTTGCAGACTTTGGAGTGGGCTACAGGTGCAAAAACGCGAGCGTGTTTACCATTTATGCGCTTGAAGGCAGGTGTTACATAATCAAATTAATGTGTTTTGGTGGCTGCATTTTGTAAACAGTATATCTTGAGAACTCCATTGAATTTTGCCATTTTTTTTGGACATATCAAATCATACAAGCTCTCTCTCGGAAGTGTTCATTAAAAATTATCAAAAGGTACTCAGTCAAGGTAAAATTTTACAGCTATCTATGCACTAACACGTTTTTTATCTGATTTTTAATGAACACTTCCTGCATATCTAATTCCAGCCTAGTTTCATACGAAAATAATTGTGAAAAGAGGAAAACTACAAGCAATATTTGGTTTATCCTGTTTCTGGCTAAGAATGAAGGCCATCACAACAACTACAAATAAAATCAATCTTGCAGGCATTGCCCCTCCCCAGCCAACAGTTTGGCGTACTCCCTGGTCCTCGTTATTTCCTCTTCCTTTGCAAGGCCGCTCTATATTTATGGAGCAGATACCAGGGACGGATCTTACGAATTGGCGCGAGCAACGTCGAAGATCTTTGCCTTGTCATCCTTTTGCGAGACCTGATCCTCTCTTTCAGTAGAAAAATGGATTTAGCTGCCCTCTTGCAACTTAAACTACCCCTGGAATATAATGATATTTTGCGTACCATTGGCGAGCAAGAAGGTTTCAAAAACTTCCTACTTGGCGACGAGTCTTCAAGTTCTCCGAGACTAGCTAAAACATGCCTCACCAGGGCCGGTTGTCGATCTCAACCAGACCAAATATCGAGCTGACGCTCTCATCACGACTTTCAAAGGTGTGATTAGCATTCCGCTGCCCGATTTTACGTACGACAAATGCATAGAGCATGAAGCACTTGTTTTGGACGCCCGTCGCGTCATGGCGACGGAACCAGACCGTGCTTCGACGCAGATGAACACGGTCCTGACGTGGCTCTGGGTGGCTGTCGCTGAACCAGTTCTGGAAAAGTTGAATATCACCGGCTCACTCGATGCGCATCAGAAGTTACCTCGCATATGGTGGTTGAGCAATAAATGGACTAGTCTGTTTTCCTATCCATGCAGCGGGAGACCATGCGCGTGCCCTTCGGACTGGCGAGGCTTGCACGGTCATGGACAGGGCAATCTCGTCATACGTTCCTTCCATCCGAGCACTAGACTTTTTGAGAACATCTGCTGCCAACCTATCCTCCACGAAGAATCACCTCGCCGTTTCGGAGGCTGTCCTTGTCAAGATGCCAACCACTCCTGATGATACAGACCTCCCGAATGTAGAGAATGAAGTGGCGAGAGTGGAAGGATGGTTGAAGCCGAGTTTCCAGGTCGTCTCCCTGACCCGTCCAAGACGCAAGGACGTGCTTTCTCTGCTTGAAACCGCCTCTGTGGCCCACTTTGCTTGCCACGGCGTCGCTAATGCTGATGACCCTTTTCTCAGCACGCTCGAGTTGCAGGACTGGAAAAATCACCCATTGGATGTCCGTACGCTTCTCGATGTGTCATTCAAGCGTCTCGAGTTTGTCTATCTGTCCTTTTGCGAGATCACCACCACCACAACCACAGCAGCAGCAGCAGGAGCGTCCGGGAGGCTCCAAGACGAGTGCATCCATCTCCCCGGGGCGTTCCAAATGACTGGCGGTGTGCCATACATGGTCGCGTCGATCTGGAAAATCGAGGATAACACCATCTCTGCAGAAGTCTCTGGTGACGTTTATGCGTTTTTGAAAGAGGGGGATTTTGATTTTGGGAGATCGGCTGAGGCGTTGCATGCTGCGATTTTGAAGGCGAGGAATAAGGGAGCGGATGCTCTGTATTGGGCTGCGCTTGTTCATTTTGGGGTTTAATGAATTCGGGAAGATTCAAGTGGTATTAATTACGAGAGAAAGCAAAGATTGATTTTGCAGCAAACAAAAAAGACATCAATTAATCTACAGGTAGGGAAGGATCTAAAGAGAGAATCTTCGTTCAGGCTATGCATTATGTATCAAAAACAGTCAACAGGGCAGCGATCATATGTATTGACCCCCCGTGTTTTCCACAACGCGGCGAGTTTATTGATAGATAAAATTGTACCTTTTTCAAAAAAGTAAGCACAACGGAGAAAAAAGAACACTTTTTTCGTGTTTACCTCGACAACAAATGTGGGATGGCGGATAGTTGAGGACCATACCTCGCCGCGTTGTCGTAGAACTCGAATAAGGGGATCGCGAGGAGTTTCATGTTTTTAGGCACGGCCAGGACTTCTATTTGTTTTTAGGGAATGAGGATAAGATGACTGATTTGCAAGGGAGCCACGTACTTTTCTCAGGCATTTGGACGAGGAAAAGTTTTTTGCACTCTTTTGGTTTTGTTATATGTGCCGGGATGAATGGGTACTTGAACCGGGTAAATAATTTGTAAATTCAGTAGTGGGGAAGCGAGGACTCAAAAATGCCCACCATAAACGTCTCAAAATTAGGTCTCCACCACTGGGCCAAACAATCACCGATTTCCCATTCGTTATTGATCCCATGAGTCGGCTGGTCGAATTGTTGTGAGCTGGGTCCGGGAGGAGGAGCGAGTCGGAAGTCGAGTCGGCGTTTGAGACCTTCGATTTCGTCTTCGCCCGGTTTGAGGTAGTCGCCTGGACTAGGGGAGGGTGTTAGCGGGATGTGGACAGTGAGGGAGTAGGAGGGAGGGAGAGAGGAAGTGGGGTATGGATAATCCGAACAAGTTGAAAGGGGTTGACTTTGAGCGGTTGGCATCAGAGTGTAGGTGTGTTGCTTTGAGGGGTGTGATGAATGAAAGGGAAATATCACATCGCAGCAAAAACCCCCCAAAGAAAAACCCCCCAAAGTTTTCCTTCCAGTCGCGTCAAGATTTTTTACCCAAAAAAAAAACCCCCAAGAAACTCTCCAAGAAAAGAGAACATACAGCTTAAAAAACGCATTCGCGATCTGCAACATTAAAATATGGGGGTGGCCATGATCATGCACGACGAGGATGCCTTCTACGGTACGTCTCATTCCAAAGTCTTCATGGTTGTTTTGGAGGCGTTGGAGACGGGCGGAGACGCTGGGGTCTTCTTCTGGTTGGGCTTCTTTTGTGCTAAAAAAAAAGGGTTAGAATGAGGAATGACTTTGAGACGGGGACTTTGTTTGCCTAAAGGTGAAATTGGAAAGAGGATATCTAAGGGGGGGTTAGCGTTGTTAAGGGTGATGAGGTATGGGTGAGCCGTACGGACAAGGCGATTGTGTTGGACATTGTGCCAGTGGGCGAAGATTGGATGGTGTCACGCGTTAGTGTTAGTGTGTGACATCTATCACATCCAAGTTCTGTTCTTTTTTACTCTGTTTCAAGTGTTTGTAATGAAAAAAGTGGATGTCAAATTCCAAAATGAACATACAGTTGAATTCGGACTGAAAAAATTACATGGATTCACATATATCATCATCGACTCCCATCGCCTCCACCTCCACTTCCATTCCTCCGTTCGATTCAGAATCAGGAAGAGGACCCGTGATCACTGCCGTTAACGACACACTGCTTCCTCCCCCTTGGACAACGAATACGACAGCCTCCGATAACAGGATATCTTTCTCTGAATTGTTTTACATGCGCAGTTTTGCTAGGAGCAGTGGAGATGGGGAAGTGGAGGGCAGAGGAGCAGTGGAGAGGGTTTCTCCAAATGAGTCTCCTACGTTGCGTAGAGCTGGGTGAGTTTTTCTATTGAAAGACTAGTCCCTTGGTCTTTCTTTTCCTTTGCATTCTCACTCGTTGAATTGGATTACGTTCGTTATGCACGAGTTCCCTCCTGTCCGGAACATGGAATGTGACTGGTCCCTTTATTCCCGCGCCCGTCTGTCATGAGGATCAGCTTATAGCCCGCATCGTGATCTGCGCTCGCAATCGGAAGATCCAAGTGTTTTCTTCCTTCACAGTTCATAGAAATGCCTGCGCAGACATGCTCATGACTGCGTATCTGAGCTCATACATGACAAGCGAAACATATGTTTTTGTCCAAATCCGGATCGAAACGACTGATCACCGTGCTTCGAATCCCATCTGCTAATTTTGACTTTCGCCCTATTGTCCCATCTTGCGCCATGCACACGAGATCTTATTCCTCTTTCAAACGTTCGTCTTATAACACCTGATCCTATGCTAATTCCATTCCTTCACTGTCAAATAGACTCCTCCAGCCAAGGTCATATAATCCTTCTTCATTCCCATTCAAAAACCATCGCCGTCCTGTCACTCCATCATCTCCCCCACAACAACCCATTCGTCCACTCCTCTTTCAGCGTGCCCACACTGACGTAATACCTCGCTCGCTCACTCACACCCCAGACCAGATACGCGCTGCAACGGTGCAGCTTTCTTATATGACTTTTCCGTCCCTGGCCAGTACAGATCCAAGTATGAGCAACGACACCACTTCTCCGAAAAGAGAACAAGGAAACAGGCCTGACGGCCTCGATCTCTCTGGAAACCTCATCTTTCCTCATCCCAAGTTTCATGCCTCCGAGTCCGACCTGCCCATCAAATCAAAGTCCGACCTTCCACTGCACGCATCCTCTTCCGAGTCTCTGCTCGTCTTGGACTTGGACTTGGATCCCGATGAGACTGAGACATCATCGTCGAGGGATCTATTAGGTGCTTCCATCGGGACACTTTCGAGTCTTGCCCCGTCGAGCATGTTGACTCTGCCCCCTTCCTCCTCCTCTGTGGAGAGTTCTAATGTCGAGCCGAGGAGGAAGGACAAGCAGAAACAGGGCGATAAAAAGAAACCTTCGGGTCTGAGTCTTTCAAGACCGTCCAGTGATACTTCGTCCGAGGAGGACGGCTCGTCGTCGAGGGCTTCGAGTGCTGATTCGAATTTCAGAAGTGGACGTGTCCGTCCGTCGTTGGTGATGAATCAAACAGCTCAACAAGAACAACAACACCAAGACCCCACGATGTCGCCTACCCCGTCGCCTGCTACTGCTACGGCTCGATCACCAATAGGAGTAGCAGATGAAGGGAATGGGATTGGGAGTACGCTTACTGTTACGCCGATGGGTACGCCCAAGGCGACGGCGAGAACGATGCTGGATAACGAGAATGAGAGCGGCGCGGAGGGTCAGCACCACTACCGTGAGCATGATTGCATCGATAGGTCTGGACATGTAAGGTGGAAGAGTCCGCTGAGAACCGAAAGGAGGGAGGTCGAGTTGCCTTCAGGACAGGGCGCTGCTGACATGGATGAGAGGACGCCGCTCCTTGACAGGGAGGCGGAGGCAGGGTATGGCTACGCAACGATGAAGGCGGACGAAGAGAGCGGGTTCCTGAGCCGCTTTGAGATGCTGCATCGCGTGGACTCTGACACCTCCAACGATGATGTTCCGACGAAAAAACCGAAAAAGCCCTTTAATTTCCCATGGGATCCGACACCGAACCCCCCCACGAAACTGCGGGTGTTCATGAAGAAACAGCTGAGCTTAAAGCACGCATCGCAACTTGCCAAAGTGGCTTTTGGAGCCATCCCGGCGGTGTTGCTGGGGTGTTTGTTGAATGTTTTGGATGGAGTATCTTGTGAGTGACCTTTTTTTTTACTTTCGTTCGCCTTCCATCCTTTTCCGTCTTTGGTTGACGTTGACACCAGACATATGTCACGATGTCGCATCGCTCACATGGCGAGGTGTGGGCTTGCCGTTCTTACTAAATCTAGCTATTCATTTCTTTCTTTGGGTTTCTTCCGTGCTCTTTTGCTTTTCATGTGATCTGACCCCTTTTACTTTTCCTCTCTTCCCTTCCTTCTTGGATTCTCTCTCGTTTCGATTTCTGGGAACATCGATGCTCGGATCCTCTAAAAAAACCTTCATGCTCCGTCCTCAACTTTTTAACTCACGCACGTTCGACGTTGTCGGGTCGAATACGGGTCGTATACCAATAAACTCAAACCACTCCCCTTTTTCTTCTTTCCCAAACGCACAGACGGCATGATCATCTTCCCCTCTGCGGGCGTCTTCGCAGGTCTAGGTCCCATGGGCGTTTCCATGTTCTTTGTCAGCACCGTCATCTCTCAGCTCACCTACACGTTTGGAGGATCGGGCTTCGCAGGTGCGAATGGGAGTATGATGATTGAGGTGGTGGTGAGTATTTTTCTTTCTTTTTTTCTTTTTTTTTGTGTGTGTGGTTCAAAATTTACATGACTGATTGATGTCGTTCTTAGCCGTTCTTCCATATCATGGCTTCGAGCATCGCAGACCAGATTGGAGAGGACGACCCTGCTTCGATCATTGCGACGACGTTGGTTGCGTATTCTTTCAGTTCGGTTTTGACAGGTGAGTTACTTCTTTCTATTTTTATTGCATTAGGCAATTTGCCCTGCAAATGTTTTTTTTGTTGTTTCGCCCCCCCCCCCCGCGCCTCCCCACTGTTGAGTTTGAATCAACTAATCCATCGTCAGGTCTAAGCTTCTTCCTCCTCGGAGCTCTCAAATTAGGTACTGTGGTCGGATTCTTTCCTCGCCACATTCTAGTCGGGTAAAGTCGCATTTTTTTTTTTGGTCTTCTGGGGTGGAGAACGTTTTTCTTTTTTTTGGCCTCGACCTATCACTTCATTCCTGACCTTTTTATTTTTAAATAGCTGCATTGGGGGTGTAGGAGCTTTCCTCATCGAAACAGGGTGAGATACCATCTTTTCCTCACCCCATTAACGAGTTTGTTTGATTGGTTTTTTTTTTTCCTTAGTCTAACCATCAGCCTGCGAATCACAGACGACGACTTTACTTATTCGTTGGAGACGCTCAAGTTCATGTTCGCAGGCCACAACTTGCTACTCTGGTCTATCCCGCTTTGTCTAGCGATCTCGTTGAGGACGATCACGCATAAATTTCATCATCAACTCATTTTTCCTTTATGTGAGTGACTCTTTTTTGTGTCGCAGTGAGCCATGGTTATATATATTTATATGTGTGTTTTTTTTTTTGGGAAGATTTCATCACGATCGGAGCTATATTTTACTCCGTCGTCTTTTCTGCTCGTCTGAACTTGAATGATCTCCGTACGGCTGGGTGGATCTTCGACATGGGATCTGCGGCTCATGAGCCTTGGTACAAGTTTTATACCTACTTTGATTTTGGCAAGGTCAGGTATAGCGTTTTGTGGTCGACATTGCCCACTCAGTTTGCTCTGTGCGTTATTAGAATTTTTTTAAAAAAACCATCTTTTTGCTGATTGATGGGGGAATGTTCAGGCTGTTCTTCAACATATTACATCCCCCTCTTAACGTTCCTGCGTTGGCGGTATCGTTGAATGATGATGTTGACACCAACAAGGAGCTCGTCGGTCATGGGTATTCCAACCTCTTGTCGGGTGTCTTTGGAACGGTGTGAGTAATCTCCTTTTTTTGTCACCTTCATCTCTCTCAGTGGCTCATCAAACGTATAGACCGAATTATCTTGTCTATGTCAACACTCTATTGTGAGCTCAATAAAATTGTTTGGCTGGGTGAAAGCCAGTTTGAACTGGCGTCTTTTAAAACAGGTTTTATCGCGTTGGGGGTGGACATCGTATCGCCGGCTTCCTCTTGGCGGTCGCTACTGCCGTCCTCTTGATCATGGGACCTTGGCCGATTGCGTATCTCCGTAAGTAGAAAACCCTTTCCCTTTTTTTTAAAAAAAAATAACGTTTTTTTTTGGGTACAACCCAAACATCAGCTGTGATGATTGTCGGTGCACTCATCTTCGTGCTGGGTATTGACCTTGTGAAGGAAGCGTTATGGGATAACAGGCATCGGGCGAGCAGGTCAGAGTATATCACCATCATCAGCATCATCGTCACTATGACGGTTTGGGACTTTGTTATTGGAGTTTTGTTTGGGATTATCGTTTGCTGTATGTGTCTTTCCGTGTTTTTTTATTTATTTATTACTTTGACTAAATAGGATGGTTTATAGGTTTCTTTTTTGTCGTTCAGAATTCACGTTTACGAAGTATACGGGCGATGTATACTGGCGACTTGGCCATTTCGGCGGTGCGGAGACCGAGTTTACAGCGGGCGTATGTTAGGGAGGTATCGAAACAGACGACTATCCTTCGTTTACAAGGTGAAGTACCTTTCCTTACCTCTGGCCATCAGCAGAAAACGGAAACTGACCACACACTCTCTCTATTCTGTAGGTTTCCTCTTCTTCGGCACAATCACCCACGTTGAAGAAACCATCCGTTCTCTCATCGAAGACCCTTACTGGCAGCAGCGCCCTGTTCAATTCCTCGTCCTGGACCTCTCACTGGTCGCGGGGATCGATATGTCTTCTGCGGAAGCGTTTGTGCGCATATACAGATTGCTCCATGCCAGATTCGTGACGCTGGTGTTTTGTGGGTTTGAGATAAACTCGCCGGTTTGGAACGCTTTAAGGTCCGTCGAGGTTGTGGGTGCTCCGGGAGTTGAGTTGTTTTCGACGTTTAATGACGCGATAGAATGTGGGTGTCTTGTTGTTTAGTTTATGGGGATAAAGAACTCACAGATGAGGTGTGGTTGTAGGGACGGAGAACGAGTATCTGCATTCTTGGTTTAGTTCGCAAAAGATTGAAACATCCAGTGATCTTGGTGAGTGTTCTTCTTAATCATCGGGGGGGTGAAATTTACCTTGCGTCTGAAAAGTTGCGATTCCAAGCCGACGAGATGCAAGCGTCGAGTATGACCACCTCGTCAGTTCGTTCGTTCGTTCACCACGCCGGTCACACATCCGGGACGTAGGAAAGCGAACGATCGCAGTTGAATCCCAAGCAGACATGTCCAAAGAACCTTACCAAACTCTCCGCAAGGCCTTCTCTTCCTGCGGTGGCACCGTCGACGCACTCGTTTTTGAGCCCATCATCACCAACTACCTCGAACGGGTGTCCTTCCCGACCGGCACCGTCCTCTGGCACCAAGGTGACCAACCGAATGGGCTGTACGTGATCGAGTCGGGTGTCCTCAGAGCGACGTATACGTTTGTGAACCCGGCACAGCAGTTTGAGGAGTCGATGGTGGCGGGCACGTTGGCGGGGGAGTTGTCAGCGCTGGCGGAGGCCCCGAGGAATGCGACGGTGACGGTGGAACATGGACCGGCTGTGATGTGGAAGCTGAATGGGGAGAATTTGAGGAGGTTGCAGAATGAGGAGCCGGAGTTGGCGAGGATATTTATTCAGTTGGTGTTAAAAGGTATAAAAAAGTTTTCCTTGCGATCCCTTGCTTTTTTGCTGATGCGATCTTTATAAGCTGCGAAATTGGATTATGATATCCTACTTGCGGCAATCGCGTCGAGGCAATAATATAAAATCCTCCCCCACCCCCCCGAAAAAAAAAGGTTTAGGATAACTCAAAAATGGCCGAATTCGATCAACAGGGTTTTTCTCGTTTTCTACTCTGCGGAATTGGCATGTTATAGTCGCGGAATTTACTCCCCTTATGGGATTGGGCACTACGAATGCTCTTTTAAAAAATTATAATATTATTGATCATTTCATAAATGAAAAGAAGATTAAGTGTATAGACTCACAATCACCACTGGCATTCCTTTCTGAATTGTGCATTTAATCTTTCCAATGTACCTTACAGTGACTGGAATACTTGCCAAAGTATGGGACCTGCAGCTTGTGTTAACCACTATATGTGGCATGCACTCACCACTAAAAGTTCAATTTCATTTTATGGAAGGCATAGAACCTTGTAACGATGCCTACTAGATTCTTTAAGCATTCCCGCTGGTCTTGACCTTTTTTTTTTTTGAAAGTTGGCAATTATTTCCACACCACTGATATTATGAGTAGGTATGGTATAATAATCCAAATGATAAACAAAACCTTACACTCAGCGAAATATATACATGCTTATGATTACAGGTAACGGGTTGCCGCTTGTCTGCCTTATGTCCTTATTTTTGATTGACTCTCGGAAAACTGGTGTAGTTTTTTGAAGATTCGAAATTGATTGAACTTCCTGACACATGATTGGGCACCATGCGGTGTTTCTGAGGCCAACTGTTCGCAGATTTGGAAAATTTTGATCAAAAAAGAACATATGTAAAAGAAATCAGAAAAATCAAAAGAAAAACATTTGTGAGTGAGATTTCTTAAGAACCGCATGGTTACTCCAAGACCGATCTGATCAGTATTTGGCTCATCCCGCCGTGAAAAATATTTAATTTTCGTCCAACTGTAACAATATCTTTCGAAAATTTGTCGTGACCTTGACATTTCCATAGTATTCACAATGGTTTAGTATTTTACAGCATAAAACTGGTGTGTATATATGTAGTGAAGTGGAGGAGTGAATGAAATGAGAATTAGAAATAGTATTTTATGTAATTGTGATGATCAAGATGTGATCAGCAGCCCCACTGAGTGCTCCCAATATCAGGTCCTAAGGTTGTACGGAAGAGCATCTAACATGAAAATCGACCTGCGGGTGGGTTTTCGTGTACCGAACATGGAAACGCAGGTTTCCAAACTCGATCTTCTGTAAAATATAGAAAAAGAACATAACGAACCTATTTTGGGGCTAGGCACAATAGCCTTATTTCCATCCGTCCAGTGTACCCAAAAACCGAACAACGCCGCCACACTGCGCATTTGCAAAAGCACGTGGAATGATGGTTGACTGTTATGATCACTCCCCATCTGCGTATTGTGAAGGTTATGGAAATTTTACGAGAGGTTGGTAATGAGTGTGCTCCAGTATATTAACCTTACAAGAGTGATGTAATTTGGCTAATGTCCATCATTTATGTATTATGGCATTTGTAACAGGCTTCAAAGACTCTGGTACTATTCGACGCGTTGGGAATCATCATCAACAATGACCAAATGGACCATCATTCTTTTGCAAATGCGCAGTGTTGTTGGGTACGAACGATTGGAAGACCTGCTTCTGATTGCACCCATAAGATAAGGGTCTATTTAGACGCGATATATTTTCCGGAGTCTCACACCAAAACGGCTATTTCACCTGATGATAAGGCTGGAATTTGAAAACTCAAGTTGCTCTCCCCCCCCTTCCTACTCAAGAAATTTTCCGCCAGACCGCGGCATTGGGGCCGTACTCACCAGTAGTGTGCATCAAGAAATGGTGTCAAGGTGCTTGAGGTAGAGCACGATATCCAGAATTTTGCCGGCTGCGTCTCTATCATTAGAACCATCATGATGATGTGGAAGACCTATTTCTCATTCCCGAACAGAAACTACTTATCGCAACTGTCAATGCGAGCTCAGTTGAAGATCGGCAGCATTTGCGAACAATTTTCAACCCCTGATAGTTACATGTTCCCATCGAGGACTTCACCTTAACATACTATAAAAAGACCCAAAAAAGGGGTTGCAACCCAAGAGCTGGTCTCATTTCTGAACAAAATTAAAGTCAACTAAACGCCGTTATTCTGGTATCCTTCTTATCCGCGTGCTCAACATGCGATTTGTCTCATTCTCCATCTACTTTATTATTTCAACTCTTCTGAGCCATATGGTCGTCGCGGTACCCGTGAAAAATCCTCCGAACGAAAAAGAGTCACTACTACCCCCACCACCCCAAAGGCCATCGCGTCACCAACACAGAGCAGAGTTTCATGAACAAGAGCATCAAAAAGCAGTAGAGGCAGGAGATCATACGAAGGCATTTCATCATTTACGAAGGGCAGTCCACCACGCAAGTCTTGCAAATCCTCGTCCTAGGTCTCCATCGCCATTTCACCTTGATCGCGAACTTCAAGAAGTTCTGAAGTCGGAAAAGAGTAGAGGCCCGGGATGAGGACTTGAGGACAAACATTGCTTGTCGCTAGACCTGAATTGTTGATTTTTAACTTTTTGAGAGGCTCGACTGTTCGGACTACTATTTTCTCAGACGGATGTTTATGATGCTTCGTGCGACTTTGAAATCTGCGGTTTTGGTCCAATATCGCTATGCACAGACATTGAATCAGAATTCGACTCGAGAAATGAGTTTTGTCGCATTGTTACAGCGTGCTGGCAGTGGCAGATACACATGGAATTTGAGAAAAACACAAACGAAATCACACACTGCACACTGCACTATGTCCGAGTCGCTATCTTGAACTCGAACTATGTATAGTTTATGCTTTCCTCACTATTTTTGAGTCCATCCTAACAAGACCAGAGACACCACACGGGATATAGGTTCCGTGTCGCCTGCTACGCCTCGATCACAATTAGGCAGACGAAAAGCGCCTACTGCCATGCTATGCATCAGGAAAACGGGATTTTACTTGGACTTACTTAAATGCACTTAAACTCCCTTAGAAATAATTTAAGTAAATCCAAGTAAAATCCAAGAAACCTGCAAGAATACACAAAGGACA